>Ga0182744_1000724_pt1 | contig 30292 bp, 23 predicted proteins | sample eDN3rd30CKraftMG_FD_128525 | JGI IMG/M metagenome (GOLD analysis project Ga0182744, IMG submission 128525) | Enriched Miracle-Growth compost microbial communities from Emeryville, California, USA - eDNA 3rd pass 30_C Kraft MG (version 2) (version 2) ... | reverse complement strand
TGACCTGTTCGAGTTCGCTCATCACCTCCTGGGTGATGACGTTCATCGAACGGTCGGGCATGTCCCAGGTGAGAAGGGCAATGCCGTCGGCGTCGGTCTCGAAGGTGAAGTTCTTGAGGTTCAAGGTGCTGCTCATTGGCTCGGCCCTCTTTATGAGTAAAATCAGACGCGCTCGATGATCGTCGCCGTGCCCATGCCGGCGCCGATGCAAAGCGTGATCAGCGCCGTCGCCTTGCCGGTGCGCTCCAACTCATCGAGCACAGTGCCAAGCAGCATGGCGCCGGTGGCGCCGAGCGGATGGCCGAGCGCGATGGCGCCGCCATTGACGTTGAGCTTCGACTGATCGACGTCGAACGCCTGCATGAAGCGCAGCACCACCGAGGCGAAGGCCTCGTTGACCTCGAAGAGATCGATGTCGGACAGTTTCATGCCCGAGCGCTTGAGCACTTTCTTGGTCACGTCGACGGGGCCGGTCAGCATCATCGCCGGTTCCGAGCCGATGTTGGCGAAGGCGCGGATGCGCGCGCGCGGCTTCAGGCCGGCGGCCTTGCCCGCTTCCGCATTGCCGATCAGCACGGCGGCGGCGCCATCGACGATGCCCGACGAATTGCCGGCGTGATGGACGTGGTTCAGCGCCTCGATCTCCGGATGCGCCTGGATGGCGACGGCCGCAAAGCCGCCCTGGTCGGCCATCATCGCGAACGATGGCTTCAGCGCCGCCAGTGTCTGCATGTCGGTGGACGGCCGCATATGCTCGTCCTTGGCGAGGATGGTCAGGCCGTTGACGTCCTTCACCGGCACGATCGACTTGGCGAACCGGCCTTCCTGCCACGCGCGGGCGGCGCGCTTCTGGCTCTCCACCGCATAGGCGTCGACATCGTCGCGGCTAAAACCGTATTTCGTCGCGATGAGATCGGCGGACACGCCCTGCGGCATGAAATAGGAGGGGATGGCGATGGTCGGATCGACCGGCCAGGCGCCGCCCGAGGCGCCGATGCCGACCCTGCTCATGGCTTCGACGCCGCCGCCGATCGTCATGTCGTGCTGGCCCGACATCACCTGCGCCGAGGCGAAGTTCACCGCATCGAGGCCCGAGGCGCAGAAGCGGTTGATCTGCACGCCCGGCACATGCTCGCCGTATTCGGCGGTCAGCGCGGCCACGCGGGCGATATCGCCGCCGGCCTCGCCGACCGGATCGACGCAGCCGAGCACGACGTCATCGATGAGCTTGGTGTCGAGCTTGTTGCGCTCCTTGATAGCCGCAAGTGCCGTGGTCGCCAGCCCGAGCGTCGAGACCTCGTGCAGCGAGCCGTCCGCCTTGCCGCGTCCGCGCGGGGTGCGCACCGCGTCATAAATGAATGCTTCGGGCATGTCGCTCCTCCAAATCCTTGAACCGCTTATTCTCTAGAATGCTTCCGCGGGCATCGACATCATCGTATCCGCGCCGGACGAGATACGGGCGAGATGCGCCGCTGTTTCCGGCATCATCCGTTCCATGAAGAATTTGCCGGTGATGAGCTTGGCGTCCATCACCGCCGCCTGCGAGGCGTCGGCCGTCTTTCTGGCCATCGCCGCCTTGGCGATCTTGCACCACATATAGCCCAGTGCGACCAGGCCGAAGAGATGCATATAGTCGTAGGAGCCGGCGCCGGCATTGTCGGGCTTCGCCATGGCGTTCTGCATCAGCCACATGGTCGCCTGCTGCAAGTGTCCGACACCCTGTTTGAGGCCGGCCGTATACGGCTTCATCGCCGCATCCGCCTCTTCTTCCTTCAGATAGGCATTCACCTCGTTGAGAAAAGCCGTCAGCGCCCGACCGCCGTCTTTCGGCAGCTTGCGGCCGACGAGATCGAGCGCCTGGATGCCGTTGGCGCCCTCGTAGATCATGGCGATGCGGGCGTCGCGGACGAACTGCTCCATGCCGCCTTCCGAGATATAGCCGTGGCCGCCGAACACCTGCTGCGCCTTCACCGCATTGTCGAAGCCGCGATCGGTGAACACGCCCTTCAGCACCGGCGTCAGCAGGCCCAGAATGTCTTCCGATGTCTGGCGCAGCTTCTCGTCCGGATTGCGGGCGCCCATGTCGGCATGCAGCGATGCCCACAGGATGAGGGCGCGGGCCGCCTCGTTGAAGGCGCGGATTTCCATCAGCATGCGGCGCACGTCCGGATGCACGATGATCGGATCGGCAGGCTTGTCGGGTGATTTCGGGCCGGACAGGGCGCGGCCCTGCAACCGATCGCGCGCATAGGCGGCGGCGTTCTGATAGGCGACTTCCGACTGGCTGAGGCCCTGGTTGGCGACGCCCATGCGCGCTTCGTTCATCATCACGAACATGGCGTTGAGGCCGCGATTGGCCTCGCCGACGAGCCAGCCCTTGGCGCCGTCGTGGTTCATCACGCAGGTGGAATTGGCGTGGATGCCCATCTTGTGCTCGATCGAGCCGCAGCTCACGCCATTGCGCGCGCCGGGGTTGCCGGTCGCGTCGGGGAGGAACTTCGGCACGATGAACAGTGAAATGCCGCGCGTGCCCGCCGGCGCGCCCTCGATACGGGCCAGCACCAGATGGATGATGTTCTCGGTCAAGTCCTGTTCGCCGGCGGAGATGAAAATCTTCTGCCCGGTGATCGAATAGCTGCCGTCAGCGTTCGGCACGGCCTTGGTCTTGAGCAGGCCGAGATCGGTGCCGCAATGGGGTTCGGTCAGGTTCATCGTGCCCGACCATGTGCCGGCGATCATCTTGGGCAGGTAGATCTGTTTGAGATTGGCCGAGGCGTGTTTGTCGATGGCGGCGATGGCGCTCTGGGTCAGGCCCGGATACATGGTGAAGGCCATGTTGGCGCTGGCACTGAACTCGTTAACGAGGGTGGCGAGCGTATAGGGCAGGCCCTGGCCGCCGTATTCGGGATTGGTGGCAAGGCCGATCCAGCCGCCCTCCGCATAGGCCTTGAACGCCTCCTTGAAGCCCTTCGGGGTCGTCACCGAGCCGTCGGCATTGCGCACGCACCCCTCGCGGTCGCCGGACAGGTTGATCGGCTGCAGGATTTCCTCGGAAATCTTGGCGGCTTCCTGCAGCACGGCCTCGACGACATCCGGCGAAGCGTCTGAAAAACCTGGGAGATTATTGTATCGGTCCCAGTGCAGCACGTCGTTGAGGAGAAACAGGGCATCGGCGACGGGGGCCTGATAGCTGGGCATGGTCGTTCCTCATTTGGCGCTGCGCAGACACAGCATTCTGCGCGATTTGCGGCGTCTGTGCGACGGTACAATGCGCATAGCTTACATATGGTTCATATATAAACCATCTTGCCGGCCGTCAAGGCCGGCTTGTTACCGGTGGGCGATCAACAGGACGTGAATCCGGCTGTCTGATTCGGCGTTCGGGGCATTGGCCCGAACCGGAGGCGCAGGTTGTCTGCAACACGCACCAGTTCCTTGGCGTTTCCTTAACTCTTTGTATCAGAATCGATCACTCTTAACCGGTTGTTTACCATAGCCGCCCGAAAGTCGGCTTACTGGCCGGGTGGGTGATTCACCAAGTCCGCTTTGCCAAATGCGTTTGAATTTATGACGGGATAGCCCCGGCGAGCGACCTGATGAACAAAGCGGTTCCCTGGAGCATAAAAGGGGTCGATTTCAATGCGCGCGAGGCCGCCAAGGAGGCGGCGCGCCGGTCGGGCATGTCGCTGGGGGAATGGCTGGAAAGCGTCATTGCCGATCAGGCCGACGAACTCGGCATCGACCCGGAAGAGATTGACGACATCCAGCGCGTCGAAGCCGTCAGCCGCCAACTGGCGCGTATGGCGCCGCGCGATCATTACCGTGGCTCGCCCCGGATGGAGCCTGGCCCGGCCTCGTTCGACGACGATCGGGAAGAGTTGGAAGAACAGAACCAGCGTGTGGCCCGGCGCAGCGAGCGCCGTGCGGCGATGCGGATGCGTCATGAGGACGCCCGCCATGCCCCCGAGACCCAGCAGGATGACGATTACGCCCGTGATCCGCGCCGCGCTGCATCGCGCGGCTATCGGCAGGAACGTCCCGAGCGGGAGCGCCGTGCCCCCGCTTATGACGAGCCTTATGACGATCGCTCCGATCTGCGCGCGCAGCGCGATGCCGACGCCTTGCTCGATGAGGCGGTGCGCGGTCTGGAGCGCGGCTCGCGCCGCCATCAGGCGCAGACCAATGCGACGCTCGACAAATTCTCCCAGCGTCTGGCCGAGCTCGAAGCGCATCTGAACGAACGCGCCGAACAGCGCGAAGAACGCCGCGCCAAATACAAGGCCATGCGCGAGGAGCCGCGGGTGCCAGCCCCGTCGCCGAGCGAAGATCATATGGCCGCCATCGACCGCAAGCTGTCGCGGCTGGTTGCGCGCCTGGAGAGCCGCGAAGAGCCCCGCACGTCGCCTCACGCACTCGATTTCGCGCGCATCGAGGAAAAGCTCAACGCGCTGTTGAACCAGCAGCCGGTACCGCCGCCGGCGGAGCCGGCAGGACCCCGTTTCTCGACGCCGCGTCCGCCGTCGCGCCAGCCGCTCGCCGATGCCCTGTCGCAGATCACCCGCCGCCAGCGCGACCTGGAAGACCAGGCCGGTACAGCGCCTGCGACGCGCCGCCCGCAAGCAAGTCGTCTTCAGGAAAGCCGTCCTCAGGACACTTTCTTTCCCGAGCCGAGCCCGCCGCGCCATCCGGTTGCCGACGTCACGCCGCCGCAAGAGTCCCCGCAGCTTGCCTCGCTGCAGAAGGACATCGCCAATCTCGCCGCCAGCATCGAAACCATTCGCACCGAGCTGAGCCAGCGCGCCACCGTGGCCCAGACGGCGCCGACGGAAATCGATCTCCTGCGCAAGCAGATCGGCGAAATGAACGCGGCTGTCGCGGCGCTGGCGCCACGCGAAGCCTTCGCCTCGCTTGAGCTTGCCACGCGCGAACTCATCCAGCGCATCGAAAGCTCGCGCCAGGAAGGCGTGCGCGAAACCATACTGGAGCCGATCGAAACGCTGGTTGCGCATCTGCAGCGCACCATGGCGGAATTCTCGCCGCGCGCCACCATCGACGCCATCAAGCGCGAGATCGGCGTCATCGCCCAGAATGTCGCGACCGTCGGCAGCGCCAGCGTCGATACCGCGACCCTGGCGAAGCTCAACGATCAGACCCGCGAAATCCGCGAGATGCTGGTCGCCGCTGCGGCGCGGCCGATGCCGATCGACAATATCGAGCGGCAGGTGACGGGCCTTGCCCAGCGCATGGACCTGATCGCCCAGCGCGGCTCGACGCCGTCGGGCTCGCAGGCGGTCTCCGAAAGCGTCGACGCCATCCGCGCCACGATCGAGCGCACTCTGCCGACGGCGCTTCTGCACACGCTCGAACAGAGGGTCGAAGCCCTCGGCCGCAAGATCGACGAAGCGGTCTACGCCGAGCAGCAGTCCGCCGCGCCGATCGAAACCCGCGCGCTTGAAGACATGATGCGCGACATCGCCGCGCGGCTCGACCGGCCGCAGACGGTGGTCAACAACGATCTGTCCCAGCTCGAAGATTCCATGCGCGAACTGGCGCGCCGCGTCGATACGGCTGGCCAGCAGGGGGCATCGTCGGCGGCATTCGACGCTCTGCAGGAGCAGATCGAACGCCTTGCTCACCGCCTCGACCAGTCCGATGCCAGCCTCGGCAAATTGCCTGATCTGCATCGCTCGATCGCCGAGATCATCGGCATGCTCGAGGAGAACCGCACCGCCTCGGTGAACGCCGCCGAGAAAGCCGCGCGGGAAGCCCTGTCGCAGCTCGGCGCCGTCGGCACCCAGAATAATGCGCAGGACAATGCCCTGCGCGACCAGATCGCCCAGGAGATCGCCAATCTCCGCAACGGCCAGGATGCTACGGACCGCAAGACCCGCGCGACCCTGACGGCGGTTCATGAGACGCTCGAGAAGGTCGTCGACCGGCTGGCGATGATCGAGGACGGCATCGAGCAGAAGCCGTCGATGCCGCGCGCGACCATGGAGCCGCTGGCCCAGGCCCAGAACAGGGCGGCCGATTTCGATGATCCGCCGGCGACTTTGGCGTCAGGCCCGGCGCCGTCCTTCGCGCGGCCCGGCGGAGCCTATGCCGACGAGCCGAACGCCAGCGGTCTGGCCCGCCAGGTGTCCGGTGACGATGTTCTGCGCGCCAGTCGCGTCGACCCGGTCCAGCGCTCCGTGCGCGCGCCGTCGTCCGAAGCGCCGCCCGTCAGCCTTGAAGACAATATTCTGCTGGAGCCCGGCAGCGGCTCGACACCGCCGCGCCGGTCGCAGACCTCGGCCGGCCGCGGCGACAGCGTACGGCCGACGCAGGCCGCGGCGCTCGCAACCGATGAAGCTCCGGGATCGGCGCAGCAGAGCTTCATTGCCGCCGCCCGCCGCGCCCGCGAAGCAGCCATCTCGGAGTCTGCCGGACAGTCGCGTTCGAGCGCACGCGGCGAGGCGCCGCAACGCGCCTCCGGCGATAACACGCTTGCCGAAGCCAGAGCCCGCGCCAAAGCTGCCGCGGCCGCGCTGGCGGCGGCGGAAACGGTCGGCGAAGCCAAGAGCCTTGGCGCCATCGGCCGCGCCCGCGCCTTCATCAATCATCGCAAGCGGCCGATCCTGCTGAGCCTCGCCGGCATCGTCCTGGCGCTTGGCGCCTTGACCGTGATGCGCTCCATGAACGAAACGCCGCCGCCTGAGCGCGTCGGGGTGCTGGAGCCCGCGCAACGCGATGCGCCGCAGAAATTCCAGATGCAGGCGCAGACCAACAAGCGTCCGTTGTCGCCCGGCAGCGGCTCGCCGATCACCGCCGATGAAGTTGCCGCGCTCGGCAATAATTTCGTGCGCGACCCCAATCCGGTCGCCCCGAGCGAGACCTCGTCGTTCAAGCTGCCGCCGCAGCAACAGGCGCTCGCCAAACCGGACACCAAGACCGACACGTCTCCCGTCGGTTCGATCCCCGCTGATCCCAAGGGGCCCACGACATCTCCCTTGACGCTTCCCTCGGCGCCGAAGGGCAATGATCTTCGCGCCGCCGCCGCGGGTGGAAATCCGTCCGCCCAGTTCGAACTTGCCGCACGCATGTTCGAAGGCCGCACCGTGCCGCGCGATCTTGCGCAGGCGGCGCAATGGTTCGAGAAGGCGGCGCTGCAGGATTTCGCGCCGGCGCAATACAGGCTCGGCTCGCTCTATGAAAAGGGCATCGGCGTCACCCGCGATACGGCCCGGGCGAAGACGCTTTACCAACGCGCCGCCGACCACGGCAACATCCGCGCCATGCACAATCTTGCCGTGCTCTACGCCGAAGGCGCCGACGGCAAGCCCGACTACACGGCTGCCGCGCAATGGTTCCGCAAGGCTGCGGAATACGGCGTGCGCGACAGCCAGTACAACCTCGCCATCCTTTATGCCCGCGGTCTCGGCACCGCGCAGGATATCTCGCAATCCTGGGTCTGGTTCTCGCTGGCCTCGGCGCAGGGCGACGAGGACGCCGGCAAGAAGCGCAACGATGTCGCCGCGCGCATGAATGCGCCGCAACTCGCCGCCGCCAAGGCCATCGTCGATAATTTCAAGCCGCGCGTCGGCGATAAGGCGTCGAACGATGTGGTGGAGCCGACGGGCGGCTGGGATCTGCAGCCGGCAACCGCGAGCGCGCCCAAACCCGAGATCAAGCCCGACGTCAGATCGCAGAAGCGCCCGGCGCAATCCTCACCGCGTCCCAGGATGACGTCGCTCTGATCGAAAGCTGCATTTGTCGACTTCTTTGATCAAGTTATTGGCTGATAAATAAACCAGGCGAGGCCGTCGAACGGGGCTTGCTTTCGCCTGCTTGTTCTTGCATTGCCGGCGCGCGCGTCAGGCGTTTCGTCTTTGAAGCATCGTCCGGACTGTGCTTTCTGGCGGCCGTTCAACGGGCGGGCCGCAGCGTTGTTTCTCGGGACGTCGCGTGGAAATTTATCTGCCTATCGCTGAAATGCCGGTCGATGTTTTCCTCATTCTTGGAATGGGCGTTGCCGTCGGCTTCATCTCCGGCATGTTCGGCGTCGGCGGCGGCTTTCTGCTGACGCCGCTGTTGATCTTCGTCGGCATTCCGCCCGCTGTCGTCGTCGCCACCCAGGGGCCGCAGATCGCCGCGTCGTCGATGACGGGGGCGCTGAGCTATTGGCGGCGCAAAGCAATCGATTTCAAGCTTGGCGGCGTGCTGCTCGCCGGCGGCCTGCTCGGCACTTTGCTCGGCGTTTTGTTCTTCAACCAGATGCGCCGCATCGGCCAGTTGGAGACGGTCATTACGATTTCCTATGTGGTGCTGCTCGGCGGCGTCGGCACGCTCGTGTCATGGGAAAGCCTGCGGGCGGTCGCCATGTCGCGCAAGGGGCCGGTCAAGCGCCGTCGCGCCGGGCGGCATGCCTGGTATGAAGGCCTGCCGCTGAAATGGCGGTTCCATCGTTCGGGCCTCTACATCAGCGTCATTCCCATTCTCGTCATTGCCGGCCTGATCGGCTTCGCCGGCGCGGTGCTCGGCATCGGCGGCGGCTTCATTCTGGTGCCGGCGCTCATCTATATTTTTCGCGTGCCGGCCCAGATCGTCGTCGGCACCAGCCTGTTCCAGATCCTGTTCACCATGCTGGCTGCGACCATCCTGCATGCCTCGACCAATCATTCGGTCGATCTGTTCCTCGCTTTGATCCTGATGGTCGGCGGCGTCTTTGGCGCGCAGTTCGGCGCCCGTGCCGGTGCGCAGATCCGCAGCGATTACTTTCGTGTGCTCTTGGGCCTGCTGATCCTGTCCGTCGCCGTGCGCTTCGCCACCGATATCCTCACCACGCCGAAGGAGCCCTTCTCGGCGACATTGACGGAAACGGTGCGATGAAAATTCTCCGCACTCTCCTTCTATGTCTGATCGCCGCTCCCTTTGGTTCGGCGCAGGCGGAAACGCTCATCATCTCGCTGTCGCGCGAGAACGTTCTCATCCAGTCGAACTTTGCCGGCGAACGTCTGTCGCTGTTCGGCGTCATCGATCGCGGTGGCGATACGCGCGCGCTGCCGGGCACCTATGACGCGGTCGTCACCGTGCGCGGACCGCGCGGCGCCGTCACCGTGCGCCGCAAGGACCGGTTTGGGCCTCTCTGGCTCAATCTCGACGAACGCCGCTACATCGCCATTCCGGCCTTCCTCGAAATATTGTCGAACCGCTCTCTGCCGCTGATCGCCGACGCGTCGCTGCGCGATGAATACCGCCTCGGCCTCGACGCGCAGGTGCCCCAGCAGATCGCATCGCGCGCCGCCAACGACCCCCGCTTCCGCGATGCGCTGCAGCGCCTGCGCAAGGAGCAGGATCTATTCCGCGAAAGCGCCAGCGGCGTGAAGTTCATCGCGCCCAATGTGTTCCAGGCGGCGATCGAACTTCCGGGCAAAGCGCCGATCGGCAATTACGACATCGATGTCGTCGTCTTCTCCAACGGCGCCCTGGTCGCGCGGGGTACCTCCACCTTCCGCGTCGCCAAGACCGCGGTTGAACAGACGGTCGCAACCCTGGCGGTCGAGCACGGCGTCCTGTTCGGCATCGGCATGGCGATGCTGTCACTGTTCATCGGCTGGCTCGCGAGTGTTATCTTCCGGCGGGATTGATAGTCACATTTGAAGCCCGCTGCAGCGCTGCGATCTTCGTTACCCTAGCAACAACCTCTCCGTCATGCCCGCACTTGTTGCGGGTATCCACGCGATGCAATTGCCTCATTGCTGCAGAATGTGCCGCGCCCATCTTGAAATGCTACGGCGCACCACGGCGTGGGTGCCCGCGACAAGCGCGGGCATGACGTCGCGGAGGCAGCAAGATTGCTGCCTCGATCAATCCGGCGCGCAGGCGTGATGGCCAATGCTGTACACCCGACGCATGCCGAGCACATGGGCCGTCGGACGGCGCTGGGTAAACAGTGGCGCGAAGGCGACGTCGCGAATGTTCAGGCCGCCCGCATAGGCGCCGAAGGCTGGCATCACGCAACGCGATCCGTCGCTGACGAAGCAGCGGCGGCGCACGCTGCCCGATGGTGAGAACACGCGCGCGGCCGGATGCAGATGTCCGGCGATTTCGCCGGGCGCCGCGCCGGGCAGGGGCTCGTGGCGCAAGGTCAGAGGCCCGACCGCAAGACTGTCGCATGTTTCGCCGCCGATGCCGGCAGGCGGCGCCGGATCGTGATTGCCGGCGATCCAGATCCATTCCCGGCCGCTTTGCAGCGCTGTAAGCGCCTCCCGATCGGCATCGGTAATCCGCTCACCGGCGCGCATGTCATGAAATGAATCGCCCAGCGCGACGACGACTCTCGGCGTGTGGCGCACGATCAGCGCCGCCAGCCGCGCCAGGGTCGCGGCGGTGTCGTAGGGCGGCAGCAATTGCCGCCGCGCGGCAAACGCCGAGCCTTTCTCCAAATGCAGGTCGGCGACGATGAGCATCCGCTCCGCCAAGTGCACGAAGGCGCCCGCGAGGTCCACATGCAGGCGCACGCCGGCGATCGTGACCCCGCTCCCGTCGGGATCTCTCTCCTGAACGCCCACCGCCATGCTCATTCGCCCATTGCCTCGCGCACCAAATCCTCTGCCGCTTCCGCGAGCACATGCTCCTGCGCCTCGCCGTAAACCGGTTCGCGGCCGATTTCCAGCATGATCGGCACCGCGAGCGGCGAAATGCGATGCAGGGGCTTGTGGATGATTCGGCCTTTCACCCGCGTCAGCATATCCGCCAGGCGCGAAAGGTCGAGCAGGCCGGTCAGCGCGTCGTCGCGCGCCCCGCGCAGCAGGATATGGTCAGGCTGATGCCGGCGCAGCACGTCGTAGACGAGATCGGTCGAAATCGTCACCTGCCGGCCGGACTTTTCCTTGCCGGGATAGCGCCGCTCGATGAGGCCGGCGACGACGGCGCAATTGCGGAATGTGCGCTTCATCAGCGCCGATTCCTGCAGCCATTCTTCCAGATCGTCGCCCAGCATGTCTTCGCCGAACAGGTCATCGGCGCTGAGCTTGCCGGACGCGAGGCGGCCACCGACATCGCCCAGCGACCACACAGCGATGGCGTAATCGTTGGCGACGAAACCCATCGGCTTCAGGCCGAGGCGTTCCATGCGCCGCGTCAGCAGCATGCCGAGCGTCTGGTGTGCGAGGCGTCCCTCGAACGGATAGGCGACGAGAAAGAAGCGATTGCCGCGCGGAAACGTTTCGAGCAGCAGGTCGCCGGCCGGCGGCAGCATGGAGAAATGCTGCTGCAGCTCCAGCCATTCCGCGACCTGTCCGGGCAGGCCCGACCAGGCCTGCGGGTTCGACAGCAGTTTGCGCACGCGCTGCGCCAGCCATGTGGAGAGCGGAAACTTGCCGCCCGCATAGGACGGCACTTTCGGCGCATCGGAATTGGCGCGCGCCACCAGCGCCTCGTTCTCGACGATGCCCTGCAGCGACAGAATCTCGCCGCCGAACAGAAACGTATCGCCGGGACTGAGCGTCTCCAGGAAATATTCCTCGATCTGCCCGAGCACGCGGCCGCCGCGCGTCAACGGTCCCGTATAGGTCGTCTTGCTGGCGCCACCCTGCAGCTTCGCCGGATACCACAAATTTCCATATACGGGAGAAGGCTGCCGCACCTGCTCGGGTGCAGCTTGCTTGCGGCCGCGCACGAGGCGCACTTTCAGCATGTCGGATTCAACGATCGTGCCGACGTTCATGCGATAGGATTGCGCCACCTTCTGATTGGCGACTCTCCACAGGCCATCCTTTGCCTGCTTGATCTTCGCGAACCGGTCATAGCTTTTCAGTGCATAGCCGCCGGTGGCGACGAAATCCACGGCATCATCGAAGTCCTTGCGCGGCAGGTCCGAATAAGGTTCGGCCGATATCACCTCGCCATACAGCGCGTCGGCATCGAACGGCGCGGCGCAAGCCACGCCGAGAATGTGCTGGCACAGCACATCGAGGCTGCCGGTGCGTCGCGGCGGCGTGTCCTGCTCGCCGGCCTTGGCCGCATCGATGGCGGCGCGGCATTCGAGCACTTCGAAGCGGTTCGACGGCACCAGCAGCGCGCGCGAGGGCTCATCGAGCCGGTGATTGGCGCGGCCGATGCGCTGCGCGATGCGGCTCGCGCCTTTCGGCGCGCCGACATTGATGACGAGATCGACATCGCCCCAGTCGATGCCGAGGTCGAGCGTCGAGGTGCAGACGACAGCCTTCAGCCGGCCCTGCACCATGGCTTCCTCGACGCGGCGACGCTGGCCGGCATCGAGCGAGCCGTGATGCAGTGCGATCGACAGATTGTCCTCGTTGATCGTCCACAATTGCTGGAACACGGCTTCGGCCTGGGCGCGCGTATTGACGAAGACAAGGCTCATGCGCGCCGCCTTGATGGCCCCATAGATCTCCGCCATCGCATGGGCGCCGCCATGGCCGGACCACGGCAGCCGCTCGCGGGTGTCGAGCATCTGAATGTCGGCGGCCGCGCCTGCGGGCGTGGTGACGAGAGCGGAGAGCGCCGCGCTGCCGGGTGTCTGCGCCACCAGATAGCGGCGCAACTCGTCCGGATCGCGCACCGTGGCGGAGAGGCCGACGCTCGTCATCGCCGGCGCGATCTGGCGCAACCGCGCGAGCCCCAGAGCCAGCAGATCGCCGCGCTTCGAGGTGACGATGGAATGCAACTCGTCGAGCACGACTCTCCGCAACGTGCTGAACAGGTATTCCGCATCGGCGGTCGCCAGCAGCAGCGCCAACTGCTCCGGGGTGGTCAGCAGGATGTCGGGAGGATTGCGGCGCTGGCGCATGCGCTTGGATGCCGAGGTGTCGCCGGTGCGCGTCTCGATGCGCACCGGCAGGTTCATATCCGCGACCGGCGTTTCGAGATTGCGCGCCACGTCGACCGCCAATGCTTTCAACGGCGAGATGTAGAGCGTGTGCAGGCCGCTGCGGTTGCGCGGCGTCTGCAGGTCGACAAGGCTCGGCAGAAAGCCGGCCAAGGTCTTGCCGGCGCCCGTCGGCGCGATCAGCAAGGCGCTCTCGCCGCCGCGGGCCTTTTCCAGAAGTTCGAGCTGATGCTGGCGCGGTTGCCAGCCCCGGCTGGCGAACCAGTCGGCGAAACGCGTCGGCAGGCTCGCGGCGGGGCCGGCCTTTTTCGGCGTCGTCTTGCGCGGAATGGTCCTGGTTTCTTTCAAAGGCACGATCCCGAAACGGCTGCCGATTTTCGGACAATCATGCCCAATCAGGAAGCTTATTTAGGTTCTGCCCGGCGCGCAGACCAGACCCTGGTCAGTCTAGGTCCTGCTTTCCAAAAATGGAATCTGGTAAAATACTCGATCCACCACATGACCGGAGGATTCCGATGAGCGCAGTGAAGGTGCCTTCCATGTTCCGCAGGCGCGATATTGTGCTCTCGATAGCGGTCGCGTTGAGCGCGCTGACATTTGTCGGCACTGAGGTTCGGGCCCAGGGCGCCAAGCCGAAGATCGGCATCATCGGCTCCGGCAATGTCGGCGGTAACCTTGGACGAGTCTGGGCCAAAGCCGGATACGAGGTGATGTTCTCCTCGCGTGACATCGCCGCCGATCGCGCCCTGGCCGCGCAGGTCGGCTCCAACGCGAAAGCGGGAACGCCGCAGGAGGCCGCAGCCTTTGGTGACGTGCTGCTGGTCGCCTTGCCCTACAGCGCCTTGTCCGAAATCGGCAAGACACTGGGCACGGCGCTGAGCGGCAAGGTTGTCATCGACACCAGCAACCCGATACCGGCGCGCGACGGCGCGGTTGCGGATGAGGCGCGCGCGCTGGGCGCGGGCTTGATGTCGGCGCGCCTGCTGCCGGGCGCGCGCGTCGTGCGGGCGTTCAATGCCGTGGGCGCCGCGCGCATGGGCGCCATGCACGAAACCCCGGGGAAGGTGGGCATGCCGATCGCGGGCGACGACAAGCAGGCGATCGAGATCGCTTCAAGGCTGGTGCGCGATATCGGCTTCGAACCGGTGCTGGTCGGCGGGCTCGCGATGGGCAGGTACCTGATGCCTGGAACGCCACTCGCCGGAGAGCGCACGCCGGACGAAATCCGCAAGATCGCGGCGACGCTGACGCCGTAAGCGTTGCTTCACCTGCTGAGCACGCAGATTAGTCCAGGCACATCGCGTCCCGCGTCCTGGCGCGTCGAGGCGGCGTCTATCGAAAGGACGGCAAAGCCGGCTTGCGCTGCCAACTGGCGCAGATAGGTCTGCGAGTGGAAGTAGCGCATGTCGTCTCCGAGGCGCCAGTCCGCGTTCTCGCCGGCTTGCACGCTGAAGGCGAACAGCCCGCCGGACGTCAGCACTCGCGCCGTCTCGCCGAAAACCTCCTCAAGATTGCCGAGGTAGACGAAGACATCGGCGGCGACCACAAGATCGGCGGAGGCGGCCGGCTCGCCACGCAGGAACGCCGTCAGTTCGGCTGCTTCCAGCCGCGCATAAAGTCCGCTGCGGCGCGCCTCCTCGATCATCAGCGGCGCCAGGTCGACGCCGGTCACCTGTTCGAAATGCGGCGTCAGCGCCCGCGCCATCAGGCCGGTGCCGCAGCCAAGATCGATGACATGGCGAAACCGCAGCGCGCCGCCGCGATCGGCTTCCGCCTGGCGCAAGGCATCCAGCAGCAGCGCCGGTCCGCGATAGGCAAGCGCATCGACGAGATGCGCATCGAACCGCGCGGCATATTGATCGAACAGGCCGCGCACATAGTCATCGGGCGCCCGCTCCGGTGCTGTCGTTGCACCGAGGCGGGCAAGATGGAGTGGCGCGCCGAACAGACCCTGCGGGTCAATCTCCGTTAGTCTTCGGAATGCCGCTGTGGCGGCAGCCGTGTCGCCGGCCTTCTCGCGCGCGACGCCAAGCGCGAACCAGGCGGCGGACCAGCGCGGCGCTTCCGTGACGATCTGTTCAAGGATATCGGCGGCCGCTGCATGCGCGCCCTCCGCCGCCTCCGCCTCGGCCCAGGCATAGCGGCGGTCAAGGACGAGGTTGCCGGAAGATTGGGTCAGCGGTGCCTCATGCTTAAAGGTCGAAATTGCCGGAATAAGTCGGGCAAAGTCGTCGCCGTATATCAACGGTCAAGTCACAATAAAAGGCGAAATCCGGCCTTTTCAGGCGGGTTCCGGCTAATTTCTTCTACGTGCGCCAGCGCACATACGCGTGATCAGGGAACCGGCATGGTGTTCCTGCGTTAATTGCGCGGAGGCCCAAACGGGCGGAGGACAGACCATGGAACAGTCAGTCAGGAACAGCTCAGCCAGAATTCCCGCGGTTCGTATGATTCTGCCCGTCGCTTTGGGGATGGCTTTCGGTATCGGCGTCGGCGCTGCCGCCTTGGCGCACGGCCTGTTTCCCATGCCGCCCGCTGCGCCCCAGGTTCTCGTCGCCAAAGCTTCCGTGTCTCAGTCGCAGATCAAACCGCTGTCCAGCACGCCCGGCATCCGCTTCGTGCGTGCCAATCGTGAAGCCAGCCCCTGCTGGACTGCCATCGAAGGCGGCAGGAAGCAGGCGGATTACTGCCGCGACTAAGGAAAAGTTTTGCGGGCCGCGTCCTCCAGCGCGGTCTGTAGCAAGCCGCCATCCGTCCCCCGCGGATGGCGGTTTTGCTTTATTGATCCGCATGCCTATTTGAGGATCATGGCCGCCCCCATTCTCACGCTCGCGCCGCAGGGCCTTTATTGCCCCGTCGGTGATTTTTATATCGATCCGACGCGCCCGGTGCCGCGCGCGCTGATCACCCATGGCCACGCCGATCACGCCCGCGCCGGCCATGGTGCGGTGATGGCGACGGCGGAAACGCTCGCCATCATGGCGCTGCGCTATGGCGACGGGTTCACGACGTCGCAGCAGATCGCCAGCCTGGGCGAGAGCGTTGAGATCGGCGGCGCAACGGTCTCGTTTCATCCGGCCGGGCATGTGCTCGGCTCGGCCCAGATCGCGGTGACGCAAGGGGCTGAGAACATCGTCGTCTCCGGCGACTACAAGCGCGCCGCCGACCCCACCTGCCTGCCGTTCGAACCGGTCGCCTGCGATATTTTCATCACCGAGGCGACATTCGGCCTGCCCATCTTCCATCATCCCGATGCCGCAACCGAGGTGGCGAAGCTGCTCGAATCCGTCGCCATGTTTCCCGAGCGCACCCATCTCGTCGGCGCCTATTCGCTCGGCAAGGCGCAGCGCCTGGCGGCGCTCATCCGCCAGGCCGGCTGGGAGCGCCCGCTCTACATCCACGGCGCGATGGACAAGCTGATGGAATTCTACGCCGCGCAGGGCATAGCCCTTGGCGAGGTGATCAAGGTGGCGGATACCGGCCGCGCCAGATTGCCCGGCGAGATCGTGCTCTGCCCGCCGTCATCGGTGGGGGATGCCTGGTCGCGGCGCTTCGCCGATCCGGTCGCCTGTTTCGCCTCGGGCTGGATGCGCACCCGCGCACGCGCCCGCCAGCGCGGCGTCGAACTGCCGCTGGTGGTTTCCGACCATGCCGACTGGGCCGAACTGACGGCGACCATCCGCGAGACCGGTTGCCGCGAGGTCTGGGTCACCCATGGCGAGGCGGATGCGCTGGTGCATTGGGCGGGCACGCAGGGCATCGATGCCATGCCGCTGCACATGCTGGGCTATGGCGACGAGGACGAGGCGGGCGATCCTGTGGCGGAGCCGGCATGAACCGTTTCGCCGAACTTTTGGACCGGCTCGCCTATGAGCCTTCGCGCAATGGCAAGCTGCGGCTGCTGGTCCATTACTTCCGCACGACGGGAGATCCCGATCGTGGCTATGCGCTGGCGGCGATTACCGGCGCGCTGAATTTCACCCATGCCAAGCCGGCGCTCATCCGCGGCCTGATCGCCGAGCGCGTCGATCCCGTGCTGTTCGGCCTGAGCTATGATTACGTCGGCGACCTGTCGGAGACGGTGGCGCTGCTCTGGCCCGCGGCGGTAGTGCCGCCCGGGGATGACCCGGACCGGCGCAATGCGGAGCGCAATACGCTCTCGGACGTGGTCGAGACCCTGGCCGCGACGGGCAAGGTTCAGTTGCCCCGCACCATCGCCCTGCTGCTCGACAGGCTTGATGAGAAAGGCCGCTGGGCGCTGCTCAAGCTGATCACCGGCGGTCTGCGCATCGGCGTCTCGGCGCGTCTCGCCAAGACGGCGCTGGCGAGCCTGCGCGGCTGCGAGGTCAACGAGATCGAGGACATCTGGCCGGGCCTGTCGCCGCCCTATCTGCCGCTGTTCGCCTGGCTCGACGGCCATGGCGAGCGCCCGGCGAGTGACACCGCCGCGCAGTTCCGCACGCCCATGCTGGCGCATGCCATCGAGGACAAGGATTTCGCCGCGCTCGATCCGGCCGACTATGTCGCCGAATGGAAATGGGACGGCATCCGTGTGCAGGCGGCGGCCGGCGTGGGTGCGGATGGCGTGCGCATTGCGCGGCTCTATTCGCGCACCGGCGAAGACGTCTCCGCCGCCTTTCCCGATCTCGTCGACATGCTGGTCGATGCGCGCTTCGGCGATGCCGCGCTCGACGGCGAGTTGCTGATCCTGCGTGACGGCAGAGTGCAGAGCTTCGGCGTGCTGCAGCAGCGGCTCAATCGCAAGACCGTGTCGGCGAAACTACTGCTCGATTATCCGGCCCACATCCGCGCCTATGATCTGCTCTACGACAATGGCGAGGATCTGCGACAGCTTCCTTTTGCCGAGCGTCGCACGCGGCTCGAGGCCTTCATCGCGCGCGCCACCAACGAGCGGCTCGATCTCTCGCCGCAGATCTCTTTCGCGAGCTGGGAAGATTTGGCCGCTGCCCGCGCGGATCCGCGCAGCGCCGGCGCCGGCGAGGATGCGGAAGCCGTCGAAGGCGTGATGTTGAAGCGCATCGACAGTCCCTATCTGCCCGGACGGCCGAAGGGCCAGTGGTGGAAGTGGAAGCGCGATCCATTCATCCTCGACGCAGTGCTGATGTATGCCCAGCGTGGCCACGGCAAGCGCTCGTCATTCTATTCCGACTATACCTTCGGCCTCTGGCGCAAGGGCAATGCCGGCGACGAGATCGTGCCTGTCGGCAAGGCCTATTTCGGCTTCACCGACGAAGAGCTGAAACAGCTCGATCGCTACGTCCGCGACCACACCACCAACCGCTTCGGCCCGGTGCGCGAGGTCGCCGCCACTGTCGATGAAGGCCTGGTGCTCGAAGTGGCCTTCGAAGGCGTGCAACGCTCGACCCGCCACAAGTCCGGCGTCGCCATGCGCTTCCCGCGCATCTCCCGCATCCGCTGGGACAAGCCGTCGAGGGACGCGGACAGGCTTGAGACCTTGGAAGGGTTGATTGCCGCCGGCGCGCGCGACGATGCGTGACTAACTCGCCCCGTCCGTATTCAGAATCTCGCCTTCCCCGTGCAGCACGCCTTCGACGAAAATGCGGCCGGTGCGCGATTGGTCGCGGCTGCGGCGCAAGCTGGTGGCGACGCCGACGAGGAGGGCGACGAAACAGCCGGCCAGTGCGCTGGCCGCCAGACGTTCGATGGAGGGAAGGTCGCCGCCCAGCGCGATGATGACGCCGGCCGTGCACAGGCCGGCGAGCAGGGCGAGCGAGGCGGCGGGGGCCGAGACGCGCGGCCACAGCGCCAGCGCCATCAGCGGCGCGACAGCCGCGGCGGAGAACACGATCGCCATGCCGATCATCGCCGCCGGATAGATCGTCACCTGCATCAGTGTCGCGCACAACACGACGATGGCGAGCGTCATCGTCAGCCGGGTTGCGGCCAGGCGCCGGCTGGTCAGCGCGGTGGTGTCGCGCACGCGGTAGAACATGTCATGGCCGACGGCGGTGCCCAGCGCCTGGATGCCGCTCGCCGCCAGCATCACGCCGACGGCGATGAGGCCGGCTGCGACCAGGCCGCTGAACGCGACGCTGAAGCCGCGCAGTTCCGACAGGCCGGCGACAAGCCAGCCGCCGGAGACCACGATGTCCTGCGGGCGCAAAGTGCCGGCATAGCCGGCGGCGGCCTTGCAGGCGGCGAGCGCCGCCTCGGGACTGACCACGGCCTGGCCGCAGATGGTCAGCAGGCCCCGGCCCGCGGCCCGATAGGCATAGGCCGGCAGCGCATCGGCGGCGCTGCCGACAAAAGTGCTTTCGATGGCGAGCGCCGAATAGGCCATGGTGGCAGCGACGATGGCGATGAGCGACAGCCACCAGGCCAGCGATGACAATCCGGCGCGGCGCGCCGCCGAGGCGTCGTTGCAGGTCATCGCCGGGGACAGCAGCGGGCCGAGCGCGGCGACGCCGATGGCGATCGCGGCGATGAGCAGTACGCCCGTGCCGCTGAACGCGGCCGGCGTGGCGCCATGCCAGGCGACCATGTCCGCCAGTGCGCTGTCCCAGAGCGCGCGCTGGCCGATGCCCGGCAACGGCAGCGGTTCGCCGCGCAGGATCAGCAGGGCCAGCGGCAGCAGCAGGCTCGCCAGCAGGATGCCGGCCGCGCCCGTCGCCGCCCAGACGACGCCGGAAACGCCGCCGGGCACGACCACGAGCAGGAGAATGACCGCCACCAGCACGCAGGCGAGGCCGCGCGGCATGGCGAGCGCATTCACCAGCCCGCGCACGGCGCTCTCATAGCCGGCGAGCGTGACCAGCACCGCCACCGCACCGACGACGGCGATGGCGCCCAGCCGCAGGCCCAGTTGCGGAAATCGGGCGGTGAGAAGATCGGGCAGCGAGAAGGCGCCGGTCTTGCGCAGCAACGGCCCGGTGACGAGCGCTGCCAGCAGATAGCCGAGCCCGAAGCCGGTCAGGAGCCCGGTGAGGGAGGCGCCGCCGGGCACCGGCGGCAGGAACGGCAGGAACAGGCCGGTGCTGAGCGCCATGAAGGCGAGACCGGCATAGGGCGCCGGCACGGCCCGGCCTGCGGCGTGGAAACGCGACACCCGCATGCTGTGCAGAAGCAGGCCAACGACGGCGAGGCCGCCGAGCACGAAGAGCGGCCCCAGGATGCCGACGATGCGCTCGGGCACGCCGACCCGGTCGAGCAGCGCCACCAGGCCCGCAGCCAGCGCGAAGGCGGCGACGGCGAAGGCGACCCGGCCATCGATGCTGGCGCGTTCGAACAGGTCTTCGTCGGTCAGGGGCTTCTTCAATTCAGGCTCCGCTGCGGAGGCAGCGGCTGGGCGGCTTGAGTTTCACCGCTTGCGCCGGCGCCCGGCGCGTTCAACAATAGAACAACGGGCTGAAATGCAACACCCTGACGGGCGAGCGGTTTCGCCGGTTGTGGGGGACGGAATGGACCAGGGCACCAGAATAGTGATCGCCGACGATCATCCGCTCGTACGCGGCGCCTTGCGCGAAGCCGTGGCCAGCGCGGTGAACGGCGCCAGCATCGTCGAATGCGGCGATCTCGAGCAATTGACCGCGGCGCTGGACAAGTCCGACCACGCCGATCTCGTGCTGCTGGATCTGGCGATGCCGGGCGTGCGCGGCTTTTCCGGCCTGCTCTATCTGCGCGCCCAGCATCCCGATGTGCCGGTGGTCGTCGTGTCCGCCAATGAGGACCGGGCGGTGATTCGCCGCTGCATCGATTTCGGCGCCGCCGGCTATGTGCCCAAGACGACCGATATCGCCGGCATGCGCCAGGCGATCCGCGACATTCTCGACGGCAAGACGTGGACACCGCCGGATGTCGACCTGACGACGCCGGCCGACAAGGACACCGCCGACATCCTGCGCCGGCTGGCGTCGCTGACGCCCCAGCAGGTGCGGGTGCTGACCATGCTGTCGGAAGGCCTGCTCAACAAGCAGATCGCCTATGAGCTGACGGTGTCGGAGGCGACGGTTAAAGCCCATGTTTCGGCCATCCTGCAGAAGCTGGACGTCGACAGCCGCACCCAGGCGGTGATCGTGATCTCCAAGATCGAGGGCGGCCAGTGGCAAAGCGGCAAGATTGAGGGCTAGAGCATTTTCGGTTCTGATAGAATCAGAACCGAAGCTCTAGTCTTTTGTTTTGACGCGTTTTCTTCACGCGAACCGGCATCCACTTCGCTCGAAAACGCTCTAACGCATCGCGCGGTGCTCCGTCACCGTTTCGCCGCGAGGTTGCGGCAGATTGCACCTGCTCGCCGTGCCTCACCGCTATGGAGAACCGCTCATGCGCCAAATAGTTATCGCCTCTATGGCTTTTGCCGCCCTGGCGGCAGCTGCGCCCGCGCTGGCCCAGCCGGCCGACAGCGCCGACCAGCAGAACGGCCGCTATACGATGACGCCAGCGCCGGATGGCGGTTTCCTGCGCCTCGACACGCGCACCGGCGCCGTCTCGCTCTGCACCGCGTCAGGCAGCGGCGTGCAGTGCCGTGCCAGCGCCGATGAGCGGGGCGCGCTCGACCAGGAAATCACCCGTCTTTCCAATGAGAACGCCGAATTGCGTAAGAAGCTGGCAGCAGCGACCGATCAGGCTCCGTCAGCGCGCCTGCGCAACGCCCTGCCGACGGACGCCGAGGTGAACGGCGCCCTCGACACGATGGAAAAATTCATGCGGCGGATGATGCGGATCATCCGCGAAGAAAGTCCGACGCCGAACAATCGGACTTGATAGTGTGACGGCTTTTTAAGCAAAGTCGTTCCACATGGTCGATCTCGCCGCTTTGGCGACGGTCACAAAGGGGGCTGCGATGAATGAACGTCTCGATCCGCCGAACGCCCAGGGTTCGTCCGGCCAGGGTCCTGCCGGATGGAGCGGCGCCAGCTGGCAGAGCTCGAAAGGGCAGGCGACTGACGCCAACCCGCGCAACGGCCTGGAACGGTTCATCGGCGGCACCCCGGCGGCGGTGTTCCTGCGCCTTCTGCTGATTTCGCTGATCGTCGGCGCACTGCTGATGTGGCTCGACATCCGCCCGATGGATGTTTTCAACGCCCTCAACCGCTTCATCAATCGCTTGTGGAATCTCGGCTTCGACGCCATCCGCGAAGTGCTGCAATATGTTCTTGTCGGCGCGGTGATCGTGGTGCCGATCTGGCTGATCATGCGCATCTTCAACACGCGGGCCGGTACGCGCTAACCTTATTTCGCGGTGTCCAGCTCGAAACGCCAGCGGGCCGATGTCACCATCGGCTCCAGGCTGAGCCGCCCGATGATCTGTTCGAGCAGCCGGTCCTGGCGTTCGTCGGCGCGTACGGCGGCATTGACCTCGACCCTGTTTGAATCCTCGATATTGCTGCTCTCCAGCTCCTGGATATGCAGCACGGTGCCGAGATCGCGCAACAGCAAGGCGCGCACATGCGCCTCGGCGTCGCCATGGCAGACGATGCTGATGGCGTAGCGGCTCTCGAGCTCCGTGGTGCTGAGCGGCTGCCGTTCGATCAACCGCATCAGCGGGCGCAGCAGGAGGTTGACGATAATCACGAAGCCGGTGGCGATGATCGCATGCTGGTAGAGCCCGGCGCCGCACATGGTGCCGATGGCGGCCGAGCACCACAGCGTTGCCGCTGTGTTCAGCCCCCGTACGTTCAGCCCTTCCTTGAAAATGATGCCGGCGCCGAGAAAGCCGATCCCCGAGACGATCTGCGCCGCGACCCGCGTCGGCGCCTCGGTGGGAAACTGTGCTGCGAAGATGACGAAGGTGGCGGCGCCCAGCGCCACGAGCGTGTTGGTGCGCAACCCCGCCAGGCGCTGCCGCCACTGACGCTCGAAGCCGATGAGGCCGCCGAGCAGGAAGGCCGCAAGGAGGTTCAAGGTCGTCTGCAATAGATTTTCGATCATCGGGGCCGTCCTTTGCCGCGCCGGAGAAATTCCTTAAAGACAAACTTTTTGTGACAGAATCGTCTCAAGCCCGGAGGCTGCATCGCATCCCACGCGCAGCGCTACCCGGTGGGCAGATCGCGCCGGTTGCAACGCGCTGTGCGCTTCTGTACTTGCTTGATGCAACTAACAGGCACGGGAGGAAGCTATGGCGTTCGAGACGATCCAGATTGACATATCGGCACGCGGCGTCGCCACGCTCACGCTTAACCGTCCCGATCGCGGCAATGCCTTCAACGCCGCGATGCAGCGTGAAATCGTCTCCTGCCTTGCAGAGCTGGCCGGCAACGACGATGTGCGCGTCCTGCTGATCCGCGCCGCCGGAAAACATTTCTGCGCCGGCGCCGATGTCTCCGGCCGTGGCAGCGACAGCGGCGCGGCCCCCGGCGCGACACCAGCCACGCTCGCGGACATGCTGTTTGACATCGACCGCTTTCCCAAACCGACGATCGCGCTGGTGCAGGGCGGCGCCGTCGGCGGTGGCGCGGGCATCGCCGCCTGCTGCGATGTCACCCTGGCCGATGCGCAGGCCTTCTTCTCGATCCCGGAAGTCCGCATCGGCGTGGCGCCGGGCGGTCTCGTCTCGATCATGCTGCGCACCATGGGCGAGCGCAATTTTCGCCGCTATGCGTTGTCGGGTGAGCGGATCAAGGCAGTCGATGCCCAGCGCGTCGGCCTCGTGCATGAGATCGTCGATAGCGCCTCCTGCGATGGCGTGCTCGATGCGCTGATCGATTCCTTCCTGCTCGGGGCGCCGGGCGCACAGCGCGACACCAAGCGCGCCGTCGCGGCGCTGGAAGTGCCGACGCTCGAAGGCATGAAGGAAGCCTCGCACAGACCGGGCGCGGGCCACAGCATGACGACGCCTGACGCGCTCGAGGGCATTGCCGCGTTTCGCGAGAAGCGCAAACCCAATTGGTATCGCGGCTGACGGCTGCAAAGGAGAAACATCGATGATAGCGCCCTTTCGAGCCGATCATGTCGGCAGCCTGCTGCGCCCGGCCGAATTACGCGCCGCGCGCGAACTCGCCATCGTCGGGCAGCGCAGCTATGAAAGCCTGCGCGAGCTTGAGGACGCCAACATTCGCGCCGCGGTGAAACTGCAGGAAGACGCGGGTCTGTCGTCCATTACCGATGGCGAGTTCCGCCGCACGTCCTTTCATTTCGATTTTCTCGGCAAGCTCGCCGGCGTCGAGGCGAAGATTCCCGACCGCTCCAGGGAGGTGACGGAGCCCGATGCGCCAAAAGTCTTCCGGCCGCCGCAACTCGCCATCACCGGCAAGGTCTCCCATGTGAAGCCGATCGAACTCGATGGTTTCACCTTTCTGAAATCGGTGACGAAGCGGACGCCGAAAATCACCATGCCGTCGCCGACCATGTGCCTGCGCGGCGGCCGCGCCGCGATCAGCCAGGAGGCCTATCCCGATCTGGAGGTCTATTACCAGGATGTCGCCAGGGCCTACGGCGCGGAAATCCGCGCGCTGGCCGATGCCGGCTGCACCTATATCCAGTTCGACGATACGAACTTCGCCTATCTCTGCGATGCGAGCATGTGCGCCGACATGAGGGCGCGCGGCGACGAGCCTGCCGATGTGCTGGCCCGCTACATCAAGCTCTTCAACATGGTGCTGGCGCAGAAGCCCGAGGGCATGACGTTCTGCACCCACCTCTGCCGCGGCAATTTTCAGTCCGCGTGGGCGGCGCAGGGCGGCTATGAGCCGATCGCGGAGAAACTGTTCGGCGAATTGAACGTCGACGGATACTTTTTGGAATACGACAGCGAGCGCGCCGGCGGCTTCGAGCCGCTGCGCTTCGTGCCGAAGGATGGCGGCAAGCGCGTTGTTCTGGGCCTCATCTCCTCGAAAGTGCCGGAGATGGAAGACGCCGATGTAATCCGCAAGCGCATCGACGAGGCCGCGAAGTTCATGCCCATGGACCAGCTCTGCCTGTCGCCGCAATGCGGCTTCGCCTCGAGCTTCCGCGGCAACCAGCTCGGCGAGGACGTCGAGCGCCGCAAGCTGGAACAGGTGGTCGCGATCGCGACGAAGGCCTGGGGCAGCGCGGCGTAACTCGCGTCCTCCGCAACGTCATGGCCGGGCTTGTCCCGGCCACCCACGTCGTGGGGCGCAGTCTCATTCCAGAAAAGAGTACCCGTCGTATTCTTCAACACGAACGCAGCTTCCCGGCGTGGGTGCCCGCAACAAGTGCGGGCATGACGTTGCGGAGGGGATGAGATTGGGGCAGGATAATTACCCCGCCATCGCCTTCACGGACGCGCGCGCCGCCCGCACGCCGGGATGCGCATCGCTCAAGCGGTCGCCGCGCCCGAACAGTTTGTTGCGCAGCGATCCCTCCCGATAGGCGGTCTTGTAGGCGCCGCGGTTCTGCAGCTCCGGCACGACGAGATCGACAATCGCACCAAGGCCCACGGGTTCAGCAGTACGCACCAGGTTGAACCCGTCGATGCCGGTTTCCTCGACCCATTCGATCATCTGCTCTGCGATGGTCGATGGCGATCCGACGAGGAAGATGCCGGCCGTCGGCGAGCCTGCCTGAAACGCGGTGAGGTCGCGGACGCTCCATTTCTTGCCCTTGCTGAGAATGGTGATGCGCTCGACGAAGGACTGGTTGGCATCGTTCTTGATGTATTCGATCGGGTCGTCGGGATCGTATTTCGAGAAGTCGATGCCGGCGAGCGCCGAGAAGATCGACAGGCTGCCGCGCACATCGAGGTATTCGCGAAGCTCCCGGTGCTTCTCCTGCGCCTCCTTGTCCGTCGGCGCGGTGATGACCGTCGAGCCGACGATGATGGCGACATCGTTGGGGTCGCGGCCGTTGGCCTTGGTGCGGGCGCGGATATCGGTGACGTGATTGCGCACCATCTCCTTGCTGTAACTCGTCAGGAAGACGCATTCCGCATGCTTCGCCGCGAAGGCGCGGCCGCGCGTCGAGGCACCGGCCTGGTAGAGCACAGGCGTGCGCTGCATGGAGGGTTCGCACATGTGCACGGCCGACATGCGGAAGTTCTCTCCAACATGATCGACGCGATGCACCTTGGTTGGGTCGGCGAAAACGGCGTTGGCGCGATCACGTTTCACCGCGCTGTCTTCCCAGCTCGCCTCCCACAGCTTGTAGACGACCTCCATATATTCGTCGGCCATGTCGTAGCGCTCGTCGTGCGCGCGCAGCTTCTCGTTGCCGACGGCGCGGGCGCCGGAATCGACGAAGCCCGCGACGATGTTCCAGCCGATGCGGCCCCTGGTCAGATGGTCGAGCGTCGACATCCGCCGCGCCATGATGAAGGGATGCTCATAAGTGAGATTGGCGGTGACGCCGAAGCCGAGATTCTTCGTCGCCATCGCCATGGCGGGAATGACCAGGGTCGGATCGTTCATCGGCGCCATGCCGCCGGCGCGGATCGCTTCCCACGGGCCACCGCCGTATTTGTCCATCAGGCCGATCGAGTCGGCAAAGAAGATGCCGTCCAGCAGCCCGCGCTCGGCGGTCTGCGCCAGTTCGACGTAATATTCGAGCGTGTTGTAATCGGTCCCGTGGTCCTTGGGGTGCTTCCAGGTGCCGGCCCATTGCTGGCTGGGCGTGCACATGTGAAACGCGTTGAGGATGATTTTCTTGCGCGCCTCGGTCATGCGCTTCTCCCGTATTATTTTTGATTATCGTCGACGGGCGCGGATCTTGTTGCGATCCGCGCCGCGCGCATTCAGCCCTTCAGGGCAGGAATAAGCTTTTCCGCATTGACGTATTCGATGGCCTTGAGATCGTCTTCGCTGAGGCCATTGCCGCGCAGGTTGGCCAGATTGTATTGCGACGTCACATAGGGGAAGTCCGAGCCATACATGACCTGCGAGACCGGTACGAGCTTCAGCAATCCTGCGATCGCCGGGGCGGAGGCGGCATTGGCGGTCTCGTAATGCAGGCGCTTGAACTCGGCCAGCACGCCGTCGGGCGCGATTTCCTTGATGTTCTTGACCGGGCGGCTCTGCCAGTCGACGCGGTGCGACAGATAGGGCAGGGCGCCGCCGCTGTGCGAGAAGATCCACTTGATGTCGCGGAACTTCGCCAGGGCGCCGTTGAACAGCAGGCTCAGGATCGCGCGGCCGCTGTCATAAGGATATTCGATCCAGGAATCCTGCACGCCCGTCACCAGATTGCCGCAGCAGAACGGCGCCAGCGGGTGAAAGTAAACGATCGCCTTGCGGCGGTTGAGTTCCTCGAAGACAGGCGTGAAGGCCGGGTCGCCCGGCCATTTGTCGCCGAAGCTGGTCGACATCTCGATGCCGTCCGCTTTCAGCGTATCAAAGGCATAGGTGATCTCGCGAAGCGATCCTTCCACATCGCTGCAGGAGACCCAGGCGAAGAGACCGTGCCGGCCCTTGTTGTCCTGCACCAGCTTGGCGCCTTCCTCGTTCATCGTGCGCATCAGCGGCCGCAATTCGTCCGGCTTCATGCGGAACCAGCCGATCGGGACCGAGGCCAGCGACAGCACGCTTTTTTCGATATTGTTCTTGTCCATCTCCTCCAGCATGCGCGCCGACGACCAGTCGCGCACGAACGGCGGCAGCGGCCCTTCGCGCCCGGACGAGTCCTTGAACGCCTGCGGAAAATAATGATGGTGAACGTCGATCACGCGGCGCTTGCCGGCGGGTGGCTGCTGGGCGAAGGCCGGCAAGGACACGGCCGGGATGGCGCTGGCGGCGCCGGCCGCCGCGAATGTCTTGAAAAACCCGCGGCGCGATACACCGCAGCACGGTCCGGAACAGGCTATCGTCTCGTCCGCGCCGACGGCGCTCGCGCTAAATCTCGACATCGCTTCCTCCCTCAGGGCGCTGGTCCGCGCCGCCCCGGCAATCTAGGTCTTTCCGGCGGCCTCTGGCAATCTCCGAACGGGCGGAAAAGGCGCATGCCATATCGACTTCCAGTCATGAAATGCTCTAGAACCTGTGGCAGAAATTGCGCGGGCCGGATCGCGCGGGGAGGTGCAGGATGATTCAGGTCAAACGTCTCGGACATGGCACATTCACCACGCCGGATCTCGAACACCAGGTCGAATACTGGACGAATGTCATCGGTCTGCAGGTTGTCGAACGCGGCCGTGACAAGGTCTTCCTGGCGACCAAGCTGGGGCAGGAGGCGATTGCTCTGGAGCGCGGCCCAGAGGCGTCCATGTCCAGGATTTCCTTTCAGGTGGCGCCCGGCAGCGACCTTGGCGAGATCGTTGCAAAGTTGCAGACGCTCGGCGTTGCCAGCGAGAAGCGCTCGGGCATTTCGCCGGGCGTCGACGAGGCCGTGGTGTTCACCGATCCGAAGGGAACCCTGGTCGAGGTCTATGCCGAATACCGTTTCCACAAGCAGGACATGTCGGACACCGGCATCGGTCCGTTCAAGTTCGGCCATGTGGCGCACAGAGTCGAGAATGTGCAGAAGATCGTCGATTTCTACACCGACGTTCTGGGTTTCCGCACCTCCGACTGGATGGGCGATCATTTCGCCTTCATGCGCTGCGGCGTCGATCATCACACGGTGAATTTCGTCCGTTACGATACGCCAGCGCTGCATCACATCGCCTTCGAGGTGAAGGACTGGTCCGAGCTGCACCGCGCCTGCGAAGTGCTCGCCAAACACAAGATTCATCTGGTCTGGGGGCCATTGCGCCATGTCGTCGGGCACAATGTCGCCGCCTATCATCGCAATGCCGACGGCGTGCGCATCGAAATGTTCTGCGAGATGGATCTGATGAAGGACGAGGAGCTGGGTTACTGGGAGCCCCGGCCATGGCATGAGGAAATGCCGCTGCGTCCCAAGCGCTGGCCCAAGGACACGTTGCGCAGCGCCTGGGGCTTCGGCTCGTTCGGCACGTTTCCCGGCTATCCATAATTTTCTGAGTATATATCAACAAAAAGAAAGAGAGATTGAGGGATGAGAAATCTTGCAGTGTCGCCGGCCCGCCTTGCGCTCGCCGTCGGCCTTGTCGTGCTTGCCGCGCCGGTGCTGGCGCAGACCCAAGCCCTTACCAAAGTGAAGGTCGGCAACGTTAACACTGTCAGCGATATCTCGATCTACATCGCCGACAAGAAGGGGTATTTCAAAGCCGAAGGTCTTGATATCGAATTCGTCGGCTTCCAGTCGGCCGCACGCATGATCGCGCCGCTCGGCACGGGAGAGTTGGATGTCGGCGGCGGCACTGTCGGCGCGGGTCTCTACAATGCCTTCACGCGCAAGATCGGCATCACCATCGTCGCCGACAAGGGATCGAGCAAGCCGGGCTATAATTTCTCGCAGCTCATGGTCCGCAAGGATCTTGTCGACAGCGGCCGTTACAAGACCTTTTCCGATCTGAAGGGCCTGAAGATCGCCACCGTCGCCAAGGGCACCGGCAATGCGGCGACACTGAACTTCGCTCTCAAGCTCGGCGGCCTGACCTTCAAGGATGCCGATGTCGTCGAACTTGGCTTCCCCCAACATGTGGCGGCCTATGCCAATAAGGCGATCGACGCCAGCATCACCAACGAGCCGACATTGACCTTGATCGAGCGCCAGGGCCTTGCGGTCCGCGTCGACAAGAAGGAGCAGGTCTATCCCGACCACCAGACGGCGGTGCTGCTCTATTCCGACAGGTTCCGCAAGGAGCGGGCGGACGATGCGCTGAAGTTCATGCGCGCCTATATCCGCGGCGCCCGCGACTATAATGATTCGCTGAAAGACGGCCATATCGCCGGCCCCAACGCGGACGAGGTGATCGCGACTCTGGTGGAATATACCGCGGTCAAGGACCCGGCACTGCATCGCGACACAACGCCGAACGCCTGCGATCCCAACGGCAATGTCAACATTGCCAGCCTTGAAGATGACCTCAATTTCTTCAAGGCCGACGGCCTGATCCAGGACAAGAACATCAAGGCGACCGACGTGATCGATCTGAGCTTTGCCAAGAAGATCCAGGCCGAACTCGGCGCCTATGTGAAGAAGAACTGACACTATTGCGCCGCGCCGCAGCCGGCGGCGTAACGCCCGCCACCTTGCCTAAACGCGACCGTTGCGCCAAAGTCCGCGCAATGGCAAATCTGATGCAAAAAATTCGGCGTTGAGGTTGGGAGGACGGCTGATGTTGTCGAAGCGCGAACTTATGGCGGGGTCCGCCGCTTTCGGGAGCCTGGCCTTGCTCGGCGCAAACAGTCAGGCGCAGACCGTCGATCTTCTGAAAATGTTCGTGCCGGCTGCGCCCGGCGGCGGCTGGGACCAGACGGCGCGGTCGCTGGAAGCGACCTTGCGCGCCACCAAGCTCGTCAACGGCGTGCAGATCACCAATGTGCCTGGCGCCGGCGGCGCTGTCGGCCTGCCGCAGTTCCTCAATCAGTGGAAGGGCCAGGGCAATGCGCTGATGGTCGCCGGCATGGTCATGGTCGGCTCGCTGCTCGCCAACAAGAGCCCGTTCAGCCTGACGCAGGTGACACCGATCGCGCGTCTCACCGGCGAGTTTGAGGCGCTCTGCGTGCC
>Ga0182744_1000723_pt1 | contig 30344 bp, 29 predicted proteins | sample eDN3rd30CKraftMG_FD_128525 | JGI IMG/M metagenome (GOLD analysis project Ga0182744, IMG submission 128525) | Enriched Miracle-Growth compost microbial communities from Emeryville, California, USA - eDNA 3rd pass 30_C Kraft MG (version 2) (version 2) ... | reverse complement strand
TGCGGCAATTGCCTCGGCGATCTTGTCGGCAGCGAGAATGCCGGAAAGAACCGCATTGTGGCTGCCCTTGATGCGCGGCACGTTGACCAGGCCAGCCGAGCAACCGATGAGTGCTCCGCCCGGGAAGGACAGTTTCGGCACCGACTGGAAGCCGCCTTCGGTAATCGCGCGTGCACCATAGGACAGACGCTTGCCGCCTTCGAAGACTTCCTTGATGGCCCGATGCGTCTTGAAACGCTGGAATTCTTCAAACGGTGACAGATACGGGTTTTTGTAGTTGAGGTGCAGAACGAAGCCGACCGCAACCATATTGTCTTCGAGATGATAGAGGAACGAACCGCCGCCAGTCTTCATGTCGAGCGGCCAGCCGAACGAATGCTGTACCAGACCCGGCTTGTGCTTGGACGGATCGACCTGCCACAATTCCTTGAGACCGATGCCGAACTTGCCCGGCTCGCGGCCTTCATCCAGCTTGAACTTCGAGATCAACTGCTTGGCCAGCGAACCACGTGCGCCTTCGCCGATCAGCGTGTATTTGCCCAGAAGTGCCATGCCACGCGTATAGTTCGGCCCATGCGTGCCGTCGCGCTCAACACCCATGTCGCCGGTGGCCACACCGATGACAGCGCCTTCGTCATTGTAGAGAACTTCGGTCGCGGCAAAGCCCGGATAGATTTCGACGCCAAGCTCTTCGGCCTTCGTGCCAAGCCAACGGCAGACATTGCCAAGCGACACGATGTAATTGCCGTGATTGTTCATCAAAGGCGGCATGGCAAAGTTTGGCAAACGCACCGAACCCGCAGGCCCCAGCAGCAGGAAATGATCGTCCGTCACCGGCGTCTTGAACGGATGCCCCTCATCGTCGCGCCAGTCCGGCAAAAGCTGGTCGATACCCACCGGATCGACAACGGCGCCAGACAGGATATGCGCACCGACTTCCCCGCCCTTTTCAAGGACCACGACGGAAAGCTCAGGATTGACCTGCTTCAGACGGATCGCCGCCGCAAGACCCGCAGGGCCCGCGCCGACGATCACCACGTCGAACTCCATGCTTTCGCGTGCGGCTGCAGAACTATCTGTCACAACGAACATCCCTCCCGTATTTCCCCCAAACAGCAATCATTTGCCCTACGTCTCTTCGAACTCGACCAAGGCGCCATGGAAATCTTTCGGATGCGCGAACAGGACTGGCTTGCCATGGGCACCAATTTTCGGATTTCCATCTCCCAATAACTTCGCTCCGATTTCATGGAGCTTCTTCGTCGCCGCGTTGATCGCGGAAACCTCGAAACAGAGATGATGGACCCCGCCGGCCGGGTTCTTTTCAAGGAAGGTCGCAATCGGTGATGAGTCGCCAAGCGGATGCAAGAGTTCGATTTTGCTATTGGGAACTTTTACAAAAACCACCGTGACGCCGTGTTCTGGCAGATCTTTCGGTGCCGAAACCGTCGCCCCAAGGGCCTTGTACTGATTTGCAGCCAGCTCCAGATCCGGAACGGCGATCGCAACATGGTTTAGCCAAGTAATCATATCTTTCACTCAAATTCCGACGCTTGCCTTCGACGAGGCCGAGGATGGAACTGGCGGTATCGAGAACATTCGTGCTGGACCAACAACCGCTGTGATGGTTCTACTAGCAGGGAATAGCAGGCTTGGGGGGAACCCTCGGCATCTACCACAACTATGATATTTGAGATACGGCGGGCGATGGCCCCTGCAGGGATCGAAGATATACCCGGTCCGCCGCCTGCGTCAGGCAAAGGGACCGGATCGCTCGCAGCACCCGTCTCGTTGATGACTTGTGCAATCCGCGCGAGGTCGGAGACGTCCAGTATGACGCACGCCGTATCGATCGAACCATCTATCTGGTAGGTATTGCGGGTACGACGATCGCACCAGAAACACCGCTGCTGGCAACGGTCCACGCAATCGCCACAGCGCCTACCGAGCATCCTCGCTCCTGACCGATCCGCTCTATCGTGCTGGCCACAGTAAGAGTTCGCGTCAACTGGTCGTCAGAAAACAGGGGGGAGCGGGCGCGCCAATCTTCCCCAGGGAGATCCATGGCGCGTTCGACGGTGAAGCCGCCGCTCAACAACCCGGATTGCATGGGGCTGTAGATTAGCATGCCGGTCAGGTGGCGGTCGCACCAGGGCAATTCATCTTGGAGGATGTCTCGTTTAAACCGACACGTGAGATTTCCCTCGCTGTGCGCCCAAGCCGCACCGCTTCATCATCTGCCTCCTGTCCTCTGCCAAGAATTCGACGGCTGGATAGTCTTCCCAGCCGCGTCAACTCATCGCGAAGGTGACTGCAGGAATTGCCACGGACATGATGCTTGCACACCGGGGCGCGACGAGAAAAGCCACTTCGCCTATCTTCGGTCTGAAGAACTGACTCAAAACGCGTGAGACCCATGACACCATTCTTAGACGTCACCCGTGACGGACCGATCTTGATCCTGACTATGAGCCGGCCGCACGAGCGCAATGCAATTTCTGAAATCGAATACTGCCAGGAATTTGAGGCGATCGCCGAGCAGGTCACCGATGATATCGGCATTGCCACCGTGATCCTGACCGGTGCCGGCAGTGCCTTCAGCTCCGGCGGCAACATCAAGAAAATGCGGGACCGGTCAGGCTTTGCGCCGCGTGAAAGCGCCATCGCCACCCGCAACAGCTATCGCAAGACCATCCAGAGGATACCGCTGGCGCTTTACAATCTCGAAGTCCCGGTGATTGCCGCGATCAACGGTCCGGCGATCGGTGCCGGCCTTGATCTTGCCTGCATGTGCGACATCCGCATCGCATCGGAAAAGGCGACCTTCGCCGAAAGTTTTGTGAAGGTGGGCATCGTGCCGGGCGATGGCGGTGCCTGGCTGTTGCCTCGGGTAGTGGGCATGTCGAAGGCAGTCGAGATGTCCTTCACCGGCGACACGTTGACGTCCAACGAGGCTCTCGCCTGCGGACTTGTCTCCAAGGTCGTGCCCCATGAAGAATTGATGGCTTCGGCGCGCGCCATGGCCGCTCGTATCGTCGTCAACCCGCCTCATTCGGTGAGACTGACCAAGCGTCTCCTGCGCGAAGGGCAGCATATGCGGCTCGATTCCCTGCTGGAGCTTTCCGCCGCCTTCCAAGCAATTGCGCACGAAACCGAAGACCATCGGGAAGCGCTGGACGGCTTGCTGGAAAAGCGACCTGCGCATTTCAAGGGACGCTGACAGAAGCGGCCGGGCGTTACGGTCCGGCCGCAAAACTGTCACGACTTGGCGGGATTGGGAATGCCCGGTAGCCCGGCGGCGTCATTGGCGCGCAGGATGAGGAATGTGTCGCGCCTGGCAATCAGCCACTCCACGCCGATTCGACGGAAGATGTCACGATACTCCACGACATAGTCCGGCCCCGTCATGGGAGCCACACCACCCGAAAAATTTTCGGCATTGTAGACCGTCGTATAGGAAATACTTCTGGCCTCCCCGTCATCGACCACATCGATGCGGACGGAGCCATTGACATGGCGCACCAGCGTCGTCGGCCCCTGGCCATCCATGAAGGCCTTGATCTCCGCGCGTCCGTTCATCGGCTTTTGCTGGGGACGCTGCCAAATGCCGTCTTCGGTGAACAGGCTGGCGAATGTGGCGTGGTCGCGCTCACCAACGGCAATCGCATAGCGATTGAGCGTTCGGATGCAGGCCGCCTCGATTTGAAGCATGGCGTTGAAATCCATCGGTTCCTCCCTGTTCGTCATGATCAGCCGACGACGGCTATGTGCTTGCCGATGCCTCGGCCCTCCAGCATGGCCACGAATGCCTCAGGCACGTGGTCGAGGCCATGCGTGGTACTACATTTGAATCGCAGGCCCCCGGCGCCGACTTCGGCGATCAGTTCATTCCTCGCTGTGGAGGCGAGTTCCTCGTGGTCGTAGATCGAAAAAGGTTCGATGCGGATCGACCTCTCGAGAATGGCGCGAAAATTTCGTAGCGCGACCGGATCGGCATTCTGATAGTGCTGCATGAGGCCACAAAGCATCATGCGGCCACGACGCTTCATCAGGCCCAGCATCGGATCCAGCATGGCCGCGCCGACATTCTCGAAGTGAATGTCAGCGCCCCCGGGCAATGATGCTGCAAGCGCCTCGGCGAAATCAGGGCGTCGGTGATCGATGCAGGCGTCGAATCCGAGCGCTTCGACAACCCAGGACGCTTTCTCTCGGCCCCCGGCGATGCCAACGACGCGACAACCCGAACGCTTCGCGAGCTGACCGGCAACGCTGCCCACGGCGCCGGCAGCACCGGAAACCACGAAACACTCACCGGAGCGCAGTCCGGCAAGCCGGACCCCAAGCCAGGCGGTGAATCCCGAATGACCGGCAATACCGAGATGAGCTTCGGGCGGTGCGGCATCAAGATCGACCTTGCGAAGGTCTGCCGCCAGTCGCCAGTCCTCGCTTGCCCATCGGCCGAAGCCGAGAACGTGATCACCACGGCGGAAGTCAGACGCGCCAGGCTCCATTACCTCGCCAATCGTTCGGCCGACGATCGGATACGGTGGCCCGTTGCCCGCATCCGGGATCCCCTTGCGCATTCTTAGAGCGAGATATGGGTCCAACGAAATGTGCGTGGTGCGAGTCCCGACAAGCCCATCGTGGGATTCTGAAGGGCCAGCGGTTTCGCGAGCTTCGAAATCCGCGGCAGTGATCTGCCCGTCAACGCGCCGGGCGAGCAGGATTTCTTGCATAGACCGATCGCCTCCCGTTCGCGCATTCGAAATGCCTACGGCGGCATAGCGTGCCGCCGTCGTGCGTCATCGCGTCAGCGCCTAGTTCTTGACGAGCGGGCACTCGCTCTGTTCCAGCGGACGAAACGCCTGGTCGCCCGGAATGGTCGCGATCAACTTGAGGACATCCCATTCTTCCTTGGATTCCTCAGGCGTCTTGCCCTGCCAGACATACATGTCGTGCACCGCCCGACCATCGATACGGACCTTGCCATTCTTCCAGAGCATGTTGTTGATTGGGATCTCCCGGACCTTCTCCATGACCTTGTCGGAATCATCGGTGCCGGCCGCCTTGACCGCCTCAAGATAGTGCAGGATCGCGGTATAGGTGCCCATATGCGTCTGCTGGGGCATCATTTTCTGCTTTTCATAGAAGCGCCTCGAGAAAGCGCGCGTCTCGTCGTTAAGATCCCAGTAGGCCGCGATAACAACGATAAGGCCCTTGGCGGTCGGCAGGCCCAAAGCGGTGAACAGGTTGGAGTCGCCAACCGTGATAACCGCGTTTTGACCGCCTTCGAACACGCCCAGCTCGCGCATCGCCTTCAAGGAGTTGAGCGCGTCGGCGCCCGTGTTGGCCAAGCCGATCATCTTGGCACCGGAACTTTGCGCCTGCAGCACGAAGGACGAAAAGTCCGCCGAATTCGCCGGATGCTTCACGTCCCCCAGAACCTTACCACCAGCACCTTCGACGGCCGCGGTCGTATCCGCCTGCAGCTGATGGCCAAAAGAGTAGTCCGCGGTGATGAAGAACCAGGTGTCATTACCTTGATTGACCAGCGTCGGGCCAATCGCATTGGCATTAGCATAGGTGTCGTAATTCCAGTGAACGCTGTAGGGCGAGCAACCCTTGTTGGAGAGCGACGACGCACCCGCGCCAGTGATGAAGTCGATTTTCTTGAGCTCCCTGCCCACCTCCTTGACAGCTTCCGCCGTGGCCGAGCCAGGAAGGTCGAAGATCGCATCGACATGCTCGGTCTCCCACCACTTGCGAGCGGAAAGAGCGGCGACGTCGGCCTTGTTCTGATGGTCGGCAGAGATCAGCTCGATCTTCTTGCCGAGCACCTCGCCGCCGAAATCGTCAATGGCCATCTGGGCAGCCAGGACAGACCCCTGGCCTGTCGAATCTGAGTACAGGCTGCTCATGTCGGTGAGCACGCCAATCTTGACCACGCCGTCGGACGGTTCCTGCGCCTGCGCCGTAACCGAGAACACCAATGCCGAAAGCATGCTTGTTGCCAGCATCCGCTTTCCTGAGAGCTTACGAATCGCCATGTCTCCTACCCTTCCTTTGAATCGCATTCCGGACTTTGCCTCCACAAACTTCTGTCCGGCTGATCACCAGTGTTCCAGCACTTGGGTCGAAAAAACAGGGGGGCGGATGGCCTCGACGACAACATCACAAGTGTATTCTCAAGCAGGTTTCTCAATAGCTACGTACACGAAACAACGCCCCGGCGACCGCCATGATCACCGGGGCTAAGTAGCTTTTATCTTTATATTTTTTAGGAAGCGGATTTGGAAATTGCTTGGGGCATTGTCGCCACTGGCCCACTGGACACATCAGCGGGACGGCTGGCCGGTCGGCTGCCCCCGTTTCGTTCAGCCCAGCCCTTCAACTCGCCATAGATTCCCTTGCGGAAGAACATGACGACGAAAACGAAGATGGCACCTTGAACGAAGAACACCCATTCGCCAAAACCGCTCAGCAGATTTTCGAGCGCAACCATGACCGCTGCACCGATCACCGGACCAGCCAGTGTTCCGATGCCGCCGATCAGTGAGGCCAACACCGGCGTTCCCGATGTCGCCCAGACAATGTCAGTCTGCGACGCGAACTGAAAGACGATCGCCTTCATCGCGCCGGCCAGTCCAGTGAGAGCCGCGGAGAGGACGAAAGCCTGCAGCTTGACCCTGTCTATCTCATACCCGAGTGAGGTCGCCCGGCGGTCGTTGTCCCGAACAGCCATCATCAGCATGCCGAACGGTGAGTTCACGACCCTGTAGATCAATGCCAGCCCCAAGCCGGTGACGCAGAGAACGAACGTGTACATCACGTAGTTGTTGGCCAGCGGAATGATACCGAACAGGTTGCCACGCGGAATGCCTGCCATCCCATCCTCGCCACCGGTAAACGGCGCCTGATGGCAGATGAAATAGACCAGTTGCGCCAGCGCCATCGTGATCATCGCGAAGTAGACGCCCTGCCGACGCACGGCGATGATGCCGAATGCCAGACCCATGGCAGCCCCGACGGCCGTACCCATGACAATGGCGATCTCAGGAGAGATGTTCATGGACTTGACCGCGTATCCGGAGATGTAGGCCCCGACACCGAAGAACGCGGCATGTCCGAATGAGATAAGGCCCAGATATCCGGCAAGCAGGTTGAACGCCGCGGCGAACAGCGCAAAGCACAGAATCTGCATGGCGAAAAGCGGGTGAAACACGAGCGGGGCAGCAACTGCCGCAATAGCGACCAGGATCCAGCCGACGATCTGGAAATTGCGAGACACTGGCATGGCTATGGCCTTTCCTTGCCGAACAAGCCGGCCGGGCGAATGAAGAGAATGAGCACCATCACAACGAAGACCAAAGTCGTCGACGCAGGGGCGAAGAAGAATTTAGTCAGCCCTTCTAGGATGCCGAGAGCGAACCCCGTTACGATGGAGCCCATGATCGAACCGAGGCCCCCGATGACGACAACAGCGAAGATGATGATGATCAGATGGGTGCCCATCGTCGGGCTGACATTCGTGATCGGCGCGGCCATCGCACCCGCGAAGCCGGCGAGCGCCACGCCGAAGCCATATGTCAACGTCAACAGCAGAGGCACGTTGATACCGAAGGCCAGAACCATTTCAGGGTTTTCCGTCGAGGCCCTCAGGTAGCTGCCGAGCTTGGTTCGCTCGATCATGAACCACGTACCGAAGCAGACGACGAGGCTGACGCCCACCACCCAGGCTCGATAGTAGGGCAAGAACATAAAGCCGACATTGATGCCGCCGGGAAGCGGATTTTCGTACGGCAATCCCGTCGAACCAAAATAATAGCGAAAGATCGACTCGATCATCAGCAGCAGGCCGAACGTCATCAGCAGGCCGTAGAAATGGTCGAGCTCATAGATGCGCCTGAGAAAGACATATTCGATGGCCACGCCTAAGCAGAACATGACGGCCGGCGCTAGAAGCAGTGCCCACCAATAGCTGATGCCGAGATATTGCAGCAACATCCAGGTGACGAACGCGCCGACCATGTACTGTGCGCCATGAACGAAGTTCGCGATGTGAAGCAGGCCGAAGATGATCGCCAAGCCAAGGCTAAGCATGGCGTAGAAAGAGCCGTTGACAATGCCAAGCAACAACTGGCCGGCAAGCGCCTGAATGGGAATTCCCAGGATTTCCATGGTTAGTCTCTCCCCGTCAGACGCTGAGATAGGATTTGATGTGGTCCAGGCTGGCTGCGTCGGACACCGCGTCGAAGCGGTCGACAACCTTGCCATCGAGCACGATATTGTGGCGGTCGGCGAGTTTGGCGGCGAAGCGATAGTTCTGTTCGACCAAGAGGATTGAGTAGCCGCGCGCCTTGATGGTCTTGATGACCTCGCCGATTACCTTAACGATGATCGGGGCCAACCCTTCTGTCGGCTCGTCGAGCAGAAGAAGGCTTGATCCGGATCGCAGGATCCGGGCGATCGCCAGCATCTGCTGTTCCCCTCCGGACAGGCTGGTGCCGCGACTGGAGCGGCGCTCGGCGAGGTTGGGAAAGAGCGCATAGATCTCGTCCACGCTCATACCGCCTTTTCTGACAATCGGTGGCAGCAAGAGATTCTCCTCTACCGAAAGGCTGGAGAAAATTGCCCGGTGCTCCGGGCAGAACCCGATGCCGGCACGAGCGATGAGGTTGGCAGGCTTGGATACCGTCTCCTCGCCCTCGAACAGGATGGAACCGGTGCGGTTCTTGAGCAATCCCATGATCGACATAAGTGTCGTTGACTTGCCCGCGCCGTTACGGCCCAGAAGTGTGACGACTTCACCACGGCGGATATCGAAATCGATGCCGTGCAACGCCTGGCTCTCCCCGTAGAAGGCGTTGAGGCCTTTGACAGACAGACAGATTTCACTCATCGTCGACACCTACATATGCTTCGATAACGCGCTGATCCTTGGCGATATCGTCGTAACTGCCCTCTGCGAGAATCTCGCCGCGCTGCAGGACCGTCACGCGATCGCAAAGTCCGGCGACGACTCCCAGATTGTGCTCGACCATCACGACCGTACGGCCCTTGGCGGCCAGCTTAATGAGATCGGCGACGCGCTCGATATCCTCCGTGCCGAGACCCGATGTCGGCTCATCGAGCAGCATCATTTCCGGATCCAGGGCGATGGTGGTCGCCACTTCGAGCGCCCGTTTGCGACCGTAGGACAACTCCCCTGCCCGAACGTGCATGAACGGCAGCAACCCAACCGAATCGAGCAGTTGCGCCGCCTCTTCGTCAATGCCACGCAACGCCCGGAACGAAAGCCAGAACTTCATCGCGACGCCGAGCTTGCGCTGGAGCGCCAGTCGGACATTGTCAAAGGCGGAAAGTTGTCCGAACACGGCCGAGATCTGGAACGACCTGACCAAACCCTTGCGCGCGATGGCGGCAGGCGGCATCCGGGTAATGTCTGCGCCATTGTAGGTAATGACGCCCGCACTTGGCTCGAGGAACTTGGTCAGCAAATTGAAGCATGTCGTCTTGCCGGCGCCGTTCGGGCCGATCAGGGCGTGAACAGAGTGGCGCTTAACCTGCAAGTTCACGTTCTTGACCGCATGGAACCCGCCGAACCGGCGACACAGGTCATGGGTCTCAAGTATAATGTCATTGGCCAATAGCGTCACTCTCCCTCCCGATCCCTAGCGCCATCACGTTACCGTCGCGAAGGCGCTCTCCCAAAAGCGCATCCAGCTACACGGCGCTCGATCCGTCTGCATTGCCCCCAAAGGCTAAAGGCGCCGGGGAGGATGCGCAATGGACGACGCCCGCCGGCTCCGTATGATCACAGGGATGATATCGAGTCTGCCGAAAAGCCGCCTTCATCGCCAGATCGAAATATTCGCGCGCGGAAGAGATCCAGATCACAAAGTATGTATGTGAATTCGAAACGGCGCACAGCCGCCGGCCTTCTCCTTGCGGCGGAATCTCTGGTATCGCCTAGGGTCAGGGAAGGCGTTCGCGGAGGCCCGAGGGCATGCTGCCGCCACGAGGAGAAGTTTCATGACAGGCCTGTACAGACCAACGCTTTGCGACATGATCACCAACAATGCCGAACGCTATGGCGACGAGACCGCCTACGTCTTCGGCGAAAACCGGATGACATTCGCGGAATATGCCGCTCGCAGCCGGAAGCTCGCGTCGGCGCTGGCGCGAGCAGGCATCCAGCCCGGCGAACGCGTCGGGCTCTTGAGCATGAATTCGTTCGAATATCCCGTGCTCTATGGCGCGTGCAATCTCTACGGCTTCATCGCATCCACCGTGAACTTCAGGCTCGCTGCCCCGGAATTCGAATACATCATCAACGACGCCGGGCAGAAAATCCTCATCTTCGAGGACGGCTACGCTGAACAGGTGGCCCAGATTCGCGGTCGCCTCAAGACTGTCGAAATGTTCGTCGCGATCGGCAAGGCACCTGATTGGGCAATCTCCTACGACGACTTTCTAGCCGGCGGTGACTCGACGGGTCCTGACCTGCCGCCGCCATCGGCGAGCGATATCGCGGTTCTGATGTACACGAGCGGTACCACGGGCAGGCCCAAGGGCGTGATGCTCGAGCACGGCGGCCTGGTCGAAAACGGGCGCCAGATAGCCGCCGCGTTGCAGATCGGTTCCAGCGACAACATCTTGCTGATGATGCCATTTTTTCACGTGGGCGCGAAGGCGGTCGAACTCGGCCAGCACTGGCAGAGCGGCACTGTCCACATGCATCGAAGCTTCGATGCGGAGACGATTTTTCGTACGATCGAAGCGGAGCGCATCACGATAACCCACATGGCGCCGACGATGATCCAGACCATGCTCGATCATCCGGCGCGTGAGAATTATGATCTCTCCAGCCTGCGCGCGTTGCTGTACTCGGCAGCGCCCATGCCAACACCCGTGTTGCGCAGGGCGATCGCCGCCTTCGGGCCGATTTTCGTGCAGATGTACGGACAGACCGAGGGTAGCGGCGCGGTATTGCCCGCTGGCTCGCATCGTCCGGATGGGAATGAGAAGGACATAAGACGGCTGTCCTCGATTGGCCACGCCATCCCCGGATGCCGGTTCAGGATCGTCGACGAGAATGAAAACCCCGTGCCCGTCGGCACGCCTGGCGAACTCTGCTTCCAAGGACCCGTGACGATGCGCGGCTATTGGAACAATTCATCGGCCACGATCGAAGCGCTGCGGGGCGGCTGGTTGCACACAGGTGACATCGCAAAGGCAGACGAAGACGGGTTTCTCTATCTTGTCGACCGCAAGAAGGACGTCATCGTATCGGGGGGCGAGAACATCTATTCGCGCGAGGTCGAGGAAGCCTTGCTGCAGCACGAGGAGATTTCCGAAGTCGCGGTCATCGGCGTCCCACATGAGAAATGGGGCGAGGCGGTCTGCGCGGTGGTGGTCCTCAAACCGGGTTCTTCGCTGACAGCCGATGCGATCATCGCCCACAGCCGGAACCTGATCGCAGGATACAAGCGCCCCCAGTCGATCCACATCGTTTCGGAACTTCCCAAACTCGTGAGCGGAAAGATCGCCAAGGTCGAGCTCAGAGCCATATACGCCAAGCTGAAGTCGTGAGCGGCGAACTTATTGAAGGAGAATGACAATGTCCAAGGAACGTGCGCCCCTCTTCCCCGCCGGCACGGCTTTCGTGGCTGGAGGCAGTGGCGGCATCGGCTCTGCCATAAGCCTCGCGCTGGCCGAGGCCGGCTCGAACGTCGTCCTGACCTACAACAAGAACCGCGCGCGGGCCGAAGACGTGGTCGGACAGATCCGTGCGCTCGGCCGCGAGGCGTCTGCGGTCCAACTGACGCTGGAGGATACCGACGCCGTCAAGTCCGCGGTCGATGCGGCCGCCGGCAATGACGGCGGACTTCATACCGTGATCTACGCCGTCGGCCCATTCGTGCATCTGAAGTTCATGAGCAAGGTCGAGCCCGCGCAGCTCAAGGAATATCTGCTCGGTGATACAATGGCCTGCTACAATCTCGTGCACGCCGCCATTCCCCACCTGCGCGCGACCCACGGCTCGCTCGTAGCGATCACCACGACGGCCACCGCCCGCTGGGCAAACCAGGATGGCCTGTCGGCGATCCCCAAATCGGCGGTCAACAGCCTCCTGCGTGGTATCGCGCGCGAGGAGGGTCGCTTCGGTATTCGCGCCAACATGGTGGCGCTCGGCATCATCGAGGCCGGCATGTTCACGAAAACGATCGAGGAAGGTTATATCGACGAGCGCTATCTCAAGGCGATGGCGCAGAACGTACCGCTGCAGCGTCTTGGAACAGCGGAAGAGGTCGCGGATGCGACCGTGTTTCTCGCTTCCTCCCGTGCGGGCTACACGACGGGCCAGGTGCTTTACGTCGATGGCGGCTATCCGCTCTGATCCGGATGCAATCGCAACCGAACTGGGCGGGGAAAACCCCGCCCTTTTCATTACGCTTCGATAAGAAGGCCGATCACTCGAAGCGGGGTTCCTGTGACCAGGGATAGAAGTCCGGCATGTCTGACGAAACGCGATCAGGGAACATCGCCGGGCGCTTTTCCTTGAAGGACGCGATACCCTCTCGCGCATCGGGCGATTTGCCGCGGCTCTGAATCACCCGACTGTCGATCCTGTGGGCTTCCATCGGGTGACGGGCACCGGCCATTTGCCAGACCAGCTGGCGCGTCAGCGCCACCGATACCGGAGCGGCGTTGTCGATGATCTCGCGCGCGAAGGCACGCGCTGCGACAATGACATCTTCAGCCGGATGGATGGATTTCAACAGGCCGCTGGAAAGCGCCTCCCGCGCGGGAACCATCCGGCCGGTGAGCGACCAGTCCAGAGCCGTCTGGATTGGCACGACCTTGGGCAGGAACCAGGACGATGCGGCCTCCGTGGCAAGCCCTCGTTTGGCGAAAAGAAACCCGAACCGGGCATCCTCGCTCGCGAAGCGAAAGTCCATCGGCAGCAGCATGGTCGCGCCGATCCCCACCGCCGCGCCGGTGACGGCGGCGATGACCGGCTTGAGCGATCGGAAGATGCGAAGCGTGACGCGACCGCCGCGGTCACGATGGACGCCGCCGGCTTCCGGTATCTCGCCTCGGCTCGCATGGTCGAAGGACGAACCACCCGCCGTCAGATCGACACCGGAGCAGAACGCACGGCCCGCACCCGTGACAATCACCGCTCCGACATTGTCGTCCGCGTCGGTGAGATCGAAGGCCGCCACCAGCTCGTTCATCATCTCGCTGTTGAATGCGTTAAGCTTCTCGGGACGATTGAGCGTGATCGTCGCGATGCCCTCCGAAACGTCATATGTGATGGTCGTGAACATATAAGTCTCCTGCCGATGTCGGCGTAATTAGGCCGACAGCGAAACCAGGTCCGGCCACAGGCGGTCGCCCCCCGATGCAAGAATGGAATTCCCCAGTCGCTCGGACCAGGCATGCTCGTCACCGGCCTCATCTCGCCATTGCCAAAGGCGGCGCGTGAAATAATGCAGGGCGAATTCATCGGTCACGCCGATGGCGCCGTGTACTTCGTGCGCGATCGCCGCCCCTTTGCCCGCCGCGCGCGATGTGCGGATCTTCGCCACCGAAGCGGCTTGAAGCAGTCGGCCCTGGTCCAGGCAGCGAAGGCCGATCTGGACGGCGGCACTGGCGGCGGCGGCTTCCGCCGCAAGCTCGGCCACCATGTGCTGAATCGCCTGAAACTTGCCGATCGGCCGGCCGAACTGGACCCGCGTATTGCCATAGTCGATCGACATTTCGAGGATTCTGGACAGGGCACCGGCAATCTGCGTGGCGCGCAGAACCGCGAGCGGTGCAAGCAGGATATCCTCGGCAACGGCTTGGGCTGAAACCTGCCTTGGGGACGCCCCGTGGAATGTGATCCGCGTTCGCGGGTCCCGGCCAATGGTCGCCAGTTTGCACTCCTGCCCGCCGGCCAGATCGATCACGCAGAGCCGGTGGCCGGTGGCCGATGCCGCCACCACCAGCATCGACATCGGATGTACCGAGCCCTGCAGAACGCAGGAACCCGAAACGAGGCCGTTCTCGAGAACAAGCATGTCGGAAGCGATCGCAACCGCCGGCACCCGCTCCATCGCTGCATCGGCCAGAAGACGGTTCGCGACAATATCCTCGCCCAGCGTAACCGGCGCCGCATGATAGCCGAGAGCCTGCAGGAGATGACCAAGGTCGGACCAGGAAAGGCCCGCCCCTCCCTGATCTTCGGGCACGATGGCGAGTGCGAGCTCGAGAGCGGCGATCTCCTTCGCCAGCTCTGCTCCAACCTCCCCAGCCTCAGCGGCCTTAAATGCGGCCGTATCGACCCTGGCAGCCAGAATCCGGTCCAGTTGGCCGGCGAGCAGAATTGCCATGCTGGTATCGTCCGTCATCGCAGACCGAGCCCCCTTGCCATAATGCCGCGAATGATTTCGCGAGTTCCGCCTCGAAGCGAGAAGGTCGGCGCGAGCTGCTGGACGGCTGAGGAAATCTGCCCCAGCGCGTCGTCCCGGCCATCCGCCGCAAAGCCGCCGGTCAGCTCCCGGACCAGTTCAGGCGTGCCCTGCTCGAAGGCGACACCCAGTTCCTTGACGACGGCAGCTTCCTGATTGGGCGTTTCGCCCGCCTCGAGCATGCCGGCAATCGACACCGACATTTCCCTGAGCACCGCGAAATCCGCGAAAGCCGCTCCCAGCCGTCGTGCCGCCAGCCCGTCTTGCAGACCGGTCGCGCCAACGCGATCGATCACGAGCGGCAGGATCGGAAAGGCGCTCATATAGCGATCGGGGCCACTGCGCTCGAAAGCGAGTTCGGCATTGACCTGCTCCCATCCCTTGCCTTCATTGCCGACGAGGGCATCGTCATCGACGAACACGTCGTCGAACGTCACCTCGTTGAAATGCGCCTCGGTCGTCAGGTCCTTGATCTCGCGGACCTCGACCCCGGGGGCGCCGAGATCGACAATGAATTGCGAAAGCCCGGCCTGCCGATCCGCGACCGTGCCCGACGTGCGCACCAGGGCAATCATGAATTCGGAAAGATGAGCATTGGTGGTCCAGATCTTGCGCCCGTTGATCTTCCAGCCGCCCGCCACTTTCTCGGCGCGGGTCCGCACGGAGGCCAGGTCGGAGCCCGAATCCGGCTCGCTGAGGCCAATGCAGAACGCGATGTCGCCTGTGGTGATGCCCTTGAGATAGCGATCTTTCTGTCTGTCGGTGCCGACCCGCAGCAGCAGGGGGCCGCTCTGGCGATCGGCGATCCAATGCGCACCGACCGGCGCGCCGACGGCGAGCATTTCCTCGATGACGACATAGCGCTCCAGCATGCTGAATTCGCCGCCGCCATAAATCCTTGGCCAAGTCATGCCGATCCAGCCCTCGCGACCGACCTCTCTGGAGAATTCGCGATCAAACCCCGTCCAGGAATGCCCTTTGAGCCAGGGTGACCAACGATCCTTGCGCGCATCGAGGAAGGTCCGCACGCGCTGGCGCAAGGCCGCCGCAGTCGGCGGCAAGCTGACCTGATCGAATCGGAACGGAGTAAACATTGGGCGTTCTCTCTAAATGATTCCCCGGGCCGAAAGCGCGTCGAGACTTGCCTCGTCCAGGCCAAGTACCTCACTCAGGACGTCCCGGCTGTGTTCGCCGACCAGAGGCGGCGCGTGACGATAGACCGCGGGCGATTCCGACAGCCGAAAGGGTGCCGCCGGCGAACGTATCTTACCCAGCGTCGGATGAACGAGTTCCACGATGCCGTCGCGGGCGATGACGTGCGGATCGGTTTCGAGGTCCTTCAGCGCATTGATCGGACCGCAGGATACGGTCGCATCGTTGAGTATCTGCACCCATTCCGCCTTGGTGTGCCCCTTCAGCGCCTCGTTCATCGCCTGCTTGAGAGCCGCGCGATTTGCGACCCGCGCGCCATTCTTGGCGAAGCGCTCGTCATCGACCCATTCCGGGTGGCCCAGCACTCTGGCAAGCCGTCCAAATTCGCGGTCATTGAAGGTGGCGACCAGAATGAACCCGTCGTCAACCGGGTAGACGCCATACGGGGCGGCACTGGGATGGTCGTTACCTGTCCGGCCGATTTCCGCGCCGGCATTCAGCCACGAGGACGATGGATTAAGCATTGCGGCGAATTGGGATTCAAACAGCGAAACGTCAATGAACTGGCCTTTTCCGCTCTGGTCTCTAAACCGCAGGGCGGCCATGACACCGATGACCGCCTGCAATCCCGTCAACGTATCCGCAAGCGGGATGCCGACGCGGAGCGGTCCGCCGCCAGGCGCCCCGTCGGGATAGCCGGTGACATTCATCACGCCAGCCATCGCCTGGGCCAGGTAGTCATAGCCCGAGCGACCGGCATAGGGGCCGGTCTGGCCGAATCCGCTGATCGCGCAGTAGATCAGCCGTGGGTTGATTTGCTTGAGATCATCATATCCGATGCCATATCTCGCCAAAGTGCCCGGTCGGTAATTCTCGATCAGGACGTCGCAGTTCTTCGCAAGCTTGCGGATCAGGTCGGCGCCTTCCTTCTGGGCGAAATCGACACTGAGGGAGCGCTTGTTGCGGTTGACGCTCTGGAAATAGGTCGATTGCTCGAGCTCGTTTCCGTGCTCGTCCTTCATCCAGGGCGGGCCGACCCGACGAGAATCATCGCCCTCACCAGGCCGCTCTATCTTGATAATGTTCGCACCGAGATCGCCCATCGTCTGGGTCGCGAGCGGTCCGGCAATGACACGTGTCATATCTATGACACGGATTCCGTCCAGTGGCGCTACTTTGATGGGGTGCATATCGACGACTGTCATTGCTGTTCCTGTTCAGTTATCCCGCCTGGACCGCCAGGCTGATTGAGAGGTCTAACGATTTTCCAGATGCCCTGTACCGTTGCCACGACCCGCCCTGGCGCCTCGATCGTTCCGCGCAGGAACATAACAGATGACGTTCGCCGGACGACTTCACCCCAACCCGTGATGAAATCCCCCATCAATGCCGCCGACACGAAGTTCACGTCGAGCTGGATGGTCACCTGATTGATGTTTCCACTTTGGGCGACCATGGACATGCCGACAGCATAATCGGCAAAACTCATGATCGCGCCGCCATGCACGATTCCACGGTGGTTGGCGTGTTTCTGCTGCGCCAGCATTCCGAAGCGGATCACGTCATCCACCGACTTGCGCCAGACCGGACCGATGAGCGTCATAAACCCGCCGGCCGCGTCTGGTACCCAGCCATCGGAAGATGGATCATAAGGCTTGCCGTCGCTATCGAACATGTTCGCGCCTCCTCTCGTCGATCACGATCATGGACGCAATTCCGCGCGGCCATTGCTAATCGCGATGACATCCCGCTCGAGGCATCGGACCTGGAAGCTCACGACATTGGCATCGCGCCAGATCTCCGTCCGAAAGGTTTCACCCGGAAAGACCGGGCTGGTAAATCGGGCACCCATCGAAGCAAGTTGCTCGGGCCGGTAGCCGCATACGCTGCGAACCAGGGCATGGCAGGCGATGCCGTAGGTCGCCAGTCCGTGTAGGATTGGCCGATCAAAGCCAGCGGCCTTTGCGACCGCCGGATCCGCGTGCAGTGGATTGTAGTCGCCCGACAGTCGGTAGACGAGCGCTAGGTTCGCCTGGCTCGGAAGATCGCAGACGAGGTCAGGTGCCCTGTCGGGCAATTTGTGAGGCGCCGGTTGCGGGCGCTCGAGTCCGCCAAATCCGCCGTCCCCACGGCAGAAGGTCGTCTGCGACACCGTCGCGAGGTGATCGCCGGTCGATTTTTCGTAGACTTTGCGCTCTGTAAAGACCAGGGCACCACGACCAAGGCCCTTGTCAATGACCTCGACAACCCTATTAATGCCGATCACGGTCGCGGCAGCGGGCAATGGCTTGTGCAACACGAGGCCCTGTTCGCCGTGCACCACCTTGACCCAATCAATGCCGGTGTCGAGATCGCGTGCCCAGAAACCGGGATGAGCTAGCACGCCTGCCATCGTCGGCATAACCCTCATGTCCTTCTCGTAGACGAAGGGCAGTTCGTCCAGCGCAAGCGGGTCCGTTGCGACTCCGATACCCAGCGCATAGAGGGCGGTTTCCTTCCAGCCATATGTCTGTTCCGCGCTGGGAATGTCGAGCCCCATCAATTTCTCGTAGTCTATTGCCATGGCCGCGCAAGGTCTCCCCGAATGCTGTACCGCGCGCCGCTCGCAGCGTGCGGGGCGTGAATATGTGGTAGTGCCCGGGCTTCGCTTGAGCAAGGCAAAGCGCGTTTGCCCTGCCATCCTTCACATATGAGTTATCTTGGGCGAACGTCTCGCGCGGCAACGGAACTTGGCCTAACAGACCAAGAAGGCACACGCACACGCTGCGGAGCCACCCGAGCATTCCAAGGAGAAGTAAAGTCATGACAATTCGCTTCGATGACCGTGTCGCAATCGTAACCGGCGCAGGGGCTGGTCTGGGCCGGGCTCATGCGATCCTACTCGCCTCTCGTGGCGCCAAGGTTGTCGTCAACGACTTGCAGGGGCCTGGCGACGGGCCGTCGAATGCGGAAAAGGTCGCGGAGGAGATCCGTGCGGCTGGAGGCGAGGCGATAGCCAACCATGACAGTGTCGCCGAAGAAGCATCCGCGGCCCGGATCGTCCAGAGCGCGATCGACAGGTTCGGCCGCATCGATATCGTAGTCAACAATGCTGGGATCCTGCGCGACAAGACGTTTGCCAAGATGGAGCTTTCGGACTTCGAGCTGGTCCTCAAGGTGCACCTGATGGGAACAGTATATGTGACCAAGGCCGCATGGCCGTATCTGCTTGAGCAGAAATATGGCCGGGTGATCCTGACAAGTTCCGCTTCCGGCCTTGGCAACGCCTATGGCCAGTCGAATTATGGTGCTGCGAAATCGGCCATGGTCGGCTTGATGATCAGTCTGAAGAACGAGGGCCAGAACTCGAATGTGCTGGTCAACACGATCTGCCCCTTCGCCGCGACGCAGATGACGGCGGGGCTGCTCTCCGGGCGGCTGACAGAGATCTCCAAGCCCGAGCTAGTCTCACCCGCCGTGGCCTGGCTTGCGAGCCAGGACTGCACTGTTACCGGAGAGATCATCGGCGCGGGCGCCGGTCACTACGGTCGCATCAGGATCGTCAAGTCCGAAGGCGTGGTGCTTGATCCGGAAGGCACGGTGACGGTCGAACAATTCGCCTCCCGTATCGACGACATTTTCGACATGAGTTCGGCGGAGCACTATACGGGCACGATGGATTCTCGGACCCGCGCCAAGCTCGGCCTTTGACGCGAAAGTGCCCCGCTGCATGGCCGTGCAACGGGGCCCCTACGGGTATCAGTCGATTTTCCTAGCGCCCGATAAAGACAGGTTTGCGCTTCTCCAGGAAGGCTTTCCGCCCCTCGTCATGGTCGAGAGTCATGCTCAGCATCGGCTGCTGTTCGCGTTCGATCTGCAGCGCATTTTCAAGATCCGCCGGACCGAGCGCGAGGCCAGACTTGATCGCCGCAATGGAGAGCGGCGCGGTATCGAGATATTCCCGCGCCTTGTCGATGGCGGATTCCAACGCCTTGCCCGCCTCGACCTTTCGATCGGCCAAGCCGAAATCGAAGGCCTGATCCGCGAGCAACGGCTGTCCGGTAAACATCATGTTCTTCGCACGCGCTAGGCCGATGCGCTGCGGCAACGACCAAAGCAGCCCGCAATCGGCGGTCAGGCCGATCTTACCGAAAGCCGCGCCGAAGCGGGCACTGGCACCGCAGACAAGAAAATCGCTCGCGGCGGCAATCGACAGGCCTGCACCGAAAGCCACGCCTTCCACCGCCACGACGACCGGCTTTGGCCCGCCCGCCACCAACCGGACGATCCTATGCAGCGGCTCCAGCCTGCGGCGCGACCTTGCCGGGTCGGGTCCCTGATCCGTTCGCATCTGACGAACGTCGGCGCCTGCGGAGAACTGGCCACCCGCGCCGGTCAGAACGATGGCATGCACGTCCGGCGAGGCCATCTCGTTCTCCATGATCGCGATCAGCGCGTGGCGCATCTGATCGCCCAATGGGTTCATTCGTTGCGGCTCATTGAGGGTGACGACGGCGATTGCGTCACGCCTTTCGACCAGAACCAGATCGCTGTCATCCGCCATTTCAAGCAGCCTTTCCAAGTATCGCCCGTGCGATGATATCCCTCTGAATCTCATTGGCACCTCCATAGATGGAGGCGGGGCGTGCAATCATGTAGACCCTGTGCAATTCCGCCTCAAGCGCGCCGATCCGCGTCGCCCCTAGCACCCCGGCATGTTCCGACGCAATCTGCATCGCGGCGTCGCTCATGCGCTGGAAGGTCTCCGAAGACAGGATCTTCAGCGCCGAGAGCGCTTCGCCCTCGGCTTCGCCGCGCACGGCTGCTTCCGCTACATGCTCGTAAAGCGCAGTGAAGTCTGCGAGATCGCAATAAAGCCGGGCATGCAGTTCGCACACGATCGGATCAGACGCGAGGCCGAGTTCACCGACCAGCCGCTCGAATATGTCAAATGCATGCCGGGACAATCCGGGGCTGCCGGCAGAAATGCGCTCGACACCGAGCAGCGCCTTGGCAACATTCCAGCCCGCCCCGAGATCCGATACCAGGTTCTCCGCTGGGATCCTGACATTGTCGAAGAAAACCTGGCCGAATTCGTCGTCGCCGGCGAGGTTTTCGATCGGCCGTATTGTCAGTCCAGGCGTATCCATGTCCATCAGGAAAAACGATATGCCCTGCTGTTTGCGAGCCTCCTGGCTGGTGCGCACCAGCAGGAACATCCGAGCCGATTCCGCCACCATCGTGGTCCAGATCTTCGACCCGTTCACGACGAAATGGTCGCCGTCGCGCATCGCGCTGGTCTTGAGGCTTGCAAGGTCGGAGCCGGCATTGGGCTCCGAATAGCCCTGGGACCAGATCACGTCGCCGCGAAGGATCTCGGGCAGGTACTTCTGCTGCTGTTCGGGCGTGCCGTACTGGATGAGGATCGGTCCCAGCAGGACGCCGCCGGAATCGAGGAACCTCGCCGCACCGTAACGCTCCAGCTCCTCGTGATAAATGATCTGCTTGGCCATCGACAGGCCCATGCCGCCATGCACCTTCGGCCAGGCCGGCAAACGCCAGCCATGTGCGTGAAGCATCCGCAGCCATCGCTTCTCTTCCTCGCCGCGTAGGCGAAATACGATCGGCTTGCGCCACTCGTCCGGATAGTGCGCCTCGAGCCAGGACCGGAAGGCCTGGCGAAAGTCCTCGTCGGACAGGGCGTTTCTGTCGATAGTCCCGTCAAGCATGCGATGCCTGCCTCTGCTGGTGTTGTCTCAGAGCAAGTGCCCGATGCGCGGGAGCATTGCCAAGCCACGATGCAAGCCTGAGCGCGCAATTTACATAGAGCCCAACATCGGCCTCCTCGGTATAGCCAAAGGCGCCGTGATATTGGATCGCGGCCTTGGCAACCGCAAGCGCCGTGTCAGACGCCCGGGCCTTGGCACTGGAAATGGCACCCCGTGCCTCGTCCAGCGGCCCGTCCTCAAGCGCCGAAGCCGCCGAGCGCCAGGCGGCGCCAGCCAGTTCGACCTGCACATAGAGATTGGCAAGCGAATGCCGAATGCTCTGAAACGAGCCAAGAGGCTGACCAAACTGCACTCGCTGGAGCACATAATCGCCGGTCATCTTCAGAAGTGCCACACACAGCCCCTCCATTTGCGCCGATAGCGCAAGCATACCCCGCGCGATTGCGAGATCGACCGCCTGCGAGGCGGCTCCACCCATGAGGATGACATCATCCGCGCTGATCGCCGCCGACCGGAATTCGAGATCGACAGAGATGGAGCCATCCGTCATCCGTCTGCTCTCTCCGACATGGGCCTCCGCGACCTGCGGATCGATCGCGATTACGACCGTCTGGTCATCGAGGCGCGCGGTCACCAACAGATGCGTGTTCGCGCTCCAGCATGGAACGAAGATCTTGCGGCCCGACAAAACGACCGCCCCGGCCTCCCGGGTAGCGATCGTCTTAGGCGGGGAGGGATAGAGGACGCCGAGTTCTTCCTGATAAGCCAGACTGGCTGTCGCGCCGCCCTCCGCAATGGCTGCAGCGAGCGCAAGGGCGCGGTCTGAACTCGATTGTGACAGAACGGTCGCCGCCATCACCGACGATGCGATCAGCGGCTCGCTGACAAGGTGTCGGCCCCAGATTTCCGCAAGGGTCAGTGCCGGCGCCAGACCGAGGCCGGCCCCGCCGAATTGCTCTGGCAGCATTGCACCGGTCCAACCCAGTGCAGCCATTTCGGTCCAGACAGCCGGCTCGTGGCCCTCCGCAGAAACACGGCAGCGACGGACGCGCTGGAGATCATGCGCCATCGTGGCGAAATTCTCCGCACTTTCCCTGAGCATGGTCTGGATATCATCATCACGACGCCACATGGCATAATCCCCGCCTACGGATTCATCTGGCTGCCGCCATTGGCGGAGAGCCTCTGGCCGGTAATATAGGATGCCGCGTCGGACAGCAGGAAGCAGATCGGCTTCGCGGCCTCCTCGGCGCCGCTCCAGCGCCCCAGCGGGATGCGTGACAGGTAGGTGTCGCGAAATTTCTCGCCGCGGATGACCTCGGTCATGGGTGTCTCGACCACGCCGAACGTTGCTGTGTTGACCCGGATGCCGTATTTCGCCCATTCGCGCGCGGCGCTCATGGTGGCGCCGAGAATACCGCTCTTGGCGACGGAGTAGTTGATTTGACCAATCGTACCCTGGATACCGGCATCGGACGATATGTTGACGATCGAACCGGGGCTCTGTTCGCCGGCCTTGGCACGGGCGATCATGTGTCGGCCCACGGCCTGCATGAACAGGAAAGCGCCCGTCAGGTGGACGTCGATGACCTGCTGCCAGTTAGCCAGTGACAGCTTGTCCACCATGCCGGGGCGGCTGATGCCAGCATTGTTGACCAGCCCGTGCACCGCGCCAAAACGTTCGACACCGCGGGCCACGACGGCTTCGGCAAAAGCCTCGTCGGCGACATTGCCCGCTTCGAAACTCGAGCGATCCTTGCCCAGCGCCTCCGTAATTCCGTCACCCAAATCCGCATTCATATCGACGACGATGACGTTGCCACCGAGGCTGACTACCAGCTCCGCCACGGCGCGACCTATGCCCTGACCTGCGCCGGTCACAATGACATTGCGGCCGACAAGCGACATGGGATTGGCGATTGCGAGGGTGGGGGGCGACGTGACTGCTGCGGCGATTTCACTGTTCGTGGGCATCAAATTTCCTAGCCTAGGTCATCGCGGAACCGGTCAACCGATCCGACGTTCTGTGTTCGTGCAGAAAACTATCGCCAGCCATGCCGGCACTCAATGGCAACGGCCATCTGCGGGCCAATCCATCAGCAATGTGTTTTCTGAATATGCATGGCCATCGCGCGCGGTCTTCAATCTGCCGTCTCTTCCTGCGAGAAGACCGCCAGCCTTTCCCGCTGGTCCCTTCCGCCATCGAGCCGCTCAAGCGCGGACTGCTCAAGCGCCAGGGCCTGCGGGAGCGGAAGATCAGGCCCCGCCTTGAGCAGTGCCTTGGCCTCGCAAACCGCCTGCGATGGCATAGCGGCGATCTTGCGCGCCAGTTCCAGCGCAGCATCCCGGGATCGTCCCATTTCAACCAGACAGGTTATCAATCCCAGTGCCGAAACATCCTCGGCGCTGAGGGTTTCCGCCGACAGGATCACGTGCATCGCCCGGTATTTCCCGATCTGGCGGACGAGTCGCTGGCTGCCGCCACCGCCGGGGACGAAGCCGTGCCGCACCTCTGGCAGGGCAAAACTCGCTCTGCGTGAAGCCACGATGAGATCGCAGGCAAGCGCAAGTTCGAAACCAGCCCCTAGAGCCGGACCATCGACAGCGGCAATCACCGGAATCGTCAGCCTGTCGAGTGACGTCCACAACGACTGCCATGCCTCGGAGCGTTCAGCGATAGCGATCGTGGCCGCTTCCCGGAGATCGGTCCCCGCGGAGAAGACCGGCCCATCCGCGGCAAGGAGTAGCACACGAGTGCGCCCGTCGCCGACAATCCGGTCAATCTCTTCACGGAGCTGTCGGCGCATCGCGACATTGATCGCATTTCGTTTCTGTGGCCGGCTCAGCGTCAGGATCGCAATACCATCACTCTCGCGATCCCGCCTGATCAACGCATCGCCAATCTCGGCACTCATTTCAGCCTACCGGAAGCGATCTGGTCTCGACTACGGCGTCCAGGGCAATGACCCCCTCGCCTTGCGGCATCACCAGCAAGGGATTGATCTCTATGGTCTTGACGCGATCGGCATTCGCGCAGGCGAGATTGGAAACATCGACGATCGCGCGCGCCAAAGCATCGACATCGGCAACGGGCCGACCGCGAAAGCCATCGAGCAGCTTCCAGGCGCGAATGCTGCGAATCATACGTTGCGCCTCGTCAAAGGAGACAGGCGCGCGCCGTGTCGCGACATCCTTGTAGATCTCGACCGTGACACCACCCAGACCGAACATAACGAGCGGTCCGAAGAGAGGATCGTTGTGGACCCCCACGAGGCATTCGACGCCGCCCGCCAGCATGGGCGTGATCAGATAGCCCTCTATGTGGGCTGCAGGCATCGCGACCGCGACCCGCGCGCCCATGGCCTCGACCGCGGAGGCTGCATTTTCCGAAGCGACCCCGAGCGCCACGCCACCCACTTCGGTCTTATGCAGAATGTCCGGCGAGACGACCTTGATCGCCACGTTCGTCGCAAATTTCCCGGCAATGATTGCCGCTTCGGAAGCGTTCCTGGCTAGCGATTCCTTCGGACCATGCACGCCGATCGAATCGAGGATCGCTTTGGACTCGACCTCGCTGAAGCTCCTGCCCGGCTCCAGCAACGGCTGCTCCGCAACCGCCGGACGGCCAGCCTGATCCTGCGCCACGCGCCGGTCCCATGACTCCCTGAAGCCTACCAAGGCCGAGATTGCCCGGATAGCACGCGCCGGATCGTCGAATGTCAGCATGCCTGCCTGCTCGTAGGCGCGAACGATCTCCGGCGGCGCCGTGACGGAGACGGTCAGGAGTTTGTCCTCCTGCCGGCTCGCGACATCCGCGAACACGTCGATCAGCGGCTTCTGTAGAAATGGCAGCCCGCCGATCAGGCCGATGCAAACATAGGCGGAGCTGTAGAGCCCGGTGTCGAGCATGAGGTCGAGAATCTTGCCGAATTTCGGGGGCTCGTTGGCAACCTGGCCGGTCGTATCCACGGGATTGCGCGGCGACGCGTTGGGGAGAAGCGCCGTGATCTCGGCGCGAACCGCATCCGGCACCTGCGGCACCGACATGTTCTCGTCGCTGGCGAAATCCGCCGCCTGGATGCCGATACCGCCGGAATTAGTCAGGATCGCGAGGCCGCGTGTCTCCGGATAGATGCCGCGACGGATTGAATAAGCCACATCCAGCATGTCCTCGGTCGTTCGGGCACGGAAGACCCCGTATTCCTCGAAGATCACATCGTAGACTTCATCGGCACCGGCGAGCGAGGCCGTATGCGAGGCAGCCGCTTCGGCGCCCTCCTGCGTCCGCCCGACCTTGAGCAGGATGACGGGCTTGCGCTTTCGCTGCGCGAGTTCCAGGCCGGCGATGAAACTGTCCCGCGCCCGGATGCCTTCGATATAGCCGACAATGGCATCCACATCGGGATTCTCCGCCATCGCCGTCAGCATCTCGCCGAATTCGATGTCGGACTCGTTGCCGGTGGTGACCCAGGTCCCGAACTCCACGCCGCGGCGCCCCGCATGCTTGAGCACCTCGCCGGCATAGCCTCCACTTTGGCTGACCAGCCCGAAACGGCCCTTCGTGCCGACGACATCATCGAATACGCCGGAGAAAGTCAGGAAAGCGCCACTGTGAACGCTAAAGGCGCCCAGGCAATTGGGTCCAAGAACGCGCATGCCGCTTTCATGGCCAAGGCGGATCAACTCCGCCTGTCTGCGCTGGCCCTCGTCTCCGAGCTCGGCGAAGCCGGCGCTGAAGACCACCAGTTGCCGCACCCCGCGCCGGGCGCAGAGCCTCGCTGCCTCCACCGCGTCTGCCGCGCCAAGCGCGATGACCGCGCAGTCGACTGGCTCGTCGATGGCGTCGACCGTCGCATAGGCCTTCAAGCCCTGGATTTCGGCTCGTCCGGGATTAACGGGGAATATCTTTCCGGCAAAGCCGCTTTCCTTGAGATAGCGGACAGGCCGTCCGCCAATTCGGGTCTGATCGCTGGATGCGCCGATGATGGCGACCGATGCGGGATTGAAGAGCGATGATAGGGTGTGCGCGGAGGTCATCAGATTTACCTTCTTGAAACGCCGGTAAAACTATGTGCGCCACCGCCGCCGAACAAGGCGAATTCGCGCGCGCCACGATCCATCACGTACCTGCTATACAGACCGCGAATGTTGTCACGCCCCGGCAATCTCCGTACGAAGCCAGATGTCGGCTCGGCGCCATCCGCACTACCGAGAGACCAGCAGCAGAATCCAGAAGAGGTTTTCAAGCCATGACTGAAGGAACCGTGACCGCCGTGTTCGCGGCTGACAACGAGGGCGTCCTGGTGGTGACGATCGATCGTCACCCGGTGAATGCACTCAGCCTCGCACAGTTCAAACGCCTGCGTGATTTCTTCAACAATGTCCAGGAAACCCACCCGACGGCACGCTGCATCGTGCTCACGGCGTCGGGTAAGCTCTTCAGTGCAGGCGCCGATGTCAAGGAATTGTCGGAGCGGACGACCGCGGGCCAGATTGCGCGCTCCGTGGTGTCACGCGGCTGTTTCGACGCGATCAGGCGCTGCCCGATCCCCGTAATTGCCGCCGTCAACGGTGCCGCGATCGGTGCCGGCGTGGTCGTCTCCTCCTGTTGCGATATCATCCTGGCATCCGAAGCGGCGACCTTCTCCCTGCCGGAGATCCTGGTGGGCGTGATGGGCGGCACGCGCCATATGGCGCGCCTAGTGCCCGACAAGATCGTTCGGTACATGGCGCTCACCGGCCGCAAGGTGGATGCGCGCTATCTCGAACGCTTCGGCGGCATCCACGAGGTGACCTCGCCCGAGGCACTGATGCCAGCGGCGCTCGCACTCGCTGCCGACATAGCGAAAAACAGCCCGTCCGCCGTGCGCCTCATGAAGGAGGCCATCAACCTCACGGAAGACATGCCTCTCAACGAAGGCTACCGCGTCGAACAACTCTTTACCACGCTCGCATCATCGATGCCCGATTCCAAGGAAGCGGCGTTGGCCTTCTTGGAAAAGCGCAAGCCCGTCTGGGAGGAATAACCAATGACTGACACCTACGAAAATATGATCCGGCCCGAGGCTGACTATTATCGCTTTCTCGGCGAAGGGAAATTCATGTTGCTGCGCGCCCGCGCTAGCGACCGCTACATCTTCCACCCCAAGATTGCCGAGCCATTGACCGGCGATACGGATCTCGAATGGGTTGAGGCATCAGGCGTCGGCACGGTCTACTCGACATCGGTGATGCGCGAGAAGAACCCCGCCGACAACTACAACATCGCGCTAATCGATCTTCGGGAGGGCCCCCGGATGATGAGCCGGGTCGAAGGCATTCCGCCGGAAGAGGTCAGGATTGGCATGAAGGTTTTGGCCCACGTAACCGAACAGGACGGAAAGCCGCTGCTCGTCTTCAATCCCGCCTGAGTCATTCCCGTCTGATCACCGCACACGCATCAAATACAGGACATCTCCATGGAACAGTTTCCCAGGGCGAAGACGGCCATTGTCGGCGCTGCGACCTTCGGCATCGGCGAGGCAACCGGCTTCGACGCAATGGACATCGCGGTACATGCCAGCATCAAGGCCCTCAACCAGGCCGGTCTCAAACCCTCCGATGCCGACGCGCTGTTCATCTGCCTGCCAAACGATTTCCTTTCGGGCCTCAGCTTCGCGCAGTACCTCGGTGTTCATCCCAAGATCACCGACAACAACCGCACCGGCGGCTCGGCTTTCCAGACCCATGTCATGTGGGCCGCGCTGGCGCTCGAGGCCGGCCTCTGCGATGTCGCCGTTATCGCATATGGCAGCGTCCAGCGCTCCGCAGCGGGAAAGCTCGTCAGCGCCGCCAAGCCCGATGTCTATGAGGGCCCCTACAAGCCGAAGCTGCCGGTCACTGCCTATGCCCTGTCGGCGGCGCGTCACATGCACCAATACGGCACCACACCGGAACAATTGGCGGAGGTCGCCGTCGCCGCGCGCGCCTGGGCCAAGCTCAACCCGGACGCCTTCATGCGCGACGACCTCACCATCGACGATGTACTCAAGGCGCGACGCGTCGCCGATCCCTTCGGCGTGCGGGATTGCTGCCTGGTCACCGATGGCGCGGCGGCAATCGTCATGACGCGTGCCGACCGTGCTCGGGACCTGGTGTCGAAGCCGGCTTATGTACTCGGTTCCGCCGCGGCGACCTTCCACAACCAGATTTCCGCCATGCCTGATCTGACCGTGACGGCCGCCTCCGATTCCGGCCCTCGCGCCTTCGCACAGGCAAAGGTGAAACCATCGGATATCGACGTCTTGGAACTCTATGATGCCTTCACCATCAATCCAATCCTCTTTCTGGAGGACCTCGGTTTCTGCCCCAAGGGCGAAGGCGGTCGGTTCATCGAGGGTGGCCGCATTCGTCCCGGCGGCGATCTACCGCTCAATACCAACGGCGGTGGCCTATCCTGCGTGCATCCCGGAATGTACGGGCTTTTTACATTGGTTGAAGCCACACAGCAACTAATGGGTCTTGCCGGCACAAGGCAGATCAAGGATGCCAAATTGGCACTGGCGCACGGCAACGGCGGTTTCCTCTCGAGCCAGGCGACCGTTATCCTTGGCACCAACGAGGTAATCTGAAATCGAACGGATCATCGAACCCCTGCGTCATCGGGAGGGCGGTAATTGCTCGACGCCCGATGACGGCGAGGCAATAGGGTATCATCCCGCCCGTGCTCCGGACGTTGGCGGGGTAGTGGAACTCAGCCGCGGCATTTTCTGGGCGCGAATTCCGCTGCCTTTCAAACCATCGCATGTCAACATCTGGCTGTTGGCCGACGACATCGGATGGACCGTCATCGATGCCGGCATAGACACCGCGGATGCACGCGACGCGTTATTGATGGTACTGGACTCCGTTGGCCGGCCGTCAATCAATCATGTGCTCGTCACCCACAGCCATATCGACCATGTCGGTCTTGCCGGATGGCTATGCCAAGAGACTGGCGCTCGCCTCGCCATGTCCAGAACCGAGTGGCTGCAGGCCAGGGCGCTACAAATCGATGCCGTCTCGGTGCAGTCGGCCGCGTTCTTTCGCGTCGCCGGCGCTCCTGCGGCTCTGCTTGACGAATTGCCGGGCTATTTGAAGTGGATGGCCGACAACACCCGACTCCTTCCTCCCACTTTCGATCGGCGAGCGGCCGGCGAGCGTCTATCCATCGGAGGGAGGTGCTGGAAGGTGTTGACCGGAGGAGGGCATTCGTCGGAGCAGATCATGCTTCATTGCCCTGAAGCAGATATTCTCATCGCAGCTGATCATCTTCTGCCGAAGATCAACCCCGCGATCAGCGCGCGTCCGGAGGAACCCTTCTCCGATCCGCTTGAAGAGGGCTTCGCCAGCCTAGCACTACTGGAAACGTTACCGGGCGGGACGCTGGTCCTGCCCTCTCATGGCGAGCCATTCCATGGCATCAGCCCGCGATGCCGGGCCGCGCGTGATCATCATGAAGCGCGTCTGAAATCTTTAATTTCGTATCTTCCAGACGGACTTTCGGCCTTCGATGCCCTGGCACTGATCTTCAGGCCAGGCTTGCCGCTCTCGGCGCTGCGCATTCCCCTTGCCGAATGCTGGGCGCTGTTGGTTCATCTTGAGATTTCCGGCCACGCGTCCTCATTTGTCGATGGAGAAGGCATCAGGCGCTTTGTGAAAAAGCATCGCTGATTGGCACTGCAGAATTTAGGGAATATCCACGGCCTCACCGTTTGTCATGAACCTGTCCGTGGATGTTGTCGTGCTCGGGCTTGTTGGCTGTCGCGATTAGATTATTGATTAACACATGACACCCTGTGTCTTTGGTCCAATGGCGGCATAGCCGGGACGGTATTGAATGGAGAACATGATGACGGATTTCTCAGTGCCCGACTCAAAAATCCGAGCCTTGCGATACGCCGTGTCATTCGCCTGATTGACGAGATGAACATCCATGCCTCTGCGGATGCAATTGAAGCCTCCCAATCTTTTGCCAGACGGCGGCAGCGGTTGAGCCAGGCGAAGG
>Ga0182744_1000721_pt1 | contig 30368 bp, 27 predicted proteins | sample eDN3rd30CKraftMG_FD_128525 | JGI IMG/M metagenome (GOLD analysis project Ga0182744, IMG submission 128525) | Enriched Miracle-Growth compost microbial communities from Emeryville, California, USA - eDNA 3rd pass 30_C Kraft MG (version 2) (version 2) ... | reverse complement strand
TCTTTATCGCCACGGACGCAGACACAGTCCTTGGGAACAACTGGATCACAAAAAACTTCAGACCATTGTCGAAACCCTGGGGCGTCGGGTCAAAGGTCAAGGGGAAGCAATTGAATCGGTACGGCGCATCCTCGTGCGTGCCTTCACGGGGCTGTCGGGGCTTCAACACTCGTACAGGCAACGCACTCCCAAGGGCGTGTTGTTTTTTGTTGGCCCAACTGGTGTCGGTAAAACCGAACTGGCAAAGTCCATTGCCGAATTCCTCTTTGGCGACGAAGAAGCCTGTCTTCGTTTCGACATGTCAGAGTTTAATCACGAACATGCCGATCAGAGGTTGGTGGGCGCACCTCCAGGATATGTGGGTTACGAAGCTGGCGGACAGTTAACCAATGCGGTCAAACAAAGGCCATTTTCCCTGTTGCTGTTTGACGAAATCGAGAAGGCGCACCCACGCATTCTCGACAAGTTTTTACAGATTCTTGAAGATGGGCGCTTAACGGATGGCAAGGGTGAAACGGTGCTTTTTTCGGACACCGTCATCGTATTCACTTCAAACATCGGCGCAGCCGAAGTGAGCCATGAAAGCCAGGATGTGCGCAATGCATTCATCCAAAAGGTGCGACAGCATTTCGTGCATGAATTAAAGCGCCCTGAATTGCTAGGGCGCATTGGCGAAGCCAACATCATTCCTTTCAACTTCATGCGTGATGATGGATTTTTGATTGATATCGCTCGAGCCAAGCTGGAGCCATTGCGTAAAGGGCTGAAGGATAAATGGGGTGTTTCGGATTTGAGGCTAGTTAAGGAGGCCGAGATACTGGCCTTGCTGGTCAGGGAAGTGGATCGCGGAACGGGTGGTCGCGGCGTCCCTAACGCACTGACCAATAAGCTGATTGATCCATTGGCCGATTTTCTATTTGCACAAATGGCCGCCCCTGATCAGATCCGGGGAAAGGCAATTGAAGTTCATATTGCCGGTGGAAAATTGTTATTCGAACTGGAGTGAAATTTGTGCATTGGCTGAATATGGCATCTCGCCTACCTTGCACCGAAGCAGAAGGGCCGGGGCGAAGAGCAGCATTGTGGGTGCAAGGTTGCAATAAGCGTTGCCGTGGCTGCTGCAACCCCGCGTATTTGCAGCTGGTTGAGCGTGAGTTTGTTTCGGCCTCATCGGTTCTCGACTGGCTTGAAGACGCGCACCATGCGCATGATCTTGAAGGGGTGACCTTTCTCGGTGGCGAGCCCATGTTGCAAGCACAAGGCTTGACTGTTGTTGCGCAAGGAGCGCAGTCGCTGGGGCTGTCAGTGATGGTATTTAGTGGATATACAAAAAACGAGCTTGATGTGCTGCAGCTGCCTGGGGTTGACCAACTGATTCGCTACACGGATGTGTTGGTAGATGGCCCGTATGAGGTGAATTTGCCGGAGCAAAATCGCCGTTGGGCAGGCTCCACAAATCAACAATTTCATTACCTGACAACGCGTTACGACGCACGGATTGAAAGTGATGGTGAAGTCGAGCGTGTGCTTGAAGTTCGCCTGAGAACTGATGGCTCAATGTTTATAAACGGATGGCCAGAAAAAGTATTGCGCTGAATGATTTGGCGCGGACAGGCGGTATTGGTTCGCATAGGGAAGGTCTGAAAAAGACTTCCCGAATCTGGTGAAATACGCCGATCCCGCCAGCCGAGTTTTTCCATGAAGCAGATGACCTTCGCCGACGCCGAGTACGCCGGCAAGCGCAAGCAGACCCGTAAGGAATTGTTCCTGATCGAGATGGATCAGGTGGTGCCGTGGAAGGGATTGATTGCCCTGATCGAGCCACACTACCCAAAGGGTGAAGGTGGTCGTCCAGCCTATCCGCTGATGGCCATGTTACGTATCCATCTGATGCAGAACTGGTTCGGCTACAGCGACCCGGCCATGGAAGAAGCGCTCTACGAGACGACCATCCTGCGTCAGTTCGCCGGGCTGAGCCTGGAGCGCATTCCCGACGAAACCACCATCCTCAACTTCCGTCGCTTGCTGGAGAAACATGAGCTGGCAGCCGGCATCCTCGGCGTAATCAATGGCTACCTGGGGGATCGCGGCCTGTCGCTGCGCCAGGGCACTATCGTCGATGCCACACTGATCCACGCGCCCAGCTCGACCAAGAACCAGGACGGCAAGCGCGACCCGGAAATGCACCAGAGCAAGAAAGGGAACCAGTATTACTTTGGCATGAAGGCGCACATCGGCGTGGATGATGAGTCGGGGCTGGTACACAGCGTGGTAGGCACGGCAGCCAACGTGGCGGATATCACCCAGGTCGACAAACTGCTGCACGGTGACGAGAACGTCGTCTGCGCCGATGCCGGCTACACCGGCGTCGAAAAGCGCCCCGAACATGCTGGCCGCGAAGTGATCTGGCAGGTCGCAGCACGCCGCAGCACCTACAAGAAGCTCGATAAACGCAGCGCCCTGTACAAAGCCAAGCGCAAGATCGAGAAGGCCAAGGCACAAGTGCGAGCGAAGGTCGAGCACCCGTTTCGAGTGATCAAGCGCCAGTTCGGTTACGTGAAGGTGCGCTTCCGTGGCCTGGCCAAGAACACCGCTCAGCTGGCGACGCTGTTCGCGCTGTCGAACCTATGGATGGCGCGCCGACATTTGCTGACTACCGCAGGAAAGGTGCACCTGTAATGCGGAAAATGGCTGCTGCGAGGTGCTCGCGGCGGCCAAAAACGGAGAACTGAGCGGGTTACCTGGTCGATTTTGATCGGCGGCCCGCTTTCAAAAGCAGCGAGGGCTGAAGTCGACCGGAAATACAGGGTTACTTCAGACCTTCCATAGATTTCATCCGTCATCGCAATCATCTCAAATTGTTTACAAAAAAACCTGTGCATTGGCGCAAGGTTGGATTGAGGCTTTTAATGCATCTTCAGGGACACCTCCTATACATCGACATTACACAAATATGCGGCATCGGCTGTGCCTTCTGTATGTACGCCGACAAGCACAAAGCGGGCATTAGCATGGAGCTATCAACGTTAGCGCGGGAAAACCTTGCTAGGTTGATCAATGCTTCGGAGGTCAAGCGCATCTCCATCAGTGGTGAAGGCGAACCACTCAACAACGCCAAAGTGTTCCACGAGATTCTTGGGTTGTCAGAAGGTGGTAAGTGCTTCGAATTCATCACCAGTGGGTTCTATCCACATGACAAGATGGAGGAGTTCTACGACACGACAAACCGGATTGTCTTGACCAATGGCGACACCTGCAACATCCGCCTCAGTGCAGACAGCCATCATATCGAGAAGGTCAAATGGCGGGCCCATGGTTTCAGCTTGGACTTCCTGCGGCGTCGGCGACCCTCTGGGTTGAGTTTCTCGTTCCGCTCAATCGATACCGATCGCGATTTCACTCGCGAGTACCTAAAGTCTGAACTCGCTTGTTGGGGGCTTGAGGCAACCATCGAGCCGAGGAGCGTGCTGGAAGACGTACTGGCCGCGGGCGGCGATTGCTTCGGTATCGACTACAAGAACCTCGTTCACCCAGCTCTAGGAACCGCCCCCGGTTATCTGGATATGCTGGGCTACATCAAAGCGATCGAGTCCAAGGTCAACAAGCCCTTCACCTTCGGCAGCCTGAACAAACCGCCGCAGGCCAACGGTTTGGATGTCACGGTAAAGCCTAGCGGCGATATATACCTGTATGGCATCGAGAATCAGCGCCTGGGCAACATTCACTTTGACCAGGTCGACTGGCAACGGCTGGTCGACCACGTGCGGGAAACACCGTTAACCCGAGCACTTTATACGCAACCCTTGACCGAGTTGCTGGCGCGCCTTGATAACACAGACCTGCTTCGTTCGATCATCGCCAAGGTGAACAACCCCTACTGGCTGGTGAAGGAGCTGGCAGGTCATGCAGGGTTGCTTGAACAGTGGGACGCTGCATGATCGACTCACACAGCCACACCTTTTATTCGAAGCATGCGATCGGCACTGTCGACGAGTTAGTTCGTGCCTCGATCGCCGCAGGCGTGACCGTCCTAACCATCACCGACCACGCGCCGTTCCCTGTGGATATGGACAATCGTCTGCTCGCGTCCGAACTTGATCGCTATTTCGCTGACATCGAGCGGGCGCGGGAGATTTATCAGGGGCAGATCACCATCCTGTGTGGCCTAGAGCTCGACTACATGCCAGGCACCGACGCCTTCAATCGCGAGCTGCTTGCTCGTTACCCGATGGACTTCGTAATCGGCTCGATTCATTACGTGGAAGTTCCAGATGAAGCGATGGTGAAGGTCTGGGAGCTGCCACGCCTTGCCGGGCAGGCGTTTCTAGATCGCTACTTCGCCAATCTCGAAGGTCTGCTAGACAGTGGATTGTTTGATGCTGTAGGGCACGCTGATACCTTGCTGCGTGGCGTGCCGGAAGACATCTTCCTGCGCCGTTTCGAACCTTTGCTGGCGCCGCTCGCCAGAAGCGGCATTGCATTCGAGCTCAATGCCTCAGGTCTTCGAAAGTCGAGCCTGGACCCTGCAACGGGCAGGGAGATTCAGGGATTTTGGTCTTATCCATCTCGGGAATTGGTGGCACAGCTTATCGCACATGGGGTGCCTTTCACGGTTGGGTCTGATACCCATGCCCCGAGCGATGCTGGTGCGGGCATTTCTGAACTGCTTGAGGCCCTGAGGCCTTTGGGGCTGAAGAGCATTAGTTACTACGAGAGGCGCCGACGAATCGATGTCTCCCTCGACAGCCTGACGTTACCGGGCACACCGGCAACTTTGACAGCAGGACTTGAACGGCCTTGAACATGATTTACCCCGAAAATTCTCCGCCATGGTTCGAGGTACTTAAGAGCCCGATTGATGTCCAGTTGGCGATGTTCCGTCAGGCTTCCGCTCAGCCCCGTGCGAATGATGTGAAAACTGGATTCCGCGCGTTCGCTGCCGAGCTGTTTGCACGTGACCTGATCAGCATGACCGAGTATGTTTCGATTTTTGGCGGTACTGCCCTGCACTGCCTTACACCTGCCGAGTCGGGGGTGTTTCGCGACATGGCCACGGGCAGCGATGCCTCAGCACTGGCGGGGATCTACAGCCGTGCAAAATACGGCGGTGTGCATGACATCCGGTATCTCGCAAGACAACTGATCGACTACCTCTGTGGTGAGCTGGATAGGCCAGACTCGCAGTGGTCATACCTGTTCCAGAACGCCAAGGTCCGTGGTGACAACGTGGTGATGATGACCACTGGTTGGCGCAACGTGCCGTCCACGGCGAACGTGCTCTATGAGTTCGTGGTCGAGGAGGTCAACGTCAAACTGGCGCATATGGCGTTGCCGACCATCATCAACGTCAAGCTACCCAGGATTGCGCCGCCCTGCGAGGACTACGCCAGCCTCAGTACCGAGGAGCGGGAGCGCGTCAATCTGGTCCAAGACCACGTCATTCCGGCTGAAAATTTCTATCGATGGAGCGGTGTGCATGTGATCTTCGGCGACGATGTGTTGGTTACCGGATCTACTGCCGACAAAGTGCTTTATGAATCCATGCGTAACGGTGCAAAGTCGTTCCGCGCAATCTATCCGGTGGCGATCGACCCCCGGGTGGCGCTAGGCGACGCCTCGGTTGAGGATCGGCTGAATAGTGTGGTGGTCGAGCAACGGCTGGACGATACCGTTGCGGAGCTGTTGTCTGCGCGGGACTACCAGCCAATCCTGCGCACCCTGCGCTTGTTGTTCGGGGAGGGAAACCGAGAGTCGCTCGCCGCCTTCCTGCCGAAGGTGCCTGCGTCGACCTGGCTGCGCCTGTACAAGTCTGCCTTGGGCAACGAGTTTCTAGGCCAGCCGCAATGTGCTCCTTCCTTGGTGCTGCTGAGGGAGTACCTGACAAATGCCGGGTTGTTAAGTACCAATGGCAGGGCTATTTACCCGTGAGCAGCCAGCCTTGAGGCTTCGTTTGTGAATGTGTGGGTGTCAGTGTTACTGCGCTTGCGCGCAGATGAATTTGGCACTCACTGACCTCACTCAGGTTTAACTGCTGAGTTATCACCTCATGAACGGTCGGGGTGCCACGGTGAGGGGATGCGTGGGCAACGTACAACCAAGCGGGCACACGCGTCGGTAGTGGGCCGAACTCGAGCTCAATACGTACTAGGTCGAATACTTCAGTCGTTCGTCCGCTCGGAGTCCAGGCGAGCGGAGGAGTGCGATGATCGGGCTGCGTCACTTCGAGAGGACATTCGAGCTCCATATTTATGGTCCCAGGGTAACAGTCTACGACCTCGGGGAAGCCTTGGCTGATCAGTGGCAACTGGCGAGCGAGAGTTCCCTGCGCCACGCCTAGGCCGGGCACTATCCGTGCTTTAAGCGAATGGATTCGCTCAGCATCGGGCATTGTGGCTAACAACTCATGAAGATTGTCCAATAGAACCTCTGTCGATAACGCATTCATATCCTTCTGCCGGTACGCCGAATTTGACCAGCGTCTTGCCGACGATAGACGATCCTGGCCAAAGGCGGGGTCTAGTTCCGTATGATCACATTTATCACCGCATCCTGAAACTTGCAACGGCACGCGAGATTTTGTTAAAGGTAATCTTCTGGCAAACCTCAAGGTCAAGGAGTCGTCCGGGATTGGACAGCCACCCGCAGGCGTCCAATTATCGGTCAGGAAAAACTGTCCAAACAACCGGAGCCAGCTCTAAATGAAGACTCTATTTCCTGTGCTTAGTGAGCTCCTGATACGGCTTCTTGATTGGTCATTTGTACTCATCAAGCGGTTTACGAAAAAAAATAGCAACGTCAGGCATATTGTTTTCGTTAACTGGAATGGTAAGTACGGTGACGCTATCGCTTCGGCCCCCATCATCGAATTCCTAACTTCTCACTGCGGTGTAAGAGTTAGTGTAATTACCAACGAACCACTGCGTGCGCTCTATTGCTCGGTGATACAAGTAGATTCAGTTCACGTACTTGAGAAGAATTTTGGATGGTTTGATCTAGTTAATATCGCATTCAATGTAAAAAGGTGTGATGCAATCGTCCCACTCTTTGGCAAGCTTGGAGTTAAGGATGTTCTGTGTGTTCTTCTCTTGAACCCTCGAGTCATTTTTAGCACAGATAGCGCCTTAAAGATGTCAAGTAAGGAATTCATAGATAAGTCGAAAAACAATGATATCTACGGAATCTACCAGTCGATTGTCGATATGGCAATTAGCGGGAACAATACTTTGACTGGAGCTTCATTTTGTGTAGAGAACGACTGTTTTTCAAAAAGTTATGATTTTCTGATCAACCCTTACGGGAGTCGGGAAGATAAGTCACTTTCTATCGAAAAAACTAAGTCTCTTATAAGACACCTAGCTACGTATCATCGTGATAGTAGCTTTGGCGTTATGCACTCTCCTAATTCTTTACTGTCAGCCTCACAGTTGGTTGACGACTTGAGCTTGCCTAATGTTGAGCTGGTAAAAGGAATAACAAATTTTGAAAGTGTTATTCCGATCATTCGCAAATCAGGACTATTGATCTCAGTAGACACATCTCTTGTCCATGTTTCTAAGGTACTAAATAAAGGTGTTGTCGCTATCTACCCTGAGACTAGGTATTTTAATATTTGGCAACCGACAACAAGTCGAAACTTTGAAGTTGTTCAGAGCAAAGGTCTGGTTGACTTTGGAGGCATTAAGGATATGAATCAATTCGAAAACGCAGACGTCGATTATGCGTTAAACCGAATTAAGAACAGTGATAGATTGGAAAATAAAAAAGTGGTTTTCTTGTACTGGCACTCTTCTAAAGAGGACATGCCTATCGGCCATGCCTTAAACATAAGAAATTTAGAGACTAGGCTAAGTAACAGTGATTGGATTGTTATCGTTACTACGTTAGACAAGCGCGCGCCTGATTACATTGAAAACTACATACCCCTCCCGCCGTACTTTCATCAACTGATAGAGAAGGCTGGCGATCCTAGCGTTCAGCATGGAAATCATAGTGACATTATCAGGCTTAGGCTTTTGGAAAGATATGGTGGTGTTTATCTAGATACGAGCACTATTTTTCTCAGGAATAACTTTGACGAAGTGTCCTTGTACAAGAATCTTATTTATTCAACGAGTGCTTCGCTGGCTGGCTATGCAAACGTGACATTTACTCGCAAGGATGAAAAAGGGCGTAATTACTTTAAAGAGGCAAAAGATGGTATTGAATTAGGCGTTTTGTACGCAAAACAAAAGTCTAATATCCTGCGGATTTTTAACTGTGAAATCGACAAGTACTGGAAGTGGAAAACATCCGATAAAGACTACAAGGATTATCCGCCATTTATAGAGTATGGCTTAGGTAAAATAAGTTTCCTGAATGAGTATCATGTCCATTACTCTATCTACCATCTTATCATTACCAGGCAACCAGAATTGCTTGGAGAGGTTGTAGTGCAGAGCATACATAGAAGTGGTAAGGAAACCGCGCTTGCGCATGGCCCTTATGCTATCTCCGACATATTCTGCCGTGGAAAAACTTCTTATGAGCCAGCTTCACCTAGAAAGATGTTGCAATGTTTTATTGAGGGGGAGATGGATACGTGGGATGGCATTTCAACCTCACTAGATGGGCGTATTGATATCTGTCGAGAAGTAGATTTGTTGGTAATCCCAGGGTATTTGAGAAAGGATTTGGAGCAAGAGTTTACTTGTCTAGGCGACTATTTAAACAAGAAAAGTCTCTACCACGCATTCTATGGTTTTTTAGCTGCTGAGGCCGAGCAGGCCTGTTTATTGACAGGCCGATGAATTATGACAACATGGGCAAACCCGATTGATCCGGGGCTGGTCTCGATGCAGCGGGCGCTGGGGGACTATTTCACCCTGCTAACCCCGGACAGCCTGGAGCATTGCATAGATGCTTCTATCCTCGGCTGTCACCGCGTTACCTTGTTGACTCCCGATGAGGTACCGTCCTTCGCTTCTTTTGATCCCGTCGCCAGATTCTGTGCAAGCGCACCGGCTCTAACGCCTGCCCATCCCAGGGCTGCGACCCAAAAGGTCGGCAAAACCAGGAACATCGTCCCCATGACGAACATCAGAAGCATGTCGCCAAAGGCGTTGTTCAGCCCCACCAGCGGGTCGAAGTTGCTGTGTGGCCGGTTCCAGCCGAAGCCCCAGCCGTAGAGCGCATTGAGGATGGTGCTGTCGATCCAGCGCGCGAGCTGGAACCAGAAATCGACGAAGAACAGCGCGAACTGCACGACGCTCACGGTAACGACGGTCTTCAGGTCGTAGGTGCCCACGACCAGCACCAGCGGGATGCAGATGACCAGCGCCATCTTGAGCAAGGCGAGCACCATAGGCAGCGCCTGGCGCACCACGTCCATGGCGGGAAACGCGGCAATCGCGCCGACAGCCATGCCGACGTCGCCCGTGGCCCGCGTCACGATGTTCGGCAGGGTCTTGTCGATCTGGCCGCCGTAGTCCGTATAGACGCTGCCCTGGTTCAGTTTCTGCTGCCTCGGCGAGGCGATGGTGCGGATCACCGAGTCGTCCACATCGGCTCGGCTCAAAAAGCCGGCCCAGCCCGCCAATCGATTCAGCAGGCTTGGGTCTACCTGCCCCAGCAGGCGTGCGCGCAGGCCATTGCTGCCATCGGCCCACCACTGCCTGCAGGACGGATAGCCGCCACCGCTGGCCACCTGCGCAAGCCCGGCATCACGGTTGCTGTCGTAAGGCCAGTCATCGCGTGGTGTGCTGGAGCGGTAGGTGTCGTAGTAGCCGCCCGTGTCCGTGAAGAAGCGCGAGCCGATCCAGGTCACGTCGTGCATCTGCGCCTCATCGAGGTTCGGGCGCTGCATGAAGAGCTTGGCGCGCGCCGGTCCGTAGCAGTCGCGCGAGAAATCCGCCACTTCCTGAGCCAGCACCGGGTCGTCGATGCGCGTCGCGTCGATCTCCATGCGCATCTGCCGCAGATCGGTCCCGCAAGGGATCGCCGCCACCGAGGCACCGGTCACTGCTCGCGAGAGTGTGTGCATAAAGGCCCACCAGACGGGCACCTTCGCCGATTGGTTGTTGATGGTGCTGAAGGACTGTGACCAGCCGGTATCGGTGGGTTGCGGCACGCTGACCTGGCATTGGGCCGAGCGTGCGCTGTCGTAGCGGATGGTGTTGAGATCCACGTCGATGAAGGGGATGCCGGCGAACATCACCACCACGATGGCGACGAACACCCGGTTCTCGATGCGCGCAGCCGAAAGCACGCCCTTGTTGCCTTCGTCGGCACCCTCCGCACGGGCCTTCAGCCATTCCTGCACGATGATGGCGACGAAAGGCAGCGCGAATACACCGCTCGCCACCAGCACGGCCCATATGCCGTTGTGGACGACCCACGACACCAGCGTCAGGTAGTACTCCAAGTAGTCGGTGGTGAAAAGCGTCATGTCCTCGCCCCCTCAAGCGGCCTGCATCAACAGGCTGGCTTCCAGCGCCACAATGGCGGCGACGCCGGCGATCTCGCTGCGCAGCAGGCGCCGTCGCGCCTGCCTATCCGCTCCGCGCTGGGCCTCGCGCGCCAGCAGTCGGCGACGCATCCAGACCCAGCCATAGGCTGTTGCGCCGTACAGGCACAGACGCCACACAAGGAAGTAACCCGCCGTGGCCGTCAGCCACAGTTCCCAGCTGGCGACGCTGCCGACGAGGTAAATGCCGACGACGTTGGCACCCACGGCGGCAGCAACGAGCACCACCGTCCACAGCAACGCCTTCGCCGCGCGCCGATTCAGCAGCCAGCGCGGGCGCAGCCAACTGGCACGCGGCGGGTTCATGGGTTGCCTCCCGGATTGCCCTTCTGAAGCCGGTCGAGGCGGTCGGGAATGGGATCGCCTTCGTAGATGCCACGTGAGCCAGCCGCGCGCGTGCCGTGGCGTTGGATGATGGCCATGGGCGAGTTGTTCGCCAGCTCGCGGCGCAGCTCCAGCTCGGTCTTGAGGTTGCGGATTTCCTGGTCGAGCGTGTCGCTCTCGTGGTTCACGGCCTCGACCGCCAACTGGTTCGCCGCCACGTTGGGCTCCTTCTTGCCGGTCAGCAGGGTGCGCTGGAGCAGCAATGCCTTCTCCAGCACCGACGCCAGCGCGACCTCCGAGGCCAGGCGCCGCGCCAGCAGGTCCTGATCCGGCTCGTCGCGCAGCGCCTCGATGACGCCGCGCGTGATGGGCAGCGAGTTGCTGCCAGCCGCGCGCAGGTTCTCGAAGGTGGTGTTGCGAGTTCCCGAGACCAGTTCCTGCAAGGCTTCCAGCTTTGCCTCGTACTCCTCCTGGATCAGCGGCGTCAGCCCGACGCCGGGCACCGTTTCGGTCTTGGTGCAGGCATCGCAGGTACGCTGCACCTGTTCCCCAAGAACCCGTGTGGCCCATTCGGTCGCCTGCTGTGGCGACGTCCAGGTCTGGCAGGACAGGCTCGCGCAACTGGCGGGGGCAATGGACGACGTGTCGGTCACGCTGCGACCGTTGACTAGGTTGTAGCCCGCGCGGGTGACGTCGCCGACCACGCGGATCGCGGACTGACCTGCTCCCCCCGCATTGCTGCCGCCCACCCAAGGCACGCCGTCGTTGCCCCGGCGCGTCTCCGCCTGTTCGATCGCCGACACGGCATCCGTGCTCGACACCGCATCGCGCAGTGCCATGCCTTCGGCCATCTGGCTCCAGCCGAGCTGTCCGCCCGCCATGTCGGCCATCTTCTCGGCCATGGCGCGGCACGTCAGCTTGGAGCGGTCGAAATCCAGCCGCGCCTGCAGCACGCCGTTGGTCAGCAGGTTGTACAGGCCGGGATCGGCGCGCTGGATGATCAGCGCCGGCAGCGATGCCACCGCGCTGGTGGCGCTCTGGATCACGTTGCTCATGATCTGCTGAAAGCCGTTGGTGACGCCGTTGAGCTGGTTGCGCAGCGTGGTCTGGATGCTCATGTCGCCGCAGATCAGGTTGCTGTTCCAGCCCACGCCGACGCCGATCGAGCGCATGCCGGCAGCGCGGCCCATGGACACTGCGCTGCCGCCGCCAATCGAATACATCACCTCGTCGCCGATGACGGAGCCGCCGGTTTGAAAACCGGTCTGCGCCCACGCCAGGCCGCCGCCAAGAACGAGCGCGCCAGCCAGCACCCCAGCCAATACCGTTGGGCGCAGCAGGCGGCGTGCCTTTGGGGAGAGGTTCATCAGTTCAGGACGCTTCATCGCCGTACCCTCATTGGAAATCGACGCTGCCGAGGAACACTTGCCCCCGGCGTTCGCAGCACGCATAGGGCCGCCACAGCGCCCAGGCGTAGTCGCCTTGCTGCGCCTGGGTCAGAAAGCCGCTGCGCGGGAAAACCGTGCAGGACGAGGACAGGACGGGCGTGAGTTCCTGCCATTTGCCCGTCGAGGCATCGCCTTCCATCAGCGCGCCGGCAGGCCAGTAGCCGGGCCGCGAGTTGGCGAGCAGCGGCTGATAGACGTGGATTTGCCCACGGCGCGTGACGACATCGCCGGCGCGCTGGGCCACTACGGCGCCGGCCTTGTGGTCGTCGGCCTGGTGCAGGAAGCCGCCGCGCGGATACACGTTGCCCCAGAGGTTCAGCGTGGTGCGCGCGCCGACCTCGCGCCTGCCCGGAATCAGCGCCTCCGGGTAGGCCATCTCGGGCACGTTGTAGCGCCAGGCCAGCGTGTCCAGGGTGCTGAGCAGATACGGCATGAACGCTGTGCCTGCGCCCTCGCAGAAATAGCCCGAGGACGAGACGAACTGGTTGAACACCTCGACGCCGGGATGGCCGATCACGTCTGCATTCTTGAACTTGGCGAGATTGTTCTCGTGATCCTCGTTGGTGGTGCCATCTCCGCCCGCTTGGGCGGACGGGTTGGGCGCGCTCATCGCCCGGACTTCGACCCAGGGGTTCTCGCCGGTGTTGCTGTAGCTGGAGACGACCGCATCGGGGATGTAGTGGCGCACCTTGATCGACGTGCGCACCGTGCAGCCTGTCCAGGTGCAGTAGAGCCAGTAGCAGATGCCGACGACGCGGTATTCGAGGCAGTCTGGCGAGGCCACTGAACCAACGATGGTTGCGGTGTTGAGGGCGTAGCTGCCCGTGGCGCTGAGCAGCAGCACTGAGGCCACGCCAGCACGCAGGCGACGCATCCGCTCGAAGGGTCGGGTCATGGCTGCGGCCTCCGGTGTTGCGCAATGCGCGCGACGGCACGGGCCACGTCCGGCTCGCCATAGACCACGTAACGCTGATCCACCACGACCGCCGGGATGCTGGTGACGCCCAGGCTCCATGCGTCGGCGACGCCCTGGTATGCGGCAGCGATGCGGCGCTGGAGGTCGGCACCACCGTTGTTCAGGCGGCGCTTGACGATGGCCGTGGCCTGCTCAGGATCGGCGGGCAGCTGTGCGGAAAGCTCGGCTTCGATGCGCGCGCCTTCATCCAGCTCGATCAACCGCTCTCCACCCATGGCCTTGACCGGGTGACGGCTGTCGGTGACGACCACCACATCGGCGGCGAAGGCGGCGGGGCTGAAAACGGCCAAGGATGCCGGCAGTGCAACGGCCAGGCCAAGGGTTCGCCAGCCGGATGCGAAGCGGAATAAAGATGCTGGCATGTCGCGTGCCCTGGAAGTTGATCAGAGCCATAGTCGAACGCGAACCCGCTGCCGCCCCAACAAACAATGCGCATCGCGGGCACCCCGCATACCTGTTCGGTGCTGCCGCATGGAAAAAAGCGGAGGCCGAAGCCCCCGCTGTGATTACAAAAGACCAGACTCGGCGAATGAGTACGGTGCGCCCTGACCAATCACAAAATGGTCGAGTACCCGCACGTCGATAAGCGCCAAGGCCGTCTTCAACTGCTCTGTCAGCAAGCGATCCGCATTGGATGGCTCGGTGGTGCCCGAGGGGTGCTGATGGGCGAAGATGACCGCAGCGGCGTTCAGTTGCAACGCTCGCTGCAGCACGACACGCGGATAAACCGAGGTCGCATTGATCGTTCCATGGAACATCGGCTCCACGGCCAGCACGTCGTGCATGCTGTTCATGAACACGACGACGAATATCTCATTGGGCTCGGCGACCAGCTTCAAGCGAAGGTAGTCCCTGACCGCAGCGGGCCGTTCAAGACGTGGCCCTGCTTTGAAAACCCGTCGCTCCAGCAACACGATGGCTTGCTGAACGATCCAGTCCTCGTTCTGAACAGAAATATCGGAAAGCGACTCCAGGCAGGAGTCATTGATGACGACAGACATGGCGAACCTCCAGGCAGGGAAATCGGAGGGCACACATGCCCCAGGAGGGCAGGCCCTCCTGGGAATGGAACAAGGGAACAAGGTGCATCCATCACCACAGCAGCGGTGATCGTTCGCGGCCAGGATGCGAGGCGAACGGGTAGCGGTCAGCGCAGCGTGCTGCGCCGTAGCCTCAATGACCGCGGGCTACCTGGGCATGTCGCCGACGACGTCGGCAGGCATTTCGGTGACAGGTGCAGCGGCGGCATCCTCAACCGCCAGCATGTCCATGGCCGACAGCAGTGCATCGCCTTCGATCGGCCCCTGCAGCAGGATCGCCTGGCCGGTCTGACGATCATGCAGCCGAAGCGATGGCGTCGCGGTCACGCCGCCCTTGGTGGCTTCCTCGGCCTGAGCGCGAATCACCCTTTCGGGCCGCTCGCTGGCCAAACACTGCTCGACGGCTGGGTTGAGGCCGGGATAGCGCAGGCCCTCGGGCAAGCCCAGGCCGTCACTACGCGTGTGCGCATAGACCCATTCGATGGCCTGCCAGAAGGCCGCATGCCCGCCACTTTCGGCGGCGCACTCGGCCAGGCGTGCTTCGGCGGAGGCGGCCGGTTCGTGCGCGGCCAGCGGCTGGTGGTGCCATTGCAGGGCTACGTCCGCGTTGGCGCCCACCCAGCGTTTGAGCTTCGGGAAGTACGCTCGGCAGAACGGACATTCGAGGTCGGCATAGAGCGTCAGCGTGAATCGGCCCTGCGCGTTGCCCATCTGCCAGGGCGGCCCGGCCACCTGCGCTGTACTGACCGGCGCGGGAGCCAACGACGCGGGTTCGCCGGGTGCGCGGGACACGAGCCAGATCAGCAGCAGCGTGATCAATCCAGCGGCCACGACCCAGGGCCAGCGCTTGCGCGAGCGCCGACGGAGGGACGCCTGCACCGGCATAGGAACGAAAGGACGTTTCGGTTTCACGGCAGTCTCCGGCGGCTATTGCGGCAGGCCCAAGGCTGGCGACTCGATGCCGCGCGCCTGGTCGATCTTCTCGGCCACCTTGAAGGCCGCGTCGAGTTCACTGATGCCGTGCTGCTGCATGAGTTGGTAACGCTCGGCTTTCTCCTCGGGTTCGGTCTGCGCGAGCGCGAGATACAGGCTCGGTGGCACGGCCCGGAACAGCACTTCCAGGCTCTTGGAGAGGATGACACCCTCGGTGAACTTCCCGGCTTCCTTGCGCGCCGAAAGCATCAATGCTTTCTGAGCGGGTGACAGTTCGCGAAACCGGGCGATCTTCTCCACCTCATCGGGTGGCATCGACAGGCAGATCCACCACTCGATCATGTTGAGCATGGGCTCTGCGGCGCGCGGCAGATCGTCGATGTTTTGTGTGGCGAGCCAGAACCAGGCTCCCAACTTGCGCCACATCTTGGTGATCTTCACCACGTAGGGGGCGAGCAGCGGGTTCTTGGTGATGATGTGCCCTTCGTCGGTGACGTTGATGATCGGGCGGCCCAGGTACTGATCGCGCTCGGCGATGTTGTTCACCGTGCTGATCAGGCTGATGTAGGCAATGGAGAGCTGCGCGTTGTAGCCCTCGCGAGCATAGGTCGCCAGATCGACCAGGGTGATGTCGGCTTCGGGCCACGGCGAACCGTCGCGATCGAACATTTCACCGTCCGTGCCTTGGCAGAACATGTCCATGGCGTCGGCCATCTCCAGCAGTCGCACACGCCGCATTTCCGGCAGCGTCGGGTCCTGGCTGCGCGTGCGCAGCGCATTGCGCACATCGCGCGTGAGCACGGTGCGCTTCTCGCCATCCTTGCTGTGGCAGTGCTCAGCGGCATCAAGGATGCACTGACGGATCAGCGAGCGGTCGGCCCGCGTCATCCGGGCTTCTTCCTTGTCTTCGCCACCGGTGATCATCAGCCTCGCGGTGATCTCCAATTCGCCCAGCACGTCGCGCTGCTCATCCGCCTCCATGGCCACAGCATCGGGTGGAAGGTCTTCGTCCAGCGCATCGGCGTCGAGCGTCTGCACGTCGCTGGGCGTCTCAATCAGCCGGCGCGCATCCGCGAACGGCGCCAGGGTAACGCCCGAGCCCGGCGCGAGCTTGACCCGGTTCACGGTCAGGCCCAGGCGCCGGGCAAAGTCGCTGAACAAGCCAAAGCTGTTGCCGGCCTCGACAATGAACAGGCGGGGACGGTAGATCGCCGTGACCTGATTCAAGAGGTTATTGAGGGTCGCCGACTTGCCCGAACCTGTCGGGCCGAACAGGAACAGATGGGCATTCATCTGCCGATCCAGGCGGTTGAGCGGATCAAAGGTGATCGGCCCGCCGCCGCGGTTGAACATCGTGATGCCGGGGTGCCCCGTACCCTGGGCGCGGCCCCACACGGGCGAGAGGTTCGCCGCGTGCTGGGCGAACATCAGTTGGGTGTACCACTTGCGCCGATCCTGGCCGGGGTTGTAGCAGCACGGCAGCCAGCGCAAATAGCTGTTCAGCGGCGCCACCTCGTCGTCCTCACGCACCGGCTGCAGGCCGGCGTTGAGCATGACGTTCGCCAGGTCGAGGCCGCGCCGGTCCAGTTCCGCCTCGTCGCGCCCGCGCAGGTAGAACGCCAGCGTGCCGCGATAGAGCTTGTGCGCGCTGCCGATCAGGGAGCGGGCCTCATGCACGTCCTTGAGCGTCTGTTCCGACGCCAGGGTTTCGCCCACGGCCTTCTTCGCCAGATGATTGAGATCCGCTTCAAGGACATCCTGCGGCGTGGCGACCAGCGTCAGGCAAAGGGTGGTGTCCTCGGGCATCTGGTCGAACAGCGTGTTGATGGCGTCCCCTTTGCGGGTTTCGCCGGTCAGGTGCCCCGTGCCCGGCGGCATGCGCAGGCGGTCGGTGATCAGCACGCGGTGCGGCATGCCGTCGAAATGCCAGGTGCCGTGCGCCACGTCGGAACGCGGCTGGCCAAAGAACAGCCGTTGGCTGAAATCCCGCCCGCTCGCCAATTCGATCTCGCCGTCTTCGCCGGCCTCCGTACTTTCGGGGTAGCGCGCCAGCGCATAGAAGCGCTCCCTGTCTTCGGCCACAGGCCCAAGCAACGTGGGACGCGGGTTGAACCAGCGCAGCAGCCAGTCGTGAACATCCGCAGCCACCATGCGCCGGGCCTGAATGCCGGCGTTCGCCAGTCCGCCACACAGGCGGTCGCAGACGATATTGAGCATCTGCTCGGGTGTCTGGCTGCGGCGGCTGTTTTGCCCTTGGCCGGTCACGCGGCGATAGACCACCATGCGCACGCGCCGGGTCTGGCCGCGCCAGCGCAGCCGTGTGACCACCGTGTCCTCGAACACGCCGCCCGGCTTGGCCACCGCGCGCAGGTGGTGGCCGAAGAAGCGCAGGTAGAACTCGCTGAACGCCGTATCACGGGCGCGCGGCTGCACATAGTCGCGCAGGGTCTGCATGTACTGGTCGAAACTGGGCTCGTCCTGAGCGTAGAGCTGCAGCACCCAGGGGTTCTCGTCCAGTTCATCGAAACTGTCCTGCAGCGCGTTCTCCAAGGCATCGCGGGCCTGTGCGAGCCAGCCGGGTTCCCGGCCTTCGGTGCCCAGCGGCACCAGCTCGTAGAAGGCCGCCACCGATTGCCCGTCCTCCAGCAACATGGCTTTCGACTGCGGCAGGAACTCCACCCAGGGCAACAGTTCCACGAACGACGTCGCGACCTCGTACAGCGCCTGCTCGTCTGCCATGGTCGCCGGCCTGCGACCTTGCACCACCGCGCCGGGTTCGGGGAGGCCGGCCTGGTGCAGTGCCTCGACGTGGCGCTGCCAGCCGTCCGGCTGCTCGTCATCGGCAGCGCCGGACGCGGCCAGCTTCGGCCAGGAGAGTTTCCAGCGCATCAGTAGTCCTCCACGCGCTCGCCTGGCATGGCGTACTGCACGCGCTGGTACAGCGGGAACACGGTCGTATAGCCCGGAATCGGCACCGGGTCGGTGCCCGCCAAATGGGGATACACGTACATGACGAGGTCGGGGTTGGGCAGGCGCTGGAACTGGCGATAGACCTCGTTGCGCGCCGTGCGCGTGTAGCGCATCTGCTCGGCAGGTGCGGCCTGCACATCCATCTCGGTCAGCGGCCTGCGCAGGCTCTGGCGTACATCGAGCAACTGCCTGCGCGCCACCTGGCCGGCGCCACCGCCGCCGTCACCGGCGTTCTGTTGCCAGATGTCCATCATCGTGCTGTCGCCGTGGGTCAGCAGCTTCTCCTTGCTGGTGGCGCAGCCGCCGAGCAGCGCGACGGCCAAGGCCAGCGCCAGGCCTTGAGCCCAGCTATTCAAGTTCGAGAGCATGGCTTTCTCCTGCACGGTGATCGACCTTGCGGCCTTCTGGGTCGAAGTCGATGGCGAGCGGCTTTTCGAGGTGGACGGCGACCTTGGCACCGGGCTGCACATAAACGGCAGCGAAGGCCTGGCCGTAGAGCTTGTTGACCCAGCTCGACATGTCCTGAACGCCGCTGGCGAGAATCCGCCCCACGGCTTCCTGGCCGCTGATGCCCACGCTGCCGATGGAGCCGTCGGCGCCGACATAGGACGCCCTGCCGCTGTCGGATTCGATCAGTGAGGCCACGCCAGCGCCAGCCGCCGTGATCAGCGCCTGGGTGCCGAGGTACTGCTGCGCATTGCTGCGCCGCTCGCCGCTGACACAGGGAATGCCGTGCGGATCGCTGATCCAGCCCAGGCCGTCACGTTGTTGGTTGTTCTGCTGGTTGCCCTCGCGGTCCTCGGGAATGGTGCGGATGGTCCCGTCATGGAACACGAAGGTGATGCTGCGCACCTGGCCGCGCACACACGAAAGCGTCCAGTCGCCCGATGCGGTGCCGGAGAACACGGCTCCGGCCACATCGGGAATGTCGATGCCGTTCGCGGTCAAATTGTCAGGCCCGACCAAGACCTTGAAGGGGTATGGATCGTTCACCGTGCCGTCGATCGGCACGCGGCCAATCAGCGCCGTCATTGCCACCGACCCCATCAGCGTCGAGTTGGTCGGCACGGTATAGACGAGCGTCGCGGTCTTGACGCCAGCGGCGCGTGCGCCCGCGTTCGTCACGGTTTGCGCTGTGGTTTCCAGCGAGCTCTGTGCGGAACCGAAGCTGGTGGGGAAGCTTATGCCGCCATTCGACCTGCCGCGCCCGTCGCTTTGTTTCGCGTCATCAGGCTCCACCCAGCGCATACCGCCTTCCATGCCAGCCTCGTCGCCGTCACGTAGGCCCAGCCCCACCGGCAAATCGGCATGGCCACCGCCACGTCCGCCGATGCTGTCCAGGCGCTGCTGCAGGTCGGCGAGCAGCCCCTCGGTCTGCTGGCGCGTGCTGGCCGCCTGCTGCTGGTCACGGCGCAAGTTGGATCGCTCGGATTCGAGGGCCGAGCTGATGCGCTGGTCGATGGCGTTCTCGCGCTGGCGCAGTCGCTGATTCTCCTCACGCTGCGACCTGTTGTCGGACAGCGCGGTTTGAAGCTCGGTGCGCAATTGCTTCACCTGGGCAACGAGTGTTGCCACGGTGTCGCGTGGGGTATCGCCTTCGATGCCCAGCGCCTTCATTTCCTCCGGCGTGAGCCTGCTGCTGCCATCTGCGGTGGGCGGCGCCGACGCACCGCCACCGGAGAACAACCGGATGGCGACGAACAGCACCAGCAGGGCCACGGGGATCAGCAGCCACTTCAGGAGTCCGTTACTGCGCATGGCGGGCCTCCCTGTCGTGGCTGGCTGCTGCTTTGGGCTGCGGGAGATGCACAGCGGGGTCGAAGCGATGGATCGCCGGCAGCAGCGACTGCGCGAGGCCGTGCCCGCGCGTCACCAGGTACAGGACGGTGGTGTCCTCGGGGGTTCCACTCGGGCCAAGCGCTTCGTGCTGGAAGGTGGCGGTGAGGAAATCCCCTTGCAGCACGCGCGGGTCGAGGCTGATCCAGTCGCTGCTGTTGTTGGTCAGGCGCACGGCAGTGACCCACTGGTCTTCCAGCCGCCACGAGGCGAGCGCGACCGCGCGTGCCGGCAAGGTCGGCATCAGCGTGCCGAGGTCGAGGTCGCGGCGCAGGTTGACCCGCATGACGCCTGGCAAGGGTTCCACTGTGCGCAGCGGCGCATAGAGGTTCTGTGCCGCGAAGCGTGTCAGCACGACGGGAATTGGCGTTTCGCGCCGCGCCATACGGGTGCCCGCCTGATCCTGGGTGCGCGCCTGGGGCGCATCGGCACGGTCAGGTTGATCGCCATAGCGCGCTGCTGAGTTGTTGCCCTCGACGATTCGCACCGGTTCCAGCTCGGCTTCGCCGTCCTTGGGCGGATCGGCCGCAATGTCGAGCAGGATCAGCGTGCCCGTGTCGGCGTCCTGCAGTTGCAGCCGCGTGGGCTCTATCGGCTCGCTGGCACGCAGGTACACCGCGCCGCCCGCGCTCTGCACGCGCAAGCGCTCACCGACGCCTGCGGGAACACCCACGCGGACGTTTCGGTCGATGAACACGATGCGCTCCTGGCCGACCTTCAACGGCACCGCCAGCGGCATGCGCTTCCACCGCAGGATCTCCACAGCATGGGCTACAGGTGCTGCGGCCACGGCCAGCAACCCCAGCAGCGCGAGTACGGGATGCTTCATGGGCTTCATGGGGAATTACCTCCTTGAGGCGCTTGCGGCGTCAGGCCTCCAGGCACCGGGCGCGTCGGCTCCGGTGCGCTGATGCGCTGGGGCGTGCCTTCGTAGCAGTCGAGCACCAGGCCGAAGGGGTTGCGTGCTGGATCGACGTCCACCCGCGTGACCTTCACGGGGTAGCGCACCAGGGCGCGCTTGACCTGCTCGGCGCCGTAGTACTCGTCGGCGCTGATGTCCAATGTCACCACCCAGTCGCGGTCGGAAATCACACGCACGCGCGCCGTGGGGTTGTCGCCATAACTGCGGCCGGGGATTTCGTAGATGCCACGCACACGCTGGCGCAGTTCGCCCGTGCTGCGGCGATAGTCGTAGTCCGCCTTGAGGAACGCCTGGCAGGACGGGGTGAGGTACGGCGAGAGCGTATGGAGGTTACGCGGGTAGTCCTCTTCGCCATTTGTGGGCCAGCGATTGAGGGTCTGGAACACGTAGAACGTGAACGCATAGACCGATTCAGGCGGTACTTCCCACCACTTGCGGGTACTGCCGGAGCGCAGGTCAGGCGGGACGTGGATGGTCAGGTCGCGCGGCGCACTCCACCAACCTCCGCCCATGACCAGGGCGACGACGACCAGCGCACCCGCGCCGAGGCGTAGCGTCTTAATGTGCGCCTGCAGGTGGGTGATCTCGTTCTTGAAACGGCTCATCGTGCGCCCCTGTGCGTGCCTCTGCGGGTAGTCCAGAAGCCAGAGCGCGAGATCAACACATGGCCGCCCACCCAAGCGGCCATCAGCGGATGGCGCGTGGCGATGCGCCACTGCAATTGCCGGTACAGCCAGGTGTCGGGACGCCCACGCTTGAGGCGGCGCAGGATGCCGCCGCCAATGAACACGCCCAGGGCCACGCCCAGGACAACAAAGGTCGGCGCGATGGCAATGGTGCGTAACACCCAGGACAACGGCGCGCCGACCACCAGGCCGGCAGCGCCGGATAGGCCGCAGCAGATCCACAGCTCGTCGGCGGTGAGTCCGCGCACGACCACCGGGTGCCTGTTGAGCCGGTGTGGAAGGAACGTGACCGTTCCATCGGCACGGACATGCTGTTGCTCGGACATGGCCCGTCCTCGCTTACAGGATGCCGGTGGCTTCGGTGAGCAGCCAGATGCCGATCACGAGCAGGACAGCGCCAATGGCGACCGTGAGGCCGAACTGGCCCCAGGTCTTGCGCCCGGTGTGGATTTCCGCGTAGGTGCCGTAGGCGTGGTAGCACACGCCAATGAACATCGACGCCACCACCAGGAGGGCCACGAGCATGATGATGTCGTAGCCGTAGTTCCTGATCGTGTCCATGATGCCGCTGCCGGCGCCGCGGGTCGGGTTTTCCAACTGGGGCAGGCCCTGCGCGAACGACAGCGCGGGCAGCGCGGCGGCACCCAGGGCGACGGCGGCGCGTTGGACAAAACGAGTAATGAGGATGCGGTTTTGCATGGTCAATCCCTTCAGGTCAGGAGAGGAGGAAGAAAGTCAGCACGAGGTACATCGCGACGAAGCGGATGCAGACACCGAGGAACTGGCGCTGGTTGAGGCGGTTCTCGGCCCACCCCACGTAGGCCGTTCGGATGGCCCAGACGCCCCAGACGAGCAGAACCGCGAACACGACGCCGACCAGGACGGTCGCCATTGCGGACGGCGCGATGCCGCTGTTGGCTTGAAATGCCGAGACCTGGGCACCGTTCATGGCTTGCCCTGCGCAGTCGTCGGCAGCGATGGCGGGGTGACCAGCTCGGTGCGGTACTCGCCAGCCAGTTCGGAAAGGTCGCGCGGCTGGGCGCGCGAAGGGTTGAGATGGGCCTGGATGCCGGCGCGCACACGCGCCAGATCAGCCAGCAGTCGTGGGTAATCGAAGTGGTAGCGCTCGCCCGGCTGGATGGGGTCATGCGCGGCGCCACCCGCGACGGTGCGCTCCAGCGCATCGAGCTGGCGCAGCGCAGCGACCAGCTCCTGGCGCTGTGCCGGGGATTCGGCCAACGCCATCGAAGACTGCCCCAGCAGCAGGGCCGTCACGAGAAAAGTGGGCACGCCGCGATGCGCGGCGCGCAGCCAGATCGGAGCCAACATCGCGCCATTCCTGTGTGATCAGCAATGGCTTGATCGTGGAGATCAGAGGCATTTCAGGCCGCAAACAATAAGAACCTGCGGATGACCGGATTGATGGGAGAGGCACTTCCCAGATATGAATAAGCCCAATTGATGTACGATTGACGTACATCGTCAACTCCCTTATCTTTGGAGGGATATAGCCTGTCCATTCCGAGGCGCAATATGACCGCAGCAGCCCATCATCCGGGAGGAGTTCTCGCCCAGCGTCTTGAGGCTGTTGGTGTGTCGCCGACTGAGTTGGCGCGTCAGCTTGGCGTCCCTGCTAATAGGGTCACCCAGATAATCAACGGCAAACGTGGGGTCACTGGTGACTCGGCGCTACGGTTTGCTCATTGGTTCGGTGACGCCCCAGAGTTCTGGATGAACTTGCAATCGCGGTACGACTTGGAACTTGCAGAGGCTGAATCGGGACGAGCTATCAGGTCGCTCCCTACTGGCCCAGCCGTTCGCGGCCATAAGCCTAACAGGCATGTGAAATCTACGTAGGAAAGGTCTTTTATGAAAAAAGGCAGAAAAGCCTTTTCTCACTGTAGTGAGGGTGCTTGGAGAGGGGCAGCGTATGACTGATGATGCACCAACAGACATCACATTCCACTATCCACCGGAGCTGTTTAATCTACTGGTGGATGTTGTGCCGCTACTCAATCGTTCGAAGCAGGATGTGCTGGTGTTCTTCCGGGGTGCAGGGGTGCCTGACAACATGACTTCTGACGTTGCCGCTCACTTGAGGGTCACACCGAAGGATGTCAACAAGTACCAGATGGTTCGCACGGTGCTTGAACGCCTCAACGCAAAGGGGGAACACGCTCTCCGTGAACGGCGCGAAGTACTGCGGCGCGTGGTGGACTTTGCGAACTTCGATTCGTGCTGGCCCGCCGACCAGCTCAAGGCCAAGGGCCTTGTCGCTAGTATCCGCGAAGTCGTTAACCAGAAAGACGCTTTCACGCGCATGAACAATGCCCGCGAAGAAGAACGACAAGCTCGCCTCGCCGAGTCGAAGCGGATCGCAGCAGAAAATCGCGAGCGCAGTTCCAGGATCGAAAATGCCAAGCAGGGTTTGTATGCATTGTTTGGCACTGCCGCGACGGCGCAGGAACGCGGGAAAATGCTGGAAACGGCCCTCAATAATCTATTCCAAGCCTACGGCGTCCTCATTCATAAAGCCTTCCACTTGGTTGGTGAGGCTGGTGAAGGGATTGTCGAGCAAATTGATGGGGTTATTGAACTCGGCGGTGTTCTGTACTTCGTAGAAATGAAGTGGTATCGCAATCCGGTGGGAAAGCCAGAGATTGCAGAGCATCTTGTACGTCTCATGTCGCGGGCCGAAGTTCGAGGTATCTTCATCTCTGCCAGTGACTACACGGAACCTGCGATTCACACGGTACGAGAGTTCCTGCAACACAAAGTGTTGGTTCTTTCGACGCTTCAGGAGGTCGTGCGCCTGCTTGAGCAACAGGACGACCTCACGGAATTTTTCACGAAAAAAGTCCAGGCAGCACAGATACACAAAAACCCGTACTTCTGCCCTCATGGTAGCCAGGGACAAGGTGCGTCATGACAGCGAGTTGGAAGGATATCAATAAGCCGCCGATCCCCGCGACCGTCGTTACGGCCGCACAGGTGGCGAATGGCCCTGTGATGCCGCCGCAGCAAAGGCTACTGACCTACTCGCCGGGAGAGTGGGAGGGGTTCGTCGAGGAGTGGGCTTATTACTGCCTCACGACGAAGTACGAACACGTTCAGCGCTTCTCAGGTGCTGGTGATATGGGTATCGACGTCGCCGGGTTCGCTGACGGAAAACGCCTTCAGGGTGTATGGGAAAACTTCCAGTGTAAGCACTACGACCATGCCATCAGGCCCAGCGATGTATGGACTGAGTTCGGTAAGGTCATCTGGTACTCGTACAAAGGTGAATACGCGGCCCCCCGTCGCTACTATTTTGTTTCGCCGCTCGGTGCTGGCACGTCGCTTAGTCGCCTATTCTCGAATGCAACGAAGTTGCGCGAGGAATTGTTTGCGAACTGGGATAAGCATGTGAAAGGTGCGATCACTAGCACGCAAGAAGTGCTGCTCGATGCGGAACTCCGAGCCTATGTGGACACCTTCGATTTCTCCATCTTCGACGCCAAGACTGCGCTCCAGCTTGTTGACGATCATCGTGCCACACCGGTTCACACAGCGCGCTTCGGTGGTGGACTGCCAACGCGGCCTGCATCCGAAAAACCTCCCCAAGAAGTCGCTGTCACCGAGAGTCGCTATGTGACGCAGTTATTCGGTGCATACAGCGAGCACACGGGGACAATCGTGACTGATTCCTCGGCTCTGCCCATAGCGAAACTCAAAGATCATTTCCGCCGCCAACGAGAGGCGTTCTATGAGGCCGAGTCGCTGCGCGTCTTCGCACGCGACAGTGTGCCGCCCGGCACATTCGAGTCCTTGCTGGATGATATTCACGATGGCGTTATCGACACACATGACGGGAACCATGGCGATGGCTACGAAAAAGTCTGCGCTGTCACCAAGGCGGCCCGCGACATGCAGATTACGGCAAACGCCCTCATCACTTGTACGAACCCCAAGGATCGGGACGGGATCTGCCATCAACTCGTGAATGAGGAGCGTCTTCGGTGGACACGATCATGAGCCAAGAGCATAAGCCGATTACATTCAATGGCCCACTTGAGGCGGGTATTCGTGCGGTCTCGATTTTGGGTGCTGCCTATCCACAAACCTACGACCTCCAGCGGCTTGTCGCCCTTGATTACCTTCTTGTTCATACCGGCGATATCGACGGTCCAGACAATTTGCACCCACCGACACCAATGCACACGGCTGAGTTGCTCGTGCGCCGTAAATTGGTCGAGCAATCGCTGCTTCTGATGATGACCCGCGACCTTGTTGAGCGTGAAGTTACACCCGAAGGAATCAAGTACGGCGCAGGCGAGAATGCTGCGACGTTTTTGTCGTCAGTATCTTCCAACTACCTGCTGTCCCTGAAGGATCGCGCTGTATGGCTTGTCGAAACCATTGGCTACCTGACGGACGAACAGTTCAAAGGCATGATGCGCCGCTTCTTCGATAAATGGGTTGAGGAGTTTCAGCACGTCGAGCAAAGCCTGGGAGGCGAAGCATGACGGCAATAACCCCCGGTTTTCGCTTGCGCTTCCTCGGCTTCTTCGGCCCACAGAAGTCACCCGCAACAGTGACCTTCGGCGCCGGTCTCAACGTCATTTACGGCGCTTCGAACACTGGAAAGTCTTTCATTGTCGAAGCCATCGACTTCATGCTTGGTGGCAAACCACCCCTGCGCGACATCCCTGAACGCGTCGGCTACGACCTCGTTCTCCTGGGGCTTGAGACCCTTGATGGGAAGTCATTTACGCTTTGGCGCAGCATAGACGGCGGCGGCTTTCGGCTATACGAAGACTTGCACCAGATGCCGCCGACGACCGACATCCCGTACACGCAGCTTGACGAAAAGCACAGCGATAAGAACTGCACGAATCTGTCCTCGTTCTTGCTGAATCTATGCAACCTTGGTGGCAAGCGTGTCCGCAAAAACTCCCGAAACGAAACGATCAGCCTGAGCTTTCGCAACATTGCTCGCTTGATGATCGTCGATGAGACGGAGATTACCCAACAAAGCTCTCCGCTGGTTGATGGAAATCCCACCGCGAATACACCGAACTTGGCGACGTTCAAGTTGCTTTTAACCGGGGCGGACGACTCCGCATTGGTCGCTAGCAATAAGAGTGAGCCAGAGGAGTTATCGCGCGAGGCACAATTGCATCTTCTCGATCAGCTTCTTGATGACTATCGTGATCGGCTCAAGGAATTGACCAAGAGTCCGAAGGAGTTGGAGGAGCAGCTAGAGAAGATCGACACCTCGCTTCGTCAACAGGCGGCCCTGGTAAACACCACAGAAGCTGAGTTTCAGGAGGCTGCGGGGAAACGGCGAGAACTGCGCAAGAAGCTGGAGGAAAGCCGAGAGCGACGTGCAGAGGTCGGCGCGATGCTTGAGCGATTCGGTTTGCTCGACAGGCACTACGTGTCCGATATTGAAAGGCTGCGCGCCATTGAGGAAGGCGGGACGCTGTTTAGCGTGCTGGGTGCCGGGCATTGCCCTCTCTGCGGAGCGGATCCCGATCATCATCGCGTCGATACCGGGTGTAATGGAGACACTGATGCTGTCGTTCAGGCCGCACGAGTGGAGGTCGCCAAGATCGAAGTTTTGCGCACTGAACTTGTAGCGACCGTCCGAAGCCTTGAGCGTGAAGGTGCCAACTTTGATCGCAGGATGCCTACTGTTGTTCGAGAGCTGGAGTCAATCTCGGAGTCGGTTGAAGAATTGATCGCACCTAAGCTCTCAACTCTTCGAAAGTCCTATTCCGACTTTGCCGACAAGCGTGCCGAGGTGCGCGAAGCGCTGGCACTCTACGCTACCGTACAAGACATGGAGCGCCGTCGCGCCGACCTTGAGAAGGACACCGAGGATGAGAAGGCCGGGGCTGTTGCAAGCGCAGATCTCTCAACCACTGTGACTTATAGTTTTGCCAAGACTGTCGAGGGCATACTGACCGGTTGGCACTTCCCAGAGACTGGGGATGTGTATTTCGATTCCAAGGCTCGGGATCTTGTTATCGCTGGAAAGTCGCGTAGTGCTTTTGGTAAGGGGCTTCGCGCCATCACTCATGCAGCCTTCACCCTCGGGCTGCTTGCTTTCTGCCGTGCGCGCCAGACCCCGCATACGGGATTTGTCGTGCTCGACTCTCCTTTGCTGGCATACCGAGAGCCAGACGGAGCGGAAGATGACTTGACTGGTACTGACCTTCAAGAACAGTTCTATGCATATCTTGAAGCGTTGCCTAGCGACACACAAGTCATCGTTGTTGAGAACACGGATCCGCCTGCTTCAATTATGCAGCGCGAGCAGTCGCTTATGTTCGGCAAGAACCCGTATCATGGGCGGTACGGATTATTCCCTTATACAACGGACTCCGCTCAATAAATGGGCATAGAAATGGGAAGAAGCCAATGGCATGAGGTGAGCGCGAGAATTCCCGACCGTTGAAGCTGGGCGTTTTCGTATGGGGACTCGATTACAGGTACTTCTTGAAACTCCCTGCAGTCAGGCCCACGGCCAGTCCCAGCAAGGCGGCGCTGGGCAGCAGGATCAGCAGCGGATGCACCGAGATCGGCAAGGCCAGGTATGTGACCCAGGGCAGCACGGCCAGTGGCATCAGACTGGCTTTTGCTCGGTGGTAGATAAAGCCGGATTCCCGGCCCGCGCCGAACCGGCGCACGTCACGCCTCACCAGGCCGTCGATTAAACCAACAAATGCCGCCGTGAAGATCAGCGGCAGCGTAAGCACCAGGACCAACAGACGCACCAGGAAAGTAAGCGTAGTGAAGGCGGCGGCGATCAGGTAGCTTTCGGCCCAGACATAGACCTGGCTGATGAAGTAACGGAAGTTCCGCGCCTGCCCTTGGCTGGGCGCACGGGCGCGCTCTGCGGTCTGGCTCATGCGCTCCAGCAGTCCTGAGCGCACGAACACCCATTCGTAGCCGGTGTCCACCAGCGCATGCGCCGTGCGCCCCGGCTCCTGCACGACCACGCTGCGTGGGAAGTGCTTGGACAGGTGCCCCAACTCGTACTGCAACATCTGCTGGGAGTGCTGCCAGCCTTGATCCTTCCAGAACAGGTGCATGCCGATGCACTCCATCAGGATCGAGAACAGCAGCGAGCTGACCAGCACCCCGAGCAGTCGGAACGGCAAGGTGATGGTGCCGACGATCAGGCCCTGGCGGCGGTTCTGCTCGCGCTGCGCAGTGGAGGCGGCATCGCTCATGGCGCGGCCTCTTCGCTGGCCGTGTCGCCCGTGTCGCCCGTGTCGGTGATGGGTATGGCGATGGCCGCCTCATCGAGCAGGTCGTCCGGCAAGGCCGCGTCCTGCAAGACCGGGGAGCTGGTGAACTCCCACCACTGCGTGGCCTCGCTGTAGCTCTGGCGCATGTGCCCAGCCAGTTGCTGCAAGTCCGCCGGCATCACTTCATCCGGGTCTGGCGCCGGCAACGGCATGCGCACCTTCCAAAGCTGGCCACCCTGCAACAGCGCGAAGCACTGGCCTTTGGGCAGGCCGACGACGTGCGATGGCTCGATCATCGGCACGCTGGACATGCTGATGCGGTCTTGGGTGTTCGACGTAAAGTCCGTCGCGCCGCGAATGTCCGAGCTGTCGGTTGCGCCGCTGACGATGGTGGTCGTATAGACCTCGACCTTCGGCAATTGCCGGGTCAGCAACTCAGCGGTGGCCGTTTCGCGCACGCGCAGCATGAACAGGTTGTTGAAGTTGCCGATCACCTGACCGGCCTTCGCCCGGTTGCCGATGCGGGCTTCGATGTCCGAGAGGGTCTGCGTGTACGCGGTGACTTGCAGGCCAGCGCCGCCGCCCTTGTTGATCAGCGGAATGAACTCGTCGCCCATCAACTCGTTGAACTCATCGGCATGGACGTTGATCGGCACGCGCGAGCCTGCCGATGCGCCCGGCAGGCCGTCGTCGATCCCGTGCTTGTAGATGTGGCCAGCGACCGAAACCAGGTCGGAGAACATGGAATTGCCGACTGCGGCGGCGACCTCGGCATCGGATAGCGCATCCAGGCCGACATAGACCACGGCGCGCTTTCGGATGACCTGCATCCAATCGAAGATCGGACGCGGGTCGGCCAGGTCGGAGTAGTTCGGGGCCAGAAGCTGGGCGATCTTGCCGCTGGTGAGCTTCTCCAGCAGCGGCAGCAGCGATGCGACGATCTTGTCGAAGTAGGTCTTGTCGTAGCGCACCGCCGAGCGCAGGCCGTCGAGCACCGGATCGTAGTTGCGAGCCTGCGAGAGGTACTGTTCCAGCGCCACCACGCGCTTTTCGCGCCCGATCATGTTGCGCGGGATGTTCTTCTCGTTGAGCTTGGCCTCGATCTGGACGATCACCTCCCAGGCCTTGGGCTCGGTCTTGGCGAAGTAATGCTGGGCGTACTCGATGAACAGCGCGTCGATGTTGATCACATGGCGTTGGATCAGCATGTAGTCCGGGCGCTGCCCCAGTTCCACCAGGGCGCGGGCGATGATGTTGACGAAGCGCCACGCAAATTCGCGAAATGCCGCGCTGTTGCCTTCCCCGGAGAGCTGCCCTGCAACACGGGTGGCCACCTCGCTGATGCGCCCAAAGCGGCCCACGGCGTTGTAGCGCGCAGAAATGTCCGGCCAGCCCAAATGGAAGACATAGAACTCGCCCTCGCGGCCCGCACGCTTGGCCTCGACGTACACCCGCTTCAAAAGATCGGCGTCGCCCTTGGGGTCGATGACGATG
>Ga0182744_1000715_pt1 | contig 30468 bp, 28 predicted proteins | sample eDN3rd30CKraftMG_FD_128525 | JGI IMG/M metagenome (GOLD analysis project Ga0182744, IMG submission 128525) | Enriched Miracle-Growth compost microbial communities from Emeryville, California, USA - eDNA 3rd pass 30_C Kraft MG (version 2) (version 2) ... | reverse complement strand
ACCTTTGCTAGACTCTCTAGTCGGCCCGGGAGACCGGGTTCCACACCCTGGGGTATGGTGTAATTGGCAACACGGCTGATTCTGGTTCAGTTGTTCTTGGTTCGAGTCCAGGTACCCCAGCCAGTTGGTTCTTACTCAAACCATGGATAAATGAACTAGAGCCGGAACCAACCTGCAGCGAACCTCCCGCCATATTGCGGGAGGTTTTAGCGTTTTCGGGGCCTTCTGCGGCCGCTGTCGGCCTCGTGGCGAGGTGTTGCCCGTATAGCTCGCGGAGGGCCGTATTCACGCCCGTGCGGGCGGAGATTACGCTCACGCTCTCCTCGTGCACGTATACCTTGAGCTTCTTGAACAAGGCGGTAAGTAACTCCCGCCGCACCAGAGAGTCGGCCCCTTGGTACAGCCGGCCTGGGTTTCGAAGCAGTTCGATGTAGGCCAGGGCCATCTCGGCTCCGTAGTTGAGCCGTTCAGCGGTGCTATTGAGCTTCTCGGTGACCGCCTCCTTCTGGAGGGTTGTCCGCTCGAGCTTGGTGCGAACTTTGGCGATCGGCATGCTGCTGTTGGCGGCAAGCTCAATCAGTCGCTCTTCTTGAGCTTCGAGCTTGTCTAGTTGACGTCGCAGCTGGGCCTTGGCTTCACGGTCTGACCTGAGCAGGTCATTGATCGCCGCTGCGATGAGTTCCCGGATGTCGTCCAGGGCCTCGGCGGTCATGAGCTCACCCGCGACGGTCGCGGCAATCTTCGCCTCCATGAGATCGACACGTATCGCAGGTGTCGAGCAGACGCGGCGTTGCTTTGCGGTGCAGATGAAGTACTCGTAGGTGCCGCCGTTACCGTTGCTGCGGCTGTAGAGCAGGCGGCTGGTACGTCCCGCGTCGTAGCACTCACCGCAGTAGATGATGCCCTTCATGTAATGAAAGTGCGTGATGTCCCGGTCACCTTGCCTTCGGCGTTGGTCGAGGATCTCCTGCACCTTCAGGAAGGTCTCCTTGGAGATTAGAGGCTCGTGCCGCCCGGCGTAGAGCTTGCCCTTGTAGCGGATGACGCCGGTGTAATAGGGGTCACGCAGAATGCCAGCGAGTCGGCTGTTGCTAACCGGGTTCGAAGGTCTGGACGGTGACGGGCGGGTGGTGAGCCCCTGCTCTTCCATGAGCGATCGCAGTTGGCTGATCGAGTACTCACCGGTGGCGTACTGCTCGAATGCCCAGGCGACGAGCGGTGCTCGCTCTGGATCGACGTCGATGGTGTTCACGAGCCGACCGCCGTAGTCCTTCCGGACGTTTAGGTAGCCGAGCTTGGCCCGTCCGACCGAACCACCTTGTTCGACCTTGTGGGCCATCTTGACCCGAACGTCTTCGCCGTTCATCCGGACTTGGACTTCGTTCATAACGTCGGTGATGGCTTCCATGGCGTCTGCCATGTAGCCCTCACCGAACTCTTCCTTGGCGGAGATCAGGCGAACGCCCTTTTCGAGCAGGTTCCGCTTCGTGATCGCCGCATCGGTGAAGTTACGGAAGACGCGAGACCGCATGTAGATGACGACGTACTTAACTTCGGGATGTTCATCGAGGAAGCGGAGCAGCCGCTTGAACTCCGTCCGGTTGTGGATTGTCTGGGCTGACTGGCCCGGCTCGACGAACTCGTGGGCGACGGTCGCACCCAGCTCTCGAACCTTCCGCATCGCCTCGACCCGTTGCGTTGCGATGCTGTTGCCGTCCTCGTCGAGGTCGGCTGCGGTGTGCAGCTGCCGGGGAGTAGAGACTCGCAGGTAAAGGACTGCCTGTTGCAGTCCGATGCCCGGGATCGCTCCGGTGGTCGACGATGGTGGCTCAAATAGGTGCTCGAGTCCCGACGTTGATGTCAGCGACGGCAAGTCGGTTCTCGTTTGTTGATCGAGCATGGCTTCCATGGGCGTTTCTCCTTCGGTTAACTCCTCCGGATTAACGCTCGGTTGCCCCTCGACGTCCAGTCGTTTCGGGGCGTTCAGGGCTCCTTCAGCGGAAGTAACCCCGGTCGCATCAGCGATGTAGTTTTCGCCTCGTTCTTCATGGTTTTGCACGGGTTCCTTCTCCCTCGTCGCTGCGTTCAGTGCGGAGATCCTCGGCACCCTCATCGCCCATCGGAGATGGCTTGTAGTTGGCGTATGCCAGGTTCAGAAGAGCCCGTGCCAGTCGCCTGACGTCCGGAGTGTCACGCCGGATCGGCACGATCCGGATATGACGGGTCACCGGTGGCCGAGACGGTCGCCTATTTGTAGAAGACATAGACGCGTCCCTCTGACTCGACGAACTCGTAGCCGTTCTCGGCTACCTCTCGCAGGGCTTCGTAGTCGGGCATGATGCCGTCGATGAACAGATGTCGCTGTTCGGCGTAGTCGCGGATATCTCGCTCGATCTCATCGACTTCCGCCATGACGGTGACGGCGTCTTCTATGTCCGAGAAGGTGCCGATGTAGTTGTCGTGGAAGTCCTGCATGATGTCGCCGCTCATGGCATTGACATCGGGGAGGCCGAGGAAGGCTCGGAGGGCCGGATCCTGGTCGACCTGTAGCTCGGCAAGGGTCTGCGTCAGCTCATCGATGGCCGCCTGGTTGTAGATGGCGGGCACGTGAACGGTCAGGTGCCAATCGCCTACATCGACGCCTGTCCGGACGAGGATCCGCTCCAGCTTGGGCGGCAGGTGCTCGTTCATGAAGCGTCGGCCACTGCCGGCGTTCTCTCGCTCGACGAAGTGGGTGCCGAGCCAGTCGATGAGTTCTTTCGTAACGAGATCGACGTTGGCGTGGTTGTACAGATCCAGGTACTCGTCTCGCAGTTCCGGGTAACCGCCTTCTTCGGTTCGTCCGAACGTGGCTAGAGCTGAGTCACGTCCATAGGCCCGTCCAAGTACGTGGGCGATGCATCGGGCGGTCTGGGAGTCGATCTCGCGGTGCTCCGATCGAGCCTGGGCGATGCCGCTGGCGATGAAGTCGTTGAAGCGACCGAGGGCGACTTCGAGGCGACGCCAGTCGATGCCTTCCGGTTCCGCAGCTGGGCGGGGTTCGAACTCGCTCATATCTGTTCTCCGGCCGTCTGGAGGATGTAGCTCCCGAGAGCGTCGACCCATGGTTCTTGGTGGCCGGGTACACGGGCTTCGTTCAGTTCGTGCAGGGCACGTTCGGCATCGAGGTCATTGCCGGCGGCGAAGGCTTCGAGGGCCGTACCGGGGCCGTCGTGCAGGCTGGCGGCTATAAGTCGGGCGAGGGTCTCGCTGCGGGCTTCGGGGTCGAGGGCCAGCCCAAGCTCGATGGTCTGCTGTGCCCGGTCAGATCCGTCGGGTACGTGTGTGGTTGTTGATGAGGTCATAATTTCCTCCTTTCGGTTAGGTAGTGGTCGGTGCCGGATAGGGGGCTAACTGTTGGGTCATCGCTTCCGGCGTGATGATCCAGAACATGTGCGGGTCGAGACCGGGCTCCGCGGCGATCCGCTCGCGGAGGAGCTTGGCTCGCTCCACGGAGGGCACGATCCAGACCACGGCGGGAAACAATCCCCGGGCCAGTTGCTCCAGGCCGGAGGCTGCATAGCGGTGGTAACCCTGGCACTTCCGCAGCACGGTTGGGGCATGTTCGGTGCCCAGATCGATCTCGACGAACGAGTGCGTCTCGGTCGACTGATCAGCGGTGACCAGAAACAGGTCGGGCTTGAGCGTGAGGGTGCCGCCGGTAGCACTACTGTGGCTCCGCCAGCAGTCCGGTTCGACCTCCAACTCGAGCAGCTCGTAATGGCCAGCGTTGGCTCGCTCGATAATCTCCACCGCTACGTCATTGACGGCCAGCGTGTGGCGAGTGAACGTCAGCCCTGGCTCGAGGTAGCGGCGACGGGTGGTCTCGCCACGTCGGGTGCGGAGGAAGCGATCGCCGGCGGCAGCGAGCTGCCAGATCGTCAAAGCGGAGCCGTGCTTGATGCCACCGATACGTCGGTCGAGCCGAGCGATCGTGCCACGGCCTTCCAACCGGTTCAGCACCCGGGTGGTGCCTCGGGTAGCGGCGGAAGCCGTGCGATGCGGGCCGAGCGGAGCAGCTGGAAAATGTAGCCGCTGGAGTTGCCGGGTGGTCAACAATCGGAACCGCTCCAAGTCTTCGAGCAGCCGGATATCGCGGTCGCTGAGCTGCTGCTCCAGCTCGTGCTGACTGAAGCTGGGACGCGGAACGGTCACGATGGCACCCCCTGCCACCCCTGAGCGAAGGCCGACGCAAAGCGACGGGAGTCCCAGCCGGGACACGGCCAAAGTGGTCGGAACCGGCGGGCTGCGGGCGGCGGGTGTTCGTCGTGAGTCGAACGTCGACGCGAACAGCGACCGGAACAGCCGCCAATCTGGCGAATGCGGCGGGCTCGCGACTTCAGCAGGCCGTTCATGATCGCCTCGCCTTCTGATGAGTGCTGCGTGGCCCAGACGTTGCTCGCGACTTGGGTGCCGACCCGGCTACGACCGACTCGCGTATCGGCGTGAGACTGCTGCCGTAGTTGTTGCGACTGGCCTGCCGGATGGTCTCGGCTTCCCCGACGACGGATCGTGGCGGCAAAGTCCGAGCGGAGCACCACCCCACAGGCCTGCCGCTGGCAATGAGATGCAGATAGACCTCGTACTGCGGCAGGGTCTGGAAGTCTTCGGCCACCAGCTGCGGGGCCATGCGAGCCATGTCGCGGGCATCGTCCGGGCCGAGAGCAAAGCAGATCTTCGAGCGGGCGTTGGCGTCGAACGCCGCCCGCATGGCGACCGGTAGCTGCTCCCGGTATTGGTGAGCCAGGTGCCAGGCGACTCCGTAGGAACGTGAGGTCGCCAGAGCGTCCCCGATAGACGTCGGCAGGTGGAGATAATTCTGCACCTCGTCGACGAAAACCATGCCGGGGCGTCTGGTCGGATCGTTCTCGTTGGCTCGCTCAAGCGTGGCCATCCAGAGTTCGGCAACGATGAGGCTGCCAAGGAGCTTGGCGGCTCCCGTCCCTATAAGGGCGTCGTTGAGCGGTACGAGCACGACCTTGCGTTCACGGAAGACGTCGCGGAGTCGGAAGCGTGGCCGCGGTTGACCGAGCACAGCGGCCAGGTGCTTTCTGAGCACTAGCTTGCGGAGCTTGTTGAGTGGTGCCGCGATGGTGGCTGCTCGCTGAGCCGGTCGCATCTCTTCGTACTCGGCCCAGAACGCCGCCAGCGTCGGATCAGCTGTCACAGCGGCGGTGGACGTCACCCCGCGGCGGAAGGCCGGATCGGTCAGCAGACGCGGCAGGTCGATTAGGGTGTACGGGTCGGGTGCTTGCTGACCAGCTCGGGCCAGCGTGAGCAAAGCACCTTGGATTAGGTATTCGGTGCGTGGCCCCCAGCCGTCCTCGAAGACGGCGGCGAGTACCGCCAGGATGCCGTCCACGACCACTTCTGGATCACGGTCACCCGCGTCAAGCGGATTGAAGCCAACCGGAGCTTCGACGTCCGCCGCATCGAGCACAACCACCCGCTCGGCATCGCCGGCGGGGATCCGGCTCAGGATGCTGTCGATTAGCTGCTTCTTCGGTTCGATTACCACGCAGGCTCGACCGGCGAGGATGTCGGAGAGGATCAGGTGCTCCAGGGCCGTCGACTTACCGGAGTTGGTCGGGCCGATCGCCACCAAGTGCTGCAGCCGACTCTTCGGATCGATCCCAATTGGTCGATCCGGCCCGGGTGAGGTCGAGGCGGCGAAGACTGAATCGGTGCGGCTGACGATCTCCGCTGTCGGCAGAAGCCGTGGATGGATGCCGCGAATGCCGGGATAGTCCCGATCACCGATTGGCCATCCGAGGACGCCGACCAGATCGGTCGCGGTTAGCTGCAGACCGCTCGACGAGGCGGCTCCGTTCCGCCACCGGGTCTGCGAGTCACGAGATAGCGACAGCCGCAAGCCAGGACTCTCCAGCGGAGAGAAAGCTCCGAAGACTTCCCATGCCAGGGCTCGGCTGCGTTTCGCCGATTCGGCAGTGATCCCGATGCGGATGGTGGTGCCCAGACGGGCTTGCCCAAGATGACTGTGGATGCGACGTCGGGTATAGGTCGGGGCTTGCCGGACACCCTGGACGAGACGATCAGTGAGCGGCTGCAGAGGGTCGAGCACCGGGCCGGAGATCTGCGTCGGACGATAGAGGCGTCCGAGCACCAGCTGAACTGCAACCGTCTCGCCTGCTCGCCGGGCAGCCAAGGCCTCGTAAAGGTTGGCGGTGAGCTGCTCGGCATCGACTTCGGCTAAGGGGAGCCCGGACGGGTGGGTCACGACTCGCCCCACCGCCGCCACGTCCGGCCGCACGGCGGCCTCAAAACGGGCCTCCGGTACTGCTCCGGCCAGGAGCCGTTTGAGCCGCCCCAAGCCCGCCGGGGCCGAACCGAGTAGGTGGGAAACGCCGTCGTCGCTGGCGTGTACTTCCAGCACAACCGGACGAGGGGCATCGGCGGCCATCAGGCGAACCGCCAACTGCTCGACCGTTGCCGCGTCGAGCGGCCTTGGCAGATAGATCCGGGTGAAGTCGAGTGGCTTAGACACGATCGACCTCCTTTCTGTTTGCTCCTTTCGCTTCTCGGCTGGTGGCAGTCACAGGGTGAATCCCGTAAGGGGGACGAATGGTTATGGACGAGTCGCTCAGCTTTGTCAATACCCGTTGTGTATTCCGCAACGAGTTGTCAGAGGCGAACGTGCTCATGCTCAGCGGCGTGCTTACCATCGACGTTCCCGCCACATTCGGTAGCCGATGACTGCGGCCGCGATCAAGGCGACGCCGACTCCGACCAGCAGCAACCAGCCCCAGATGTGAGCCAGTAGTTCGAGAGCGAGCCAGAGTGCCAAGACACAGCCAAGCAACATCAGGCAAGCACTGAGCAGCCGCTGAATGAGCGAGCGTGGAGATTGCTCGGCCATCACGCATCTCCTCCGGCTCCGTGAGGGACCGTGTGGGCACAGAAGTCGGAGGGCACCGGGTAACCGGGGATGATCAGGTCGGACTCGATCTCGTTTCCCCACACCGACCAGTCGGCGTGTGAGTTGGGTCGCTGACGAGCGAACAGCTCCAGGTAAGGGCCATCGAGTACCCGCTCGATCATCGGGATCATCTCTTCGGGCTTGTGCGAGTGATCCTGCCGGGGGAACAGCAAGGTTGAGCGTTGACCTCGGAACTTGAACGGAGCCTTGCCCCGGACTCCGTGGAGCAGGATCTCGTGCGAGCCTCGGAAGTAGTTGCCGAGCCCCATGTAGTACTTGTCCCAGACGGCATTTGTTTTGTAGGTGAAGCCCCACGCCTCCATGACCTCCAGGGCTGACGGCAAGGCGGCGTTGGTTGTCCAGAGCAGCAGGGTCGAGTCGTCGGCCATCAGGTCGGCAACTGGTAATGCCTTGATGCGGCCCAAAGTCATTAATTCGTAGTGCTGCAGTGCACCGCGGGCACCCTTCTGCTGGATGTCCCAGGGAGGGTCGGCGTAACAGACTTTGAACTGCTTCGGCGGCGGAGCGGCGGCCTCGTCTACCTCTTGTTGGGTGGTGGATTGGTTGGTCATGTCGATGTACTCCTTTCTCCGACTCGCACTAGACGAGCCGGTTGCGACGTATGGTTATGGGCCGTCGCGGCCAAACTGTCAATCTTCTGGTCGCGGTCGTTGCGTAATCCACAACGACCGCCGGGTAGGTCAAACGGCTGAGATCTCCGCCGACCCACCACCGAGGAACCCGGCTACTTGGCGGGCGAATCGGGCATGGAGCCGGTAGCCAGGAACGACTCGCGGATCAGGGCCTTGCGGGCCTCGTGAGCATCGGCTCCGAGTTCTTCGGCCAGTCGCAGGATCGTTTGGCGAAGCTCGGCCTGGGTGCGGTCGAGGTCGGCCTCAATGTGGGCAACGCGGCGGCTGCGACGTGACCTGAACAGATCCACCAGCGTCATCCCTCCGAATACAAAGGTGCCGACGATGGCGGCCGCGAACATGGCCCACATGAGGACGTCGTAGATACTCATGGCCTACCATCGAGCAATCGCCTGGGCAGCACCCATGGCATAGGCGTCGACGATGTGCTTGTAGCGGGCTTCGCCCAGCGGTGCGACCTGGATCAGGTGCTGCTCCAGAGCCGAGAGGGCTCCGACGTTCTGCAGGGCGGTGTTGGTGAGCAGTGCCCGACCCTGCTCGCGGACATCCGCGACCAGTGCCTGGGACTGCATCCGCTCGATCTCGCGACCGGTTTGCCGCTGCACGCTGCCGGACATCTCCGACAGACTTTGCGGACTGAACGAGCCGCTGGCGGGCATCAGCTCCGTGCTTGAGTTGAACATGGCTGCTCCTCGGTTTCACCGGCTGTTGGTGGTGTGTGCCGGACTGATTTCGACGCTATGGTCGGCGAGATAGTCGCTTCAGCGGAAAGCCGAGGAAGGCCGGTCGGAAAGTCGAGGAACCTCGATTTGCCCAGCAAGTAGGCTGAAGTTGTGAGCCGGGAGCCCTTCAAGATCGCCCAACGTCAGGGGAGCTTGGTTGAGTTGCTCACGGCAGAACTCAGCGACGTTCGGGTTCGCGGGATCGATGCTGTCAATCGCGATGACCGGAAGCAGAAGCGGCTGTTCATTCCCGAACTGGACGCGATCGTGGCGAACAGTCCTTGGGCTCGGGAGCCTCGCCAGGTGGCTCTTCGTCGAGTAATCGGGCGAGGCATTCAGTACTGCGAAACGCTCGAGGTTCGTCAAGCACTAGAGGCCTTCTACGGAATCGATGCCCACTCCGGCTCGAGTGCAGATGGCCGGCGAAAGGCCGGTCTGAAGGCGTTGAGTGTCCCACCCCTCTCTTCGGCCGAACACAAGAAGCAGCGGATTCGCGAAGTTCGGGCTGAGCTGGCGAGGGCCATCCTCGTTGCGGTGGCTAACGGCTTCGAGCCGCCGAACCCAGGTGATGACTTCGAAGACTTGCCCGAAGAGCCGTCTTCACCGACTATCGGTCGGCTTCTTGAAGAGTTGCGGGCACTCACCGAGGGCCGTGGAGTGACCCCGTCCAAGCTCGAGACGCAGGCACCGTTCCTGCTGAAGATGCCAGGCGTAGAGGACGAGTTTCGGCGGGCGGCAGGTGTCGAAAGCCTCGCGGAGTGTGCGGTGAAGTTCTTGACCTGTGCCACTCGCGTCTCGTCTATGCGAGAGTCTCATAAGGGCCGGCTGGTGTTCGAGATCCTCAACCTGGGCCAGATTGCTCGCAACTATGACTACCGAGTCGACAAGTACATGGCGGAGACGGATGTTGCCGACAAGGATCAGTATTTGTCGCTCGAGGCCGGTGCGTTCGGTCGGTTTGCCTACCTGATCTCCGGCTTGGAGCGTTCCCCTTGCTTCGCCGAGGCGAGCCAGGCGAAGGCCAATCGGGAGTTCGCCGAGCATCTCTTCGGGCTGTTCGTGCGGCTGTCCCGGGAGGATCAATACGCTGCCGCACATCACTTGACGCGTCTCATTCGGGAGCAGCTACCGGATCTCGATCGAGTCATCCCCGGCTCGAGCGGATCAGCTGGCCCTGCAAACACCGGCTGGCTGGCGAAGGTTCTGGAGTTGTACCGAGGCGAATATGAAGTCTGGGTGAAGCAGTACCAAGAACGCATCGATGGCGACGAGAACTTCTTCATGCCGCAACTGCTGACGCGATTGCTCCTGGAGCGTCTTCGGGCAGACCCCGGTTCGGGCCGCCTCAGGATTGAGGAGAACGACGAACCCGATCAGCGACTAGGAAGCCTTGGCTCCACTGACGGATTCAACCGGGGATACCTCGCCAGCCTGGCCTTGTTGGCCCAGATGCTCAGCTACAACCACGGCCATGACTATTGGCACGAGGCCCGCCAGATCGGCCTCACGGCGGACGCATTCACGGTTCCAACATTCCCCATCGTTCCGATAAGCGACTTCCTGCCTGACCGTTCTTCACCAGTGAGGGTGTTCTAGGGGTCATCGAGGTTGCGGCACTCGGACTGCCAGACCAGCATCGGTCAGCTCATCAACCGCAGCGGCGATCTCCGACTCGCTCTCGATCGCGTCATCGAACGGATTCACGGGTCGGCCCTGCTCGGCCAGTAGCAGTGCGTAGAGACCTTTGGCTGCCAGGGACAGCTCCGGGTCGGCTAGGACGACCTCGGGGATAAGGGTGGTCTCCGCTTCGATATCGACCCGACGCAAGCCGGCTGCTGCAATCCACTCCGAGCGGTGCGTTGTCACAGGCGAAGCGTAGTCGCGGCACTCGCATGAGCACTACATGTAGCGGTCGCGTAGCGGACAACAACACCAATATGTATTGACAAATATTCAGATAAATGAGATAATACGCAGGAATTGAGTTCGTTGAGATATCTCCAGACTCAATATTGATCAGTCGCCCCTCTGTTCGGGCTTGAAATGATCTGCCTAGTTGCTCCGCCTTCTCCGGAGGCGGGAGCGGCGACGGTAGCCGTATCGGCTGTGTCGCAGCTCCTGCTTCCGCAGGGATGGAATTTGAGTCATTTGGAGCTAGCTATGTACGACATTGTGAAAGCACGTTGGGTCTCGTCTACCCGTCACGGTGAGTCCCCGCCGATCCGCATTGATGACGCGGAGTATCGGACTCATCCGAGCGGTGGCGGGCTGGTCGCCATCACCGCGCAAGTTGGGCCGAACGTCTTGGTCGACAAGCACGCCATGATCAAGGGTAGGGCCATCGTGGTCGGCAGCGTCCGACTGTTTGGCCAAGCGGTAATAGAAGAGGATGCGGTCGTCACTGACTTCTGCACCCTCCGTGACCAGAGCAGCATCGGCGGCCGGGCGGTCGTGCGTGGCAGCGTTCAACTCGCTGATCGTGCACGCATCGAGGGGTCGGCCCACATCAGCGGTGGAGTGCTTTTGCAGCACTTCGCGCGTATTAAACAGGGTGTTTTCAGCGGCAGCATGACTGTCGCCTGAAGCACACCGCCACCACTCGAGCCCGCCTCGAGCGACAAAGAGAAGAGCCCACCGGGCAACTACTCGTCGCTCGGCGGGCTCTTCTCAATTTTGATGGTGACTTGATTACATCTAATCGATCTTGCGGATGCGATTGTTCCACGTATCTGCGATGTAGACGGTGCCGGAGGAGTCGACGGCGACGCCTCCTGGCATGTAGAACTGGTCGGCGGCGCCTGCCAGAGTGGTGACGACACCGCCAGCGGTGATTTTACGGATACGATTGTTCGCAGCATCCGCGACATAGACGTTGCCGGAGGAGTCGACGGCGACGCCGTATGGCCAGTCGAACTGGGCGGTGGTGCCTGTGCCGTCGGCGAAGCCACCATGGCCATCTTCGTCTGTGTATCCAGAACCAGCCAAAGTAGTGACTTCACCGCTTGGGGTTATCTTGCGGATGCGGTGGTTGTCGGCGTCAGCCACATAGACGGTGCCAGAGGCGTCGACGGCAACGTCATTTGGATAATTGAACTGCGCCGTTGCGCCGTTGCCATCGGCGTAACCCTGAGTCGATCCAGCCAGTGTGGTCACTTCGCCACTGGGGGTGATCTTGCGGATGCGGTGGTTACGGGTGTCAGCCACATAGACATTGCCGGAGGCGTCGACGGCAATACCGTACGGATTGTCGAACTGGGCGGCGGTGCCGGTCGAGTCGAAGTAGCCTCGAGTCGATCCAGCCAGCGTGGTGACGACGCCGCTTGGGGTTACCTTGCGGATGCGGTTGTTCCACGTATCTGCGATGTAGACGGTGCCGGTGGAGTCGACGGCGACATCGGCGGGAAGATTAAACTGGGCGGCGGCGCCGGGGCCGTTGGCGAAGCCTTCGGTCGATCCAGCCAGGGTGGTGACTTCGCCGCTTGGGGTTATCTTGCGGATGCGGTGGTTGCCGGTGTCAGCCACATAGACATTGCCGGATGCGTCGACGGCAACGTTGTTTGGATCGCTGAACTGTGCCGCAGCGCCGGTGCCATCGGCGAAGCCTGCGATGTCTGAGCCGGCAAGTGTAGTTACAACTCCTTGATTCCCCTGTGCTTGCCCACCGCCAGTTGGTGCAGTATGCCCAATACAAACGTCTTCTTCAATTACGCCTGTTGTGCTGTCGAGATGGAATGAGATCACACCGGCTGCAGTAGATGAAGCACTAACACAGTAAGTAGTCCCGTCACTGGAGTATTCGAGGGTGGTGCCTTCGCTGCGGCTAAGGCTGGAGCCGTCGTTCTGTGGGTAGAAGCCGTCTTGGACTCGGGCGATGTCGAGCTGGGTGCTGGCGTTCTTAAGATCAGACTTCAGTTTTGCGGCAGCAGCCTGCTGCGTCACCCCGTTGTAGGAAACAAGAGCAATGGCGGCGAGGATGCCGATGACCACGACGACGATGAGAAGCTCCACGATGGTAAAGCCCTGCTGGGGCTTTTGGTCGATATGGGATGCTGTCTGTTCTATTGAATTAGATGTGGATCGTGCCATAACTGCCCCGGATTATGAAGCATGAGCACGATACTGACAAGGCTTCCATCGCCGTAGTTTTTACAACGTCAGCGATCGGAATATTGACGTCCTGCGTTGAGGCGTCATAATCCCTACTCCGCCTCCTCATTGCCGTGCGGCTTTAAATCAAGAGGAACCCATCCGGGTTCGTCGGCCGCAAGCAATGAGGAGGTTGCCCACATGAGTGAGCATGAACCGGCCGCTACGGCCGGAGGTAGTACCCAGATGCGAACCCTGGCGGTACGCATCAATGACGACCTGCGAGCCCAGTTGGACGTCATCGCCCAGCTGAACAGTCGCAGCGTCACCGAAGAGATCCGGATCGCCCTGGAGACGTGGATCGAGACCAGCAAGTCCGATCCCAAGGTGCTGCAGCGGGCCGAGTCAGTGAGAGCTGACATCGAACGCGAGGCCAAGACTCGCCAGAGTGCGATCGAGGCGATCTTCGGTGCTGAGTCCGGGGGAGCGAAGGCTCCCAGGGGCAAGGCGGCAGGCACCGCCTGACTGGTTCCCCTTCCAGACGGAGCCGGTGCCAACACCAGAACGGGTGGCCGACCCGGGGATCGAAGCGTTGCGAACTGCAATCGCCTCTCCCCGGGCGGTCACCCAACAATCCTCGTTGCTGCTTCGCGGCTTCCGTTAGAGAACTCAGTCCGAGTTCTCGGCCGCGACAACAGTAAGGAGGTGGGAGCGATGGTCAGAACTATCGTGATCCCGCGTCACCCAAGAAGTTCTGTGCAGCTTCGAGATCTCGCCGGCATCGACGAGTTCGAGCGAGTCACGGGCGGATGGATCGAGCCGTTCGAGCTTGAGCGGCTTAGCAGCACGATCTGGGCCAACCAGGTCGCAAAGCTGGAGCGGGGTGGCTTCAACGCTCGGGCCACGGCTCTGAGCTGGCATTACGCATCTCCGGGTCGACCCTTGCGGTTCGTGCTCGGAGACGCCGTGCTGGCCGGCCCGGTCGACGATCCGGTCGTCGGCATGGATGCTCCGTCACGTGTGCTCAGTACCTTGGTTGATCCACATCATTTTGTGATCCAGATCAGCCCCGAGGATCGGGAGGAATGGAGAAACACCCACGCCTGCTTCGACAACATTTTCGACGCAGCGATCTGGTGCATGATCATCGGCCTCACCCGCCCCGGCGATTGGGATGTTCGGATCAATCCGGAAGACCCCAATGGCGATCGTTGTGACCACAGCCCGTTCGAGGCGGTGGTGTGAGGTGACTGCCGGAATCCTCGTCCCTAGTGACACAGCTGCTTCGTTGGAGCTAAGGAAGTTCGACGGCCTCGCCGATTACCAGGCTGCCGTGGGCGGATGGGTTGAAGCGATCAGCATCCCTTCGCTCGCTGTCACGATCTATATGAACGAGGAGGGGGTGCCGAAGCAACTGCCGTTCAACGCAAGAGCCACGTTCCTGTGGGGCCACCACGTCCCGGAGGTACGGCTGAACGCCATGGTGGTAGGTGATGCTGTGATCGTCGGCCTGCCAAACGAAGCGGGCGAAGACACGGACGTGCCGGAGCGTGTTCGCGAGCTCCTGCTGAGCCAAACGACCTTCCGGGTGGCTGTTCGCAAGAAGGGCAGCCAGAAGTGGCTCGGCAACCAGCTGAAGTTCCCCGACTACTGGGGAGCGATCACCTGGACGATGCTGCTGCGGGACAACTGGACCCGGCTCAAGGAGATCCACGTCCTCCCTGCCAGCGAAGTCGAAGAGCCGTCTGGTCACCCAGGCGGCGATAACTAACAAGGCGGCGACCGCCCGGATTGCAGAACCAGTGAGTTCTCGTCCGGGTGGGTCGCCGCCTATTTCACTTGATGGGAGAGCTCACGTGCATCAAGCACGGGCCCGTAGCTACTGGATCTTGCGGATGCGATGGTTAGTAGTGTCGGCCACGTAAACCTTTCCCAGGTTGTCCACTGCGACCCCTCCTGGGCTATAGAAAATCGCGTCAGTAGCAATGCCGTCGGCGTAGCCTCTACCGGAGCCTGCCAGCGTGGTAACTACGCCGTCTGCTGTGATCTTGCGGACGCGATGGTTGTCGGTATCGGCAACATAGATGATTCCTGTTGTACCGACGATTACCCCTCCTGGACGGTTGAAGGTTGCATTGGTGCCATTTCCGTCGCCGTTACCAACAGAACCCCCTGCCAGCGTGGTAACTACGCCGTCTGCTGTGATCTTGCGGATGGCGTTATTGTTCGTATCGGCGACATAGACGTTGCCGTCAACATCGACAGCAATGTCTTTCGGGGCGTTGAAGCTGGCCCCCGCTCCAGTGCCGTTGTTGTGATTTTGCGTCGAGCCAGCCAAAGTCGTGACGACACCACCCGGAGTTATCTTGCGAATGCGGTGGTTACTTGTATCGGCGACGTAGACGTTGCCAGCGGCATCGACAGCGACGCCCAATGGGGACGAAAACTGTGCATCTGTACTGGCACCGTCGAAGAAACCTGCTGTGCCGGAGCCTGCCAGCGTGGTCACTACGCCTTCTGCTGTGATCTTGCGAATACGGTGATTTATCTGGTCAGCAACATAGATCGTGCCCGACGAATCGATGGCGATACCACGAGGAAAGCGAAATTTGGCCGCCGTTCCAGTGCCATCGGCAAAGCCTGCGGCACCTGAGCCGGCCAAGGTCGAGACTTCACCGCTTGGTGTGATCTTACGGATTCGATGGTTATTGGAATCGGCGACGTAGACATTGCGGGATGAGTCGATAGCCACTCCATGTGGGTTATTGAATTGGGCCGTCACACCAATCTCGTTTACGAAACCAGGCTCGCCTGAGCCTGCCAGCGTAGTCACTACCCCCTGATTCGGCTGCAGTGGTGGCGGAGTACCGTTACCTCCACCTGCTATCGGTGCAGTATGCCCGTCACAAAGGCCGTCTTGAACAGTGCCGCTCGTGTCACTGATGTGAAAGGTTTGGCTCCCAGCACTGGTCGATGTGGCACTTAGGCAATAGCTTGTGCCGTCGCTGGTGTACTGAAAGTTTGTGCCGTCACTTTTGCTGAGCCAGTCGCCCTGTGCCGCACCGCCTTCGTCGCTGCGGTAGTGACCCGCTGTTACTAGTTCGAGCTCAAGCTGAGTGCTGGCTTGTTGAAGATCTGATTTAAGGACGACTGCTGCAGCTTGCCGCGTGATTCCGTTGTAGGAGACGAACGAGATAGCAGCCAGGATGCCGATGACGACGATGACAATGAGTAGCTCCACAATAGTGAAGCCCTCTTTTGAAGTGTTCGATTCTGGAGTATGAATATCAGCCAGCCGCATAACTGCCGATGACTATGAAGCATGTGCACGATTAGTTCAAGGCTCTGGCCGACGTAGTTTTCACAACAGCAAAAACAGCAATGACCAGGATGCGGGTGCCTGCTGCTGTAGCGACTCGCGGCGTCTTGAGCCGTGTTGTCTGGCGTTCCTCATACGCTCAGGTCATGGGGTCTGTAACGGTGAGTGCTGCTCGGCTAGCGAGCATGCTTGGCAATCGTCATCAGTCCTCGACGGATCTCGCGGACTTGGCACTGTCGATCGATCCGAATCGCTGTGTGCAGATCGACAGTGACCTCACCCTGGAAGACCTCGTCAGCCTGGGGAAGTTTTTCAAACGACCATGGTCGTACTTGCTTATCGATGAGCCCGAGGTGCTCGATACGGTCGGGCAGGACAACCGGTCGCTGCGGAACCAGAAGCATCCGCCGTCGGCTGCTCTGCTCGATCAGATACACGCCGTTGTCGAGATGCTTTCGACCGCTGCCGACCTGTTTCCTGAGACGACGTTCGAGGTGCCCGCCGGCATTACTTCCTCGACAACGGCCAAGACCGCCGGTCGAGTCATCCGCGAGTTCCTCGGTGTGAGTGAGCAAGATCAGCTTCAGGCGAAGGATGACTTCACTGCCCTGCGTGTTTGGATCGACGCAGTTCATCGACGCGGCGTCTACGTGTCACAGCGAAACCTCGGCGACGACACCGTGCGTGCCTTTAGCCGGGCTGATGGGCCACATGCCGTCATCGTCCTAGATACTCGTGACTCGGCCTACGCACGAGCCTTCTCGTTACTTCATGAGTACGCACACATCGTGCTGCGGTCGGAAGGCATTTGCGACCTGGAGGAACACTCCCGCATCGAACGCTTTTGCAACGCAGTGGCTGCCGCCGCCCTGATGCCGTCGAAGTTCGTTTACAAGGTGCTCGCCGGGCGTACCTTCACCGGCACGGCTGACTTCGATGATGAGCTACTGCGCGAGTTGAGCAAGGGGCTCCGCGTGAGCCAGGCAGCAGTCCTGATCCGGCTGCGGGAGCTTGGCGTGATCAGTACCTCGCACTACGAAGCGATGGAGGAACGCCGCTCGCGACGTCGTTCAGAGCATGAACGCACTCCGGGCGGCACGTACTATCCGCCACGGATCAATCGTGTCGGACGACGTTACGCCCGTGAGGTGCTTGGTGCTCTTGACGATGGACAGATTGATCGGCAGGACGCTAGTGCAGCACTCGAAATTGGTGAGCATCTTCTCAACACGTACCGGGCTGAGCTCGGTACGGGCGAGGAGCGGACATGACCAATCACACGGGCTTGTTCGAGATCGAGCCACGCTACTGCATCGACACAAACGTGCTGGTGAGCTTTCTTAGCGAATCAGATGACGAGTACTACGGCGTGGACATCTTTCCGGATCACTGGGAGATCATTCAGATGCTGATCACCAGCGGCGACATCGTGGCTCCACGACAGATCGAACGCGAGCTTGCCGGTCATGCGACCAAGCGGCCGAAGATTGGGCCCTGGCTTCGTCGCAATGAGCACATGTTCCGCGACCTTGGCAACTCGGAGGAGCTGGCATTGGCGAAGCGAATCGTCAACGCCTACCCCGCGTACGGACGCAATGACAACTACCTCGGTGACCTGGAGCTGATGGTGCTGGCCGGTCGTCGCCGGCTGACCGTAATCACGATGGAGGTCGGCCAGCAACAGACCGGGCAACGTCGACCGAAGATTCCGAATGTCTGTGCCGAGTTCGAGATCAAGTGCCTGTCGGTGCCAGGGTTCCTGCGGGCCGAAAAGCAGCAATCGAAGTAGCTCGTCGCTTCGACCTGAGCCGCCACGAGCTAGCCATGCTGCTGTCAGCTGGTGCGATGAGCTGACGATCATGAGCCCGACTGGTTCACGAAAAATGCTGATCATGGTATAAATAGAGCAGTATTCAGCTTCTGGTTCGAGGTGTCTCCCGGGAGCGAATCACCCGAAGTGGGTCATGCGGACTGTCGGCGGTCGTCGATAACCTGAAAGAACGCTTTGTGGATAACTAACGAAACCCACCACGTGTGGAGGAGAACGCACTCGACATGACTTACTCGGCATCGAATCAATCAGTAACCACCTGTGTGGTGTCGGGGACGGTGAGGTGGTAGTGGCCCTCAAAAAGTCGGATCTGTACAGCTCCCTCTGGAGTAGTGCTGACGAGCTCCGGGGCTCGATGGATGCCAGCCAGTACAAGGACTACGTCCTGACGCTGCTGTTCGTGAAGTACGTCTCGGACAAAGCGAAGGCCGATCGCTACGCCCTGATCGAGGTGCCCGAGGATGGCTCCTTCGACTACCTCATCACCCTCAAGGGCAAGCCGGATGTCGGTGAGAAGGTCAACATCGCGATCCGCAAGCTAGCGGAGGCAAACAGCCTGCAGGGCGTCATCAACAACGCGGATTTCGATGACCCGACCAAGCTCGGCTCCGGCAAGGATCTCCAGGATCGTGTTTCGAACCTGATAGGAATCTTTCAAGACATCGACTTCACTGGCTCTCGTGCCGAGGGCGATGACTTGCTCGGGGACGCCTACGAGTACCTGATGCGCCACTTCGCCACGCAGTCCGGCAAGAGCAAGGGCCAGTTCTACACGCCTGCCGAGGTCTCTCGTGTCATGGCTCAACTTCTCCAGATCCCAGCGGGCACTCCGAAGTCGGCAACCGTCTACGACCCCACCTGTGGTTCGGGGTCGTTGCTGATCAAGGTGGCCGATGCGGCTCCGAACGGCTTGACGATCTACGGCCAGGAGAACGACAACGCGACCTGGGCTCTGGCTCGTATGAACATGATCTTGCACGGCAACGAGACCCACGAGATCGTGCAGGGCAACACGCTGGCCGACCCGAAGTTCCGCGAAGGCGACAAGCTCACGACCTTCGATTTTTTGGTCGCCAACCCGCCTTTCTCGCATAAGACCTGGAAGAACGGCTTCGAGAAGGACTACGGCCGCTTCGATGGCTTCGCGACGCCGCCAGACAAGAACGGCGACTACGCCTTCCTGCTCCACATGGTCAAGTCGCTCAAGTCGACCGGGCGTGGAGCAGTCATCCTGCCGCACGGTGTGCTGTTCCGCGGCAACGCTGAAGCCCAGATCCGCAAAGAACTGATCAAGCGGGGCTACATCAAGGCGGTCATTGGTCTGCCGGCCAACCTCTTCTACGGCACCGGCATCCCGGCCTGCATCGTCGTTCTCGATAAGAAGGATGCGGCCAGCCGCACCGGCATCCTCATGATCGATGCCTCCAAGGGCTTTGAGAAGGATGGCCCGAAGAACCGTCTTCGTCCGCGTGACATGCACAAGATCGTCGATGCCTACCTGCGTCACGGCGACGTCGAACGCTTCTCCCGCATGGTACCCCTCAGCGAGATCGCTGATCCGAAGAACGACTACAACCTCAACATCCCTCGCTACATCGACTCGTCCGAGCCGGAAGATATCCAGGATCTGAGGGCCCACCTGCAGGGCGGTATTCCCAACCGTGACCTAGACGACCTGCAGCTTTTCTGGGACGCCTTCCCTGGCCTTCGCGATGAACTGTTCAAGCCGCTGCGAGAGGGTTACTCCGAGCTGACCATCGACAAGGCTGACATCGAGTCGACCGTGCTCGGCTTTAGCCAGTACCCGATCATCAGCTCCAGTACGACGGAACTAGTCCAGGCGTGGTGGGAAGAGAACCGTGCTGCCCTTGAGGGGATCGATACATCGACCCGTCCGACCGAGATGGCAGACGAATTGGGTGAGTCATTGCTGGAACGATTCCGTTCGCACCGGCTGCTCGATGAGTACGCCGTGTACGAACAGCTGATGAGCTACTGGAATACGTCGATGCACGACGATGTGACCTTGATCGTCGGAGAAGGCTGGGACGCTGCGGCCAAACCGCGGCCCGCCCGCACTTGGAAGGACAAGAACAACAAGACCAAGTACGAGGACGCTCACCTGACTTTCGGCACAGGAGCGAGAGCCAACCGCTGGGTCATGGATCTGATCCCGCCGAGCTACATCATCGGGCGATTCTTCGCCGAGGAGCAGGCCAAGCTCGATCAACTGAACGCGGACCTTGAAGCGGCTACTCAGGCGATCGAGGAGTACACAGACGAGCACGCTGTCGAAGAAGGCTTGCTCTGGGAAGCAGTCGAAGACGACAAGATCACGGCGACCACAGTCAAGAGTCGGCTGCGGTCAGCCAAGGCTGAGGGTGCTGACGTAGAGGAAATCGAAGCTCTTAATCATGTCACCAGGCTCTTCGCGGCTGAGTCCTCCGTGAAGAAGGCCGTTAAGGAGGCCAATGCCAAGCTCGAGGAACAGGCCCTTGCTCAGTACGGCAAGCTCACGACAGTAGACATCAAGGAACTGGTTGTCGCCCACAAGTGGAGTGCCACCATCGAGGCCGGCATTGAGGGGGAACTGGTAGCCGCGGTGCATACGCTCACCGCCCGCCTGCACGTCCTGGCCGAACGCTACGAAATGACCGTCGGGCAGCTCGACGCGAAAATCGAGTCGCTCAGTGCCAAGGTCGCCGACCACCTGGCGGCGATGGAGGTATGGCGATGATGGAGACTCCAACTGGTTGGTCAATCTCCCCGCTCATCGATGCAATCGACAAGATGATGGACTTTCGCGGCCGCACGCCGAAGAAGCTAGGAATGGAGTGGGGTGGCGGTGGCATCAAGGCAATTTCTGCACGCAATGTGCGTATGGGATATCTCGACTTCGCGGTCGAGCACTACCTCGCGTCCGAGACGCTATATAGGAAGTGGATGACGCATGGAGACATGCGAGCCGGTGACATCTTGTTCACGACGGAAGCTCCACTCGGCAACGTCGCCTTGGTGCCAGACAATCAACGCTATGTTCTGAGTCAACGAACTGTACTCATGCGGGTGAACGCCAACTCTCTCGATGAAGTCTTCTTCGCCTGCCTACTACAGTCACCTCTGTTCCAACAGACACTCGTTGACAACGCGACCGGATCGACGGCACTTGGAATACAGCGGGCCCGGCTCGAACGCCTGCCGATTGTCCTCCCGCCAGTTCCGGAACAGAGGCGTATTGGCCGTGTGCTTCAGGACGTAGAGAAGCTGGTTGCTTCCATCGAACGCCTCATCGCTAAGAAGCGAGAGGTCAAGCAGGGACTCATGCAGGAGCTGCTGACCGGCCAAACTCGCCTTCCTGGCTTCTCTGGTGTCGCATCAACGCTAAGGCTCGGTGATGTCGCTACCTTCTCAAAGGGTGCAGGGCTGCCGAAGTCCATCGTGGGGCCTGTCGGCGAGTTTCAATGCGTGCATTATGGCGAGCTCTTCTTGCAGTATCCAACAGTCGGCGAGACCACCATTAGCCGTACGAACTGGAACGGGCCTGCAAAATCTCGTGTGGGTGACGTTCTGATGCCCACGTCGGACGTCACGCCTAGGGGCCTTGCTAAAGCCACTGCATTGCTGATGCAGGGCGTGGTACTCGGCGGGGACATTCTCGTGATTCGTGTCAATCAGTCTCTTGTCGATAGTAGTTTCCTCGCCTACGCGATCCGCAATGACGCAAGGCAGGTGCTGGACATGGTTCGGGGCAGTACCGTCTATCACCTGTACGCCCGCGACATGGGGGCCTTCGAGATTTCGGTCCCCAGCTTGAAGGAGCAGAGGGCGATTGCCCAGGTGCTCCGTGACGCCGACGACGAGATCTCCACTCTGGAGCGTCGCCTCGAATCAGCTCGTGCCATCAAGCAAGGCATGATGCAGGAGTTGCTCACGGGTCGTACTCGCCTGGTCACGGAGGCTGCAGCATGAGCACAGTAGGTCAGATCGAACGTATGACGCAGAACCGCGTCGTTCGCCTGTTCCAGGAACGACTCGGTTATGAGTACGGCGGCAACCTCGAAGACCGCGACAACCGCAACATCGACGAGAGTCTCCTGATCGAGAACCTCTTGGCTCGTGGCTACGACGAGGCTCTCATCAAGCGGGCACTCGCCCAGTTGCTCGCCGCCGCCTCGCTTGCGGACGGGCAGAAGCTTTACGACTCCAACCGCAAGTTCTACGAGCTACTTCGTTATGGCGTGAAGGTCAAGCGGGATGTCGGCGAGACCACTGAGACGGTCTGGCCGATCGATTGGTCTACCCCGGAAGCCAACCATTTCGTGGTCGCTGAGGAGGTCACGATCAGGGGCCAGCACACCAAGCGGCCCGACATCGTGCTCTACGTCAACGGCATCGCTCTGGGCGTCATAGAGCTGAAGCGTTCCTGGGTCAGCGTCAGCGAAGGCATCCGTCAGAACATCGGCAACCAGAAGCAGCACTTCGTTCGCCCGTTCTTCACAACCGTCCAGCTTCTGTTCGCGGGCAATGACGTCGAGGGTCTGCGTCACGGTGTGATCGATACACCGGAGAAGTACTGGCTCGAGTGGAAGGAACCGGGGGAGGAGCCGAATCCACTCGACCGTTCCCTGCTCCAGATGTGCTCCAAGGATCGCTTCTTAGAACTCATCCATGACTTCATCGTCTTCGATTCGGGGGTCAAGAAGACCGCCCGGCACAACCAGTACTTCGGCGTGAAGGCTGCCCAGGATCGCGTCCGTTCGCGTGAGGGCGGCATCATCTGGCATACCCAGGGCTCCGGCAAGAGCCTGACGATGGTGTGGCTGGCCAAGTGGATCCGCGAGCACCAGACCGACGCCCGTGTACTGATCATCACCGACCGCACCGAACTCGACGAGCAGATCGAGAAGGTCTTCGGTGGTGTCAATGAGTCCATCTACCGCACAACTTCGGGTACTGACCTGATCGGCAAACTCAACCAGAGCCAGCCGTGGCTGATCAGCTCGCTGGTGCACAAGTTCCGCACTACCGAGCAGACCGACGAATCAGACGAGACTGACAGCGACGAGTTCATCGCCGAACTCAACTCCCGAATTCCGGCAGACTTCAAGGCCAAGGGCAACCTGTTTGTCTTCGTCGATGAGGCCCACCGCACCCAGAGCGGCAAGCTGCACAAGGCCATGACGGCCCTGTTGCCGAACGCGATGTTCATCGGCTTCACCGGCACCCCGCTGCTAAAGGCCGACAAAATGACGAGCATCGAGACCTTCGGTTCGTTCATTCATACCTACAAGTTCGACGAGGCTGTCCGCGATGGCGTCGTGCTCGATCTGCGATACACCGCCCGCAACATCGAGCAGGAGCTAATCGGCCCTGACCACGTCGACAAGTGGTTCGACATCAAGACCAAGGGTCTGACCGATCTCAGCAAGGCACGCCTCAAGAAGAAATGGGGCACGATGCAGAAGGTCGTGTCAGCTCGTTCTCGTGCCGCCATGATCGTCCAGGACATCCTGATGGACTTCGAGCGTGAGCCTCGCCTGATATCTGGCCGAGGTAACGCGATGCTCGTGAGCGAGAGTGTCTACCAGGCGTGCAAGTTCTACGAGATGTTCGTGCAGGCCGGGTTCAAGGACAAGGTCGCCATCGTGTCGAGCTACGTCCCGAACGCTTCCACCATCTCGAAGGAAGACGCCGGCGACGGCGACAACGAGGAACTCCTTAAGTACGACATCTACCGGCAGATGCTGGCGGACTACTTCAACGAGTCGGCCGACCAGGCAGTGTCGCGGATCGAGGAGTTCGAGAAGGACGTCAAGCGTCGCTTCATCGAAGAGCCGGGGCAGATGCGACTGCTGATCGTGGTCGACAAGCTGCTGACCGGCTTCGACGCCCCGAGTGCCACCTACCTTTACATCGATAAGAAGATGCGGGACCACGGCCTGTTCCAGGCGATCTGCCGGGTCAACCGCCTCGACGGAGACGACAAGGCCTACGGCTACGTCATCGACTACCGCGACTTGTTCAAGTCACTCGACAAGGCGATCTCGGACTACACCTCCGGTGCTTTGGATGGCTACGCCAAGGAAGACATCGAAGGACTGCTCAAGGACCGCACCGAGCAGGATCGGCGGGATCTGGACGATGCCCTCGAGCGTGTCCGGGCACTGTGCGAACCGGTGGCTCCGCCTAAGGGCACCTTGGAGTACCAGCACTATTTCGTCTCGCCTGAGCCGGGTGATGCTGAGCAGATCAAGGTCAATGAGCCGAAGCGAGTCGAACTGTACAAGTCGGTTGCTTCACTTGTGCGTGCTTACGGCACCCTGGCCAATGACATGGAGTCAGCCGGGTACAGCGTGGCCGAGGCTGCGGCAATCAAGGGCGAGGTCGCTCACTACGTTGCCGTCCGCAACGAGGTAGAGCGGGGGGCCGGCGAGAACATTGACATGAAGCAGTTCGAAGCCGGTATGCGTTCCCTGCTCGACACCTACATCCTGGCCGAGCCGTCCGAAACGGTGGCCACACTGGATCAGGGCCTGGTGCAGTTGATCGTTGAGCGTGGAGCCGGTGCTCTTGACAGTCTTCCTGACGGCATCCGTAAGAACCAAGACGCGGTTGCCGAGACGATCATCAACAACGTTCGCAAGACGATCGTGGATGAGCGGGCCCTGAACCCGAGGTACTACGACCGCATGTCTGCATTGCTGGACGCGATCATCGAGCGACGCCGCCAGGACGCTGAGGACTACGCGGACTACTTGAACGATCTGCTTACCCTCACCGCCCAGGTGGGCAAGAAGGAATCCGACGCCACCTATCCAGACTGGGCTTCTACCCCAGCCCGTCGAGCGTTGGTTGACTTCAGCTGGCCGAGCGACATCGCCATCGATATCGAGTACCTGAGCAATGTCATCCAGAACGACAAGGAGCACGGCTGGGTCGGCAATCCGATCAAGGAGCGGGCTCTGGCTAGGACACTCCGCCGCGAGCTGCCCGACGGCTTCGAGCCCGAGATGCTAGACGCACTCATCACCTTGTTAAAGGGGCACGATGAGTACCGCTAACGCCTACCTCACCGTCGCCGGCCTCGGGATCGATGTCGTTTTTAAAGACATCAAGAACCTTCACATCTCGGTCTACCCGCCGATCGGCCGAGTTCGTGTGGCTGCACCGGACACCACCGACGAAGAGACAATCCGGCTGGCCATAGTGCAGCGACTGCCGTGGATCAAGCGACAGCGAGAGCAACTGCTTCAAGCGGATCGCCAAACCAAGCGAGAGATGCAGTCTGGCGAGACCCACTATGTCTGGGGACAGCGATACCGGCTGGATGCTTCCCGCACGTCTGGCAACTTCCACGTTGAGGCGAAGGGCCAAACGCTCTGGGTGGTCACTCCGCCGGACTCCGAAAGCGACGCCAAGCGAGCAACTCTTGACCGTTGGTATCGCCGCGAATTGAAGGCTGCCCTGCCCGGCCTACTGAGTAAGTGGCAGTCGATCGTCGGAGCCCACGCAGACAAGATCGTCGTGCGTCGTATGAAAACCAAGTGGGGCACTTGTATGCCCCACTCCCGAACAATCTGGATCAACCCCGAGCTGGCGAAGAAGAACCCTCGCTGCCTCGAGTACATCGTCGTGCACGAGCTGGCTCACCTGCACGAACGAAGCCACAACCAACGCTTCGTCGACCTGATGGATCAATACCTCCCGGACTGGCGGGCTCGCCGCGACGAGCTGAACGGTGCCCCGTTAGCGAGCGAGGACTGGCATGACTGACCAGTCGCCAGCGAAAGATCCGCGTGCGGTAGATCACCACGGTGAGCGAGAGAAGTACCGCCAGAAGCGTCGAAGGCCGCGACCACCGCGAGATCCCGACGGCATACCGATTTCTAAGCTGATTGCGGATGCCTACGATCTTGTTCCTGAGATCGGCGAAGGATATCGTTGGTACGACTGGCCATACCGACTGTTCAGCTGGCTTTGCTCGGGATGGAGACGGAAGCTCCTACCGCGACGAGTCCGAGGATGGTTGACGGCGGGCATAAACCGATTGTTCCCATTCGCTGAACACGATCGCGACAAGGTTTGGCCGCTCGACGAACTTCACCATAACGTTTTTGTGCCAGATGACGAGCATGTGAAGGTCGCGGGGCTCTGGGGGATAGAGCTATTTCCGCCCGCTGAGCTCCATGCGTTTGAGCGTGCACTTCGCAAGAATGGATGGCAGCGATCGCGGTCATGGGCTCCACGTGATGATGACAATGCAGTCGCACTTGAACGTTCCAGATCGGGCGGTGGTGCCTTCTGGTGGAGGCTGGTCCATGTAGTCAAGAAGAATTCGAGTTGGTTCGTTCCTGACGCTGTGCAAGCCTCGCTGCCTAAAGAGTTCGAGACGGTTGAACTTCGGGCGATACAAGTCGGTGCCGGGCTAACTGCCGTCCTGGCGGCGTTTACATTAACCGAGGCTGCCGCTACCTCACTTGACGAAGAATGGCATCGGCAACATGAACCAATGCTGTTACGTACCCCGGGTAGTCGTCGTCGGCGAAGCTTCGACCGGCAGTGGTCGGCATACTGGCAAACTCAGACGCGACGGCGTGACCTCCATGATGCCGCTCGGGCCTGGCTCGCAAAGATGGTGCCAGGATTCTTTGCAATCAACGGCTCTCCACAACCGTTGTTCGATCTGTTGTTGCTAGACCAGTTCGATCCGACCAAGGAGCCCTATGTGGAGGGCTCTCGCGACGAGAGAGTGAAGCAAAACAACGCTCTCAGGGCACTTGGACTCAGCAACAACGACTTTCATCACATCAGCTCTAAGTACCTTCCAAAGCTCGTGCTCTCGCCTCTCGACAGCCGCATGCATGAGGCATTGGGTGATGACCCCACGTGGACGCTATGGGGCAATCGAGACGCGATCATCGCGGCATTCGGCGAGGACGCACTATCGGGATTCGGCAATGACGCCGACCGTGCCATCTCGCATCGAGTCGAATCCATGTACAACCTGCAGGTGATGCTGGCAGTGTCGGAGTTCCTCCACATCAGCAACAAGCGATATGCAGCCATCCGTGACCGAGCTAGTACCAGGCATGGAAAGTTCAAGCCAGCGGCACTTCGGGAACTCCGCAAGAACCTCCTGACTTTGAGTCTGAACATCACGACGGCTCGGCGAGATGTTGCGGAGTTTTGGAGGTCACCTCTTTGGCGTTGGGACGGCGGGGCCAAGTTCGACTTTGTCCCCACTCCGTGGGCGAGGTTTCGAGCTGACCAAGATGGACGGGAGCCCGACAAACCAATTAGCTTCAACGATGACGTAAGGAAGCAGCACAAGAGGCACTTCGACCAACTGGCACGAGCGGACCGGGACTATCGCGACATACTCTCGACGGTTGCATCCCTGGGTGCTTCGGTTGACACGTTCAGGATTGGCCGCTGGGCCCTGTTTGTCGCGATCGCGTCGCTAGTAGTTGCTCTGGGCACGATAGTGCTCGCCGATGTTGGCTGCGACAGCATTGTGCACCATCTGTTCGGGTGGCCTCCTGCTACTCAGTGTCAACCTGCACCGTAGCTCGCGAGAGTCTGCTGAAGTCTGAAGCGGTGTTAATTAAAGAACTTGAAAGGAGAAGTTATGGCGACTGTTGACGAACAAATTATGAATGCATCTAGCGTAATTTCGCGAAACATCTATTCGTCGGCAGGAGATCGCGAGCTTCTCGCCCAAAACATTCTCTCGCAAGCCCGCAACCTCGTCGAAGGCATGATCGTGCGACAACATGCCGGAGCCGGGGACGCGATCTTCGACTATGCCATCGTTGCAGCTGCTTCGGGCACGGTCAGTGCCAATGCCAGGGTCAACTTCCTTACGAAGTTCCATAAGCTCCTCCAGATCAGTGCGTCCCACTACACGTGGGACGGCAATGCTTCGGAGCGGCTAATGCTCAAGTACTACGAATACTTCCTTAGGATCAGGGACCTGGCTCGTGACCAGTTTGGCCTGGCCATCCTTGACAACCTCGAAGACTTCCCTCTGGATCTCGACGACTCGCTGCGTGAGTACTACGAAAAGATTGCCGAGCGAATCGATGTAAGCCGACCGTTGCCGCCCAACCCCAACGCTCGTCATCGGTATTACATCCACGCCGTCAAGCCCTTCTTTGTAGAGGGGCGAATCTACTATGAAGTCACCTTCTATGAGGCAACGAATAAGGTGAGCAAGTTCGATCGGATCATCGGCTTCACGCACATTGACATCACGGATAAGTACGCGGCCAACCTGACACTCCACTTCGAGTCGATCGATGTTCTCGGGCAGACGATGCCGATCACCATCATTAAAGACTGGTCGGTATCAATTCGCCCCTGTGAATTCGACAACTTCGCTAGATTCTTCGGCCAGAGCATACGAGTCAGTTCTGGTAGCTCGGAGTATCGCTACTTGATGGACTACCTCACAGCGACCAAGAGCAATTTGCTCGACATCGTCGACATGCCGCGTGCCGAGTACGCGACCCTAAGTTCTGCTGCAACACAAAGGGCTCAGACCCCAAGAATTTTTCCAATGCTGGATGAGGCACGACGGATCATCGGACCACGGGCTAAAGGGCACAACGTCCTCAGGTACTTGTTGCTCTGCATGTTCAACCAGTTCATCAAGCTGCAGTACAACGCAGCCCAGTCGAACCTCATGTCTGGCCTGAGTCTTGCGAACGGATGTAATCCGTTCGACACCATGCCGTTCTGTACCTCTCTCATCAGGCACAACCCTCGCTTCTCCGATCTCGCCGAGAGTCTGGATCTGACGGGCCGTGAGCACGAGCTGCTCGCTCGTCGAGTCAAGACCAACGTCGAAGATCGCGGGATGATCTATACACCCGAGGCCGAGCTAGAAGCCTTCGGCAACGTCGATGAGCTGATGACGACCTACAACAGTCGACTGTGGTCAGGTCACCGTGGAACACGAAAGCTCATCAAAGACAACGGTCATGTCTTCATAAAGGAGTATGAGGATGGGACGGTAGCGATCCTGGAGCGGCTGCGGGACCTCGCTACGTCGGGCATCGCTGGCTACGAAACGGCGGTGAAACAGTGGTTGAGTCAGGTCGCACCCGCCCCAGACGACTCGGTCAAGGTTGATGCACTTGAGCGACTGTTCACCCAGTCGAAGGTGGCTCTCATCTACGGGGCTGCGGGCACTGGTAAGTCGACCATGGTCGATCTGATTGCCGGCTACTTCCACGACAAGGACATGCTGTTCTTGGCCCACACCAATCCAGCGATCGATAACCTCAAACGAAAAGTGAGTCGGCCGGGTGCTCCGTTCCGAACCATTCGCAGCCACATTGCACGCGGCGACGCCACTGAGTACGACGTTCTTGTCATCGACGAGTGCAGCACGGTCAGCAACTCGGACATGCTCAAGGTGCTCGAGGGCACATCGTTCAAGCTCCTGGTGCTTGTCGGAGACACCTTCCAGATCGAATCGATTCAGTTCGGCAACTGGTTTGGTTTAGCCAAGGCGTTTGTTCCGTCATCGGCTGTGTTCGAGTTGACGACCCCGTTTCGAACCAAGAATCAGGGCCTGCTAGATCTCTGGACCACGGTGCGAGAGATCAGGTCGGATATCTCGGAGACTCTCGCCAGGAATACCTACTCGACTGATCTCAACGAATCCCTCTTCGAAGCTCAAAGGGAGGACGAGATCATCCTGGCTCTGAACTATGACGGACTCTACGGGATCAACAACATCAACCGATTCCTCCAGAGCAGCAATCCGAACCCCGCTACTGAGTGGGGCGTTAACACCTACAAGGTCGGCGACCCAGTCCTCTTCAACGAAGCCGAGCGATTCCGCCCAATCATTTACAACAACCTCAAGGGCAAGATTGCGGGGATCCAGAAGTTCACCGACCGGATTCAGTTCGACATTTCGCTAGACCGCCCCGTAACAGCTTTCGACGTTGATGGCATCGAACTGCAGTATGTCGAGGATTCAACCGTTCGCTTCAGCGTCTATGAGCGAGGTACGGGCGACGATGATGATGACTCGACTCACAAGACCGTGCCGTTCCAGGTCGCCTACGCGGTGTCAATCCACAAGGCACAGGGGCTCGAGTATGACTCCGTGAAGGTAGTCATCACCGACGCCAACGAAGAGGACATCACCCACAGCATCTTCTACACAGCGATAACTCGAGCTCGTGAGAGGATCCGCGTCTACTGGTCAGCTGAGACGCAGGAGTCTGTGCTCCAAAGCCTCGTCCAGCAGACCAGTAACAATAGAGATGTCGCTCTACTGAGGGCACGCCGACCGTCACTCTTGTAGCAGGATCCAATTTTGGCCGCACCTCAGACGACGGATTGCTCGCGTCGGTGTGGTTCACCGGGGCGGCGAATCACGGCTCCAGCCCGATGCAGTGCTCGCGATAACGCTCCATGCGATAGCTGATGCTTCTGCTCCAGCTCAGCCATAGTGGCTCCGGCCTCGTACTCTTTCGACAGCATGGCATCCTGTTCCGGGGTGAGGCCGTGTTTGCGAATCACGACCTGCTTGCTGACTAGCAGCCGGAGCAACGCGGATGGGGCAACGTTGAGATCCTTTGCGATCGCCGTGGCACTCTCACCGGATTCGTATCGACCGACGGCCTTCGCGACCACTCCAGGGCCGAGGCGAGCTTCTAGACCATGGATCCTGAAGGCTGGCGGCTCGGGCGGATCAACCGGCTGTTCCGCATACTTCACCACATTCGCCTCTGTCAGTTCTCGCAGTTTGTAAACTGCCAGACCATAATTTGAAAGGTTTGACAAGAGCTCGACCACGTCAGCCAATCGCTTGTTGATCGGCGGCGGGCTCTCCGCGGTGGTCAGGCGTAGCGAATGACGTT
>Ga0182744_1000712_pt1 | contig 30519 bp, 35 predicted proteins | sample eDN3rd30CKraftMG_FD_128525 | JGI IMG/M metagenome (GOLD analysis project Ga0182744, IMG submission 128525) | Enriched Miracle-Growth compost microbial communities from Emeryville, California, USA - eDNA 3rd pass 30_C Kraft MG (version 2) (version 2) ... | reverse complement strand
TACTACGTGCACGCCCACAAGGGCACCATCGGCGCGCTGCGCCGGGTGGTAGAGCCGCTGGGCTATGCCCTGGAGGTCAGCGAATGGTGGCAGCAGACCCCCGAGGGAACGCCGGGCACCTTCTCCATCGGCATCGACCAGGGCAGCAAGCCCATGCCGGACGAAGTGCAGCGCGAGCTGGAGCGCCTGATCGACGACGCCAAGCCGGTAAGTCGCCAGTTCGACTACATCACCATCAGCGGCAGCCTGCTCGGTCCGAACGGCATCGCCGCTGCCGTCAGCAGCAGCGACGCCGCCGACCTGATCTATCCCAAGCGCTACATCATTGAGCTCGCTCCGCGCGAGCGGCTGATGGATCGCCTCCACACCCTGATCCACATTGCAACTCCCGAGGCAGTCGATGGCAGGTAACGAAACGATTCCCGAGAGGGAAGAGGTTATGGTCGGCCGGGGCGAAGCCCTGGTCGATCTGCTGCATCAGTTCATCCATGGCGGCGCGTCGCAAACTGTGCCGACTGAAACTGGACCACTCAGCACTCTGCGTAAGTTGTTCGACGACATCTTGCTAGAGGCGCTGGGTAGCTACACCAGCACATACGCTACCGTGGCAGCAGGTTTGGCTGCTACCTCCGAAGGTGCATTTTTCGGTGTGATTTCTCCGGAGGCCGCTGAAGACCGCATTCTTTACCAAAAGGTCAATGGTGCGGCCGTCGATACTGGGAAGCGCTCGGTGGCCTCCGCGGCTGTTGCCGATTTGCGCGACCGTTTTCGTGATGGTCGCCCCACGGCATTTTTCAAGCTGGGAGATGGATACGGCTACAACCGTTGGCTTGCCTACGATGATGGCAGCTTTGGTACGGCCGAAGCATCGATTGGCCCATCGGGAATGAGCCTCTCTTCGTTTGACTTGGTCACGGACCCGGCGAATGCCTTCGGTGTGCGCGACGAGTTCGGCTACTACTCGGTCCGGGTTCGTGCCGAGGCCGGCGCTGTAGCACAAATGCCAGGGACCGAGCTTCTGGTCATGCTGGCCAATGCAATGGGTGACGTCACCATCGAGAAGGGCGAGAAGCTTCTGGCTCTTCGCGACCAATACGGCTATTACGCACTCAGCCTGACGGAGGAAACCTTCGCGGCAAAGGGCAAGCCATCAGCAGGTACCGAAGAAGCATCTGAACAGGCCCTGGCCGTGCAGGTGCATCGTATTGACGATGTGTATGGGCGAGGCGAGCTGCGTCAGATGCAGGTCGCGGCGCATCGAGGGTTCAGCATCCAGGCGCCGGAAAACACCATGCTTTCGTTCAGCATGGCCACTCGCCGCGGCGCGAATGTCCTGGAAATGGACGTGCAGTTCAGTGCGGATGGAGTGCCCTTCATTTTCCACGACAGCGACGTCGGCACACTGACCTTCGGGAATGGGGCGCTGACAGCGCTTACCTCCGCGGAAATTGATGCACTGACGTTCCGCCAATTGGCGGGAACGGCACTGGAAGGTTCCGTGAGAATTCCTCGCCTCGCGAGTTATCTGCAGTTCGCCCGTGAAGAGTGCGTTCACACCTTCCTCGAACTGAAAGGGACCATGAGCTCGGGGCAGATACAGCAAGTCGTCTCGATGGTGATCGAGGCTGGCTTGGAAAGCCTGGTCACGGTGATTTGTTTCACCTACAGCTACCTGCAGCAGGTCAGGGCGATCACCCCCTCTATTCGACTCGGGTATCTCGTCTCTTCGGCGGCTGATTACGAGGCAAAGGTCGATCTGACCGCTGCGCTTGCGCCGGCAGACATTTCCCCCGACGCCTCTTCGGTACTGGCCAACCCTGGCCTTGTCACTTATGCGCGCAGCCACGGCGTCGATGTCACGGTCTGGACCGTCAGCGACTTGGCTACGACACGTCGCCTTCAGCGACTCGGAATCAATCGCTTCACTTCTGATGCAACCTTGAGGGCCTGACCTGTGGACCTTTCCCTTGGCATGTCTTGGCAGGGCTGGAGAGCCGACGCTGCCGTAACCTTCTCGCTTGATTCGGCGTTCTGTGAAGCGCCCGCGGGTGCTGTAGTTCAGTTGGTGAAGCGCCTCCCGGTTTGTGCCGGCGAGCTAGTGGTATTCGAGGTTCTGGCGCGTCGTACGAGTAGTGTGGAGGCCGGAACCGAGGCGCAGTGGCAGGGCCTGCAGCTCAACTATTACCCCTTCGAGGGCAGCCAGGCCGGCGGACCTGCCCAACCGAACATCGGCGCCGGCCGCTCTCGGGCAAATGAGATCGTTCTGCGCAGCGAGCTGCAGGAATACCGCGTTGCCCTGGCCATTCCGGTCACCGCCGGCCCTGGCGCCTTCGTTGAGATCTGCTGCGGCAGTTTTGCAGGCTCAGCGGCTGGATTCGAGTTTCTTCACCCGCGCGTTTCTATCGAGCGCGCGGTCTTTGGCGCGGCACGGCAAGTCGCTGCCGGTCGGCTTGTATGGGATGGCGGGCTTGGGCAGTTCGCTATCGATCCCGACTCTCCGGGCTGTGGCCTGGAGATTACCGGCTATGCCGGTGGTGTCCTGCAGGTTTCCGCCCCTCCACTGGCCTGCACACCGCGCGTTCTGCTCCATGCAGAGGCGTCTGTTACGACGAGGGGGCTCCTGGCGCGCGCTGGCTCCTACCAGAAAAACAGCGGTGAGCTGGTCATCGAATTGGTCTCGCTGACTACCGGCGAGCTGCTCGGCATTGAAACCATTCCGGGCGCCGAATTGGCGCTAAACCTGACCCTTGAGGTGTGAAATGACGACCTTTGTATCGAAAACCGCAAACTTTGCCGGCGGCCGCCTCGTCGATTATGACTGCCCTATCGCCGACGCCTCGGTGTGCGTGTGGCTTGGGGGAAGCCTCGATGATGCAGTACGCAACTTCGGAACCGGCGCGGATCTCGAGGTCGCCGGCGCGCCTCAGGTCATCGACGAGCTCTGGTGCCGTGTGAATGGCGCCGCCTTCTTCCAGACCGACGCACTGCGGGCCAATGAAAACACCCTGGTCGCCGTGTATCGCCTGGTTGGCGCGAACGCTCAAAGTGGGGTGAATCGCCCTACGATCATCGGCAACGAGGCGCCTGATGGTACGGGCCGTAGCGGCTTCACCCTGTATGCAGATGGTAACGACGCCGCCAATGAGAAAATCATTGCGGCCGCGGTCCAGCACACCAACGAAAATGGCACCCTTGTCTCGACTATCCCTTCTGTCGTAGTCGGCACGCGTGGGCGGAATACTCCTCAGTTCGGCCTTGTCAGCGAGGCGCGTCTTGCGAGCGGACTGTCCAGGGTTCGCGCCGAGCTGCTGACCGCTCCAACTGCGGCCGCACAGACGGACCAGAATGCAACTACGGCGATCCCGCCAGTCAACCTCGGTCAACCGGCTTATCGGATCGGGGCGAGCAACAGGACCGACAGTAGCGCCCTTATCGGTCAGGTTGATATCGCCTTCGCGGCGATCATTCCTCGCCTGCTGACCGATGTGGAAAAGGCCCTGGTCTATGCGTCGGTGAAGCGCCGCTTCAGCGCCTTCGGGATCACCATCTGAGGGGGCAGCCATGACCGACTACTTTTGCACCCTGACCCCGGCCGGCCGCACCAAGCTGTCCCAGGCCGCACTGCTCGAGCAACCGCTGGTGATCACCCACATGGTGGTCGGCGATGGCAACCCTTCGGAGGCGCCGCCGGAGGACACCCAGGAAGCCCTGGTCCACCAGGTCTATCGCGCGCCGCTCAACAAGCTCTACGCCCCGGACGAAGACAGCTCGGTGGTCATCGCTGAGATGGCCATCCCCACCAACCAGGGCGGCTGGTTCGTCAACGAGCTCGGCCTCGAGGACGACACCGGCACCCTGATCGCCATCGCGAACTACCCGCTGACCTGGAAGCCGGAGTACACCAGCGGCACCGGCCGGGTGCTGCTGGTCCGCATCATGCTCGACGTGGACAACGCCGAGAACGTCGCCCTGCTGATCGACCCCGCGGTCGTTATGGCTTCCGAGCAGTACGTCAACCTGCAGATCACCGGCGCCCGTCAGGACTTCGACCAGCAGCTGCAGGAGCAGGCCGACAACCTCCAGGCACTGGCGGAGCACGTTGACGCCGGCAGCGGCGTCGAGCCGGGCACGTACACCAAGGTTCAGGTCAATGCTCGCGGCCTGGTTGTGGAGGGTTCGAACCCGACAACGCTCAACGGCTACGGCATCAGCGACGCCTACACCAAGAACCAGACCGACACCCTGCTCGCCACCAAGCAGCCGAACCTCGGCTTCACCCCCGTGCAGCAGGGCGGCGGCACTGGCCAGGGCTCCAACAAGATCTACTTCGGCTGGGGCGGCGGTGCGCTGCGCCTGCAGGTCGACAGCTCCGACCAGGGCATCGTATGGACCGAGACCAACCGCCCCAAGAACACCGCCTCGCTGGGCAACCCGGGGTGGTGGCGTTGCGCCGACACCGGCACCGTGCGGCAGCGCGGCACGGCCCCCATCATGACCAACATCATGGAGCAGCGGATCACCTTCCCGTTCGCATTTGCCGAGGCGCCTGTCGTCACGCTCGGCATGCTCAACAGCACCATCGACGCTGCCCCCGAGATCGGCGAAGGACAGAAGAACGAAATCTACGCCAGCATCACGGCGCTCGACGCCACCGGATTCACCCTGACCAGCCGCCGCCTTTCTGGCACCAGCACCGACTACGTCACCGTCATGTGGCAAGCAGAGGGCCGCACATGAGCATCTACTTCCGCGCCGCTGACCGCGGCTTCTACTCCGACGAGCTCCACGGCGCACGGGTACTGCTGGTGCCCGATGCCACCTGGGAGGCTCCCAAGGATGACCCAGCCGCCTTGGCGCCCCTGGTCGAGGTCCCGAACCCGGACTGCCGGCTACCGCCGGCGGCCGAACTGGTGGAGATCACCGCCGACGAGCACAGCGCGCTGCTGGCGGCTGAGTCCTTGGGCTATGTGATCCAGGCGGACGACCAGGGCAAACCCATCACGGTGCCGGCGCCCGAGCCGGGGGCGGCCCTGCTGGCGTTGCGCGAGCGTGCCTGGCGCGATGGTGTCCTCGAGCGCACCGACGCCCTGGTGATGCGTCACCTCGACGAGTTGGAGGCGGGGGCGGCCACCACGCTTTCCGACGAGCAGTATCAGGAGCTGCAGACCTACCGCGCAGACCTGCGCACCTGGCCGGAGAGCGAAGGCTTTCCTGCCGAAGACCGGCGACCGGCCATGCCCACCTGGCTCGCCGACCTGTTGTAGCTCCCCTCGCTACAAGGCCCCGGCGTCGCGCCGGACGCGCGCGCGCGGCAGCCTGTGCAGTGTCATCCACCACTGCGCAGGCTCCAGACCATGGCCGACTACCACCACGGCGTGCGTGTCCTCGAACTCAGCGAGGGCAGCCGCCCCATTAAGACCATCGCCACCGCCGTCATCGGCCTGGTCGCCACCGCCGCCGACGCTGACGCGGCGACCTTCCCCCTGAACACTCCGGTGCTGCTCACGAACGTACAGGCCGCCATCGGCAAGGCCGGCGTCGCCGGCACCCTGGCCGCCAGCCTGCAGGCCATCGCCGACCAGGCCAACGCCGCCACCATCGTGGTGCGCGTCGAGGAAGGTGTCGACGATGCCGCTACCACCAGCAATCTGATCGGCACCGTCACCGCCGACGGCAAGTACACCGGCATGAAGGCGCTGCTCAGCGCCAAGGCCAAGCTCGGCGTAGTGCCGCGCATCCTGGGCGTGCCCGGGCTCGACAGCTTGCCGGTGGCCACTGCCCTGGTCGCCATCGCTCAGCAGCTGCGCGCCTTCGCCTATGTGTCTGCCAGCGGCGCCAAGACCAAGGAGGAGGCTATCACCTACACCGAGGGCTTCGGCGCCCGCGAAGTCATGGTCATCTGGCCGGACTTCGAGCGCTGGGACACCACCGCCAGTGCTACCAAGCCGGCGCCGGCCGTCGCTGTGGCTCTGGGCCTGCGCGCGAAGATCGATCAGGAGGTGGGCTGGCACAAGACCCTGTCCAACGTCGTGGTCAGCGGCGTGACTGGTATCACCGCCGACGTGTTCTGGGACCTGCAGAACCCCAGCACCGACGCCAACTACCTCAACGAACACAACGTCACCACCCTCATCAACGAGGCCGGCTACCGCTTCTGGGGTTCGCGCACCTGCAGCGAGGACCCGCTGTTCACCTTCGAGAACTACACCCGCACCGCCCAGGTGCTGGCCGACACCATGGCCGAGGCCCACCTGTGGGCCGTCGACAAGCCCATGACGCCCTCCCTGGTGCGCGACATCCTTGAGGGCATCAACGCCAAGTTCCGCGAGCTGAAGGCCCAGGGCTACATCATCGACGGCGAGGCCTGGTACGACGAGACCGTCAACGACAAGGACACCCTCAAGGCCGGCAAGCTGTTCATCGACTACGACTACACCCCCGTCCCGCCGCTGGAAGACTTCACCCTCCGCCAGCGCATCACCGATCGCTACCTCGCCGACTTCGCCAGCCGCATCAGCGGCTGACGGGGCAGCCTGAACTACGGAGAGACCAGCAATGGCCATGCCCCGCAAACTCAAGAACCTAAATCTGTTCAACGACGGCAACAGCTACCTCGGCGTCGCCAAGGGCGTCACCCTGCCCAAGCTGGCCCGCAAGATGGAGGCGCACCGCGGCGGCGGCATGAACGGGCCGGTGAAGGCCGACCTGGGCATGAGCGACGACGGCCTGCAGCTGGAGTGGACCCTTGGCGGCCTGGACCTGATCGCCATCCGTCAATTCGGCGCCACCAAGGCCGACGGCGTGATGCTGCGTTTCGCCGGCGCCTACCAGCAGGACGACTCTGCCGCCACCTCGGCGGTCGAGGTGGTGGTCCGCGGCCGGCACGAAGAGATCGACTTCGGCGAGTCCAAGCCCGGCGAGGACACCGAGCACAAGATCACCACCACCTGCAGCTACTACAAGCTCAGCGTCGACGGCCAGGTGCTGGTCGAGATCGACCTGCTCAACTTCATCGAGGTCATCGACGGCGTCGACATGCTCGCCGAGCAGCGCGCCGCCCTCGGTATCTAACCCCAGGCCGGCGACGGTCACCCGCCGGCGTGCGCTCCCGCGCCGCCGGCTCTCTTCCAAGGAGCTCCCATGCAAACCCCCGAACAGCAAGCCGACAACCACGCCGCCGACCTGCAGGACGAGGCCATCCCCGACAACGTCGTAGTCCTCGACACCCCGATCAAGCGCGGCAACACCACCATCGACCGCATCACCCTGCGCAAGCCGGCCGCCGGCGAGCTGCGCGGCCTGCACATGGCCAACCTGCTGCAGATGGACGTGGCCAGCCTGATGAAGCTGCTGCCGCGCATCAGCACCCCCGGCGTCACCGAGCCCGAGGCCGCCGCCATGGACCCGGCCGACCTGATGGCTTGCGGGGCGAAGATCAGCGGTTTTTTGCTGCAGAAGCGGGACCAGGCGGCCTTCCTGCTCGCGTAGAAGATGCCATGGCCGACCTGGCCGTGGTCTTTCACTGGGCGCCGGCCGACATGGACCGGCTGCCCGTTTCTGAACTGATGGAGTGGCGCGAGCGCGCCAGGCAACGGAGCTCCAGCGATGGCGAATGACCTGCAGCTGCGCGTGCTGCTCAACGTGATCGACAAGGCCCTGGGCCCGCTGAAGAAGATCACCCAGGGCAGCGGCGAGACGGCCAAGGCCCTGAAGGCCGCCCGCGAGCGGCTCAAGGCGCTGAACGCCGCGCAGGCCGACACCAGCGCCTGGCGCACCCAGCGCGCCGCGCTCGAGCAGACCAGCCGCGCCATGGCCGCCAACCAGGCGAAGATCGCCGAGCTGGCCCGGGCGATGGGCGCCGCCGGCCCGCCCACGCGCGCCATGACCCGCGACTACCAGCGCGCCATCCGCGAATCCCAGCGGCTTAAGCAGCAACACGACAGCCAGGCCCAGGCCGTGCAGCAGCTGCGCACCAGGCTGGCCGCCGCCGGCATCGACACCCGCAACTTCCAGGCGGGCGAGCGTGCGCTCCGTCAGCAGATCGAGGCGACGAACGCCAGCATCAGCGAGCAGGGCCGGCGCATGCAGGAGCTGAACCGGCGGCAGCAGGCGATGGCCAAGGCCCGTGGCAATCTCGAGCGTACCCAGCGCGTGGCCGGCGGCATGGCTGCCTCCGGCGCCGCGGCCCTCGGCGTCGGCTACGCCGCCAGCCGGCCGCTGAACGCCGTGGTGCAGGCCTTCGCCCCGAACGAGGACGCCGCGACCCAGCTGAAGGCCTCGATGATGGTGACCGACGGCAGTGTTCCGGCCGAGTTCCAGAAGATCACCGACCTGGCCACCCGCCTGGGCGACAAGCTGCCGGGCACCACCGCCGACTTCCAGAACATGATGACCATGCTGCGCCGGCAGGGCCTGAGCGCTCAGTCGGTCCTCGGCGGCACGGGTGAGGCGGCAGCCTACCTGGGCGTGCAACTGAAGATGCCGGTGGAGGCCGCGGCGGAGTTCGCGGCGAAGATGCAGGACGCCACGCGCACGCCCGAGAAGGACATGATGAAGCTCATGGACAGCATCCAGCGGGCCTACTACCTGGGTGTCGATCCCACGAACATGCTGCAGGGCTTCAGCAAGATCGCACCGGCCATGGACATCCTCAGGAAGCAGGGACTGGAGGCCACAGCGGCTTTCACCCCGCTGCTGGTGATGATGGATCAGGCCGGCCTGGAGGGCAGCGCCGCCGGCAACGCCTTCCGCAAAATCTTCCAGGGCTCGCTGAACGTCGACAAGGTCAAGGACGTCAACGACATGTTCAAGGCGCGCGGCTCGAAGATCCGCTTCGACTTCAGCGACGGCAAGGGCGAGTTCGGCGGCATGGAAAAGATGTTCGCCCAGTTGGAGCAGCTGAATAAGTTGACCACCGAGGATCGCCTGATGGTGACCAAGGACCTGTTCGGCGACGACAGCGAGACGCTCACCACCCTGAACACCTTGATGAACAAGGGCCTGGCCGGCTACCGGGAGGTGGCGGAAAAGGTCAAGGCGCAGGCCGACCTGCGCACCCGCGTCGACTCCCAGCTCAAGACGCTGACCAACACGATGGAGGCCACCCAGGGCAGCTGGACCAACGCCATGGCCGAGTTCGGAGCCGCTGTTGCCCCTGACCTTAAGGACCTGATCAACTGGGTGGGCGGTCTGGCCAACAAGGTCGGCGCCTGGGCAAGAGAGAACCCGCGCCTGGCCGGCGGCCTGGTGAAAGTCGTAGCGCTGGTGGCCGGCCTGGCCTTCGCCGGCGGCACGCTGGCAGTCACCCTGGCGGGCATCATGGGGCCCTTGGCGGTGGTGCGCTATGGCATGGCGCTGCTGGGCATCGCCACCAACGCCGCGCTCTGGCCGGTACTGGCCGTGATAGCCGCCGTCGCGGCCCTGGCCGGCGCCGCCTATCTGATCTACAGCAACTGGGATGCGCTGAAGGGCTTCTTCGGCGGGCTCTGGCAGGAGATCCTCGCCGGCTTCAACGGCGGCCTCGGCAGCATCGTTCGGCTGATCCTCGACTTCTCGCCGCTGGGCCTGTTCTACCGCGCCTTCGCCGGCGTCATGGGCTACTTCGGCGTCGAGCTGCCGGCGCGCTTCTCCGCACTGGGCGGCATGCTGCTCGACGGCCTAGTGACCGGCATCCGCAACAGGCTCGGTGCCGTGAAGGACGCCATCATCAGCGTGGGCGACAGCACCATCGGCTGGTTCAAGGAAAAACTCGGCATTCACTCGCCCAGCCGCGTCTTCGCCGAGCTCGGCGGCTTCACCATGGCCGGCCTGCAGCAGGGGCTGGTAGCCGGGCAGAGCGGCCCGCTGGGCGCGATCAGCGACCTGGGCAAGCGCCTGGCCGCTGCCGGCGCCCTGGTGCTGGGCGGCGCGGCTCCGGCGGTGGCCATCGACAACCGCCCGCCGATCAGCGCGGCCGTGGCGCCCGCCGTGATCCAGGGCGACACCTACAACATCACCATCCAGGCGGGCCCGGGCACCGATACGGCAGCGCTGCGCCGCATGCTCGAGCAGATGCTCGATGAACGCGAGCGCGGCAAGGCTGCGCGGGCGCGCTCGCGCCTGGGCGACAGGGAGTAACCGGCGATGATGCTCGCCCTCGGCATGTTCGTGTTCAGCCTGCACACGGCCGCCTACCAGGAAATGCAGCGCCAGACCGACTGGCGCCACCCCTCGACCAACCGCGTCGGCGCGCAGCCGGCGCGCCAGTTCCTGGGCCGCGGCGAGGACGCCATCACCCTGCCCGGGGTACTGCTGCCCGAGCTGGCCGGCACCGTGCTCAGCCTCGACGCGTTGCGCACCATGGCGGACACCGGCAAGGCCTGGTCGCTGGTGGAGGGCAGCGGCCGCGTGCTGGGCCTGTGGGTGATCGAGAAGATCACCGAGACGCGCACGCTCTTCTTTCCCGACGGCGCGGCCCGGCGCATCGAGTTCAGCATCGAGCTCAAGCGCATCGACGACGGCCGCGTCGACCTGATCGGCAGCGCCATCAGCTCGGCCGGCAACATCATCCGGGGGCTGCTGTGACCGATCTGCTCACCCAGGCCATTGCCCAGGCCACCGCCTACGTCGGCGATGTCGCCGACCAGCTGGCGCGCAACGCAACCTACCCGGTGCCGATCTTCCGCCTCACCGTGGATGGCGTGGACATTGCCCAGTTGGTCAGCCCGCGGCTGATCAGCCTGGAGCTCACCGACAACCGCGGCATCGAGGCCGACCAGCTCAGCATCAGCATCAGCGACCACGACGGGCTGGTCGCCATTCCGCGCAAGGGCGCCTCGCTGCACCTGTGGCTCGGCTGGAGCGACACCGGGCTCGTCGACAAGGGCAGCTACACCGTCGACGAGCTGGAACACAGCGGCGCGCCCGACGTGCTCAGCATCCGCGCTCGCAGTGCGGACCTGCGCAAGACGCTGAAGGTGAAGCGCGAGCGTAGCTGGCACGCCGCCACCCTCGGCCAGGTGCTGGCCGACGTCGCACAGCGCAACCAGCTCGCCTTGCGCATCGCCGACAGCCTCGCAGGTCAGGCGATCCCCCAGCTCGACCAGGCGAACGAATCCGACGCCAACCTGATCACCCGCCTGGGCGACGACTTCGACGCGGTGGCCAGCGTGAAGGCCGGGTGCCTGGTGTGCATGCCTGCCGGCGGCGGCAGGAGCGTCAGCGGCCTGGCCCTGCCGCACATCACCCTGACCCGGGCGGACGGCGATGGTCATCGCTACCTGCTGGCCGACCGCGACAGCTACGACGGCGTGCGCGCCTACTACTACGACATCAACAGCGCCAAGAAGAAGGAGGCCATCGCCGGCGGCGGCGACAACCTGAAGAACCTGCGGCACACCTACAGCGACCTCAAGAGTGCGCTGCGCGCCGCCAGGTCCGAGTGGCGCCGCCTCCAGCGCGGCAGCGCCACGCTCAGCTACAACCTGGCCCGCGGCCGCGCCGACCTGATCCCCGAGCTCACCTACACCCTGCAGGGCGTGAAGCCGGAGATCGACGCCATCGTCTGGTACGGCGGCAACGTCCAGCACCGCCTGAGCGCCGACGAGGGCTTCGTCACCAGCCTCGAACTGGAGAGCAAGCTGCCGCAGGACTTGGTGGAGGACCTGGCCACCGACAACCCGGGCAACTACACCGGCATCGTGGCCTTCTACCGCGAGGGCAAGACCGGCGCCGAGAAGAAGGTCACCGCGGGCGACCAGACCAGGCCGCGGCGCCTGCGGCACCTGTATGTCAGCAAGAAGAATGCGCAGCGGGCTGCGGATCGAGAATGGAAGCGGCTTCAGGCCGAAATGAGCTGAATAAAAAGCCCCACACAGTGGGGCCTTTTTAGAAGCTACCTAGAAATCGCTTCACTTGGGCTATATAACACCACAGCATCATCGCCCACATACACCCTGTACTTTGTAGTAACAAAGCCACGGTCTAATACCGAAATTTTGAAATTGCTGCTCGTCGGAACGCAGACTTGCTGCTTAAACAGATAGTCCATCCCCTGCTTATCACCCTTAACCTGCGCCTGTATAAACTGATCAAGATATTCATCAGACAAACAGCCGACATAACCATCATTAAGAGATTCAGCATTTGCTACGCTTACAGCAGATGCAGAAACCGCGAGCGCTGCTAGTATCCTCTTCATAATCACTCCTTAGTTTCGTCCTTGTGTTCATTGTGTTGGCATATTGACCACTTATTTTACACAGCCATAGAAGAAGGGCTGCAGCATTGCGGCAGCCCTCTATAGACTATGACTCGTCGTGCTCGGGAACCACCTCCATGGCTCTCAAGCAGATCAGAAGATGCTGCTGGTCTCGCTCAGACAAGCGCCTGAAACCAGTCAACAGCAGTACCTCTCTCGGCGAAAGCTCTTGGCTGTCAATCTCCTGTTTATATTTTTCTTCCATTTAACCTCATTAGCCTCCGTTACTACTGGCGTAGGGCGAACGCTGAAGTACTGCCCTATAAATAAGCCGTAGTACGAGAGTTTAGGGTTACGGAAGGCTCTAGAAAAACAGGCGCAAGCAATAACTTTAGAGGCGAAGTATTTCCAATCGACTCTCTGAGACTTTATTTTATATAGCCTTATGGATGCATCCCTGATAACGCTTCCAAAATATTCAGAAAAAAGGCTATCTTTGTGCGAATTGTAATCACACAAGGCAAAGCTCCCGTAGTCGAAGAATATATTTCTATCCATCTACAGCTTGATATCCGACTTAATTCTTAATTGACGCTGCAACAACAAGGCTCCTCGCCACACGAAGGAAGGTATTCCGCTCTTCCTCTGGCATCCCCCTGAAGCACTGCACGATCTCTTCCTCGGTCTCACTCAAGGACGCCGAGAGGGCGGGGACTCTGCGGCCAGTCACCACGTAGAGCACGTCCACACCAAGTCTGGAAGCAGCACCCAGCACGGTCGCACCTACGTCACCACTCCCACCTTCGTATCCCGCAAGAGTCCGCTTTGCTACTCCGACATGTTGCGCGAATTCGTCCTGGTTGAGGCCGAGACGCTTGCGCTCCTCTTGCAGGCGTGCGCCGGTTGCCTCACGAGTGAAATGCAAAATTTTTCATCTCCAGTCTTGACTGGTGCAGATATGTGCATCATTCTGCGCTTGTCATCACACGAAATTGCACGAATTTGCACTATGCCGAACGCCTACCCCACGGAGCAAGCCTGCGAGGCTGCCCGTCAGCGCATCTACGACCAGGGCCTTACGGTTCGGGAATGGGCCGATAAGAACGACCTGGGTGAAAGCACCGTCTACGCCGTGCTCAACGGTCAGAAGAAGTGCCTCCGCGGCAAGGCGCGCCGCGTCGCCATTCTGTTGGGTATCAAAGACGGCGTGATTTCACAGTAGTGGCAGTCGGTTTGGGGGAAAACCAGAAGATGAAGCGCAACATCCTAGACAGCCGCCGCAAGGTGGTGCAGGCCATCATCGGCGCCTACCCCGGGGGACGGGAGTGCGCGGCGACGCGCCTGGGCCTGGACCTGAAGAAGTTCGACAACCACGCCTACGAGTCCGCCGGCAGCAGGCCGCTGACCGACGAGCAGCTGCATGTGCTCGAGCAGGACGCCAACACCACCTACCTGCCGGAGTACTTGGCCCAGCTGTACGGCGGCATGTTCGTGCCGTTGCCCGACCCCGAGTCGGTGGACAACGTGGACCTCTACAGCCGCTCCGTGCGCGCCTCGGTGAAGCGCGGCGCCGTCGACATGATCATCGAGAAGGCCCTCGAAGACGGTGTGATCGAGAGCGACGAGGCCAAGCTGATCCTCAAGGCCCACGCGGAGTACATGGCCGAGCGCCACGGCGAGGTGATGGCCGTTATCGCGGTGCACAGCGAAGGGGCCAAGCCATGAGCAGCGGCGGCTATTCCTTGCCCAGTCGGCCGCGAATTTCCTTGAGCGCGGTGACCACGTCATCGACAGCGAAGCGGATGTCCCTGGCACTGATCGCAATGCCAGTTTGCATGCCGCTGCCGGTTAGGCGCTCTGTCTCACGGCCACGCATCACCTCGACCAGTTTTTCGTGCCGGACCTGCAGGCGTTCGATCAGGTCTTCCACATCCTTTTGCGAGTGAGTTCCCATGGCAAACCTCAATGACCAAACCAGAGAAGAGCTGCTCAGCGTGCTGGACCATGCGCAGCAGCGGCTGGACACGCTACGGGAAACGGTTCGTACAGCCAAGGGGGCGCTGGCAGACAGCCACATCCGCATGGCGATCGGTGACGCCATCACGCCGCTGAACATCGCCTTCGAGATCATGGAGGAGCGCTGAGATGAGCAGCGGCGGCTACAAGTGCCTGTGCCCGGCTTGCGGGCACCCGATGCGCATCCGCAGCAGCGAGGTGCAGAGCCCGAGCGTCAAGGCGATGTACGCGCAATGCACCTACCTGCCCTGCAGCGCCTCCTTCTCCGGCTCGCTGTCCTGGGACTTCGAAATCAGCCCGTCGGGCATCGACCGCCCCCGCGTCCAACTGCCAGTGGCGCCCTCGGTGGAGCGCATGCGCGCCATGCGCGACAACCGCCTCAAGACGGCCCAGCTCGACCTGCTCGACACCCTGCCCATGGAGGCCACGGCATGAAACCGCAACCGATCAACGTCAACGACTACCGGGACTTCATGCAGGCCGCCGCGCGCTCCTACCTGGAGCGCCGCAAGGACCAGTACCTCTCCGGCGACGACCACCTGTTCAACGCCTGCGTCAGCCACCTGGCCAACGCCCTCGAGGTGCCGCTCTTCCTGTCGCAGTCTCTGGTACAGCGCGCCTGGAACGACCTGTTTCCCCAGCCCAACCCTCAGCTCGAGGTCGTCTGGATCAACTGGGACTGGGGCCTCGGCGATGCCGACCGCCTGATCGACGAACGCCCGAAACACCCCTGATCCCCCGAGCCCAGCCCCGCCTTGCGTGGGTTTGGGCGAGTTACGCCCTGAATTCGAGGTATCCGCCATGAGCGGTCAGATTTTCATCAGCGTCGAAGTCGACAATAAGCAGGCCTCCAGCTACCTGGCCTGGCTGGTCAGCCAGTACGAAACCGCCATGGCGGCGTTCTGGTTCGACGACCGCTACCGCTACACCCCGCAGGGCTTCCGGGCCAAGCGCATCATCGAGGACCACCCGCACATGGTCGGCCTGGTCCGCACCATCCGCGCGCTGCGCGCCCAGCTGGGAGTCGCGGCATGAGAGACATGGACGTAGAGCTGCGCGACGAGGTGCTGCGCAAGCTGCAGGCGCAGTTCGGCCTGAAGCCGGTCAGCGGCACCAAGTACCTGCGCAAGGGCGAATGCCCATCGTGCGGGAAGAAGGAACTGTTCAGCCTGGCCGACAACCCCTGGTTCGTCCGCTGCGGCCGGGAGAGCAAGTGCGGCGAGAGTTGGCACGTCAAGGAACTCTACCCCGAGCTGTTCGACGACTGGAGCAAGCGCGCGCCGGCCACCGACAAGGAACCCACGGCCTCGGCCAAGGCCTACCTGGGCTACGCCCGCGGTTTCGACCTGGCGATGATCGAGGGGTGGTACACCCAGGAACACTACTGGGACCGTGATCTCGAGATCGGCAGCGCCACCGTGCGCTTCACACTGGCCAAGGGCGGCTACTGGGAGCGGCTGATCGATCAGCCCCACCGCTTCGGCAAGAAGAAGGCCCGCTTCAAACCCGGGGATAGCCCGCGCGGCGTCTGGTGGTGCCCGCCGTGCGTCGACCTGCTCGAGGTCGATACGCTGTGGATCGTCGAGGGCATCTTCGACGCCATCGCCTTGCTGCACCACGGCATCCCCGCGGTGTCGGCCATGAGCTCCAACGCCTTCCCCGAGGAGTCCCTGCGGGAACTGAAGACCAACCGCGGCGACAAGCTGCCGAAACTGGTGTGGGCCCTGGACAACGAGCCCGGCGCCCACGCCTACACCCGCCGCTGGGTGAAGCAGGCCCGCGAGCTGGGCTACGTGTGCGAGGCGGCGCAGATACCCCAGCGCGGCAACCGCAAGACCGACTGGAACGACCTGCACCAGCGCTGGCTGTTCATCGACGACAAGGCCGCCCGTCACGACCAGTTCGAGAAGGACATCAAGACGGCCCGCCACGAGGGGGCGCTGCTGATCGCCGAGAGCGCGGCCGAGAAGGCACTGCTGATGTACGACTGGCACAAGCGCGGCGAATTTCACTTTCGGTTCGGCAACCGCCTGTACTGGTTCAAGCTGGACATCGAGAAGTTCAACAAGGCCATGCAGAACCTCGAGAGCAGCGAGGACCACGACGAGCAGTTGCTCAACCAGAAGGAAATGCGTGACAAGGCCCTGCAGCAGTCCGGCGCCGTGGTGGAAATCGCCAACTGCTTCCCCCAGGCCCTGTACTTCCAGCGCAACGAGGTGACCGACGAGAGTTGGTATTACTTCCGCATCGACCGCCCCGACGACGAGAGCGTGAAGAACACCTTCACCAGCGCCCAGGTGGCGGCGGCCAGTGAGTTCAAGAAGCGCCTGCTGGGCGTGGCCGCCGGCGCCATCTTCACTGGCAGCGGAGCCCAGCTGGACCAGATCATGAAACTCCAGCTGACCGGCCTGAAGACGGTGGCCACCATCGACTTCCTGGGCTACAGCAAGGAGCACCAGTGCTACGTCCTGGGCGATGTCGCGGTGCGCGGCGGCGTGCTGGAGAAGGCCAACGCCGAGGACTTTTTCGAGTTCCAGAAGCTGCGCCTGAAGACACTGCAGCGCTCCATCAAGCTGCAGATCGCCATGGACGACAAGGGTTACCGCCCGCAGTGGCTCGACTGGCTGTGGATCTGCTTCGGCGCCAAGGGCCTGGTCGCGCTGGCCTTCTGGTTCGGCTCGCTGTTCGCCGAGCAGATTCGCGCCGAGTTCCAGAGCTTCCCGTTCCTCGAGGCCACCGGCGAGGCCGGCGCCGGCAAGTCCACGCTGATCACCTTCCTCTGGAAGTTGCTCGGTCGGGCGGACGAGGAAGGTCAGGACCCGTCGAAGATGACCAAGGCCGGCCTGCGCCGGTGGCTGACCCAACTGTCGAACATGCCCATGGTCATGCTCGAGGCCGACCGCAGCGACAACAGCCGTGCCGGCGGCGCCTCCAAGTCGTTCGACTGGGACGAGTTCAAGCCGCTGTTCAACGGCCGCGCGCTGGGTGTGACGGGCCAGAAGACCAGCGGCAACGAGACCTATGAGCCGCCCTTCCGCGGCACCCTGGTGATGAGCCAGAACGCCACGGTGCAGGCCTCCGAAGCGATCATGACCCGTATCGTGAAGCTGCACTTCATTCGCCCGGAGATCACCCGCGAGAGCCAGGCCGCGGCCGACAACCTCAACCACCTGGGCGTGCTCGACGTCAGCCACTTCCTGCTGATGGCCATCCGCATGGAAAACCGCGTGCTGGAGTGCTTCCGCGAGCGCCTGAAGGCCCACACCGCCACCCTGCGCAAGCTGAAGCAGATTCGCATCGAACGCCTGATCCTCAACCACGCCATGTTGATGGCCCTGGTGGACGCCCTGCGCCTGGTCGTGCCGCTGACCGACCAGCAGCACGCCGCCACCCAGCAGCAGCTGATGACCATGGCCCTGGAACGCCAGTCCGCGGTGAACGCCGACGCGCCGGAGGTGGCGGAATTCTGGGAGGTGTACGAGTACCTCGAGAACACCCGGGAAGGCCCCGTCCTCAACCACAGCAAGAAGCCCGAAACCATCGCCATCAACCTCAACGAGTTCGTGCAGATGGCCGCCGAGCACCGCCAGAAGGTGGCCGACGCCTCGACGCTGCGCGACCTGCTGAAGGAGTCCCGGCGGCATAAGTTCCTCGAGTACAAGGCCGTCGACAGCGCTGTGCGCGCTGCCCAGGCGGTGAACAACTCCATGTTTTCCAAGCCCAGCACGGTGAAGTGCTGGATTTTCGAAGCCTGACCGGCGCGGCAACGCCGGCAACCACCACCCCGAAAGGAGACACACCATGCAGAAGCAAACCCCGAAATGGCTCGAGCACTTCATCACCGCGTTCGGTCCCAAGGGCCTGGTCGCCCTGGCCTGGTGGGCCGGTGCCTTCCACGCCGAACGCATCCGTTCACTGCAGCAGGCCTACCCCATCCTGCACCTGACCGCTGAAGCCGGTGCGGGCCGTAGCACGCTGCTGAACAACCTGGGGAAGCTGGCCGGAAACCCCTACGTGACCAGTTTCGACGTCGGCCACATGTCGCCGAGCGCCCTGCATCGGCTCTTCGCTACCGCAGGGAATCAGCCAACGGTCCTGGAGGCATTCGACGCCAAGGGCGCGGCACAGTTCGAGCAATTCCCGGTGTTCTACGAAGGGGACTGCATCTACCACAACGGGCGCGGTTATGAGCCTGTGAAGTTCCGGGGAGCGCTTGCACTGGTGGGCGGGGCCGACGCCGTCAGCGATTCGCGGCAGCTGCGTTCTCGCGTAATCAACATCCACCTCACCAAGCCAGCGTTCACCGAGGAAGGCCGGGCCGCTGTCAATGCACTCGACAGTCTGTCCTCCATCGAGGCAGACAAGTTCCTTGCTCCGGTGCTCGCTGCCCGTGACCTGGTCATGTTCCGCATCGGCCAGACCCAGGCCTACATCGACAGCCTTCGCGAAGACATGGGCGAGGCCCTCGGCCTGCGCGAAGCCCGCAACCACGCCCAGATTCGCTGCCTGCTCGACGTGCTCTGCGACCTTGGCCTGCTGCCTGACCACAGCGTTACGGCTGCCCATGCCGAAGTCTGCGAAATGGCCTGGGACTACGTGTCCACCCCGTTCTGATCCCAATTCCCGGCGCGGCAACGCCGGGGTAACCCCCAAGGAGACACACCATGCAGAAGCACTTTTCCATCACCCAGGCCATGCGCGAGCAGGTCGCCGATCAGCTCACCATCCAGGCGGTAGCCAAACACGGCCCGCGCATCGCCGCCGACCTGGCAGCGCTGAATGAACAGTTCTGGGCCAAGCACCAGGCCAAGGTCGAGGCGCTGCCCGGCCTGGATAAGAAGCACTGGGGCGAACTGATCGCCGCCGGCGCCCTGGCCGCTGTCGTCAAATCCGACGTTCACTACATGAAGCCCCGCGAGAATCGGGAGCCGACCAGTAGCCCGATCTACCTCATCTATCACGAATACAAGGGTGACCAGCGCAACGCCCTGGTGCAGAAGATCATCGACTCGCCGGCCTTCGAAGGGGTGAAGCGGTTCCTGTGCAAGAACGCCACCCACGACCGGCACTGGAATCTCAGGCTGTCGAGTCCCAACGGCACCCTTCCCCGCCTGAACGGCATGGACATCATCACCGAACCGGCACAGGAGACACTGGCGCTGCTGTGCGCCCAGGATTTGCAGCAGGTGATGACGGGGGCCGAGGCTTTCCGCCAGCAAGCCATGTACGTGCTGCTCGCCTGCCGCACCTCGCGCCAGGTCGAAGACCTGTTCCCCGAGGCGGCCAAGCTGCTGCCGCAGCCGGTGAAGCAGGAGAAGGCCTTGGTACCCACCGAACTGGCGGCGAACGTCCGCGGGATGCTCAATTCCGGCGTGCCGCCGGTCGTGGCGGTGTGAGGTGGCGCAGATGAACGCAATGCAACTTTGGCAGGAAGCCCTCGCCCGTATGGCCGCAGAAGAAGCCGAGCGCCCAGCAATTCGCGCCGCTGGAATTGAAGCGCTGCAGCGCCTGCTGCCTGTAGCTCAACGGGGTACTGGGCAGAGCCGAATCGTCGGCCGTTTTCTGCTGAGCCTCTACAACGGCCAGGCGTTCCCCTTCTCCCTCACCGATCTGCGCGGCCTGGACACCCAGCTGTGGGAGGACTGCCTCGCACTGCTGCGGTTGGATCGACGGCCCGAAATCGAGGTGCATCAGTACGTCGAGAACGGCGAGGCCATCTGGTCGGACCTGAAAAGGGCTTGGGCACAAGAGCCCAACTGACCTCACCCCATAGGTAAGAAGGCCCGGGCGAGCGGCAACTCGCCGGGGCTGACCACCCCGAAAGGAGACACACCATGCACCACCTGCAACCACGCCATCGCTGGGCGTTGCTGGCAATGGTCGCCGCGCTGGCAGGCGTGACGGCCACCTCGGTGGCCCTGGCCATCGCCGCGCTGATCGAGACCCCGCTGCTGGCCGTCCTGTTCGCCTCGGCGGCGGTAGTGCTGGACCTGTTCAAGTACATCGCCTGGCCGCTGGCCCTCGGCCTGCTGGCAGCGCACCGAACCCTGTGCGCGCTGCTGATGATGGCGTGCGCCATGGCGCTGGGCGGCGTGTCCGGCTGGGCCAGCTACGACCGCCTGATGACCTCGATCGTCACCAGCCGCGCCGAGCACCAGGCACGCGAAGAACAACGCCGGGGGGACCTGGTGGAGCAACGCAACGCCGACGCCGCCCGCATCCAGCAGCTCGACGCCGACGCTGTCGCCATTCACCAGAAAGCCAACGCCCTGCGCGAACGGGGCATGGTCAGCCGCGCCCTGGAGCTGGAAACCGCCGGCATCGCTCGCATCGACGCTGAACGTGACCGCGCCCAGGTACGCCGAGACCTCGCCTCGCAGGAACTCACCGCCCTGATCGCCCAGCCGGCCAAGGCCTCAGGCCTTCCCCTGCAGCTGGCCACCCTGCTGTGCGTCGGCTTCGCCGCTGCGCTGGAAGTGGTGCCCGCCCTGATCCTCTCCGCCCTACGCCCGACGCCCGTCGAGGAACGCGGCCCGATAACGGTAACCGAGCACCAGAAACAGCCCGAGGAACGCCACCAGGAACAGCCGGAAACGGCCACAGATCAGGACTTGCCGCAACTGCTCCAGCAGCTCATCGCCGGAACGGAGAGCGGCGCCAAGGTGGCGGTGCGGCAGGTGGCGAAGGAACTACGGATCGGCAGCAACAAGGCCACCAAGCTGATGCAGCAGGCCGCCGAGATAGGCGTGCTGCACAAGACCGCCGGCGGATACGTCGCGGCATAAAAGAGAAGGCCCCGGTGAGCGGCAACTCACCAGGGCCATACCACCCCGAAAGGAGACACACCATGCAAGCACATCAACCCCAAGGCGGCGACGCGAAGGCTAGCACACTGGAGGCCGGCAACCATCCTGATGATGTCCAGGCCATCTACGCCCTGTTCATCAAGTACGTCGGCTTCGCCCACGTGGATGAGCAGATGCTGATTGAGCTCCGAGACCGGACCTACGCATTGGGCCGCGCCAGGGGCCGGATGGAGGGGACCCGCGATACCCAGCGCCTCTACTTCATGCTTAGCGAATTCCGCAAGGTAGTCGTCGAGGTGCTTCCCGGGAATCGCAAGGAAGTCTATGTCGAAAGCGGCTTCATGGGCGATGAACGGGGCCCTTCCGTCATGGCCAAAAGCGACATCGGCTCCGATGAACTTCTGGAAATGAAGCGCCGCGCCATCGATCTGGCCATGGCTCAGGAGGCGGATCGTGCTTAATCGTATCCGTCCCCCGCTGGCCAGCAAGCGCCTGGACGTGCCCAGCATCTGCGACATCTGCGGCAAGGCCCGATTGACACGTAAGCACCAGCGCTGCAGCCGCATTCGCCAGCAGCAGAGGGCCGCCGAGTGGGCCACCTACATGGAGAACCTCGCCGCCAAGAAAGCCCAGGGAGGGTGCCGCCATGCTCGTTAAGCGCACCTACAAGCACTTCGGCTTTTGCTGTGGCCTTGGCTCCGGTGCAGCGGGGTTCAATGACAGCGCCCTGCAGATCGCCAACATGCTGGGCAACTGGCGCTGCATCGGCGGTGTCGATATAGACCGTGCCGGCCTGGCCGACTTCGAGGATTTCACCGGAACCAAGGGCACCTTGCTCGATCTGTTCACCCGCGAGCAGTACATCGCATTCCACGGAAAGGAGCCGCCTGCCGGCTGGAAGGAGGCGACTCTCGACGACATCCGCCGAGCTGCTGGCAACGATGATCCCGACGCGGTCTTCATCAGCAGTCCCTGCAAGGGCGCCTCCGGCTTGTTGCCCGAGTCGATGAGCATCACCCCGAAGTACATGGCGCTAAACGAGCTGACGCTCCGCTGTGTCTGGCTGATGCTTGAGGCTTGGCAACACAACCCGGTCAAGCTGATCGTCTTCGAGAACGTGCCTCGCCTGGCTTCCCGTGGGCGCTACCTGCTCGACCAGATCGTCAAACTATTCCGCCACTACGGCTACGCCGTGGAGGAAACCGTCCATGACTGCGGCAAGATCGCCGGCCTGGCACAGAGCCGCCCGCGCTTCCTGCTGGTAGCCCGCCACGTCGAGCGTGTTCCGGCCTTCCTCTACCAGCCGCAAACCCACAGCCTGCGCGGCGTCGGCGAGATTCTGAACCGCATGCCGATGCCGGGCGATATTGGTCTTGCCGGCCCGATGCATCGGCTGCCAGCACTGCACTGGAAAACCTGGGTGCGCCTGGCCCTGGTCGAACCGGGCAAGGATTGGCGCTCGCTCAACCGCTTCGCCATCGAGGATGGCTACCTGCGCGACTACCTGATCGTGCCGGAGTATCAGGCAGGCTATCTGGGAGTGCATGGCTGGAACGACAGCACGGGCACCATCGCCGGCCGCAACGGCCCAACCAACGGTGCCTATTCGGTGGCAGACCCACGGCCTGCGAGCAAGGCGGAATACGCCCAGTACGGCGTGATTCCATGGGATCGCCATTCGGGTGTGGTGACTGGCCAGCGCAGCCCAGGGCAAGGCCCGTTCAGCGTGGCCGACCCGCGCCCTGAGTGGAATCGCCACTCGAACAACTTCCGTGTGGTGCCTTTCGACCGTGCTGCCGGCACCATCATCGCCAGCGGCAAGGGTGTCCAAGGTGGTTGGCAGTCGGTCGCGGACCCGCGGGTTCTCGATCGCAAGAAGGGCGACGCGTACCTTACTGGCGGCCACTATGGCGTAGTGGACTGGGACGGTCCGGCCGGCGCGGTGTCCGCCAGCGCTCGGCACGACAACGGCCGCTGGTCGGTCGCTGACACTCGCCTGCCAGCTACGAATGACCGTCTCACCTGCGTCATCCGCAGCCTCCACGACACCTGGAATCGGCCGTTCACCACGCTGGAGCTGGCCGCGCTGCAATCGATGTTCGACCCCGAGGACATCTGGCAGCCAAACGACGAAACCGGTGCGCTGGAGCTGGTCGGTAAGCAGTTCATCCTGCACGGCAACAACGACGGAGCCTGGCGCGAGCGCATCGGCAACGCTGTGCCCCGTAAGGCCGGCAAGGCCATTGCCGATGTCATGCTCAGCACCCTGATGCTGTCCGAAATGGGCGAGACGTTCACCCTCAACAGCATGCCGGTATGGGTACGCCCACTGGCGATGGCCATCAGCCTGAGTCGGATGCATGACGGGGGTGCAGCATGAAAGCACTGAGCATCCGCCAGCCCTGGGCCTGGCTGATCGTCAACGGGCACAAGCCCCTTGAGAACCGCTCATGGCGGACGTTATTCCGCGGCCCTCTGCTGATCCACGCCGCCAAGGGAATGACCCGCGCCGAGTACGAGGAAGCTGCCAGTCTGTGTAGCAGGCTCAATGTCCCATTACCGGCTTTCGCCGAACTGGAGCGCGGTGGCATCGTAGGTCAGGCCTTCCTCTTCAGCTGCATCGATCACAGCCGGTCGCCCTGGTTCTTCGGCAAGTACGCCTTCGAGCTCCACGACGCCAAGCCTCTGCCGTTCCGGCCCTGCATTGGGCAGCTCGGGTTCTTCGACGTCGCCTACCCGGAGGTGGCCGATGACTGATCTCTTCTACCTGCAGGACAGCCGCGGTAACGTCGGCAGCCGGGCTATGTTCTGGTGCGCCGGCGGCGGCTACACCTCGAACCTCGACGAGGCCGAGACGTTCACTCGCGAGCGTGCTGTCGGGCAGTACAAGTGCCGCGAAACCGATCTGCCCTGGCCGGTGGCGTATGTCCAGGCCCGGGCCCAGGTCGGCGTCGACCATCAGTACCTTGACCTCTCGTCCGAGCAGGCCCTCGCAGCTGCGCCACCAGGCGACCGCATCTACGTCGCGCGCAAGCAGGAGTGGGACGGCAACTGCCTGGTCTGGAAATCGTTCAAGGTCGGCCGGACCTCCAATCTGGCGGATGCCAGCAACTGGAGCCTCGAGCACGCCGCCGGCTTCGCCGCCCGCGGCTACGTGCCATGGCCCAAGGGATACATCGACCGGTGCAGCCGGCCGGTGGCGGTGGCTGAGCTGCTCAACCACAGGCAGGCGCTGCGCTCGGTAGGCCTGAAGCTGCCGAAGATCGTCCGCCCACGCATCCGGCGATACACCGTGAACTGCGCTGGTTGCGGGCGATTCCTGGGCGAGCACCAGGTCTACGGCGATTGCCCGAATTGCGGGGAGAACAACGCGCCATGACCGTTTCTCGCCCAATCGTTCGCTACCACGGCGGAAAATGGATGCTTGCCCCGTGGATCATCCGGCACATGGCCGACCATCACACCTACATCGAGCCATTCGGAGGTGGTGGCTCGGTACTGCTCCGCAAGGAGCGCGCCTACGCCGAGGTCTACAACGACCTCGACGGCGACATGGTGAACCTGTTCCGCGTGGCCCGGGATCATGGTGGCGAACTGCGCCAGGTCCTGGCGTTGACGCCGTTTGCGCGCGAGGAGTTCGAGGCCAGCTATGGCAACGCCACGGACCCTCTCGAGCGAGCACGGCGCACGGTCGTTCGGTCACTTCAGGGGTTCGGGAGCGCGGCAGCTAGCGGCGAACGCACGGGCTTCCGTGCTTCCTCCAGCCGCAGCGGCACCTCGCCAGCTATCGACTGGCGCAACTACTCTGAGGCCCTGCCGGCCATTACCGAGCGGCTCCAGGGCGTAGTGATCGAGAATCGAGACGCCATGGACATCATGGCGCACCATGACCGGCCGTCGACGCTGCACTACGTGGATCCGCCATACGTGCACTCCACGCGCAGCACCAAGGTGCGCCACAACGACACCGGGAAGAGCTACCGGCATGAGCTGAGCGACACTCAGCACCGAGACCTGGCCAGCTTCCTCCATCAACTGGAGGGAATGGTGCTGGTGTCTGGATACCCGTGCCCGCTCTACGACGAACTCTACGCCGACTGGCATTGTGTCGAGCGAAATGCCCACGCCGATGGCGCACGTGATCGCGTCGAGTGCCTGTGGCTGAACCGTCCTGCCTATCGGGGACTGGCTCAACTGGACATCTTCAGGGAGCCAGCAGCATGAGCCACGTCTTCCACTCACCACGCCGCGGAGGCAAGAAGCTGCAGGCGCTGTTCACCTACGCGGCCCAGTTCGGCTGGACGATCAGCCGGACCAATGGCGGGCACCTGCGGCTGTCGAAGCCCGGACGCCCCTTCATCCACACCAGCAGCACGCCGAGCGATTGGCGTGCTGTGCGCAACGCCCTGGCCATGCTGGCCAGGGCCGACCGCATGGCCGTCGTCGAGGTCCAGAACTGCCCGGGCATTCTTCTAGTCCGCGAGCCGGGAGGGGCCACTGTATGATCGGCCAACAGCCACCAGACACCGTCCTGACGTTCGAGGACCTGCAACGCCTGACCGGCTACTCGCGGCGGTCAGGTGTCGAGAAGGCACTGCGCAAGCAGGGAATCCGTTGGTTCTGGGGCCGCCATGGCCCCTGGACTACGGTAGAGATGGTCAATCAGGCGGGCGGGCATCCATCGGCCAACCCAGGGAAATACGGCAGCGAGATACTATGAGGCGGTCCCGTAAAAGGAAGAACAACCCGCACATTCCTTCACACATTGACCAGACCGCCATTCCGGCGGCCGTTTTCTTCGACCACCGCGGTAATGGCGTCTGGTACACCCTCTATTACGATGAAGGCGGCCGCCAACGACGGAAGAACCTCGCTGCAGCGACAGCCACCCTCTCCGAACTCCACCGGATCATGGAAGAGCGAGAGGGCATTGACAGCGAAAGCCTCAACTACCTGTGCGCCCAGTTCCACAAGAGCACCCAGTTCAAGCGGCTGAAGAAGAGCTCCCAAGACGACTACGTGTACTGTAGGGAGGTTCTGGTTGCTCAACCGACACAGCTGAAGAAGCCACTCGGCGAGCTATCTGTTCGGAAGTTCACCCCCGCCCTGGTACAGCGCCTGGTCGATCGAATAGCTGATGAGGGCACCCCTTCGAAAGCTGCGCACGTCCTGCGTTACCTCCGGCGTGTCATGCAGTGGGGCAGGAACAGGGGGTATCTCGACATCAACGTCGCCCAGGGCATCGAGGCCCCCGTAGAGCGTAAGCAGCGGCGCTTGCCGTCGCCGCCGATCATGAATCGTCTGATCGCTCGGGCGCAGGAGCTTGGCAAGCTGAAGAAAGGCCAGCCCGGGGCATGCCCTGAGTACCTATCTATTGTCATGGAGCTCGCCTATCTCTGCCGGTTGCGCGGTATCGAGACCGTCACCCTGACCGATGCCAACGAACTGCCCGAGGGCGTTCTCACCAACCGACGGAAGGGCAGCCGCGACAACATCGTGCGCTGGACTCCACGCCTACGGGCAGCCTGGCAAGCGGCGAAGGCCTACCGGTCCAAGGTTTGGCAGAGCAAGGCTACTCCTGTGCCAATGGCCCCTGAGCACCGCTTCATCATCGTCGCAGCCCATGGCGGGCGGCTACAGAAAGCCAGCCTCGACACCGCCTGGCAGCGCTTCATCACCAGGACCATAGAGGCCGGCGTCATCACGGCCGACCAACGGTTCGCCCTGCATGACCTCAAACGCCGCGGCATTACCGACACTCCGGGAACCCGCGCGGAGAAGCAGGAAGCCAGTGGCCACCGAGACGGGGCCATGCTCGACGTTTACGACCTCAGCGTGCCGGTGGTCGCCCCTTCCGCAGACTGATTCCCGTGCGTAACAAGAAGGCCTGGGCCCGCGTGGTTCCAGGCCTTTGCGCATGCCTGTACGTAATAAGAGCAAGCCTAAGTTGTTGATATCTAAGAGATGAGCAACGTTCTTGTAATCAGTAGGTCCCGGGTTCGACTCCTGGTGCCGGCACCATACAGACAAAGGCCCGCAGCAATGCGGGCCTTTTTCTTTAGCTGGTCTGATGCCTGCGCTCGTCTAGCGCAGGGCAGCAGATGCAGGCTCCCCAGACGAATCTCCATCAGGTCCCTTGGCGTGGGCAATCCGTACCCGCTCATCCGGGAAAATGCGGTTTTCCTTTTCCAGCGTGTAATAGGTCCTGATGTAGTCCGCATACTTGCGGAACTGTTCCTTATAGGCGGGGGAAACCCCCGGCTCCATGACGACACCATCCCTCGTGGTCATGAAGATGTCGCCGCCAATTGCTGCGACACCAAAGGGCACGATCCGCTTTGTATCGAAGATAGAACGCCCGATGAAACTGTTGGCAACCTTCTGCACGCCCAGCAGGTGCAGCAGCGTGGGAGCGAAATCGATCGAGCTGCGCCCATCGGCATCGAACGTTTGAGGCAGCACATGGGCAGGATCGTAGATCGCCAGGGGAATCCGATCCACGAAATACGGCTGATAGCTCTCCCCGCGCACCGCATCGACAAAGGGCGGCTCAGGGTAGGTCGCGTGGTCCGCCGTGAATATCAGAATGGTGTTCTTGGCGTACTCCGAAGCGAAGAAGTAGTTCAAGAACTGCCCGAGCTGCCGATCATAATTGTGCATGCGGTTCAGGACCGAGTTCTTGCCATCGGCATATTTCTCAACCCCCTCCGGAACATCCAGAAACGCATGGGTACCGATGTCGTAAAGCCCAATAAAGAAGGGCTTATCACCTGCATCCCGGGCTCTCGACTCCAGCATTGCATTCAAGGACCGGAAAAGGTCCTTGTCACTCAAGGAGCCGGCAGTCAGGCTAGCCTGACCGTGCAGGAACTCGTCATTCAGACTGTCGAACGAATAGACCTGATCGAAGTCCAGAGCACGCAGCATGGTATTCAGCTGGACTGAATCATGGTGCGGTGAGAAGAAGTAAGTATCGTACCCGCGCGCGCGGAAGATTTGCGGCAGTGTCCTGTAGCGGATACGCGCCAGGGATTGCGCATTGTCGCCCTCGCCCCAGCCGGCGCCGGACTGGGCGCCTCCCGTCCCCGGATAGCCGGAAGCCATTTGCCCCTGGAGCCCCCGGTAGGTCGCCGCGGTGTGATTATAATAATTGTCGACGCGCATGGAACGAGCCAATAGAGCATCGATATTTGGCGTTAAACCAGGATGCCTTCCACCATAGGCATTGATCAGGCGCGCCGACATACCTTCAGTGAAGATGACGATGACATTGCGCTTCTTCTTCGCCTGAGAAACCTTTTCAAAAGGAAGAGCACCCCTGTAGACATAGTTCTTCTTGAAGGGGAACTCACTATCCTTGGTGAAGTAAATATCTCCATCGAATTCCGATGCAGCCGGGCGGAACTCATCCATGCGCCGCTCGGCCAATATATAGGTCGTGCGCAACAGAGACAGCAGAGGCGCCTGGTTCTTCTGCAGCGAAATGACGCCACGCTCATGGGAGGTAGCAAGGAAGGTCATGAGATAGCCAAACAGAGCGACGGCCCATATGCCGACGAACAATCTCGACACCGGCCTCGTTTCGCGATAGCGCCTGGAAGTGTGGGAGAACAGCAGAAAAATCCAGCCCAACACCACTGCACCTACCATTGCCCGAAGTAACCAGGTAGTCGTCAAACGGCTTTCAGCACTATTCTCCATTGCCAGAACAGTGATGTAACTGTTGGACAGAAATAACGAATAAGACTGGGCAACATAAACGACACCAACAGCCAAGGGCAGAATCAGATAGATTCCCCATCGCCATATGCTGGAGCGCGCGCGACGCATGGGTGAAATAAATACGCCTAGCCCACCAAGAACAGCAAGCTCTACCAAAGGCAGCAACCCTTTGATCAACTCCGGCGGGAGAGGGCCTTCAGACCTTGCACAGTATTTGGCAAATACCGTCAGAAATATCCCTGCTACGCCGAAGAAATAAGCGACGTACAAAAACCTGGGATCGAAAATGCGTCTCACCTGCAACCTCACTGCTGATAGACGTGGCAGGAACCTCCCTACAAGAGAAGCCCGCCCGTCCGTAAAAATTCTGCAATGCTAGCAGGAGTATTCTGAAAGGTCCCGCTTACAGAGCCGTCCAATCAGAGCTCAGGCACCATGTGACGCACAGGCACACGCCTCGGGGGCTGCATCAGAGAAGCCTCATTTCGCCTCGATGAGGAACCTTCAGCAGAAGACAAGGTCGCAGGCGAGTGCCCCCATACCCGCCCAATGGCTATTCCCGCTGGTTTACTAGCAAGCGACCATGCATATAATCGAGTTTTACTCAGCAAATCAGCCACCTAAGGCAATCCTGAGAATAATTATCAGTTACCCATTGATCGGGGCGACAAAGCCAAGGGCGGCATATTGAATCAGGCATCGGCATCGCTCCCTCACCGCACACGGAAGGCAGAGCAGGCTTCCGGCACGGTCGCAATCCTGCTTTCCACCTACAACGGTGAGCGTTATCTGATGGAGCAGTTGGACTCATTGGTCAGCCAGACCCATGGGAACTGGGTCATTCATGCCTCGGATGACGGTTCCCAGGACGCGACCCTCTCCATCCTGGAACGCTATCAACGGCAGATGGGCGAAGGGCGGCTGGTGCTGCATCGGGGACCGGCAAAAGGGTTCTCGGCCAACTTCCTTTCGCTGGTCCGGGCGACGGAGATCCAGGCCTCCTATTACGCGTTCTGCGACCAGGACGACATCTGGGCGCCCGACAAACTCGAGCGCGCACTGGCCTGGATCTCGAACAGGCCGGCAGACATGCCCTTGCTGCACTGCTCGCGCACTCGTCTGATCGACGAAGCGGGAAAGCCCATCGGCCTCTCTCCATTGTTCAAGGCCCCCCTGTCCTTCGAAAACGCACTGGTTCAGAGCATCGCCGGTGGCAACACCATGCTTTTCAATGAAGAAACCCGAAAGCTGCTCGCAACGACCCGGGAATCCAGCCACATCGTTTCCCATGACTGGTGGTCCTACATCCTGGTCACCGGCTGTGGCGGAGAGGTCTGCTATGATCCGGAACCCACACTGAATTACCGCCAGCACTCGCAGAACCTGATCGGCTCCAACATATCGATCCGCGGTCGGCTGCAGCGCCTGCGCAGGCTCCTGAAAGGAACCTTCAAGACGTGGAACGAGGCGAATCTGGCAGCCCTGGCTCCCATGCGCAATCATCTGACAGCGCACAGCCTGGAAGTCCTTGACCTGTTCGCCCGGGCTCGAACTGCCCCGCTCCTCCAACGACTCAGCCTGGCGCGCAGGGCTGGCATCTATCGCCAGACCCTTCAGGGCAACCTGGGGTTGTTGATTGCTACTCTTTTCCAGAGGTTTTGATCCATGACCATTCTCGTGACCGGCAGCGCCGGCTTCATCGGCGCCAACTTCGTTCTCGACTGGCTGGCAGGCAATGACGAAAAGGTCATCAGCCTCGACAAGCTGACCTACGCCGGCAACCGCCAGAACCTGGCC
>Ga0182744_1000711_pt1 | contig 30540 bp, 25 predicted proteins | sample eDN3rd30CKraftMG_FD_128525 | JGI IMG/M metagenome (GOLD analysis project Ga0182744, IMG submission 128525) | Enriched Miracle-Growth compost microbial communities from Emeryville, California, USA - eDNA 3rd pass 30_C Kraft MG (version 2) (version 2) ... | reverse complement strand
CTGTTTGCCGGCACCGGCTTCACCCTGCACCCCGACGGCGCCTCGCGCTGGCGCATCGAATTGCCAGCCGATTTTACGCCGCAATGCGCCAGTCCGGTGCTGGTCAGCCGGACCACCGTCAACGAATGGTGGCCCCAGGATATCTCGGCGCGCCCGTGGCGCCGCCTGCTCAACGAACTGCAAATGCTGTGGTACGACCACCCCGTCAACAACGAACGCTATGCCGCCGGCCGCGTTCCCGTGAACAGCCTGTGGTTGTTCGGCGGCGCCAGCCCCGACCAGTTGCGACAAACCCCGCAGCCTGACTCCGCCATTCACGGGTCGCTGCTGGAGCCCGGCTTGGCCCAGGACTGGGGCGCCTGGATAAGCGCGCTTGGCGAGCTCGAGCGCAGCGTGTTCAAACCGCTTGCGGCAAGCCTCCAGCCCAGTCTCGTCTTGCTTGGCCGCGACCGCATCGTCGAAATCCAGCCCCGGCCCCAAGGCCTGTTGTCCCGCCTGCTGCCCCGCCGCAACGAAACATGGAGAACCTGGTGGTCGCCCCAAAACTAAGCAATCGTCCCGCTCAACCCGAAACCGCAAGGGCGCTGGAGAGCGCCGGCATCCATCCCCTGCTCGCCCGGCTGTGGGCGGCGCGCGGCGTCACCCAGGCCAGCGAAGCCCAATTGAAATGGTCGGCGCTGATACCGCCGGCACAGCTTACGCAAAGCGAGCACGCTGCCTGCGTGCTGGCCGACGCCATCCAGGCACGCAAACGCCTGCTCATCATCGCCGACTACGATTGCGACGGCGCCACCGCCTGCGCGGTCGGCATCCGCGCCCTGCGCGCCATGGGCGCCATCGTCGACTTCCTGGTACCGAACCGCTTCGAAACCGGCTACGGGCTTTCCCCCGAAGTCGTGCGGCTGGCCGCCGTCCACCCCACAGGCAGGCCCGACATCCTGCTGACCGTGGACAACGGCATCGCCAGCGTCGACGGTGTGCAAGCCGCGGCGGACAACGGCATGGAGGTCGTCATTACCGACCACCACCTGCCGGGCGACGTGCTGCCCGCCGCGCTGGCCATCGTCAACCCAAATCAACCCGGCTGCGGCTTCCCCTCCAAGAATCTGGCGGGCGTGGGCGTCATTTTTTACCTGATGCTGGCGCTGCGCGCCGAATTGCGCCGGCGCGGCGTCTTCACTCCCGATGGCGGCCCCAGGCTGGACAATCTGGCCGATCTGGTGGCTCTGGGAACCGTGGCCGACGTCGTCAGGCTGGATGCCAACAACCGGCTGCTGGTTACCCAAGGCCTGCTGAAAATGCGCGCGGGCCGCATGCAGGCCGGACTGCGCGCTTTGTTCGCCGTGGCGGCCCGCGAACCGCGCACCGCCAACGCTTTCGACCTGGGCTTTGCACTGGGGCCACGCATCAACGCCGCGGGACGCCTGGCCGACATGAGCCTGGGCATCAATTGCCTGGTTACCGACGACGAGGCGCTGGCCCTCAAGCTGGCCCGCGAGCTCGACGAGATGAACCAGCAGCGCCGCGGAATCGAGACCACCATGCGCGAAGAGGCCCTGGCCTCTTTGGCTCAAAGCGACCCCGTCGTCAAAGCCTCGGTATGCGTCTACCATCCCGAATGGCACCAGGGCGTGGTCGGCCTGGTCGCCTCGCGCCTGAAGGAAACCTACTGGCGGCCCACCCTGGCCTTCGCCCGCGCGGACAGCGGCGAACTGCGGGGTTCGGGCCGCTCGATTCCCGACGTGCATCTGCGCGACGTGCTCGACCTGGTTTCCAAGCGCTACCCGGGCATCATCCTGAAATTCGGCGGCCACGCCATGGCTGCGGGCCTTACATTGCGCGAAGATGCCTACGACCTCTTTGCCGAAGGCTTCGACGCCGCGGTCAGGGAATTCACGGGCAAGGCCAGTTTCGAACCCGTCATCACCACCGACGGCTCGCTCGAAAGCGGCTATGCCAACGCCGACGTCGCCCTGCTATTGCAGCAGCAAGTATGGGGCGCCGGCTTTCCGGCGCCGGTGTTCCGCGATACGTTCTTCGTGCGCCAGCAGCGGCTGCTCAAGGACAAGCACCTGAAACTGAGCCTGGAGCGCGGCCACCAGCGCTTCGACGCCATCTGGTTCAACCACGCCGAAATGCTGCCCGAGCAGGTCGACGTGGCCTACCGGCTGGATCGCAATGTCTGGAACGGCATGGCCTCGGCGCAATTGATCATCGAATACGCGGGGCAGGCGCAGGACTAGCCGGCAGGCCTGACGGGGCCTTCGCCGCCCGGCCTCAGACAGGGGCTGAAGCAGCGGAGCGGCCTCAGGCCTGTTCGGCCTGGGAGCCGGCTATCTGGCGCAGCGCGCGCTCGAAGACTTCGGGCGGCTGGCCGCCCTGGATGAGATGCCTGTCGTTGACGATGATGGCCGGCACCGAGCTGATGCCGTGATCCAGATAGAACTGCTCGCGCTCGCGCACCTCGGCGGCGTAGGCGTCGGACGCCAGGATTTCCCGGGCCTTGGCTTCGTCCAGCCCCGCCTTGCCGGCCAGCCGCACCAGCACATCGTGCGAGCTGGGATCTTCGCCATCGGTAAAGTAGGCCTGAAACAGGGCATGCTTGAGCTCGACCTGGCGCCCCTCCAGTTCGGCCCAGTGCAGCAGGCGATGCGCATCGAAGGTGTTGTAGATGCGATTGCGCGGCCCGAAGGTGAAGCCCACGCCTTCGCCGCGTGCGCGAATGGCCTCGTGCGTCTGGGCGATTTGTTCGGGCGTGGAGCCGTATTTCTCGGCCAGGTGCTCGATGATCTCCTGGCCGCCCTCGGGCATTCGGGCATTGAGTTCGAAAGGCTGGAAATGCAGCGTTGCCTGGATGTCGCCATCCAGCCGGCCCAGCGCGTTTTCCAGCGAACTCAACCCGATGGCGCACCACGGGCACGAGACATCGGAAACGAAATCGATTTTGAGCTGGGCAGTCATGAGGGCCTCTGGCAATGCGGGATGGCGCCGCGCCACCGGCGGCGGACGAGCAAAGTATACGAACCCCCTGGGCCGATTGCAACGGATCGGTTTTGCTCCTACTATTGTTTGTGCAAGGCGCTCCAGAGTATGCGGGCAGTGTTCTTCAGGCAATGGCATCACGCTCCCAGGCGCCACATGAAAAGGATGCAATCCATGACATACCGCAAGCCGGCCAGCACCATGTGGTCGGAGGCCGTCAATATGCTGGAACAGGCCGACCGTCTACACCGCCAATTTTTCCGCCTGGCCCAGGGCCCCGCGCGAGGCCCCACCTGGGAACCCCCGGTCGATCTCTTCGAAACCCAAAACCAGATAACCGTGCTGGTCGCCTTGCCCGGGGTCGAGCCGGAGCAGGTCAAGGTCGTCATCGAAAACGGCCATCTGGGCATCGTCGGCGAACGGCCCATGCCCGCCCCCGCGCTGGCGCACGTGCGCCGCATCGAGATCCCCTACGGGCGTTTCGAGCGCCGCATCGAGCTTCCCCCAGGACAGTTCCAGATCCAGGAATCCAGGCTGGCCCACGGCTGCCTGGTGCTCAGTTTGCTGAAACTCGCGTAACGCCAGGCAAGGTCACGTCATGCAAGCCAAAAATCCTGACACCGCCACGACGCCCGAAACCGCCAACGCCGAGGCCGCCAATGCGCCGCCCGATCAATCCAGCGCTTCTTCCCAGGCCGAGCCGTCCCCGCCCCTGCCCGACGACGCGCTCATCATCATCCCGGTGCGCAATCTGGTGCTGTTTCCTCAGCTCGTCGTGCCGATCAGCATAGGCCGCGAAAGCTCGGTGCTGGCCGCCCAGGAAGCCGCGCGCGCCGGGCGCCAGATCGGCGTGCTGCTGCAGCGCGAATCCGACAAGGACGAACCCAGCAACGACGCCATGTACCGCGTAGGCACGGTGGCCAGCATCCTGCGCTACGTCACCACCCCCGATGGCTCCCACCATATCGTCTGCCAGGGCGAGCAGCGCTTCCGCGTCGAGGAATTCCTGGACGGCTATCCCTACATGGTCGCGCGCGTCAAGACCTTCGAAGAACCCAAAACCGAAAGCCCCGACATCGAAGCCAGAATGCTGCAGCTTAAAATGCGCACCGGCGAAATCCTGCAATATCTGCCCCAGGCCCCGGCCGAGCTGGCCACCACCGCGCAGAACATCACGTCCGCATCGGTGCTGGCCGATTTCGTCACCGGCTTCATGGATCTCAAGCCGACCGAGAAACAAGACGTCCTGGAAACCTTCGATCTTCTCAAGCGCCTGGATAAAGTGCTGGCCTATCTGGTGCACTTCGGCGAAGTGCTGCAGATCAGCCACGACATCGACCAGCAAACCAAAGAGCGCTTCGAAGACCGCCAGCGCGAAGTCCTGCTGCGCGAGCAGCTCAAAACCATTCAAAAGCAGTTGGGCGACACCGACGGCAATTCGGCCGAGATGGAGGAAATCGAAAACAACATCGTCAAGGCCAAGATGCCGGACGAGATCGAAGCCGTCGCCCGCAAGGAACTCAAGCGGCTCGAGCATATGTCGGACGCCTCGGCCGAATACGCCATGGTGCGCACCTACCTGGACTGGCTTACCGAACTGCCCTGGTCGGTGACCACCCAGGACCGCATCGACATCGCCGAGGCGCGCGAAATACTCGACAAAGACCATTACGGGCTGCAGAAAATCAAGCGGCGCATTCTCGAATACCTGGCCGTGCGCAAGCTCAACCCACAAGGCCATAGCCCTATACTGTGCTTTGTCGGGCCTCCGGGCGTGGGCAAGACCTCGCTGGGGCAAAGCATCGCCAAGGCCACCGGCCGCAAATTCGTCAGGCTGGGCCTGGGCGGCGTGCACGACGAGGCCGAGATCCGCGGCCACCGGCGCACGTACATAGGCGCCCTGCCCGGCAACATCATCCAGGCCGTGCACAAGGCCGGCGCGAAAAACTGCGTCATGATGCTGGACGAAGTCGACAAGCTCGGCGCTGGCATACAAGGCGACCCGGCCGCCGCCCTGCTCGAGGTGCTCGACCCCGAGCAGAACTCGGCATTCCGCGACAACTACCTGGCCGTTCCGTTCGATCTGTCCCAAATCCTTTTCATCACCACGGCCAACGTGCTCGACACCGTGCCCGGCCCCTTGCGCGACCGCATGGAAATCATCCAGCTGATGGGCTATACCGAAGAGGAAAAAACCCAGATCGCCTTGCGCTACCTCATTGCGCGCCAGTTGGAGGCCAACGGCCTGAAGCCCGACCAATGCTCCATCAGCGAAGCCGCGGTGCGCAGCATCATCCGTTCCTATACCCGCGAAGCGGGCGTGCGCTCGCTGGAGCGCGAAATCGGCAGCACCTTCCGTCACGCGGCCATGCGCATCGCCGAAGGCACGGCGCAACATGTGGAAATCGGCGAAGACGATCTCCATGCCATTCTGGGCCCCAAGAAATTCGAAAGCGAGCTGGCCATGCGCACCAGCACACCCGGCGTCGCCACCGGGCTGGCGTGGACGCCTGTGGGCGGCGACATACTTTTCATCGAGGCCAGCCTCATTCCCGGAAGCGGCAGGCTCATTCTTACCGGCCAGTTGGGCGACGTCATGAAGGAAAGCGCACAGGCGGCGCTGACCCTGCTCAAGGCCCACGCAAAGCAACTGCTCCTGGACGAAAAAATCTTCAAGGACAGCGATATCCATGTGCACGTCCCCGCCGGCGCCATTCCCAAGGACGGACCCAGCGCCGGCGTCGCCATGTTCGTCGCACTGGCATCCCTGGCCACCGGCATCCCCGTGCGCAGCGATTTCGCCATGACGGGCGAAGTCAGCCTGCGCGGCCTGGTCCTGCCCATAGGCGGGGTCAAGGAAAAAGTGCTGGCCGCGCTGGCCGCCGGCATCAAGACCGTCATGCTGCCCGCGCGCAACCAGAAGGATCTCGAAGACATCCCTCCCGAAGCGCAAAGCCGGCTTCAGTTCGTATTTCTGGAAAAAGTCGAAGACGCCATCCGGGCCGCGCTGGAACGCCAGCCCACGCCGGCCGGCCCTGCGGCCTGAGCCCGACGGCAACAACAGGGCAAGCCCCGCGGCGCGCGGCCAAAGCCTGGCCCCGCCGCCACCTCGGTGTGCTCAGCACGAATAACGGCTATCGCCGGGGCAAACCGCACGCTATGCGGCGCTGGCCTTGGAAAAATCAGGGTGAACGTTTTCGTCGATCAGCCGCCTGAGGGCGCCGACCAGCTCATCGACCTTCCGACCGGTGGTTTCCATATGGGCATGGGCCAGCGCGTACAGCTTGCTGCGCGCGCCCAGCGCGCCCACAATGCTGGCCATGGCTTCTTCCTGCAATTGCGGCGTGGCGATGCGAACATCGTGCTGCGCCATGACACGCCTGAAATGCTCTTCGGGCGCGGCATGCAGCCACACGCTGAAAAACGAATGCAATAGCAGCTCGTAGGTGGCGGGCTCCATCACGATGCCTCCGCCGGTTGCAATGACAACCTCCGGGTAGGTGGCCACCACCCGTTCCAGGCTGCTGCGCTCCAGGCGGCGAAATCCCGCCTGGCCATAAATGGAAAAAATTTCGTTCAGGGAAAGCCCCGCCTCTTTTTCCACCTCGGCATTCAGTTCGACGAAGGGAACCTCCAGCCGCTCGGCCAGCAATACGCCCAGCGTCGACTTGCCCGCGCCGCGCAGGCCGATAAGCGCAATGCGGCGGGGTGCGGCTCGCCCTGTCTGTGACCGGGCGAATCGTTCGACCAGATGCTTGCGGATCTCGCGCAGTTGCAGCGGTGGCTGCCGCTTCAGCAGCTCGATGATCAGCGCGTAATCCGTGCCGTAGCGCTCGTTGTCCGACAACAGGCTGTCGGCCGGCAAGCTCAGTGCGGCCGCCAGTTTATGCAGCACGGCAATGGAAATATTGCCGTCGCCCTTTTCAACCCGCGACAAGTACGGCAGGGAAATGTCGGCATCCTGCGCCAGCTGCTTCATGGTCATGCCCCTGCCCGCGCGCGCGGAACGCACGCGCTGCCCAAGGCGCCGGGACAGTTCGGCGATTTCCTGTTCCGACAACGACTTTTGCAGTGTCATGATCTTGCTTCAGCCGCGCCGCTTACAAGCGGATGACCGCATCGGAAGGTTCGGCGCCGTACATTTCCTCCACCAGCCTGCCTCGGGCAGCCAGAACCGCCGACTGGTTGATATAGCCCTTGTCGGTGATCTCGCCATCGTCGACCGAAGGCGGCGTGGTCAGCAGCAGCGCCCGATCTGCATAGGTAGAGCTGCCCGTGCCGTCCTTGTGCATGGCTCGCAGCCCTTTCCGGATATGCTCGCGCACGGCGGGATGCGCGGCGATTTCATCCAGCGAGGCCTCGGTGCCCAGCCCTGTAAGCTGGCGGCATGCCGTGGCGTTGAGGAAGACAAGAAAACCCACGGAATCGCGATCGTGGCCGGTCACCACGATGTCCTGCGCCAGGGGAGCCAGGTGCTCGATGCCCTTGACCCGCAGCGTTCCAACGCTTACCCAGGTGGCCGTGGTGAGCTTGAAGTCTTCGGAAACCCGGCCGTCGAACATGAGTCCGGCTTCGGGACGGTCCGGGTCGGCGAAGCGCACGGCATCGCCGATAAGGTAGAAGCCCTCTTCGTCGAACGCCTTGGCCGTCAGCTCGGGCTGCTTGAAATAGCCCGGTGTGATGTTGGGCCCCTTGACGCGAACTTCCAGCTTGCCGCCGTTGGGCACCAGCTTGAGGCTGACCCCCGCGATCGGCAAGCCGATGACGCCGGATTGGTCGGCCTGGAAATGACAGTCGGTGGCCAACGGCGAGGTTTCCGTAGAGCCCCAGGCCGTCACCATGGGAATGGCGTGGCCAAGCTCCTGGCGCGACAGCTCGATAAGGCCGTCCCACAAATGCTGAGGCAACGCCGCGGCTGCATAAAAGATGACCTTGAGACGGGAGAAGAACTGGCGGCGCAACTGCGCATCGGTGCGCAGTACGGGAAGCAGCATGTCGAAAGCCCGGGGCACGTTCATGTACAGCGTCGGGGCGGTATCGCGCAAATTGGCGATGCTGGTATCGAACAGCCCCGGCATGGGCTTGCCGGCATCAAGGTAAAACGTACCGCCGTTGACCAGGATGATATTGAAATTGTGATTGCTGCCGAAGGTATGGTTCCAGGGCAGCCAGTCCAGCAGCACCGGAGGCTCCTCGCCCAGGAAGGGCCATGCCTGCAGCTTGCCCTGCATGCTCGAGCACAGCATGCGCTGCGTATTGATGACGCCCTTGGGGTACCCCGTGGAGCCCGAGGTGAACAAAATCTTGGCGATCGTGTCGGGGGTGACTTGCGCATAGGCACGGTGCACCGCCTCGTCGTCCCGCTGGGCCAGCATATCGGAAAACACCAGGCCGCCCTCGATCCTGGCGTCGGAGTCGGCCACCACCAGGGTTGCGTTGTGCAAGCCTTCGATGGACTTCAGCGCAGGCCTGTAGCGCTCGGCGCCGCCTACATAGATGACGGATGGATCCAGGCGCTGAACCAGGTTCTTCAGCTTGGCGTGGTCTTTGGAAACCAATGAATACGCGGGTGAAATGCCCGCATAGGGAATGCCCACATGCATGCAGGCAAGCATGATGAGCCCATGCTCGATGCTGTTGTCCGTCAGGACGCAGAAAGGGCGATCGGCCGGCACGCCCTGCTTCAGCAGCCAGGTGCCGATGCGGTAGACCTTGTCCAGGGCCCCGGCGTAGCTGACGCCCTCCCATCGGCCTGATGCCGGGTTGCGCGCCATCAGGAAATCACGATCGGGCGCCTCGCGGGCCCAGTGCTCGAGGAATTCGCCGATGCAGCGCGCATAGGGCTCGAGGGGAACGGGATTCTCAACCACAATGGTGCCGTCGGGACGCGACGCGACGGTTACGGCCGGCTCGGCGAAAAGCGCGGCTTCCTGGGCTTGAGGTAAATTCATGCTTGTCTCCATCGTATATCTTGCCCCGGACTGGCCGGACAGGGCGGCTCCGAAGCGATTATGCTGCCCTTGCGGGCATTTATTGATGAATACTATACGCAATTTGAATATCACATGCAATATATAGTTTATATCCACGAACCTGCCGCATCCGGCCCCTTCCCGCCGGCGCCGCGGCATCCTGCAGTCTTCAAACGCGGCGCGGAATCATGAACACAAGCAATATTCCTCTCTTCCCGCTGGGCAGGGCCCTGTTCCCCGACGGGGTCCTGCACCTGCGCATCTTCGAGGTCCGCTATCTCGACATGATCAAGAAAAGCATAGAAGCCGGCGAACCCTTCGGCATCGTGCCCTTGATCGAAGGCAGCGAGGTGCGCAGGCCCGAAGCCACCGAGGTCCTGGCGCAAGCCGGCACGCTGGCAAGGATAGACGAATGGGTGTCGCCCATGCCCGGGCTCATTCAGCTGCGCTGCTCGGGCACCCGGCGTTTCCATCTGCAAGACTGCGAGCAAGGCCGGTTCGGGCTGTGGAGCGGGGATATCGCCCTGATGGCGGACGACCCCGTCATCGCCATTCCCGACCCGCTGCAGGCCAGCGCCAACCGGCTGGGAAAGCTGATCGCCGACATGCAGAAAAGCGGCACGCCAGCGGCCGCCATGCCTCTGGCCCCACCGTTCCGCCTGGACGAATGCGGCTGGGTTGCAAACCGCTGGTGCGAGCTGTTGCCGCTCATGCCCGTCGAGCAGCAAGACATGCTGACGCTGGACGATCCAGTAAGGCGCCTGGCCCAGGTGCAGCAGATATTGAACGGCCAGGGGCTGCTTTAAACAGCGGCCAAACCGCAATGACGCGCATCGGGCCGTGCCCGCCCCGCTGCCGCGGCTCGCGGCAGCGATCAGCCCGATTCTTAACGGATAAGCCAGCTGGAAGCCACGGCCAGGGGCATTTGAATGGCCCGCGACACGCCCGAAGGCAGGTTCAGGGGCTTGAGCACCATTTTGACGGCCATGGAAACAGGGTAAAGCGGCCGCAGCTCGCGGCCGAGCTGTTTGCACAGCATCTTGAACTCCGCCTTGTTGGCCCTGGCGCCGACATGCGTGGAATAAGCGTACCAAAGCGCGCATTCGGCGTCGGACTGCCGGGCTTCCAGTACGCGCCGCTTCAGCGCACCCAGAACCTTCAGGCGGCCAATGCGCTCGACGTCGCTGTACTGGCGGAAATAGCGGAAGAAGTGTTTGTAGTGGCCGACCTCTTCGGCCCCGATGCGAGCAGCTATGCCTGCCAGCACGGGTTCGGTGGCCCGCTCGGAAAGCGCCCTGTAGAACGTGGCCGTGCCCGTTTCGACCACGCAGCGGGCCGCCATTTCCAGGCCCCGGGTCGATTCGAATTCTTCGACCGTGCATAGCTTGGAGTATTCGGCGAAGAACGCATCGTAGGCGGTGTTCCAGTCGAACTCGGGCCAGGCATGCTGCACATAGCCCCTGAGGGCTCGCCCGTGGCGCAGCTCTTCGTGCTGCCAATGTTGGTCCAGCCATTCGACCACCGGCGCGTCGCCATCGAAGTACTGGATGAGATTGCCGGTATAAAGGTCGGAGGCAATTTCAATGAACGATGCGCCCGCCACCATGTAAAGCAGCTCGTCGCATCCTGAAACGCGCGCCATGTCGACGGCATCGTATGGGATCTGGTCGAGTCCCCAAGCCGGCAGCCTGGGGGTGGTATCTTGCTTCACAACGTCTTGCGTCATATCTGCACCTCACACACTATTCTTCTCCCCGCTTCATGGATTATTGTATGCCATGCTGCCGCGATTCGACAGCGCGGCGGCCCGTGCGAACCTATGGTCCTCACCCTGCCATGCTATAACTAAAACAGCCGCGATACGTCGCGGGCAATACCCTGATACGCCGCGCAATCGCCTGTTGCAAGCGCCACGGACAAACACGGCAAGCCCGGCATTCACACACCGCGAGGACACGCCATGAGCATAGCCTTCCCCGGATATTCCAGCCCACTGGCCGGGGCGGAAGCCCCTCTGGACATGCTCGCCACATGCCATACCCGGATCGAGCGCCAATGCGCCATTTTGGCCCGGCTGGTTCCCCACCTGGAGCAACACGGCGCCGACGCCGAAGCGGCATCCGCCGCGGCCGGCATCATCCGCTATTTCGATATCGCCGCGCCCTTGCATCATGCGGACGAGGAAGAAAATCTTTTCCCCGAACTGCTGGAAGCCATGGCCGGCTCCGACGCCGTCTGCATCCGCGAAATCACGGCAAGCCTGGTAGCCGAACACCGCCTCCTGGAGGCGGATTGGCGGCATTTGCGAATCGCCCTGGCGCAAATCGCCGAAGGCCGAACTACCCCGCTGCCCGCTCCGGACGTCGAAGCTTTTGTCCAGCGCTACGCCAGGCATCTTGAACGCGAAGACAACGAGCTCTTTCCCATGGCATCCAGACTGCTGGGCGACGCGGCATTGAGCCGCATGGGTGGCGCCATGGCGCACCGGCGCAATCTTGCGCCGCCAAAGTCGTAGGCGCGGCGGGAACACGCGAGATACCAGCTTGCAGGGCTTGCAGGGCTTGCAGGGCTTGCAGGGCTTGCAGGCAAGATTTTATCTTGACAAAACGGGCAATCCGGCGTATCTTTTATTAGACAATTTTTACGCTATGCTTTGCATGCTTCAGTTGATTCTTGAGTCGGCACCCAAGATAAAGCTGTCGCTTTTTTGGGAATCTTTATCCCCCTACCCACGGTTCACACCGCGTCTCACGAGCAGGCTCCGCCACTCATCGTAGCGGCAAAGCTCTTCATCCCCATCAGCCAGCAAAGCAAACGCGGCTCAACGCCCAAAGCGTGCGCCGTCATAGTTATTTTTCCTGTACTACGCCGCCGAATCAACGCCGCGCCCATCGGTCGCGTATCGATTCGCCGTTCGTACCCGGCTAAGGCCGGGCAGGCGCAATGCCCGCCCGGTTCGATCAACCAACTTAGGAGTCCCGTTTATGGCCAAAGAAGAACTACTTGAAATGCAAGGTTCCGTTACCGAAGTATTGCCCGATTCGCGCTTCAGGGTCTTGCTGGACAATGGGCATCCCATCATTGCCTACACCGGCGGCAAAATGCGCAAGCACCACATCCGTATTCTGGCGGGCGACAAGGTCACACTTGAAATGTCGCCCTACGACCTGAGCAAAGGCCGCATTACCTTCCGCCATATCGCAGGCCGCCCCCCCATGGCCCCCGCACGCCGGCACAGCTAGCTCTTCGTCACGGCAAACCGCTCCAGAGCGCCGCTCTGCCCGGAGATCCTGCTCCACTGCGCAACTTCGAAATCGATCACGGCCAGGCCGGCTGGAGGAAACTCCTGCCGCAACCGGCTGTATGCGGTGCGCCCGCCCCGCCCCACCAATTGCAGGGCCAGCAAGTGCAAACCCGGATTGTGTCCAACCAGCAAGATGGTGGACGGTTCGGACGAAACCCCATGCAGGGTTTCCAGCAAGACGCTGGGATGCGCTTCATAAATCCTGTCTTCGAAAATGGCCGGCACCAGGCTGGGCAAGCGCTTCTGCACAAGGCTCCAGGTGGTGCGCGTACGCAGCGAGCCAGAAACCAGCGCCAACTCGGGCAGCAGGTTTTCCTGGGCCAGATACCCTCCGATCTCGTCCGCCTCTTGTTCGCCCACCGGCGACAATGGGCGATCGTAGTCCCTGGTATGGGGCGGACGGTCGGCCTGGGCATGGCGCAACAGCAAAAGACGGCGAAACACAGCTGTCATGAACGGCTTCCTCGTTGAAGCGGACATTGGCGGGATGCCAGTATCCGGTAATGCGGCGAACCAGGCGAGGCCTTGACCGACTGGGCCAGAACCAGCGAAAACGACGCACAGGGTATGGGCGCCATCGGCCATTCGGCAACGGCCTCCACCTTGCGCGCCAGTGTGATGTGGGGACGAAAGGACGTTTCCTGCGGAAACGAAATGGATTTTTCCCGCAGCTTTTCCAGCAACTGCCGCCGGACCTCGAACACGCTTTGCGGGGGATTGGTCATGCCCGCCCAGACCAGCTTCAAGCGGCTGAAGCAGCCGTAAGTATCCAGCAGGCACGTTATCTCGGGCAAGGACAAGCCAAGCAGTATTTCCTTCAGGACGGGCAAGGCCTGTTCGGGCTGCTCGCCAAGAAAGGCCAGGGTCAGATGAAAATCCTCGACATGGGTCTTTCGTCCCGACAAGACCTCCTGCAGGCCCTGCAATTGCCGCGCGGCGCTTGCATCCGGCCATAAAGCGTAGAACAGACGCGGCCGCCCGGAGGGCTGGGCACCCATTGTGCTACGCCCCGCCTCGGGCTTTCCGGCGGCCTGCGGACAACGATGCGGCCTGTGCCTCAGGCACTGCCGGCCTCGAGCCTGAGGCGCATGGAAAACTCGTTCCAGGTCATCAGCTGCAGACCGTCCAGCATGCGGATCTGCAGCGCGCCGACACCCGCGCCCGCCTGCTCGACCGCCTGGGCGGCCCATTCGCCCACGACGCCAAAATACGCCATGGCCGATACCGTTGCCCGCCAGGCATCCGGCTGCACGGCGGCAAAAGCGCCAATGACGGCGGTTGCCGAACACCCCATGCCCGTCACCTTGGTCATCCACTCGTGCCCGTTCGAAAGTGCAAGCCTGCGGCCCGCCGCATCGACGATATGGTCGACCGCGCCCGAAACGCACACCACGCAGGAATGCAAACGCGCAAGCCCGCATGCCGCTTCGACGGCCTGGTCGGAAGCCGCCAGGCTTTCCACCCCCTTGGTGGCGGCATCCAGCCCCGCCACGCTCATGATCTCGGACGCGTTGCCGCGAATGACGGCGGGCGAGCCGATGGCCAGCAATTCTTTCAACGCCGCATTCCGGTACGCTGTTGCGCCGGCGCCGACAGGATCCAGCACCACCGGCACGGAAGCGTCCTTGGCGGCGCGAAAAGCCAGTTTCATGGACTCGACCCAATACGGATCGAGAGTGCCGATATTCAACACGACCGACTGGGCAATCCTGGCCATGTCTTCGACCTCTTCATGCGCATGCGCCATGACGGGCGCGGCGCCCAGGGCCAGCAAGGCATTGGCGTTGTAGTTGGTGACCACGAAATTCGTAATGCTGTGCACCAGCGGCGCCCGGCTGCGCACAGCCAGGATGTCCGCCCATATGTCATCGGCGCTCAAGGTGGTTGGGTTCATCGTATGCTTTTTGGAAGACAGAACTGCCACCATGATAACGCCATCGGCCGCCCCCGCAGCGTCTCGACCCGCGCGGCATCGGAGCCCTTCACGCCCAACCGCGGACTCAGCCGGCCGCTGGCGCCTTGCGCGCCTTGTTCAGGACCAGATAGGCGAATCCGCCGATCACCACCCCCCAGAACGCCGACCCCAAACCCAGGAAGGTCATATTGGACGACGTTGCCAGGAAGGTGATGATCGCGGCCTCGCGGTGTGCTTCTTCCTGGATCGCACTGACGACATTGGTCGCAATGGCCCCTATCAGTGCCAGCCCGGCCAGAATGGCGACGAGTTCCTTGGGCAAAGCCGTGAACAGCAAGACGATCGTTCCGGCGAATGTCCCGCCAATCAGGAAAAACACGCCGTTGGCTATGCCGGCAACGTAGCGCCTGGAAGGGTCCTCATGGGCATCTTCCCCCGTGCACAACGCCGCGGTGATGGCGGCAAGCATTACAGTAATGCCGCCAAAAAAAGCAATGACAATGGATGCCAGGCTGCTGAGCGATAGAATCGGCCGTGCCGGCGCCTGATAGCCGGACACACGCAAAATAGCCATGCCTGGCAGAAACAACCCGGTAAGACTGACCAGAACCAAAGGCAACGCCAAGCTGAGCGTGCTGCTCCAGGTCCATTCGGGGCTGATGTACACGGGGGTGGCCAGCTTCAATTGCAGATTGCCGAGATGGGTGCCGCCAAGCAGAACCGCAACCGCTACGCCCACAAGCAAAACCAGTACGATGCTATAGCGCGGCACAAGACGCCGGAACAAAATATAAGCGGCCACCATGCTCAGGGCCAGTACCGGCATGGTGGCAATCGACTTGAACGCATTGACCCCAAAATCAAACAGAATGCCGGCCATCATCCCTGAAGCGATGCCATTGGGAATACTGCGCATAATCCTGTCGAACGAGCCTGAAATGCCGATAAAGAAAATAATGACAGCGGCCGTGATGTAGGCGCCCACCGCTTCATTGATCGAAATGGCCGGAAACACGGTGACCAGCAATGCCGTTCCCGGTGCGGACCAGGCAACGATTATGGGCATTTTCAAGCGCCAGCTAAGATAAATGCCCACCACGGCGGGGCCAATTGAAATCGCCCAGATCCAGGACGACATCATTTCAGGGGAAATACCTGCCGCGTCGCCCGCCTGAAAAAAGATGACCGCCGGCCCGGCATAGGCAATAAGCACGGCCAGGAAAGCGGCCATTGTGGCCGACAAAGACCAATCTTTTCTTAGCACGCTGCTTCTCCCTTTTCTTGCCCTGCGTTATCGGTTGTTTTGAGGCTTTGCGCGTATTCTAGTTTGAAAACCCCCGAACCTCATGTTAAACATCGTGCAGTACGCCCTCTTGAGCATGGGCGGCAGGCCAACCTCACAGGAAACACTATGCCATCGCCATCCGCAAACGACCACGCCCCCCCTTCCCCGGACAATGGCACAGCGCGTAAAGTGGCAGGCTACCACGCCCATGTATATTTCAACGCGCAAACGCTGGAGCAGGCACGCAAATTATGCACCGAAGCCGCGGCGCGTTTCCCGCTCAAAATGGGACGGGTACATGAAAAGCCGGTCGGGCCGCATCCCGACTGGAGCTGCCAGCTGGCATTCCGCAAGGGCTTGTTCGAAGAAGTCATTACCTGGCTGGCCATGCACCGCAACGGCCTGGTGGTCTTCGTCCACCCCGTCACCGGCAACGACCTCATCGACCACCGCGACTACGCCATCTGGATGGGCGCGGTCCGGCCCCTCGACCTCTCGGTATTGTCTGGCCGCGACGAACCCGTCAGCTACGAGTTCTGATTTTGCGGCAGCAGGCCCGAGGCGATGGCGAACAGCTGGCTCTTGAAATTGATGCCCAGCTTGTCGAATGCCCTGCCACGGTAGGTTTTCACCGTGGTCAATGAAAGCCCCAGGTCGGCGGCGATTCCGTCGTAGGTCCTGCCCAACAGCAAGCCCTCGCACACCGCCAGTTCGCGGCCGGTAAGGCGCGGGCAGATCCGGCCAAGCTCGACCGCCAGGGTTCGGCGCTGCGTTTGCGCGAACCGCCACTGCTGTCGACCGATGGCAATGTGCTTCTTGAGGCAAATGGAAACAGAGCCGGCAAACCCGGCAACCGCGTCCACATCGTTGGAACCGAAGGTTCGATGGCTATCGTAACGGTACAGATTGGCGGCGAACAAGCCTTCGTCGCCGTCTTCGCACACGATGGAAAGGCGATCCCCGATGCCGTGCCGCCGATAGATGGCATCGCGATGGGCCGGCGCGAACTGGCTTTGATGCGTGTAGTTCATGGACAGCCCGCCGGGCGCCAGCACGGCCTTGGCCGAATCGAAAGTATGGTCGCAGGCATGCAGCGCGGACTGATAGCTTTTGAAGCAGTCGGCGCTGACATCCACGGTGCCTCTGCTGGACGACAGAAACATATGGGGCACGGCCTGGGTGCTAAGTTGGTAGACCGATAGAAAATCCACATAGGCGACCTGGTTCACCGCCTCCAGCAGATGCGTGCCGAAATCGCTGTCTCCCAAAGAAACGATCAGGCTTTCGAGGCCGGCGCCAAGCCTCAGATCGTCTTTGCCGGCCTCGCGGGCCGCCTGCCCATCCAGACTCCAGGCATCCATGATGTGCTCCTTGCATAAATCGGGCGGCTGCCCAAGCAATCGTACATGCTTGTCAACCTTTAGGAGGACAGACCGGCCACGGCAGTTTGTCCATAATTATTCCCACAATCATAAATCCATACTTCGTCCAGTACGCAATATTACAGGGAGACAATCCGCATGAAAACGCTGAAAGCCATTACCCTGCCCTCCGTCCTGAGCCTCGCCCTGGCGGCGGGCCTGGCCGCGGCACTGCCCGGAATCGCGCAGGCCGACATCACGGTCGGCGTCATCCTTTCCTCTACCGGCCCGGCCGCCTCGCTGGGCAAGCCGGCGGAAAACACGGTCAAGCTCTGGCCGGACAGCATCGACGGGCAAAAACTCAAGATCATATCGGTCAACGACAACAGCGACCCCACCGAGGCCGCCAAGCTGGCCACCAAGCTCATCAAGGAAGACAAGGTCGATGTCATCGTCGGCCCCTCGATCACTCCGCCGTCGATCGCCGCCGTGGAAGTCGCCGGGCACAACGCCACCCCCATTATTGCGCTGGGTGGCGGAAACGCCATCATCGAACCTCAGGAAGGCCCACGCAAATGGGCTTTCAAGATGGCCGCGCCCGAGTCGGTCTCGATTGCCCGCGCGATCGACCACATGAAAAAGAATCATGTGAAAACCGTCGGCGCCATCGCCGTCACCACAAGCTACGGCGAAGGGTTCCTGAAGGCATTCAGCGAACAGGCTCCCGCCCAGGGCCTGAAGATCAGCGACGTGGAGCGCTACAACGCGCAAGATCTCGGAGTCACGGCGCAAATCCTGCGCATCATGGCGACCAAACCCGATGCCGTATATATTTTCAGCTTCGGCACGCCGGCCGTTCTGCCGCAGGCCGAGCTGGTCAAGCGCGGCTACAAGGGAAAAATCTACCAGACCCACGGCATCGCCAACGCCGACTTCCTGCGCGTGGGTGGAAAATCGGTGGAAAACACCTACCTTGCCGTCGCGCCCGTGCTGGTTGCCGAACAACTGCCGGCCAGCGACCCGACCAAAAAGCAGGGCATGGAATATGTGCAGAAATACGAGAAAGCCTACGGTCCGGGAACGCGCTCGCTGTTCGGCTCGACGGCCTGGACGGCACTGAACTGGCTGCAGGCCACCGTTCCCGTGGCGCTCAAGCACGCCAAACCGGGCACGCCGGCCTTCCGCCAGGCCTTGCGCGATGCGCTGGAAAACATGCATGAAGTCGTCAGCCCCGAAGGCGTATTCACCATGAGTCCCAAGAATCACAACGGTATCGACAGCCGCGGGCAAGTGATGGTGAAAGTCGAAGACGGAAAATGGAAGTACATACAATGAGCCTCCCGCAGCACGGCTGGAGCGTGCGCGATATCGCCTCTCCGGACGATATCCGCGCGGTCGAACGGCAGCCCTATGGCCAGGTCATCCCGTTCCGTTCGACCTTCGACCTGATACGGCATAGCGCCGCCCGGGTTCCCGACAAGGCGGCGCTGCTCTTCCAGGTCGACGCCGACCCGGAAGGCAGGATCCTCCAGTGGTCTTACAGCGAACTGCTGAAGCAAATCGTCCAGGCCGCCGACCTGTTCAGGCAATGCGGCATACGGCGCGGCGACCCTGTCGCCATACTGGCTCCCAATATTCCCTCCACCCATGTGGCCCTATGGGGCGCGCAACTGGCCGGCTGTGCGTTTCCCATCAACTATCTGCTGGGCGCCGAGCATATCGCGAAGCTGCTGCAGGCCGCGCAGGTCCGGGTTGTCGTCACCCTCGCGCACTGCGGCGAGCTCGACATCCGGCAAACCGTCGAAGAAGCCGTGAAGGCCTCCGGCCTGGACTGCCGCATACTGGAGATCGACGCCAACGAAGCCCAACCCGCCGAGGGCTCCTTCCAACCCCTGCTCGCCCAAGCCGACCCCGTTGACCGATTGAGCGGCGAACTGCGTCCGGACGATATCGCAGCCATATTCCATACGGGCGGCACAACGGGCCTGCCCAAGATATTGCAGCAAACCCACGGCAATGAACTGCATACCAGCTGCCTGGCGGCGGCCTACTACCATTTCCATGAGGGCGACGTGCTCCTCAACGGCTTCCCGCTGTTCCACGTTGCAGGCGCGTTCGTCTACGGCCTTGCCGCGCTGGCGGCGCGGGGCACGATCTACATACCGACGACGCTGGGCATGCGCAACCGGCAATTCGTGCGCAACGCCTGGAAGCTGTTCAACCGGCATCGCGTCTCGCACCTGGGCTGCGTTCCCACCACTCTGGCCTCGCTGGCGCAAAGCCATCGGGAAACCAATGAGCAAGGCAATTGCGGCGTTCAGGCGGCACTGACCGGCGGCTCGCCCTTGCCGCCCGAACTGGCGGCCCAATTCGAGCAGCGCACCAAAATCCCCGTCCGGAATATTTTCGGTATGACCGAGTGCGCGGGCATCGTTTCGATCGAACCATTAGACGCCCCTCGCACGGCCGGCTCCGCCGGCCTGGCCCTGCCCTATACGCAAGTACGGGCGGCGCCGCTGTCCGAGGCGGGCAAGGCATTCATCCAGGACTTTTGCGAAGCCGGGGCCGAGGGCGTCCTGTGCGTGCGCGGCCCCCACGTCAGCCCCGGCTATATGGACGCCTCCCGAAACGCCGGCACTTTCACGCAAAACGGCTGGCTGGTGTCGGGCGACCTGGGCTACGTGGATGCCCAGGGGCGCATCTACATCACCGGAAGATCCAAAGACCTGATCATTCGCAGCGGCCACAACATCGACCCGCAGGCCATCGAAGAAGCCTTCCTGGCCGACCCCGACGTGCTGGGATGCGCCGCCGTCGGACAACCCGACGAATACGCCGGCGAACTTCCGGTCGTATTCGTCGCCCTGAAGCCCAATACCGCAACAACCGCGCAGGAACTGCTGGCCAAGGCGCGCGGCAGGATTTCCGAACCACCCGCCGTCCCCAAGGCCGTCTATCTCGTCGAGGCCATGCCGGTCACTCCGGTGGGCAAGATATTCAAGCCCGAGCTGCGCCGCATGGCCATCCTCGAAAAAATACGCGGCATCGCCCTGGATCATGGGCTGGCCGACGTCTGCAGCGCAAACTTTCCGGACAAAGACTCGATGCAATGCGTCGTGTCGATACACGGCGCCGGAAATCGGGACGGCATGCTGGAAGCCCTGAAAAAACTGCCCATCGACGTCGCCTTCGAGGAAGCCGCAACTTGAAGTCCCGATCCCATCCCATGCGGCGGTTCGCGACTTGCGGCCTCGCGGCGATGTCCCGCCATTACCCAGACAACCCAAGACCGGCGTATTGCAAGCTTTGCGGCAAACTATGAAAAAGTTATGCGCAGATTTATTCACAGTTTTTGTGGATAAGTAAAAGCTAGGCGGGGTTATCCCCCGATACGGGCGCTACGGCCGACGATGGCGGGACCACCGCTTCGGCCTGCCGGGAAACAATGACGGTCGACGGCGTCGACAAAGGAAGCCCTGCCTCGTTGAGCCGCTGCAGCAGCGTAAACAACACGGTGCTGCGTACCGTGCTGACCAGGCGCGGCGAAATCACGTATCCGGTCAGCTTGAACGCCAGGCCGTTGGCGTTGATGCCATCGAGCATGACGTTGGGAGCCGGTTCGTCCAGCACGTCGCGAGCCTCGTCCAGCACCTCTTGCATAAGCGCCCTGGCCTTCTCGACATCGGTGGATACGGGCATGGTCAGCACGAACTGCACGCGCCCGATGGGATTAGCATGCGTGACATTGCGCACGATCTTGGTGATGAACTCGGAGTTGGGCACGATGACCGTGGAGTGGTCGCCCATCTGGATTTCGGTGGCGCGCACATTGATGCGGCGAATGTCGCCCTCGACATCGCCCAGCGACACCCAGTCGCCGACCTGCACCGGCCGTTCCGCCAGCAGGATAAGCCCGGACACGAAGTTCTGCACGACCGCCTGCAGGCCAAAACCTATGCCCACCGACAAGGCGCTGGCCACCCATGCCACCCTTTCCAGGCCTATGCCCACCGCCATCATGGTCAGGGCCGCTATCACCACGTAGCCCGCGTAGCCGAACAAGGACGCGGCCGACATGCGCATGCCCGGGTCGAGAGCGGTGGTCGGCAAATAGCGGTCGGCCAGCCAGCCCTTGAGCAGCCTGACGAGAACCAGCCCAAGCACCAGAACCGCCAACGCCAGCAGGATGGACGCGGGCCGCAGGTGCATTTCGCCTATCGGAATGCCCTCGTAAAGATATTGGGCGCGACGCGCCCATTCGGCGGGCCCCTCGCCGAATGGCACCATCAGCATGATCAGCGCCATCGCGTAAACCAGCAGCCGGCCCAGCCCCGACAGCAGCACCACGGCCTGGCTGCGCGCCCGCGCCGACGAACGGGCCGAGTCGGCGCCTTGGCCGTTGGCCTTGATGATGCGCAGCAGCACCGAACAGGCGTCGTCGATCAGCACCGATAGCAGGTAGGCGGTGGCGAGGATCAGCATGCTCCAGATAAGCTGCCTGATGATGAAGCTGCCCAGCGCAACATAGCCGATGAGCAGGCTGCCGAACCCGGCGATCAGCGCCGCCCATATCGCCGCCACCAGAACCGTTCCCCAAAACGGCATGACGCGCCCTTTCACGGCGCCATCCTGCTCCGTGCCGGCCTGCCGCACCCGGCCCCAGCGGCGCAACGCCAATGCGATGACCGCGCCTATCATCAGCGACATCAGGCAATCCAGGGCCACTGAAGAAACGAGGCTGACATTGGTCCACGACGCCAGCCTAAGCATGATCCAGCTGATGACGGCCGGACAGGCGAACCCCCAGGGCACCCAGCGCAGGCCGCGCGCCACCGGATCGGAAATGGAAATCAGCCGCCACGACGGGCGGTCAGCCTCCAGCAAGGCATAACCCAGGCCCACGCAAAGGCCGCCGAACGCCGCAGCCCCCATCAGATCGCCAAGCAGCCCCGCAAGCGCGTCGGACAAAGGATCGCCAACGTTGTCGGTAATGCCTGTAAACCATACCTGCACGATCAGCATCGGGGTCGCCACGGCCAGCAGGACAATGGCGATGGCATAGACGGAACGGCGTAAACGCCCCGGAGCCACTCGTTTGGCGGCGATGCGCACCAGCCAGTTCCTGGCCCATGCGCAAAGCCACAGCAACACCACGGTAATCGCCAGCATGGCCGCCCAGACCCTGCCCGGCAGCGCCGCCGGGAGGGCGGACAATTCATCCAGCAATGGATCCAGCCGTTGCAGGTCCCTGGGCCATTCGGACTGCAGCTCGCTCCAGAACGAACCGCTAAGAATCGACGACGTGCGCTCGCCCATCTGGGCCTGGAACTGCAGGCGCCGCAGCTTGATGACCTGCTCCACGACCTGGCCGGCCTCCACCGAGATCAGGCGGGCCAGCTTCAGTTGGGAGTCAAGAGTCGCCTGGTGTTTGGCGAGCTGGCGTCGCTGTCCCGCCAGATCCGCCGCTTCGTGGCCGCCCGGTGCTGGCGTACCCAATTCGGCGACCCGCGCCTGAACGCTGGCCAGTTGCGGAGCCAGCAGCGCGGCGGCGGCATCGGCGCGCGACTGGATATCCAGCGCCGAAGTGCGCAAATCCACCAATTGAGCATCGCTGAGAGCCTTATCCGCCTGCGCGGTCAATTGTTTCTGGATCTTGTCTATCTGGGAGCGGGCCTCGTCCAGGCTCGCATCGATATTGGCGGCTTGCGGCGGTGCGTCGGCGGCCATCGCGGCAAGCGGGGCGTTGGCCAGCAAGGCCCCACAAAAAATCAGGACGACCATCAACCAGGCGTGGACGCTTGAGCGCCACAGGCATGCCAGGTTTGGCGAGCGACGTAAGGGCATCGCAATCACTCATAAAGTAGCCAATCGGGCGGATATCCGCATACGGCAAGCGCACATCATAACGCCGAATAACCCTTCCCGCCGCAATGGCCGGCGGACGCCGCAAGGGCTGCGCATCGGCAAGCCGGAAAATAAAAAGCGCATCCACGGCGGATGCGCTTTTACGGGCTCCGGGCCGATGGGCTGGCCCGGATTATTGCTGTATGCCTTAGGGCCTGTTAACCCACATTAAGGAGATCGCGTTGGGGCTGAAACCGGCTGAACGCCAGGTGCCTCCCGCAGCAAGGCTCAATGCCTTGCGAGGAGAGGCAACGCCGCGAGCGGCCGGTTTCAGCCCCAACCCTGCGGGAAGCCATGAAAAATCCGCCGGCTCGGCGTTGCCGGGCTTGCCCGTATCGACATACGCGCGGCGCCCAGCGCCTTGATCCGTCAGATTTTTCATGGCTTCGCGACTCCTTAATGTGGGCTAACAGGCCCTAGGCTGCGGCCGCGTCGGCAACCTTCTCTTCGTCGGCCACCGAACTGCGGATGAGGTGGTCGAATGCGCTCAGCGCAGCCTTGGCCCCGTCGCCCGCGGCGATGACGATCTGCTTGAACGGCACCGTGGTGACGTCGCCCGCGGCAAATACGCCCGGAATCGAAGTCTGGCCCCGGGCATCCACCTCGATTTCGCCAAAACGCGTCAAGGCCACGGTTCCCTTGAGCCATTCGGTGTTGGGAACCAGACCGATCTGGATGAACACGCCTTCCAGATCGACCCGCTTGAGCTCGTCCGAGGTGCGATCCTTGTAGGTCAGGCCATTCACTTTTTTGCCGTCGCCGTGGATCTCGGTGGTCAACGCCGAGGTGATCACCGTGACGTTGCCCAGGGAACGCAATTTGCGCTGCAGGACTTCGTCGGCGCGCAAATGGCTGTCGTACTCGATGAGCGTAACATGCTGCACCAGGCCGGCCAGGTCGATGGCCGCCTCGACGCCCGAGTTGCCGCCGCCGATGACCGCCACGCGCTTGCCCTTGAACAAAGGACCGTCGCAGTGCGGGCAGTAGGCCACGCCATTGTTGCGGTACTCTTTTTCGCCCGGAACGTTGATTTCACGCCAGCGCGCGCCGGTGGACAAAATGACCGTCTTGCCCTTGAGCACGCCGCCGTTGGCCAGCTTGACCTCGATGAGCTTGCCGGGCACCAGTTCGGTGGCCCGCTGCAGGTTCATGATGTCGACGTCGTACGCCCGGACATGTTCTTCCAGGGCGGCCGCGAACTTGGGCCCTTCGGTTTCCTTGACGGAAATGAAGTTCTCGATGGCCATGGTGTCCAGCACCTGGCCGCCGAAGCGCTCGGCCACCACACCCGTGCGGATGCCCTTGCGCGCCGCATAGACCGCCGCCGCTGCGCCAGCCGGGCCACCGCCCACGATAAGCACGTCGAACGGCTCTTTGGCGTTGAGTTCCTCGGCCTTGCGGCTGCTTGCGCCGGTATCCAGCTTGGCCAGGATTTCCTCGACGCCCGAACGACCCTGCCCGAAGATCTCATCGTTAAGATAAACGGTCGGCACCGACATGATCTGGCGCGCGTCGACTTCGCTTTGATACAGCGCGCCGTCGATCGCCACGTGGCGAATGCGCGGATTGATGATCGACATGACGTTCAAAGCCTGCACCACGTCGGGGCAATTCTGGCACGACAGCGAAAAATAGGTTTCAAATTTATAGTCGCCATCAAGGTTGCGGATCTGTTCGATGACAGCGTCGTCCAGCTTGATGGGATGGCCGCCGACTTGCAGCAGGGCAAGCACCAGCGACGTGAATTCGTGCCCCATGGGAATACCCGCGAATTTCACGCTGATATCCGTGCCGGGACGGTTGATGCTGAAGGCCGGCTTGCGATCCGACGCCGCGCTGTTTTCGGTCAGCGTGATCTTGTCGGACAGCCCGGCGATTTCCTGCAGAAGCTCGCGCAGCTCATGCGACTTGGCACCCTCATCCAACGAGGCAACGATCTCTATCGGCTGCGAGATCTTTTCCAGATACGATTTCAACTGAGTTTTGAGGTTTGCGTCTAACATGGCTGGTATTCTCTTATGAAGTAATGGTTATGGGATTCCGGATGCGCCGGTACGATGGCGGCATCCGAACCGCCTGATAGGCGCCGCCCGGGCTCGTAGCCTGGACGGCAAGCATTGTGATGCCGGCTTTTGGCCAGCGGACAAGCTTGAAACTTAGATCTTACCGACCAGGTCCAGCGAAGGAGTCAGGGTCTTGGCGCCTTCTTCCCACTTGGCGGGGCAAACTTCGCCGGGGTGGGCGGCAATGTATTGCGCTGCCTTGACCTTGCGCAGCAGCTCGGACGCGTCGCGGCCGATGCCGTTGTCGTGGATTTCAAGAACCTTGATCTGGCCTTCGGGGTTGATGACGAAAGTGCCGCGCAGAGCAACGCCTTCTTCTTCGATCAGCACGCCGAAGTTGTTGGCCAGCACGTGCGTGGGATCGGCCAGCATCGGATAGTTGACCTTGCCGATGGCTTCCGAGGTGTCGTGCCAAGCCTTGTGCGAGAAATGCGTGTCGGTGGAAACGCTGTAGATCTCGACGCCAAGCTTCTGGAATTCGGCGTAATGGTCAGCCAGGTCTTCGAGCTCGGTGGGGCAAACGAAGGTGAAGTCGGCGGGGTAGAAAACCAGGACAGACCACTTGCCTTTCAGGGACTGCTCGCTGACATCGACGAACTTGCCATTGTGATAAGCCGTTGCTTTGAATGGTTTGATTTCGGTGTTGATCAAGGACATATTTTGTCTTCCTTAGTAGTTGATGGGTGGGTTGAAAACTGAACTTGTGACCAGTATAGGTTGCGTCCGTTAATTTGTAAAATTAATTGATCTTATTGGAGTGGTTGATTTTAGCTATTAACCTTGCCAGCCTCTGGACGATCCGTCGCAAAGCTGCAATACAAGCTTGCCATACTCGTATGAAATGCCGGCGCATCCACGTTTTTCAATGGGCGCTGCAACAACTTCATTCGATGCCGACATGACACGACGCTTCACGCTAAAGAAAGGCTTTATTGTTTTCCTTGCCCTGCTTACCCTGTTCTCGCTGCTCGTCCTGGGCGCCCTGGACAATCTGACCCGCAGCCTCGAGCATATCAAGCAAATCGAAACACAGCGCGCGCGGGCAATGGTACTGACCGCCGAATACAGGCAATACGCCCAGGCCCTGACCCGCAACGCCCTGGCGTTCGTCTCCGTGGAGCAGCCGGAATTCGAAGAGCGCTACCAGCATTATTCCGCCATCATGGGCGGCCGCGCCCTGGATGCCGACGGCTTGACGCTGCCGTTGATGAAGAAACTGGAAAACGCGGACTTCTCGGCTGCGGAAATGAACACGCTCAAAGCCACCTATGCCAAAACGCAGGAACTGGCCAGGACGGAAACCGAAGCCATCAACACCGCCAAAGGCTTGTTCGACGACGGCCGCGGAGGCTTGAAGATCGGACTTCCCGAGCCATTGCTGGCCCGGGTCATGCTATTGGGACAACGATACACCAATGCCACCGCCGAAGTCGAACGCAATCTGAACGACGTGGACATCATGCTGGCCAACCGCTATGCCGGGCAGATCCAGGCGGCCTCCGGGCAAAGCGCGCGGGCCTATGCACTGGCCATGGGCTCGCTTGCCGCTTTGCTGCTTTGCAGCGCCCTGGCGCTATTCTATTTGTACCGCTCCATCAAGACGCCCCTGGACGAAGGGGTGAGACTGGCGCGCCGCCTGTCCGAAGGCGACCTGACCGCCACGGCCAGGATCCACCGCGCGGACGAACTGGGAAATTTGCTGGAAGCCTTGAACGGCATTGGACAAGGCCTGCAAAACGTCGCCCGGCACGTGCGCCGCCACAGCGCCCAGATAGCCACCAGCACCCTGCAGATATCCCGTGGCAATGCCGACCTTTCCAGCCGTAGCGTCGAGCAGGCCAGCGGCCTGCAGGAAACCGCCGCGGCCATGGAGCAACTGGCTTCGACCGTCCAGCAGAACGCGGATCATGCCGGCCGAGCAGAAAAACTGGCCAGCCAGGCCTTCGACAGCGCCACGGGCGGCAACGATGAAGTCCAGCGGTCGATCGACACGATGCAGACCTTGAGCCGAAGCTCCGCCCAAATGGCCGAAATCGTCCGCATCATCAATGGCATCTCTTTCCAAACCAATATATTGGCGCTGAATGCCGCCGTCGAGGCGGCCCGGGCCGGAACCCATGGCCGGGGATTCGCCGTCGTAGCCGGCGAAGTGCGCAGCCTGGCCCTGCGCGCCGCAGCCTCGTCCAAGGAAATCGCCGCACTCATCCAGGACTCCCAAAACCAGGTCGACGCGGGCTCAAGGCAAATCGAAAACCTGGGCCGAACCATGCAAAAAATCATGCAATCGGTGCAAGAGGTCAATACCATCGTGCACGGCATCAGCGCGGCATCCGCCGAGCAGGCCCGCGGCATTCACGAGGTCAATCACGCGGTCAGGCAAATGGACGCCATCACGCAGAAAAACGTCGAGCTGGCGCAGGAATCGGCCAGCGCCACGGCATGGCAGCTCGAGCAGGCGGACGGATTGCAGGCCGTCGTGGCTCGCTTCAAGCTCAGCGCCCAGGCGGAAAGCGCCGGCGCCCAGCACGAAAACGCCGACAATGCCAGTTCCATGCGTATTGCGGCTTAAGCCGGGCGGCGCCCAGGCGGGACTCAACGTAAGTTAAAATAGCGCGTTTAGTCAATAAAATCCGCACGATCAGGAACACTATGGAAGCCGAACGCCAAAACCAACTTGCCGCACGCCTGGACGACTACTCCGAGCGTCAACTGGCATTACGGGGGTATCTTTGACTTCGATGCCAAAGCCGAGCGCCTGCAAGTCGTAAACGCTGAACTCGAAAGCGCCGAAGTCTGGAACGACCCCAAGCACGCCCAGGATCTGGGCCGTGAAAAGAAAGCCCTGGAAACCGTGGTCGGAACCCTCTCCGACATCGGCCAGGGACTGGCCGAGGCCAAAGAATTGTTCGAGCTGGCCGCCGACGACAACGACGATGCCACCCTGCTGGCCATCGAACAAGACTGCGACAAGCTGGGAATCCGCCTCGAAGAGCTGGAGTTCCGCCGCATGTTCAACAATCCGGCCGACCCGCTCAACTGCTTCATGGACATACAGTCGGGCGCCGGTGGCACCGAGGCCCAGGACTGGGCCTCCATCCTGCTGCGCCAGTACCTGCGCTACTGCGAACGCAAGGACTTCAAGGCCGAAGTGCTCGAGGAATCTCCCGGCGAAGTGGCCGGCATCAAATCGGCCACCATCAAGATCGAGGGCGACTACGCCTTCGGCTTCCTGCGCACCGAAACCGGCGTGCATCGCCTGGTGCGCAAAAGCCCCTTCGATTCGGCCAACGGCCGCCACACCTCGTTCGCCAGCGTGTTCGTGTATCCCGAGGTCGACGATTCCATCGAAATCGAAATCAATCCCGCCGATCTTCGCGTCGACACCTACCGGGCCAGCGGCGCCGGCGGCCAGCACATCAATAAAACCGACTCGGCTGTGCGCATTACCCACATGCCCAGCGGCATCGTCGTCCAGTGCCAGAATGACCGTTCCCAGCACCGCAACCGGGCCGAGGCCATGCAAATGCTCAAGTCCCGCCTGTACGAGCTGGAAATGCGCCAGCGCATGGCCGAGCAGCAAAAAATGGAAGATGCCAAGACCGATGTGGGCTGGGGTCACCAGATCCGCTCCTACGTGCTGGATCAAAGCCGCATCAAGGATCTGCGCACCAATGTGGAAATCTCCAACACCCAAAAGGTGCTGGACGGCGACCTGGACCCTTTCATCCAGGCCAGTCTGAAACAAGGCGTCTGAGGCCACCCGCGAATCGGCGGCCGCATTGCGCGGCCCCGCTACTGCGCCAACGCCTCGCCGCCCGAACAACCGTTCTTACCCGATCAAACATTTAAAACTCACCATGACCGATCCCACCGTCTCCACGCCAGCCCTCGATGAAAACCACCTGATCGCCGAGCGCCGGGGCAAACTGACCAGGCTGCGTGCCGACGGCATCGCCTATCCCAACGATTTCAGGCCCGACAGCGCGGCGGCCGACCTGCATCGCGACTACGACGACGCCGACAAGGATGCGCTGGCCCAACTGGCCAAGCCGGCCAAGGTCGCCGGCCGCATGATGCTCAAGCGCGTCATGGGCAAGGCCAGCTTCGCCACGCTGCAGGACGGCAGCGGACGCATCCAGGTCTACCTGGACAAAAGCAGCCTTGGCGAAGAGCAATACAGCCAGTTCAAGGCCTGGGACATCGGCGATATCCTGGCCGTCGAAGGCACGGTGTTCAAGACGAACAAGGGAGAGCTTTCGGTTCACGCCGCCTCGGTTCGGCTGCTGTCCAAGTCGCTGCGTCCCCTGCCCGACAAATTCCATGGCGTGGCCGACCAGGAGCTGCGCTATCGCCAGCGCTACGTCGATCTCATCATGACGGAAGAAACACGCCGCACCTTCGTCGCGCGCAGCAAGGCCATAGGCAGCATCCGGAAGTTCATGCTGGACGCGGGCTTCCTGGAAGTCGAAACGCCCATGCTGCACCCGATTCCGGGAGGCGCCACCGCCAAGCCCTTTACCACGCATCACAACGCACTGGACATGGAAATGTTCCTGCGCATCGCGCCCGAGCTGTACCTGAAGCGGCTCATCGTCGGAGGATTCGAACGGGTGTTCGAGCTGAACCGCAACTTCCGCAACGAAGGCGTCAGCCCGCGGCACAACCCCGAATTCACCATGATGGAGTTCTACGCCGCCTACACCGACTACCGCTGGCTCATGGAATTCACCGAATCCCTGCTGCGCAACGCCGCCATTGCCGCCACCGGCAGCGCCGTGCTTACCTACCAGGAAAAAACCCTGGACCTCAGCCAGCCTTTCGACCGGCTTACCATAGTCCAGGCCATTCTCAAGTACGCGCCCGGCTACACCGCCGAGCAATTGAACGACCAGGCTTTCCTGCGGACCGAACTTAAAAAGCACCGCGTCGATGTCGACAGCCCCGTGCTGGCCCATGCGGGCGTCGGCGCCCTGCAACTGGCCCTGTTCGAGGAAACCGCCGAAGCCAAGTTGTGGAACCCCACCTACATCATCGACTACCCGGTCGAGGTTTCACCGCTGGCGCGCGCCTCGGACACCCAATCCGGCATCACCGAACGCTTCGAGCTGTTCATGACGGGCCGCGAAATCGCCAACGGCTTTTCCGAGCTGAACGACCCCGAGGATCAGGCGGCGCGCTTCCAGGCCCAGGTCCAGGCCAAGGATGCGGGCGATGAAGAAGCCATGTACTACGACGCCGATTACATTCGCGCCCTGGAGTACGGCATGCCCCCCACAGGCGGCTGCGGCATAGGCATCGACCGGCTGGTCATGCTGCTCACAGACAGCCCCAGCATCCGCGACGTCATCCTGTTTCCGCACCTGCGCCGCGAAGACTAAACACAGGCCGAACGTCCCGCTCGATAAAACAGCCCACCGTCTTGGGACGGTGGGCTGTTTTACTGCATGGCGACTGGCTCGCCTTCAAAGCCGGACTTGCGGCCCCGGCCAGGCCTACACGCCATGCGGCAAGTTCATGCGCCGACGCCAAATACGCGATCCAGCCAACCCGCGCTTAGAACCGCGTCTTGACATACAGCATGCCCGCATGGTCGGTGTTGCCGTCGCCGTACTGCCCGCTGTAGCTCAGCCCCATCGAGGTCATCCGGCCCACGCTGGCCTCCAGCCCCGCATCCACCACCGCCGCATTGCGCGCAATCGGCGCCCCCGCCACCCGGAACGTCGCCCCACCGCCCTGGATGAACGCCAGCTTGCG
>Ga0182744_1000710_pt1 | contig 30609 bp, 23 predicted proteins | sample eDN3rd30CKraftMG_FD_128525 | JGI IMG/M metagenome (GOLD analysis project Ga0182744, IMG submission 128525) | Enriched Miracle-Growth compost microbial communities from Emeryville, California, USA - eDNA 3rd pass 30_C Kraft MG (version 2) (version 2) ... | reverse complement strand
TAATTAATGACGGAGATCCTGATTATCGCAATCTTGTCCAGCTCGATTATCAGGACAATGGTCAGAAAAGAAAGGTGGAAGTTCCGGCAGGAGATGTGCTCTACCAGTTTCGAAAAGATGTAAACGAGGGTAAGCTGCCCACCGTTTCCTGGCTGGTCCCTTCCCAAAACTTTTCAGATCATCCCAGTGCTCCCTGGTATGGGACATGGTTGACCTCTGAGATTTTGGATATACTGACAAAGAACCCGAAAATATGGAAAAAAACGATTTTTATTTTGACCTATGATGAAAATGACGGCTATTTTGACCATGTTCCACCTTATGTTGCTCCCGATCCAGCTAATCCGTTAACAGGTGCTGTGAGTGATGATATAAAAGAAACTGCCGCAGAACAGGTGCGGTTAAAAAATGAAATCAGGGACGGTATTTCAAAAAAAGGTGCCCGTGGTGGCCCGATCGGGCTGGGGTTCAGGGTCCCGATGATCATTGCATCTCCCTGGACAAGAGGAGGTAAGGTCTATTCTCAGGTGTTGGACCATACTTCCAGTCTACAATTTATTGAAAAATTTGTGAAGCGTAAGTTCGGCAAAACCATTGTTCAGGATACGATTACTGATTGGCGCAGGGCTATCTGCGGTGATTTAACGGCAGCCTTTACTAAATTTGATCCGTCCGAAAAACATCGATTGCCGTTTTTGAACAGAAATCAGTTTGTTCAACGGATATACAATGCCAAATTCAAGGATGTCCCAAAGGGCTATAAAGCATTCAGCCCTGATGAAATCAGGGAGTTTAAAAATAATCCTTCCAAATCTAAGTGGAGAGCAGTACAGGAAGCGGGTGAACGGCCCTCACTGGCCTTGCCATATGAGATTTATGCAGGTGGCGGTTTAAATAAAGCCAATAAAAATGTCGTTCTTGATATGAAAGCCGGCAATAAAATTTTCGGACAGAAATCGGCAGGTGTTCCTTTTATCGTTTATGCACATGGCGGTTACCTAACCGCGGAAGCGGAGAAAAACAAGACAAAGGATTATGAGCCGTTGCGGGCATGGCATTTTGCGCTCACTGCCGGCAGTCAGATTAGCCACCCATGGCCGCTGGAAAATTTTCAGCAAAGTGAATATGACCTGCGTCTTTACGGCCCCAATGGATTTTACAGAGCCTTTAAGGGCAATCAAAAGGATCCTTTAATAGACATGGAATTACAATATGAATCCAGGCGGATGATGCCTAATTCTCTGACCGGCAATCTGTCTTTAAAGCTCATCAATAATGACAAAAACTACTCCTATGAACTTGAGGTCAGTGATAAAGCTTATGGTAAACCGCCCCTGAAAAAAAGGTTGTCAGCGAGTAGTGAGACAGCCCTTACGATAAATCTTGAAAATTCAAAAGGGTGGTATGACTTTATTATAAAAATAACCGGTAACAGTTCCTTTGAAAGGCATTTTGCCGGCAGGGTGGAAACGGGTAAGTTGTCCATATCGGATCCACAGCTGGGAACAACGACTGGATAATGCCCTTTTGAATCATCTATTTACAAACACATTTATATTATTTCATTTAACCGGACAAATATGAACCATTCATCCAACTTGCCTCAGTTGCATAAACTCCTTTCCAAGATGTTATCAAAAACAGGCAAATACCACATTTTGAGTCAGCCAGTTTATGTGCTTTATTTAGCAGCCAGCCTTTTACTGATTGGGGGGTGTAAGTCAGGCCACTCTAGTAAGCCTTTAGAGAATTTTGATGCCCAGGCTCATCGTGGCGGCCGAGGCCTGATGCCTGAAAATACGATTGCCAGTGAGAAAAATGCGATTGATTATAATTGTACGCTTGAAATGGACCTGCAAATGTCCAAAGACAGCCAAATTGTTGTTTCTCATGATGCATACATGAATGCGGATTTCAGTCTGGATCCGGAAGGAGAGACGATGAGCGCAAAAGATGGTAAGAGCAGATTATTGTTTAATATGCGCTATGACTCTATTCGTAAATATGATGTAGGGTTAAAACCCTATCCTAATTTTACCAGGCAAAAGAAAATACTGGCAATTCGTCCGTTATTGTCCGAACTCATAGACTCTGTTGAAGCTTACGGTAAACTCAAACATCATGTCAATCATTATAATATTGAACTCAAAAGCAGCCCTAAAGCAGACAGTGTACACTATCCAGATCTTAAAACTTATGTTTCTAAGGTGATGGGTATTATTACTGGTAAAGGAATTGCAAAAAGGACAATGATTCAATCCTTTGACGTAAGAGCGTTGCGAATGGTGCATGATTCCTTCCCAAACATTGCCACCTCGTATTTGGTGGGAAAAAAGGACACTAATTCCACTCAGGGGTATATCAATACCTTAGGTTTTACACCTGCTGTATTTAGTCCGGATTACCATATTGTAACTCCTGAGATGGTACAGCAATTCCATAAACAGGGTGTGAAGGTCATTCCCTGGACGCCTAATACGTTGCAGGAAATGCAACACCTTAAAGATATGGGCGTAGACGGCCTGATAACTGACTTTCCCGATCTATATAGCCAATTAAGGAATTAATGCGAATGCCGATTTAAATGTACAGGTTTGAATTTACGGGAAACATGGCCATTTTTTGTTGATAAGCTTTATCTTTTCTACCAATCACAAATCGAAAAAATATATACAGATTTAAATTAAAAAAATGCACTGGATGTCAAATATCTTTGCCCGAAGGGGGCTTAAATTGTGCTGTTATCAGTTTTTTCAATTAATAAAGTTTTGTCCATGATGCACCACTTTTTAACAGCTACGCCACAAAGACGGCAAACAAAGCTGAATGTTGCCACCCTTCGCTCGGGTATACCGCAAAATTTATTGGAACACGATTGGTGGCAATCTTTTGTGCTTCAAAATCTGTTTGAATTGCCTTTTGCTTCCTTTTTAACACTGCATGGCAGCCGCAGCCTTTACGATCAATGAAGGACAGCACCGGTGTTAAGTAAATGTATTGACCTGATAATCGCCCATGAGGCCGTGGGTAAGCTCCCTCAAAAAAATCCTTCCGGTAACTATATTAAAAACCTCAGAAGACTTGGATGCGCTTTTGTGGGAAAAGTATTATGCAAGCAACTGGCCTACCGTCTTTATTGTAATTTACGAGGCACAGGAATCCGTGTAGAGGTACGCGCGGAACTCTTGCCGGCGGATGCGCCTGATAAGCCATCCAGGGCCATTTATATTTATTACCCGTCTTTATATGCCGGTTCCCATAATGCCAGGGGCGTTGTCAAAATCAGTTGCAGCATGATTTCAGCGGCACTCAATCCTGTTTGAAGTACACAACAGGACCTGTTAAGCGCGTATTCAGGTCCCGTCGCTGATGCAAAAGACGGAAAACCCTTTGCCATCCGGAAAGTTTCACCCATGCATTCTCTACTCGAGAAAATGCTCTTACTACATGAACTATACCGGATACCTGAAATTCCCTGCCGGTACATTACCGGTACCTCCAGGCATTTATATGATATCGTTCAATTATATAAAAAGCTCCAATCGGAAGGGACCCAAATCAACTGGAATCTGCTTAATAAGTTAAGGCTACATCGAAGTACCTGGTTTGGCAGGGCCAGCACGGTGTACAGGGATAGTTGCCACCGAAAACTTTGTTTTATACCGCCATTCAGGTTGCTCGGACCGCTGATGGATGATTACCGAAGATTACGTAAAGAGATTATCTTTGATCCCACTTGGGAATTTCCAATGTTAATCGGACAAATCCAACAGATCAATGCCGAATTAAATGGTATTCACTGGCCTTTTCTAGAGAATGACCGCCATGAAATATTACTTACCAAAACAGGGTAATACCTGGAGGGACGACCATTAACGATTACCTAAAGACTTGTTTGTTGTTACCTTAAGGGAGCCGGTTTTTTCTAAAAAGCGGCTCCCTTTGTTGATCATAGTCAAACATAGTAGATTTGCACACCCAAAATACTTTGTTTATTTTTGTCAGGCCAAGGGGCTAAAAGCGTATTATGGAATGTTGTCAAACGCCTGAACTGGGTCAGTCACCTGCCACGATAATGGGGGGAGATCCAATGGTTCCCTGGTTTAAAACAATCTGTTCAATTTAACGACCATTACCATTTATGAAAAGCAGATTTTCTCTAACAGCCATTACCGCTGGCATACTCGCACTTTTTTGTCTGCCTGGATGTAAACCGGCAGCCTTATATCAGTATAGTACTGCCAAAAATAGCATCAGTACCAAAAGTATCTACGCAGATATGCAGCGGGCAGCAACTTGGCAGATGGATTCCATAAAAAATAAAGGCTGGCGGCACCCAATGGGGGATTGGACCAGTGCCGCTCTATATACTGGCCTACTGGCCTGGCAGGATGTTTCCAAGGATTCCGCTACACTGGCCTTTTTGACCCGGGTAGCCGATTCGCTGCATTGGAAACTCAAATCAGGGGCGGATCGTTACCATGCGGACAACTATTGCATCGGTCAACTCTATTGCAGGCTTTATGAGTTACATAAAGACCCTGAAAGGATCGCTGATTTAAAAGCATTGGCGGATACCCTTAAAAACAGGCCGCATACAGAATCCCTGGAATGGAAGCATAATATTGCGCTCCGGGAATGGGCATGGTGTGACGCCCTCTTTATGGGACCTCCGCCAATAGCTATGTTGGCGCACGTAACAGGTAACCGCAATTATATGAATCTGGTAGATAAACTTTGGTGGAAGACTTCTGATTATTTATATGATAAGAAAGAACGCTTATTTTACAGGGACAGCCGTTATTTTAATAAAAAGGAAGAAAATGGGGCTAAGGTTTTTTGGTCCAGGGGGAATGCCTGGGTAATGGCAGGACTGGCCCGGATATTAGAATATATGCCTGAAGATTATTGGGACAGAAGATACTGGGTGGCCCAGTTCCGGGAAATGGCAGGCAGGATATCAGGATTGCAGCAGGCAGATGGTACCTGGCATGCCAGTTTGCTGGACCCGGCCAGTTATCCAGGCAAAGAAACCAGTGGTACGGCTTTTTATTGCTATGCCATGGCCTGGGGGATTAACCATGGGGTGCTGGATGCCAGTCTTTATACTTCCACTGTAGACAGAGCCTGGGAAGCTTTGGTCGGCTGCCTGCATCCCAATGGCATGCTGGGGTTTGTCCAGCCAATCGGTGCCGCACCCGGACATGTCAACTATGATGATACGGAGTTATATGCTGTAGGGGCGTTTTTGCTCGCTGGCAAAGAAATGATCAATCTGCATAAAGAAGCAACAGATAAATAACTTTTGGAACAGGCTAGAAGCGCGTAAGCCGCTATCTTTTATTAAACGGGGGATTAATTACATAGCGGAACCTGCAAAGGACTATTGATCGATCAGACCGGAAATAATATTTACGCTGAGTGCAATGATCGCTGCATTGAAGGCAAAGGAAAATAGGCCGTGAATCAGTGCCATCCGCCTGATGCGGCGGTCCGAAATCTCCACATCCGACACCTGGAAAGTCGTACCTAAAGTAAAAGAAAAATAGACAAAATCCAAAAAATCCGGCCACTCAGGTGCATCGTCTTCGGGATGGCTTGGAAAGTCAAGACCGCCTGCATGCTTGTCCTTTCTACTGAGGTCTTTAGCATAAAACAAATGGGCATATCTGACGGCAAATATAGTGTGTACCAGGACCCAGGATAATATCATGCAGCTGATACCGCTGATCAGATTCAATGCTTTATATAGCTCATCTGCTCCGGTGCTAAATAACATTTGTATCACTGAAAATATTGAAAACAAGGCCGCAAGTAAAGACAGCACGAAAATGTAAGCCCTGCTGCTATCCTGGTGTTGGGCTTCCCGCCTGATGCTTTTTGAATCAACCGATAACATCGACCACCAGATAAGTACTACCTGGCTCAGACAGAAAATATCCCAGCTGAATACAACATGAGATTCGTGTGGGACGGGAATTAAAAAGAAAAATAATGCTGCCAGTACCCCACTTATAATAAGTTTGGCAGTGCCGGAAAGCCGACTGACCAAAGGACTGCCGGGGTGATGGGAGGTCTTGTTTTTTGGACGCTCAGGCATAAGTAAAATAAATTGTCTTTCAGTAAAGTTACAGTATTTTGTTCCACGGGTTCAAAAAGAAAGTGCAACGCCTTAATCAATAAATCCTGATCTCATCCGTAAAAAGAAATCCGCGAAAGACAGGAGCTATTACTCGGATATACCTGGCCCTGTTACCCTGTAGATTAAAATGATAGTTTTCAAAGCGTAGTCTTGTTTGGGTAGTGGGTGTAGTCGTCATGATAACACCTGCCTTTTGAAAATTCTTATTGTCATTTGACAAGAAGACCGAGACTTTTGTGGGCATATATACGCCAGGACCGGTGAGTTGCATAAAACGAATGTCCAGGCTATGAAGCTCATCCATATGATCCATATCTATTGTTACATCCATTTTTTTACCCAAAAAACCCTGCCAGCGGTCATCGCTATAGGTGAGGGTTCCGGTCATGCCATCCGTCAGGGTATTTTTGCCGGCAGCGGGATAACTGTTTGAATAGGGCGTATTATAGTAAACCTTTTTGCCGATGGCCTTGTGATAGTCTACTGAAAAACTATCGATATGCCCAATGTTTACTGTCTTGTCATGTATTGCCGACCTGACCAGCGCATGTCCTTTTACAGCAAAGGGTGCCGTATACAGCTTGCCATTAACCAAAGGATTTGATCCGTCTAGAGAATAATAAATAGTAGGCAGGTACTGCTCATTTGAAAGGGTCACCATGATTTGCCGGTGCAGTGTATCCACCGTTTCACTATGTCGTACAATGTAACTGGGTCTGTGGTAATTGACAAACGCCCTTTGTAATAACAAGTACTGGCCCTGCAATCTTCTTATAAAATCAGGAAAATCCTGACTTTTAAGGGGCGTCCAACTGGTCTCTGATAAGGCAAGAGCTCTGGGAAAAAGCATATAATCGGCGTGCTGTTCAGTTGGAACCCATTCAGTAAACAAATTGGCTTGCATGCCCATCATAAAAGGCTTTTGTGAGGCCGTCAGACTATCTTCAGGTAACGGATTAAAATGATAGACCTTGGATAAAGGAATATAGCCACCAATCGCCTCAGGTTCATTCATCGGATCAGATTGGTAATGATCAAAGTACAGGTATTTACTGGTAGCCTGAATCGCATAATGTCCCTTTCTGGCGACGTCAATGGCTGTGTGCGGATTACGCCACACCATAACGACCGCTCCAGGGGCCAGTCCTCCCTGCGTGATTTCATCCCATCCCAGTAGTTTGCGCCCATAGCTGGCTAAAAATTTTTCCAGCCGCCCTATCCCATAACTCTGTAGTCCGGCCATTGTCTTTATGTTGTATTTTTGCATCACCACCTTACAATCCTTGCAGTTTTTCCATGATTCTTTAGAGGCCTCATCACCACCAATATGAATATAGGTGGATGGAAATAACTGCATGACTTCTATCAGCACATTTTCCATAAAGGTATAAGTAGCCTCACTGCATACATTCAGTTCATGGACGCCCTGTGCTGATCCTGTGGCAGATAAATGTGGATAGGCATGCAAAACTTCCTCTGCATGTCCTGGAAATTCAATTTCCGGGATAATATTAATCCCCCTGGCAGTGGCGTAGGCCACAATATCTTTTATTTGTTGTTGTGTATAATAGCCGCCATAGCTATCAGGTGCACCTTCCTGGCTATATTTTCTTCCCGATTTACTCCAGGCCGTTTGTGGACCCTGGGGCCGGAAAGCGGCCTGTGTAGTAAGTAAGGGATATTTTTTAATTTCCAGTCGCCAGCCAGCCCCATCGGTCAGGTGCCAGTGGAAATTATTCATTTTGTACAGAGCCATCAAATCCAATAACTTTTTGATATAATCCGGTGGGAAAAAATTCCTGCTGACATCAAGCATCAGCCCTCTGTATGCAAAACGGGGAAAGTCCGCTATGGTGATACCTGGCAGTTCATTGGGCTGCCATTGAAGCTTTTGTAATTGCAAAAGAGTAAACAACCCATGGAGGGCACCTGCTTTTGCAGTGGCCTGCATCCGGATGGAACTGCCCGTCACCTTTAAAGTGTAGGCTTCATCAATATGTAAGTTCAGGTCTTGTTGGTGGCTATACCCAATGGAATCTAAAATGATTTTGGCCAGCTGCCTTTTGGGGATTTCTATAAATTCAATGACAGCCCTGGTACTTCTGTCTGTGGTTGTTTTTTGGTAATGACTGATTTTGGGGGTAAATGCCATAAGGATGCGAGCAAATCACCTGTTGCTTTCCAGTGCCCGGGGACCTTAATTTGTATTTGGTCCGTCAGGATAAACTTATCCGGCAGTTTGTTTAAATGAACTGCTTTTGGCACAATATCGTAATTAGGCTGAACGGGTGCGGGTTTTTGACTCCACGTAAGGCAACTTACAAAAAGTCCTATGAAGAAAAGCCCGGATTTTATTCCGGTCTTTGAATTAAGTGATTGGTTATCAGTTTTAAATAAGAAGGTCATTTGTTGTCAGTAATTGAAAAGTGATTTCAATAATTTGATAAAAACATTTTTATAGCGCTTGAAAGGCTTAAAAATAGTAATTTTAAGGGGATATCAATTGAAAACGGCAAATGAATAAATCACCGTACAAAAGGGTGTCACCGAGCCTTTGAAACCGTCAGGGCCATTAAAATTCACTAGAGGATTCAAAAAGACTCCCTTAAATAAAAAAAATCGATATGAATCATTTACAAAGAGCAGCCAGGTTCAAAGAATTACATTACCGGCCAGGAATTTTCGTATCCGCCAATGCCTGGGATGCAGCCTCTGCCCGCCTTTTGGAAAAAATGGGCTTTGAGTCGATTGCCACCAGCAGTGCCGCCATGGCATTTGCTTTGGGTAAACCTGATAATCCTTTCGAAGTATCCAGAGAAGACGCGCTTAAAAACGCGCAGCTAATCCTTGAGCATACAAATTTGCCGGTATCCGCAGACCTGATGAATGGCTTCGGGGATAGTCCCGAGGATTGTGCCACCACTATTAAATTGGCAGCCGCTACCGGACTTTCAGGTGCCTCAATTGAAGATGCCAGCGGCAAGCCGGGGATGCCCATTTATGATTTTAGGCATTCCGTGGAAAGAATCAAAGCTGCTGTTAATGCAGTCAGGGTATTAAATAAACCTTTTATGTTGACGGCCAGGGCTGAAAATTTTCTAAATGGCATATCGGATCTCAAAGACACCATCGAAAGGCTGGTTGCTTACGCCGAGGCCGGTGCAGATGTTTTATTTGCGCCGGGCATCAGGACCCTTGAAGATATCGAGACAATCGTAAAAGCCCTCCGGCCCAAACCTGTTAATGTGTTGCTGAATATGGAACAACATGTTTATGGACTGGAACAGCTGGAGGCGATCGGGGTCAAAAGAGTAAGTCTGGGATCTGGACTTTTCAGGCTGGCCTATGGGTATTTCCAGGAAGCAGCCAGTCATTATTTGCCTAAAGATAAACAGGCGGGTTTTGCGCCAGTGGTGCAACATAAAGAATATAATGCACTTTTGAGCGAACGAGTAAATTAACTGGTGCGGTCGGGTGCTATTGCCAAGTTGCCTTCTCTGGCTATGAGGCGGTAAACTGGCAGCGCCTGATGTGGCCTTATACTTCTTCCAAGAAAGCTTGCTTCCTATCAAAATGTATTTTGCCAAAATGTGACTTGGTATAAACTTTGTTACTGCTCATTACCTGAATGTTAGCCTTGCTGAGCATTGCCTGGTTCACGAGATAATCAGATATTTTCTGACTTCGGGGCCATGACATCAGATGACTGTAAATTTTAAGTTACTAATCAAAAAACGAGAAATGAAAAAGATGAATGGATTACTGATGGCCGCGTGTGCCAGTTGCCTCATGTTTGCATGTGGTTCCAACAATCATAATGGAGATGCCGTGAATACTGATTCATCCGCTATAGTGAATGATATGGATAACGCGGCCGACACCACCGCTGCCCGAATAGATACTGCAGCCAGTGTGGTGGGTGCAGGCCTGTCTAATGCGGCGGCATCTACTTCGGAGACTGCCGGTGATGTGGCTGATAAGGCAGACCAAAAAGCAGAGGAGGCCAAAAATACGGCGGAAAAGGCGGCAGAGGATACAAAATCAGGTGTTCAAAAGGCCTGGGATGGTACTAAGAAAGTGGCCTCAGACGTTGGTGAGGGTGCCGCAAAAGGCGCTAAAACTGTTGGTAAAGGCGTGAAGAAGGGGGCTGAAGCAGTAGGAGATGCCGCATCAGATGGTGCGAAAGCGGTTAAGGATGCCGTCAAGGGTAAAGATGATAAATAATTAAATTATTATTTATCCGTAAGCCAGGCAATTGCAGTTGGTTTTTTGGCCGCCTTACGCTAATTACGGTAATTTTATATAATTTGAACCGACCTTACTTTTAAGAATTAGGAAAGGCCCGCAATTGCGGGCCTTTCCTAATTTGTGCTACCTAGGCGTACTTTTCCAGTAAAAACGATTGTTAGGATTTACTTGCAAAGTTCAGTATTATCAATTACTTTAGCGAAGGATTGGTGGTAATAATCATGAACCCTAAAAAGAGGATTATATGGAAACCTCCATTGCATTCAAGTTTGTTCCCTTCAAAGAGCAGGATTATCCTGACTACCGTGCACTGACAGGCAATCCGAAAATCATGGAAATGATTACCGGCGGGCCGCTGAGTGAAGCTGAAAGTCGGGCTCATTTTGATAGTCTATTGCAACAAAACCAGATGGAAAAAGGATTTGGCAATTTCAGGATCATCAACGAGAGTAACAATGATTTTATGGGACTGGCAAAACTTGTCCGTCGGGAGAAAGGCGAAAAAGAAGTGGAAATAGGATTTATGCTGATGGAAAAGTATCAGGGCAAGGGTATAGCCTCGGTCGCTACCCGCCGCCTGATCGACTTTGCGCGCAAAGACGGTGGTATTTTACGCGTAAAAGCAGTTTTGGATCCATTAAACAAAGCCTCTAGAAAAATATTGGTGCGCGAAGGGTTTATTTCAGAGTTTATTGGAGAAATAGACGGACTGCCGGGGGAAATAATGAGCCTGGTCTTGTAATTAAAGGTTTGCTAAAAAAACCACAAAAAAGCCAGGAACCTACCCGGACTTTTCAATTTAAGATTTTATTGCCACCGTATATTGACCAGGTTGTGTAAATTGTGGGTTGAACCTAAGGTTATGCAACGCTTCATAAAAACTCAAAGAATATCCCTGCTTTATTGTGCACTACTTTTAACGGTATTTAGCTGCAATGCCCAGGGAACAAAACAACAACATATGGAAAATGTAAAGGATCAGGCAGGTAAAATACCCGGACATGAAAACAATCCTTATTATTCAAGAACAGATACACGGGAGCTGCATGTAACAAATGAAGAATGGAAAAAAATATTGCCACCCGACCTATATAACGTAGCCAGAGAGCAGGGAACGGAAGCCCCTTTTAAAGGAAAATACTGGAATAGCCACCAAAGAGGGACATATTATTGTGCAGTATGTGGAAATAAACTATTTAATTCGGATGCTAAATTTGCCAGTTCTTGTGGCTGGCCCAGCTTTTTTGAAACCGACAGAAAGGATGCGGTTATTTATAAAGAAGATTATTCCCATGGCATGCATCGCATAGAAGTGGAGTGTGGCAGGTGTCATTCACATTTAGGCCATATATTTGATGATGGGCCGGCTCCGACCCATAAAAGATATTGTATGAATTCTGTTTCTTTAGATTTTGAGCCGCACCATTAAAAACAATTGAATCCTAATGGGATAAATGTGGTGGAAACAATTTTTGGACAACAAACAGTGTCATTAATCGCCACTTTACTTTCGGTTTTCATTGGGGATACTCAAAAAAATGATAGCCGGACTAGCTGAATACCTTTGGTTAAACTTGGTCCATCGGACGCAACTTTTATTTTTAGACAAAAATAAAAGTTCCGGCTAATCTGCGTTAAGCGATTCGTGAATTAATGGGCTTTGGTATGGTTGAACTGTTGAACAAAAAAATGAGCTACGCTGCAAATCCCTTGTTTGAATGGCGTGATAGTTTTATCCAGTTAAAAAAAACGACAAAAAAGCTATCAACCTTACATCAAGAGCATTGTTGAAATGTCCGGGAATTTATCAGGATGGATAGAAATGAATCCCAACCTGATGTTGGGGGGGAAAGGCCTTAAGGGCTTATTTTTAAACTGGCAAACATCCAAAAAAGATTTTACTTTTGTTCAATCTTTATTGGAAAAAACCTTAGCACAAACCTGAGTTAACAGGCAAAATGACGACCACTTCCTTGTTTAAAACATTCAAATTTTATGCAATTAAAAAATATCACAGTTTTTTGCGGGTCCAGTAATGGAAATAATCCGGTTTTTCGCGAAACTGCTTATAAATTGGGCGCCGAACTTGCTTCCAAAGGCATCGGATTGGTATACGGCGGTGCAAAAGTCGGGTTAATGGGTGCCACTGCGGATGCTGTCTTGGCAGGCGGAGGCAAAGTGATCGGTGTAATACCAGCGTTTTTGAAGTCCGTTGAAATTGCCCATGAAAAAATAACTGAACTGATTGTTGTTACATCTATGCACCAGAGAAAGGCAAAAATGGATGAACTATCAGATGGGATTATCGCCTTACCAGGCGGGTTTGGTACTTTGGAAGAGCTATTTGAGATGTTGACCTGGGGCCAGCTTGGACTACATAAGAAACCAGTTGGCATCCTTAATACCGAGGGGTATTATGATTCGCTCATTGCGCTTACGAACCAAATGGTAGAAACCGGTTTTCTGAAACAACAAAACCAGGAAATGTTGCTGGTAGATGACTCCATAACCGGTCTGTTGAATAAAATGGAAAGTTATGTTCCGCCGCTTGTAGGTAAATGGCTGGGTAAGGGTTTGGAGGAAATCCAAAATAAAATGTAATGTATTAAAAACAATTTCGTGCAAATTGTTTTTAATGGTTTGGAGGTGCTAAAATTATCTTATAAAATAAATAAAAAAATTAGTATTTATTGTCGATAATTAGTATCTTTGTCTGGAAGACCGCAAATGGGCCTGCTAGTCCAAATATATGTGCAAAATACTGCTGCTTAAATAATTAACAACTTCTAATAAAATTTTGCCGGCCGGTTTTTTAAAAGACCGGTCACAATCAAAGTATTCCAAAAATGTTATTATGGCGCAATTTAGTAAAACGAAAGATAGTCAAAGTTTAGTGCAAGAACGACACCATGGTCAAAACATAAAACGCATCCGGGTATTATTGGGCCTCAGCCAAAATGAGCTAGCCACTCAACTAGGCGGGGACTGGTCGGCCAAAAGAGTTTCGAGGCTGGAAAGTTCTAAAAATGTGCAGCTTCGATTTCGTCGCCAGTTAGCAAACCTGTTTGAAGTGGATCTTGATCTATTTGATTTATTTGATGAAGCAGCCAGTCGCATGGCCTTTTTACATATAATGAAAATCAGCAGACACATCAAAGCGGTGAATCCCCGGGATGATCAAAATTTATTGGAGGAAATAAACGATTTATTAGATAAAGCGGCTGTTGCAATTCACCGGGAAAGACAGAATATGCAATTAATATTAAGGTTCTTGCAGTTGGCGAGGGGAAAAACAGCGGGCTGGCAACAGCCTCCTAGTGAGGCTGAAGGATGTGAAGTTAAAGAAACCCTTATTAGTTGGCGAGTAGCATAGTTGACAAATGGAAAACTGCGGGAAAGCTCGTTTTGCCAGAAATATTAAACCTGAATATATTCGCATATAAATATAAACTGAAAAGAGGCGACAGCTGAAAGTACATGGGAACAGCTTGCCGCCTCTTCAGGTTTTAGCTAAACCGGGGCTTTTGGTTTGGCGGCAAATAACCAATCGAAGGGAAATGATTGAAAAACCTTTCCGCGTTTAAAACAAGCGTGTCGATAGAGGCTTTTTTTGAAGTAAAAGAAAAGTACACACCCACAAAATGGCTGTCTGATGTTCCAATTATCAGCCGTAGATGGTATTTTTGTCCTAAACTTCATTTTATTAGATATCAGAAGGAGTATTTGTGTCAATTATTGTTTTTGGATGATCTCAACCATTGCGTTTCCAGGATTTTCAAAATTTTTTACTAAGCCCGTTACCTGCATTTGCAATCTTTCCGCAATCGTTTATCAAAGATGTCAAAAATTTCAAAAACGGCAAAATAAAATAATGAAATAATTTAATTATTCTTAAAGTCAGCGCCTGTCGCTTCGATGGCAGCCAATAAATAGACCAGTGGCGCATTCCAGTTAATGGCAACCTCATTGACGCTATAAGCCTGATCATCATCTAAATAGGAAAGATCTGCACGGTCGGAAGAATAGCCTTTGACGCCGTCCTGCCTACCTGGGTTGGGACCGCCAACCAGCCATCCCGGCACGGGGAGTACCACTTTATCAGAAATGCTGATCCGGTGATGTGGATGCATTGGAGAACGGGTACCGAATCCGGTTACGAAACAATAGCCTGTAGGGTTTTTGCCCAGAAGATAATCCAGATTACCAATGGCCGCCTTTCTATACACTGGCAGATGCGTATACCTGAAAGCCTCCATTAATATCCAGCCCTGGTTAGCGCAATTACTGTTACTGCCCCAATTATAATCAGTGGTTCGTCCTCCCATAACCGTTTTAAACCCTGGGTTGACCTGTTGGATCAATTGATCTGCCAGAGACAGAATACCTTTTCTGGCTTGCATTTGAAGGGTTTTTAATTGTATACGTTGTTCGGCACTCCAGGATTTTTCATTCAGAAGATAAGGCAAGTCTATTTTAATGAGATATATAGAGCCAATGGCTGCCACCTGACTCCAGGTGGGAACCAAAGTGTGCGGCTGACTATATTTTTCGACAGCCGGCAGGTATTTTGGATCAAGAGTGCTGCGCAACATACTGCAAGCAGCTAGGTACCACTCATCGCCCAGGTTTTTATCACCATACGTGCCTGTTGTAATACGGGGTTTAAACTTCTTATTCATGGTAGTCTGATCATAGATGGTTTCAGGATGCGCCTGGGCCCAATTCCATGCAAGCAGCGCTGCTTTTTTCAGGCTGTCAGTAAGCCCTGGGAACTTTTCTTTATAGGGAGCAAGTATTTTGGCAGCTGTGGACATTACCGCTACAAAATCTAATGTGGCTGCCGTAGATTTTTGAACGACATAGCGTTTCGCATGATCTTTTGAAGGCATTTCCATAGGATCAAAGCTGGCTGTTGTCAGTTTGTGATAAACCCCACCATCCACCGGATCCTGCATACAGAGCATCCACCGAAGATTATACAACAGTTCATTGAGGATATCTGGTAGAAGTTTTGATGACCCGGGTATTGCAAGATGAGTAGCTTGAAATAAGGCCGGATATTCCTCAAATGCACAAAACAGTGTATTCATCGTAATGCCGGCATTTACGATATATTTATTATAATCACCGGCGTCGTACCAACCGCCAGGGGCACTGATAACTGTTCCATCGGGCCTGGAATTACTAATGGCAGATGGATGAATAAGTACGGCGGAGTCAGGATGTCCTTCCTTTCTTGCCCAGTCGCCGCCATAGACATCCTTAATTTCCATAGAGGCGCGGTTATAATAATAGGCTTTCAGACTGGCGCTGAGTAATTTCTTAAAAGGGCGCCTTGCAATGATAAAAGGGAAGGAGGTGCCCTGCCCGGGAATAGACAAATAATAATGGCCCTCGCGGGTGAATTTCGTAAAATCTGCTTCCAGGTTTTTTTTCCCACTATAGATATCAATACCGGTTGGTTGAAGATGGCCGGTATAAACAGTGTCGGCTGATTGATTCAGTGCAATAATATAAAAAGGGGGGATGGGCTGCCCGGGGAATAAATCACTGTCCACAATGGCTGTTTTGGGATCCAGTGTGCCATAGCCAATTTGATTGATCCGGATACCGCCTTCAGGTTGATCTGCGCTGAGAAATTGTGAATTGGCAGGTGCAGAATGCGTCAGAAAAAGAATAAGTGTTAGCATAAGTGGACCAAACAACGCGTTTGGTCTTTTTAAGCATAGTAATAACTGCGGTAACCTGCTCTTAAGGGGTAAAAAGTGAGGGAAAGAAAAGGGACAGTACGACCCGGTAACATTTAATGGAGCCTTTCCAATGTCAGGATCCATTTCTCTATAGCCGCATCCCAGGCATTCCTTTGATATATCCTTGTTTAATCCTTTTATTGGACTTAACCACCATTGCATGCGCATTTCTCGACAGATTTCTCGTTTTGTAGTAAACAGCTGGCCAGTTATAAACTTACCTTATAAGTTCTAAATACAATCAGCTACTGCAATTTAAGAAAATCCGGTCAATTTATCCGTTCAATAGCCAAAATACTCACAGGCCCGTTTTCCCAGGAACCCAATAAGCCTCTGCATGGATCTGTCTGCGATCGACACCCAGACGTCGTAATTCTTTTTTGATCTGTTGAATCAATAAACCGTTGCCTGCAAGAATAAATTGGGCTTGTGGCCACCTGTCCATACACTGGCCGTCAAATATCGTAAATCCGGGAACAAACATATTGGGCTGGTCGTCCAGCCGTTGAATCAGTTCATAGCTGCTGAGCCCTAATGATGCCGGCATGTCGGACTGATGCTGTCCAAGATGGAGCAGGGTAGAAAAATGCTTGCCCATGGTTCTGAAATGCTCCTGCAGGATACATGCCAGCCCGAGCGTACTCTCATCGCCGATCAAAAAATAATGGGAAGCATTTTCCGACACTTTCCTTCCACGGGCCATGCTGACAGGCACTTGTTGTCCCAGCTTAAGATCCGCGAAAAAACGGGCTCCAGGACCCTTTCCGTGGATATGGACCAGGATCTGGAAAATATTTTCGGTTGCATCTATAAAAGAAGGTGTATAATTTCTGAAGGAATTATGGCTGACTCTAAAGGCTACAGCAAAACCCGGTTTCAGATTAAGTTTTTGAAGGTCGCCCTTAAAAACAACCGATCTTATCTCCTGATTGATCCAGTCGGTACCCACAACTTCAAAAAGGGGCATCTTGGATCCTAATGCAACTTCCATTAAATCGGCCATCCATTTAGGTACATCAGGCATATTAAGTTGATTTTAAATTTGAATGGCAGCCCTATTACCGGTTAACAGGCGCATAAAGTCGTTGCTCTATTTGCCATGTCTTTAGCGGGAATACGCCTGCAATCAAATTTGTTGATAATAATATGATGCAAAGTAAAAAGGGACAGTGCAAATAAAATAGGTCTATAACTTGGAATGGTAGTATTATTCTCGGATTTGTTTTCGAAATTCAAGCGGGGTAAGCTGACAATGTTTTTTAAAGAGTTTACCAAAATGAACCGGATCATCATAACCCACCAGAAAGCAGATTTCCTTTATGCTGAGATCTGTTTTATATAAATATCGCTTTGCCTGCAATAAACTGATCTGCTGAATATGGGTCGATACCGATTTTCCGGTAAGGCTCTTAATGGTGTCTCCTAAATGTGTAGTAGATATGTTTAACTGCTCACTATAAAAACCGGGTTGTTTATGTGTAACATAATGTGCTTGCAAGAGTGATTTGAAGCTTGACACGATAAAGCCTGCCCGGTCAGTGATTTTAGTGGAACAATGGCAGCTTTGCTTTAGATTACCTGCTGTCCATTGCAACATACTGATAAATAATCCCTGAAGGGCGGCAGTCTGTTCAACCCCACCGGCTTGTTCATAAATTTTGGTGAGTATGGATAAAAACTGCAGCATTTCCTGATAAAAGTTGCTGCCTCCTTCGATGGACAATGGAGCCTGGAAGATGCATTCCAATGTCTGAGTGAGTTCCGCATTCATGAGTAAGGGGTCAAAGGCAATACTCCATCCGGAAACATTTATGCATTGCTCGATCTGATGTACCTGTCCGGGGAAAACCATCACTACAACGGGTGCTTTTAAGGCATACCTTTCAAAGTCGAGTAAAAAAGTACAGCTGCCTGCTGTGGCAAAATTAAATATCGCATGCGTGTCACGATGGGGTTCAAAGATAACATCATTACGGCTTAGATCTTCTTTATCATATTGATGCAAAAGTAAACCCGCCTTGGCAATGGGAGGTAAGTGTCGTTCTTTGAATATCTGCTTTGCTTTACGCACTCTTGTTATTTTTTTCTTGGCTGGTAAGCCATGGGCGTAGGGACAATACCCGATGTATAGGTACCGACAAAAATACTTAAATTATTAATTGCTGACAAATATGCGCAAAAAAATTATTCAAGAATGTTTTGATTCAGGAAAATGTATATCCTTAAAGACTGAAAAATAAACATCTTCACACAATCAACTAGAACTGCAGGAATTATTTCGCTATAGACCGTTAAGGAGGGTCATTTGCCCGTATTATTTGTTTATTTACCGATAAGGAAAGAATTTTAAACTATATATAATTTTGCTTGCTTAATTTTACCATCTCATAGTAAGGAAAAATAATTGCTTTCAATTATTTTAAGGTGCGGTTGGGGATGAAAAATTGCAGAAAATCCATAAATGTCGGAGATTTGGATGAATGATCGGCGTGTGAAAAAAAAGTAATGTGTGAGTACAGTTAAATAATTTTTTTTCGGCCATTTGTCCAATTCCATCAGGTTAACTCGTCTTAAATTAATAAAGAATAAAAAATCCAGTCATGCAGGCAATATTAGGAGCCGGGGGTGCCATTGGTACTGAACTGGCAAAGGCACTCAGAATTTATACCAGAGAGATTCGTCTGGTGAGCCGTCATCCACAAAAAGTGGGTCCGGAGGACCATCTGTTTCCGACAGATCTTAGGATCCGCGAACAGGTTATGGATGCGGTGAAAGGTACGGAGGTCGTTTATCTTACTGCAGGCTTACCCTATGATTATAAAATCTGGCAAAGAGAATGGCCGGTAATTATGGAAAATGTCATAGAATCCTGTATCGCCCACCATAGCCGATTGGTGTTTTTTGATAATATTTACATGTACGAAGGGGATAATCTCAATCAAATCATGGAAACGCACCGCATCGCGCCCAGCAGTAAGAAAGGTAAGGTCCGGGCAGAGCTGATCCGTATGATCTGGGACAGCGTAAAACGATGGGGCCTTACTGCCTTAATTGCAAGGAGTGCAGATTTTTATGGTCCTGGTGTTAAAAACAGTATTCTTGGTGAAATGGTGATCAAGCCTCTGAAAGAAGGCAAACCGGCCAATTGGTTGGTAGGCGAACATTACCGCCATAGTTTTACCTATACCGTAGACGCTGCCAGTGCGACGGCCTTATTGGGTAATTGCCTGGAAGCGTTTGGCCATACCTGGCATTTACCTACGGCAAAGAATCCTCCTTCTGGCAGGCAGTGGATAGAGATGGTTGCCAGTGAACTGGGTGTGAAACCCAAAAAACGGATTGTCGGCAAAACCTTGACCAGTCTTTTAGGCCTTTTTATGCCGATCATGCGGGAATCCAGGGAAATGCTCTATCAGTACGATAAGGATTATGTATTTAATAGTGATAAATTTGAAAAGCGTTTTGCTTTTCAACCGACCTCTTATGAAGATGGCATTAAAGAGATTATTCGCTTTGAGCCGGCATCTTCTGCGCTGGAAGGAAAGCGTATGAGTGCATAAACTTAAGGTTCACAGTTTTCCCCTTCAGTTTGTTCTTTTTTTACTTTTGATAGCCTTTGTCTGAAATGTAACTTTTATTTTTTGGGCAAAGGCATTTGTTTATTGCTCGGTCACAATTAAACCTGATACAGCAGTAATGCTGAAGTGGTAATTCTGTCAGGCGCCCAAACAGGTTGCAGTTATTGCTCGGCGGTTTCAGACTTCTATCAATGTTCTGCAATTAGACCGAATGTAGCCTGCTTATAATCTATGCGTATGTATTAAAACGCCGCATGACTGTCACCGTCAGTCAGGTTAATGTCTTCTTTTCAAAACCAGTTACGAGATGTGGGACTGCTTAAAATAATAACTTCCAGCTGTAGCTTACCGGGTGTGACTGCAACAATAGATGCTACTTTAACTGCCAATGAAAAAGTAAATGCATCCATGTCATAAAAACTGAATGCCTTATTTTCTTTGTGCTTATTAAAAAAAACTGAATAACTCCGAAAATTAAAATAATTAAAACAGCATTGACCCATTGAAGGCAAACGGTTGCGTACGCTGGATTCAATTTATTTGTGTATTTTCCATGAATTATCTGGTAAAGCTAATTTTAATTCAATTTAGATGGGTTGGTATAAACAAATATTTTGTTCCTTGTCTGGCTTTTGCGTAATTATGACAGTGGGCTTGCAGGTGGCAACGAGCCAGCAAATCAGTTCAAAGCAGGTGCATAAAGACACTGCTGCGTTACTTAGAGCGGTGGGCCCGCTGACGGCACCTGCTCAGCAGGAGCTTCAGAGGGCAGGCATTAACGGAGTGGCGCTACGTATGCCCGCGACTCCGGATGGCTATCATTTGGTGCTGAAAGGAACGGATCATCCACCTGTTATTTCTGATAAGGGAATAGTGTATGCCCCCATGGCCGACACGAAGGTCTCAGTTTATTACCAGTTGATAGATAATAAAGACGGTGATTTTCACCTGGCTGTGTCCAGACCAGTTATGATACAGGCACCTGATGATAAAATAAAACAATCGTCGCTTGCATTTAATGACCAGGCGCCTTTTGTAATTCCAGCCTTAAAGGCCTGGCGTGGGGGACAGGGGTACTTTAATTTAAACAAACATTCCAAAATTGTTTTGCCGCCGGGGGAAAAAGAGATTTTGGGCAGCTTATCGGTCCAGCTGCAACAGGAAATCCTTGAGACTACAGGCCTAAAGCTTCAGGTTAAGGTTGGCAAACCGGGGAAATCGGATATTTATTTAGCCATATCCAACGAAGTGCCAAGATTAGGTGAAGAAGGATACCAGCTGAAAATAGGGGATGTTTTTCGCATAACAGCCCCTAAATTTAAAGGTTTATATTGGGGTACCAGGACTTTATTACAATTATTGGACAGTCATCAGGAAATTCCCCAGGGAGAAGCGGTTGATTATCCCAGCTATAAAGTCAGAGGTCTTGTCCTTGATGTGGGCAGAAAATTTTTTACCATGGATTTTCTGCGTAAATATGTAAAATTATTGTCCTATTATAAGATGAATGATTTTCAGATTCATTTAAATGATAATGGGTTTAAAAAGTATTTTGGGGACAATTGGGATAGTACCTATGCTGCTTTCCGGTTAGAAAATGAACAGTACCCGGGACTCACCGCCAAAGATGGCCATTATAGCAAAAAAGAATTTCGGGAATTGCAGGCCCTGGGTCGTCAGTATGGTGTATTGATCGTACCTGAAATTGATGTGCCGGCGCACGCCTTGTCGCTGACGCATGCCGTTCCCGCCATCGGTTCCAAAAAATATGGCATGGATCACCTGGATCTTCATAATCCGTTGACAGATACCGTGGTACATAATATTTTCAAAGAATATTTGGCTGGTCCGGATCCCGTATTTACCGGGCCTGTGGTTGATATCGGAACGGATGAATATGCCAAAGCGGAAGCGGAGGCTTTCCGCGCCTTTACCGACCGTGTTATTGGCTGGGTACAAGACTATGGCAAAAAGGTAAGATTATGGGGAGCACTCACCTGGGCGAAAGGAAATACGCCGGTCAGGGTGAAGGGCGTAACCATGAATACCTGGTACAATGGATATGCAGAGCCCCGGGCCATGAAAAAACTGGGTTATCCCCAGATAAGCACGCCAGATGGTTGGTTGTATATTGTACCAGCCGCAGGATATTATTATGATTACCTCAATTTGCATCACCTATATGATCACTGGACGCCGGCACAGGTCGGAAATGTTCGATTTGAACCCGGAGACACGGCCATTATTGGAGGCTCCTTTGCAGTTTGGAATGATATCGTCGGTAACGGTATCACCGCTCAGGATGTTACTGACAGAGTTTTTCCCGCACTGCAGGTACTGAGCCAGAAAATGTGGGGCGGTCAGGATAAGCCGCTGGATTTTAAAACCTTTGACAGCAAACGTAAAAAAGTAGGCGAAGGACCCGGATTAAATCTGAGAGGAAGGCTAGGGTCCTATGATGATCAGGGAAGGGGCGGTGATTTACCTGTTTTTGAAAACTGGTTATCCACCCTGGAAGTTAACAAATTTAAAGGCGTTGAAAAACAAAAGCTTACACAGCAGCAAACGGCCAATACCATTTTACATCAAACCGGCCTGAAACATAGTTGGGATTTTAATCATAAAACAGATGAAATAACACTTCCGGCCGAGCAAATAGGGTACGATTATACCGTTTCTTTTTACTTGTACAGACAACCAGAACCTGTTGATACTAATAAGGAGCAAACCCTATTTAGTAGTAAATATGCTAAGCTGGTATTAAATCAAAAGGGCACAGGAAACCTTGGTTTTTCAAGAGAAGGCTATGACCTGAGTTTTAACTATAGGGTGCCAGAAGAGAAATGGGTACATATAGTCATAAGCGGAACCAGTAAAGGCACCGCCTTGTTTGTCAACGGTGTAGTACAGGATAGCTTATATAATCACTTTCTACAGTTTAATGATAAGGATAAGTCCAGGGTTCGTAAAGTGGAAACGTTGGCTTTTCCCTTAAGGCACTTGGGTGGTTTTACAGGCAAGATAACCGGGTTGACTATTTATAATAAAGCCTGCAGTCAGGAAGAAATTGCTGCAATGAAATAATTTATATTAAAAGAGCCTTATTTGAAGTAACTTTAATAATGCAGCGATTTGAAATTGAAGGAAGCAATATTGTAGATATCGCTTCCTTTTATGCAGAAATTAACCGTGTTTTCATGCAGCAAGAAAACTGGCTGTTAGGCCAGACACTGGACGGGTTTAATGATTTGTTGTATGGCGGCTTCGGGCGGTTAAAGGCTGGACAAGCCGCCGTTCTGGTTTGGAAGGACATAAGGTCTTCCAAAATCGCCTTAGGTATTGAAACCACCAGGAAGTATTATCAACACAAGCTTGCTCCCGAGAGTCCTTTTAATAAAGAACACTTTAAAAAAGCCCTGGAAGAACTGGACGCAGGCCGTGGAAAAACCTATTTTGAGCTTATTATCGAAATCATTAATGAACATCCAAACATTCAATTGATGGTTACCTGAGCCATATTCACGATAAAACTCCTGAGCGATTGATTGCTTTTATTACCTTTTTAGGCCATTATCAGCTTTTTGCCATTGAGCTGTAGGGCCTCATTTATCTTTTTTCTTAATTTAAGTGCGGGCCGGGTCCATAGGTCCGAATAATTTCTGTTGTCCCGACAGTGGCCTGAAGTTGAGTTGTGAAATAGCTATATCAAGGCACAATAGAATTCACCAGGCCGTAAATTTTATATGGCTAATAACCGCATCAACCTTATTGCTCCGTCAAGTCAACAGCAGTAAAACGCTGTGAACGGATTTTTTAATACCCCTGCAATGTAATATTAGCTTCATTTTGCTTTCTTAATTATTTTATTCCTTAATAAAGGAGTATAATAATGATAAAAAGAAATAAAATGGTTAAAAAAAATAATCAAACAAAATGGGGGTTATGCCTTCCTTAAGTGACCTATAATCATGAAAGGTCTGTCTTTTAGAAATTTATAATTTTATAAAGTATTGAATGTCATTATTTATTTTCAGTATTCATTTTTTTTATCAAGAAAGCGATAATCGAAATAAAGACTTTCATTTATACTTTTGTTTTCTTTTCGCATTTTTATGGTTGCACTTTGCAGCATCGGATTTAACAATTACTTGATCTATTGGCAATACGGAGGATACATCCCCATTCCACCTTTGCGTCGATTTGAACAACAGGAAAGGGTCATTTATTGGTCAGGAGCTATGGTTGAAAAACAATACATCATTAATATTAAATAAGAGAATATGAGCAAAAGATCAGGGAGTGCGGGATTTGTACGCATTGTGACATGGGCCATAATGGGCTGTTGTTTGGTTTTATTGAAACCGGACAACGTATTTGCCCAATCAGGATCAGGGATAACCGGAAAGGTTCTTAGCGATGTAGGTAGTGCAGTAGGTGGGGCCACCATTGTGTTATACAATAAGGACAGTTCGTTTCACCGTCAAATGGTAGCGGATGAATCTGGCCGGTTTGGCTTTTATAATATCCCAAAGGATCATTATAATATTCAGGCCAGATTTATCGGATATAAAATGACCACACTTTCAGCTATCCCATTTTCAGGGGACAGCACTTTAAAACTAGAAATAGTATTAAGTGCAGAAAACAACAATCTGGATGAAGTCGTGGTGGTCGGTTATGGTAAACAAATTAAAGCTAATCTTACAGGCGCCGTAGCCCAGGTTAGCGGAAAAGTTTTGGACGACCGTTCTTTGCCTAATATCAGCCAGGGCCTGCAAGGTATGGTACCGAACTTAAATCTGGTGCCGCAGGATGGAAAGCCTACCCAATCCCCGACATTTAATATCCGCGGCAATACCTCTATTGGCCAGGGCGGCAGTGCGCTGGTGCTTATTGACGGGGTTCAAGGTGATCCGAGTCTTTTAAACCCAAATGATGTCGCCTCAGTTACAGTCCTTAAGGATGCAGCCTCTTCAGCTATTTATGGAGCAAGAGCTGCATATGGCGTTGTGTTGATTACGACCAAAACGCCGAAAAAGGACAAGGTAAGTATAAATTATAGTGCGGACTACGCTTCTAAACAGCCGACGGTAGTGCCTGATGTGGTAGCTAATGGATATGTTTACGCTACCATGTTTGATTCTGCCTGGAGTGCCTGGAATGATTACTCCCAGACGGCCCAGAATATTAATAAAACGCAGCCATTTTCCAAGGCCTATTTGGAACAGTACAAAAAAAGGAATGCCGATCCTTCCCTGCCCAAAGTCGAGACTGATCAAAATGGCAACTATGTCTATTACGGCAATACCAACTGGTATGACTTGTTATATAAGGATCACCTGGGCGCTACAAGTCAGAATCTTTCCATTTCCGGAAGTAGCGAAAAGACCAGCTTTTATCTGACAGGGCGATATTATGGCCAGGGTGGATTATTCAGGTATAATTCCGACGATTATCACCTTTACAATCTAACAGGTAAGGGAAGCATACAGGTATTGCCATGGTTAAAAGTTACCGATAATTTTCAGTTTTCCAGCAGGTATTACCATAATCCGCTAAATGTAGGAGAAGGCGGCAGTATCTGGCGTAATTTGGCAGATGAAGGACATCCTTCCTCTATGCTCTTTAATCCGGATGGTACCCTCACTTTCTCTGCCGCTTATACTGTCGGAGATTTCGTTTACGGGAAAAACGGAATCGATATGACCAAGACCGTAATTCGCAATACATCGGGGTTCGTGGCCAGTTTTTTAAGTGATAAATTGCATATCCGCGGCGATTTGACCTTTGAAAACACCCGAGAAGACCAAAAACAGATTCGGGTAAGAGTGCCCTACAGTACCACTGAAGGTGTGATCGCTTACGTGGGAACCGCCTATAACGACCTCAATCAGGATCAATATAAAACCGATTACCTGGCTACGAATATCTACGCAGACTATGAAACACATTTAGGAGACCATTACTTAAAAGCGATGGTAGGCTATAATTATGAGCAGTCGGTTTATAATGCATTTTCAGCAGGCCGAAATGGTTTGATTTACGCAGATGCCACAGATTTAAACCTGGCACTGGGTCAGAGTATCAATACAGGTGGCGGATATGAGAAATGGGCTATTTTAGGTGGTTTTTCACGGTTAAACTACTCATATAAGGATCGGTATCTATTGGAGCTGGACGGTCGCTATGACGGTTCGAGTAAATTTCCAAGTGATCAGCAGTTCGCCTTTTTTCCTTCCGCTTCCGCAGGTTGGCGATTATCCAAGGAAGCTTTTTGGCATATATCCCCCAAAGCAATATCAGATTTAAAAATAAGAGCTTCTTATGGTTCATTGGGGAACGGCAATATTGCTTCTTATAATTTCCAGGAAAGGTTCAATATCAGCCAATCCGGTAGGGTCATAAATGGTGTTTTGGGGCAATATACCAGTGCCCCGGGGGTAATACCCGCCGGGCTCACCTGGGAGACCGCTACTACAGCGGACCTGGGCCTGGACGCCACTTTACTCAGTAACCGATTAAATATTACCGGAGATATTTATACCCGCAAGACGACCAACATGTTTACAGTTGGACAGACGCTGCCAGCTGTTTTTGGCGCTACTGTCCCAAAAGGAAACTATGCTGATATGACAACAAAAGGTTGGGAGGCATCCATTAGCTGGGCGGATGCATTTAAGCTGCATGACCGGCCTTTTGGTTATAGTATTGGCGTTTGGATGTCTGACTATACAGCCAAGATCGACAAATACAATAATGAAACTAAAAAACTCTCTGATTACTATGCCGGCCAGACAGTAGGAGAAATCTGGGGATACGTCAATGACGGATACTGGACTGCGGAAAACGTTAGTGGTGCTAAAGCTGCCCAGGCTTTGTTCAAGGCATCTAATTCAGGTACCTGGCTGCCAGGAGATATTAAATTTAAAGATCTTAATGGAGACGGTGTAATTAATAACGGGGATAATACAGTTGAAAATCCGGGAGATATGAAAGTCATAGGAAACAGCACTCCCCGTTATAATTTTGGCATCACCCTGTCAGCAGATTATGCAGGTTTTTATGTCAGCTTGTTTTTCCAGGGCGTTCTCAAACAAGACTGGTGGCCAGGCAGTGAGGCTGATCTTTTCTGGGGACAATACAACCGGCCCTATAATTATGTCTTCAAATCTCAGTTGGACGATATTTGGTCAGCATCTAATCCGAATGCTTACTTCCCAAGATACCGCGGTTATGTCGCCCAAAACGGAGCTGGTGAACTGCATGCCACTCAATCCAAGTATCTGCAAAATGTGCGCTATATAAGGTTGAAAAATGCGCAGCTAGGTTATAATCTCCCAAAAAACTGGATGAAACGTATGCATGTCCAAAGCGCAAAAATTTATTTGTCCGGAGAAAATCTGTGGACCGCATCGCCGCTGTATAAGTATACCAAAGCGATGGATGTAGAAGGGATTCAAGGATCAGACAGGGTGCTTACCAGCGGGACCAGCGGTAATGGTAATAATTATCCTATCCTTAAAAGCCTGTCAATTGGGTTGAATGTTAATTTTTAAAGCGCAAAAAAAAATGAAGATGAGAAATAGAAATATGATATGCTCAGGGTTAATGGGGTTAATGCTTATGAGTGCAAGTTGCACCAAACAGCTGGATCAGCGGGCTGTCAGTACCGCTACAAAGGATGCGGTTTTCAGCAGTGAAGACGGTTTGAAGCTTTATACCCTTTCTTTTTATAACATGCTTCCCTCAATCAGCGATATCTATAAAACGGATGCTTCCCTGTCAGATTTCGGGGCCACCAGTAGTGTGCCTGATTATATCCGGGAAGGCGCCTATTCCGCCCGGCAGGGAAGCGGCTGGAGCTGGGGAGATTTGCGCAACGTGAATTATTTTCTTCAAAACTGTAATAATCCGGCAGTGCCAGAAGATATACGCAATAATTATATTGGCGTGGCAAAGTTTTTTCGTGCCTACTTTTATTTTGATAAACTCGTTCGCTTTGGGGATGTTCCCTGGTATAATAAGCCGCTGGACGTAGCAGACACAGCATTATTGTATAAGGGCAGGGATAGCCGGACCGTGATTATGGACTCCATAGTTGCTGATCTTGATTTCGCCGCCAACCATATAATTGATATTTCTGACGCCACCAGAAGCCAGATAACCAAAACGGTTGTTTGGGGTTTTAAGTCCAGGGTATGCCTGTTTGCCGGCACATTCAGGAAATATCAAACAGCTTACAAACTTGGCAGTACGGCGGATAATTACCTTAAAATGGCTGCTGACGCTGCTGATTCAGTAATCAAAAGCGGGGTTTATAGTTTAAACACCGTGGGAGATCAGCCCTACCGTAGCCTGTTTATCAGTGAATCACCGGTAGCCTCTGAAATCATGCTGGCGGATATAAGTAGCGTTTCCTTAGCCAAATACAATGATGCCAACTGGTATTTTACCAGTGCTACCTATGGTAGCCGCTTTAGTTTTACCAGGACTTTTATTAATACCTACCTGATGCGCGATGGAAAACCTTTTACTGATTTACCGGGACATGATACAATGGTATTTGCTTCCGAAGTGAAAAATAGGGATCTTCGGTTACAACAAACCATCCGTATGGGTAATTATCAGCGGATCTCGGGAGGAAATAAAGTGGCTGCCCCGCCTGCTTTTTCTTATACGTATACCGGCTATATGCCGATTAAATGGACCTTGGATGATATGTATTATGACGGTGGCAGTCTAAATACCAATTCAATCTCTTTGATGCGTTATGCGGAGATATTGCTGAACTATGCAGAGGCTAAGGCGGAACTGGGCACCTTAACGGATCAGGATTGGCAATTAAGCGTAGGAGCTCTCAGAAGCAGGGCCGGAATTTCCAGTGGAACCGATGGTAAGCCAACCCGCATAGATCCCTATATGCAAAAAACTTATTTTACTGACATTACAGATCCCTCCATTATGGAGATTAGAAGAGAAAGGGGAATAGAGCTTTGCCTGGAAGGGTTTCGGATGGATGATCTGATTCGGTGGAAACATGCAGAGTTGTTAGAGCTGCCCTGGAATGGTTTTTATGTGCCCGCGCTAAATAAGCCGCTTGATCTCAATGGAGACGGAATTCTGGATGTGGCTTTTTATACAACGGCTCCTTCCAGTAAAATCAGTGGCGTGACTTATATTGATGTTTCCAAACAGCCGCAAACGCTTTCAGAAGGAACAAAAGGAGAATTACATTGGCTGGATAATGTCCCCAGGGTCTGGCATGATTACCAATATCTTTATCCCATTCCATATGCAGATTTGCAGGTTAATCCAGCCCTGAAACAAAACCCCGGCTGGGAAGAAAAATAGGGACGTGTTAGGGCCGTTCCTAGCAGCAGCATTTCAGCAAATAAGAAAGGAATTCTAAACAGAAATCAAAAGCGGTGAAAATCGCCGCGGTTTTTATGATCTTTATTTAACTTTAAAGGCAATAAAACTGCAGACGGTTACTATAACACGGCTGTTTGAAAATAACTTCTATACAATGCACCCTTCAAACCGGGGGAAGTGCATCTGAACAATTATTAAAAATAACATACAGGAAAACAGATGAAAAAACTTATCCAGCAAAGAAAATTGGGCGATGCCCAAAAAAGCTGTCCGGGAATTATCCAAATGGCGGCGGGCGTCATGGCCTTTTTATTCATAACCCTTGCGTCCCCCGGTCTAAATGCCCAGACTATGCGCATTGCCAGTTATAATATCCGAAATGAAAATACCTATGATACTGGTAATCTCTGGAAAGACCGTGTTAGCCACGTAGCAGCCTTGATTAAATTCCATGAATTTGATATTTTTGGTGTACAGGAAGCGCTGGAACATCAATTAGAAACATTGCAGGCTGCGCTGCCTGGCTATGCCTATTATGGAATTGGAAGAGATGATGGAAAGCTCGCCGGTGAGCATGAGTCCATTTTCTACAAAAAAGATAAGTTTCAGCTGATGGACAAGGGGGATTTCTGGTTATCTGCAACCCCTGATGTTCCTTCCAAAAGCTGGGATGCACCGTGCTGTAACCGAATTTGCAGTTGGGTCAAACTTAAAATAAAATCCTCAGGAAAGACATTTTATGTTTTTAATGCCCATTATGATTATGAAAAAGACTATGCACGGAATCAAAGTAGTATCCTCATGCTGAAAAAAATTAAACAAATTGCCGGTGCCAGCCCTGTGGTTATGGTAGGCGATATCAACGGGGATAATAACAGCAGTTGGTATAAAACGCTGGAAGCCTCCGACAAATTGGCGGATACTTATGTATTGGCAAAAGACCCTTATACACCGCGTGGTTCTTTTAATGAATTCGGTAAATATGAAGATGGGCAGTTCATTGACCATATTTTTTGTTCAAAAGAATTTACAGTAACTAAATGGGGCGTGTTAAGTGACACCTATGGAAAGCTTAAATTTCCCTCCGACCATTGTCCCATAATGGCCGTGCTCACCTTAAAATAATAAAAAAAGCAATAATTTTCTGCCTGGCTGTACGTAGTTTTTTTGGAGAAATCTCATTCTAATACGTTAAACCAGTTTAAAAAGGATCAGCCAGGAAAGATCATAAGGCTGATCCTTTTTTATAAGGATAATGGAAGGTTTTCGTTGATTGCGGAATCTTATCTGTTGGCGATAACATGATAAAGATAAAGGGGAGTGGCAACTTCTAAATTTTTTTTACCTGCTGTAACCCTTATAAACATTGGGTATTAGAAAATAATTTCAGAAAAGAGTGTAAATAAGTTTGGTAGTGTAAATATTCCGCTTACCTTTGCAATCCCGAAACGGAAAAAAGCAAACGTCTCGGTCAGTTCTTACGGTAAGATTTCTCTCTAAGCAAATGGTTAACAATACG
>Ga0182744_1000709_pt1 | contig 30656 bp, 30 predicted proteins | sample eDN3rd30CKraftMG_FD_128525 | JGI IMG/M metagenome (GOLD analysis project Ga0182744, IMG submission 128525) | Enriched Miracle-Growth compost microbial communities from Emeryville, California, USA - eDNA 3rd pass 30_C Kraft MG (version 2) (version 2) ... | reverse complement strand
GGACCTCACTTTCTTGCGATAGTCCTGCTCTTCACTCTTCCAGGTTCCGCCGACCATGACACTGCTTCCCGGAAACCAGAGAAAGTATTGACCGTCCGGTGTGGTGTATGTGACCTCGGGTCCATGCGCCGGCGTAAGGCGGAGCAGCGTTTTGTTTGCCAGAGCTGCTTTTGCATCCGCGACCGTAAAACGCGCCGCGTCTTCCAATGACGTCTGTCCGACCGCGACCCCCGCCCGCCTCGCAGCCGGCGAAAGCGTGTCGCCGGTGCATGCGCCCAGCAGCGGAACCGCCGCAACGAGAAGAACGCGGAGCGGCCATTTCAAAATACTGCGAAAGAAAACCATCGCTGCGTCCGCCTGTTCTGCCGATCGATCAATTGTCAACGAGACGACGCAGACGGTCCCGGAACTCGGGCACGCACCTGCGCGAAGCTTTCAATATCCCTTGTCAACACGAACGGTGCTTCCGATCGTTGCGACAGACCGAAGATATCGCCGTCCGCCACTTCCACATTCGCGGCATTGGCCTTACTCGCCACTTCGCACTCCGGGCGCGAGCCGCGAGACCTTGTCACCGGATTGTAGGTATTGCTGCCGTAGCGATAACAATTCATCGCCAGGGAACCGGCAAATTCGGTCACCTGATCGCCGCGGGTCGTCCTCTTGGTGTATTTCGCGCTCTTCACTTCCCAGGTCCCGGGCAGGATAACATTGTTGCCCGGATACCAGAGGTACACACGGCCATCCGCGCTCGAGTACTCGATCTGCGGCCCATGCGCGGCGGACAACGACAAGTGCGTCTTGTCCGACAAGGCAGCCCTCGCCTGCGCCTCCGTGAATTTCGTCGAGTCTTCCAGGGAAATGTTTCGACGAGCGGAATCCGCCTGCAGTTGCGCGGCCGTCGGAGCGGGCTTGGCGCAAGCGCCAAGCACCAGGGCGACAGCGACGAAAAGAACGCTGTTCGCTCTCACACCAGCATTCCCACCGGGTTCTCGATGAAGTCCTTAAAGGCGGAGATGAGCTGCGCACCGAGCGCGCCATCGACGGCACGATGATCGGTGGAGAGCGTCACGCTCATCATCGTCGCGACCTTCATCTGGCCCTTCTCGACGATGACTCGCTCTTCGCCCACGCCGACCGCGAGGATCGTCGCATGCGGCGGGTTGATGACGGCGGAGAAATTCTTGATGCCGAACATGCCGAGGTTCGACACGGCAGAAGAGCCGCCCTGGTACTCTTCAGGCTTCAGCTTGCGGGCCCGCGCACGCGTCGCATAATCCTTCATCTCCGTGGAGATCGCCGCAAGACCCTTGGTCTGGGCATTGCGCACGATCGGCGTGATGAGGCCGCCGGGGATCGACACGGCGACGCCGATGTCCGACGTCTTGTGCTTCAGCATCGTGTTTTCGGTGTAGGTGACATTGGCCTCGGGCACGCGCTGCAGCGCCATGGCCAGCGCCTTGATGACGAAGTCGTTGACCGAGACCTTGTAGGCCGGCTGCTTGTCCTTGTCCTTCGGGGCTGCGGCGTTGATCGCCTCGCGCGCGGCCAACAGCGCATCGAGGTTGCAATCGACCGTCAGATAGAAATGCGGGATCGTCGTCTTCGCCTCGACGAGGCGGCGGGCGATGACCTTGCGCATCGAATCATGCGGCACTTCTTCGTAGCTGCCGGGCGCGAAGAACTTCTTGATCGTCTCATCCGACATGCCGGCCGGCAGCGCCGGCGCACCGGACTTGGCGGCGGCAGGCGCAGCCTTGGCGCCGCCACCGGCGGCAGCCGCCTTGACGTCGCGCTCGACAATGCGGCCATGCGGACCGGAGCCGGAAATCTGAGCGAGATCGAGACCCGCTTCCTTGGCCAGACGCTTGGCGAGCGGCGAAGCGAACACACGGTCGCCGGATGCGGCCTTGGGCGCAGCCGGTGCGGGTGTGCTTGCGGCGGGAGCCGGAGCCGCGGCAGGCGTAGGCGCCGCAGCGGCAGGCGCAGCAGGTGCCGCGGCCTTGGGTGCGGGCGCCGAGGCGCCGCCATCGGCAGCCACAGCCTTCACGTCCTCGCCCTCTTGCGCCACCAGCGCGATGAGCTGGTTGACGGGAACGTCCTGCGTGCCTTCCGGCACGACGATCTTGGCGATCACGCCGTCGTCGATGGCTTCCACTTCCATGGTCGCCTTATCGGTCTCGATCTCGGCGATCACATCGCCGGACTTGACCTTGTCGCCTTCCTTTTTCAGCCAGCGGGCGAGGTTGCCCTTCTCCATCGTCGGCGAAAGCGCGGGCATCAGTATCTTAACGGACATGGCGCGCTCCTCAGCGATAAAGCACGGCTTTCGCCGCCTGTACGATTTCGCCAACGTTCGGCAGCGCCAGCTTTTCGAGATTGGCCGCGTAAGGCATCGGCACGTCCTTGCCGGTGATGCGCACGACCGGCGCATCGAGATAGTCGAACGCTTCTTCCATCAGGCGCGCGGCGATTTCGGAACCGACCGAATTCTGCCGGTAGCCTTCTTCAATCGTGATGCAGCGGCCGGTTTTCTTCACCGACTCGACGATGGCGGGAACGTCCATCGGGCGGATGGTGCGCAGATCGATGATCTCCGCGTCGATGCCGTCCTTCTCGAGCTCGGCGGCAGCCTTCAGCGCATACGACACGCCGATCGACCATGAGACGATCGTGACGTCCTTGCCCGGCCGCGCGATGCGCGCCTTGCCGATCGGCACCAGATAATCGTCGATCTGCGGCACTTCAAAACTCTGGCCGTAGAGGATCTCGTTTTCCAGGAAGACGACAGGATTGGGATCACGGATGGCGCTCTTGAGCAGACCCTTGAAGTCGGCGGCCGTGTAAGGGGCGACGACCTTGAGGCCCGGCACATGCGAATACCAGGCGGTGTAATCCTGGCTGTGCTGGGCGGCGACGCGAGCCGCTGCGCCATTAGGACCGCGGAACACGATCGGACAACCCATCTGGCCGCCCGACATGTAAAGCGTCTTGGCCGCCGAATTGACGATCTGGTCGATCGCCTGCATGGCGAAGTTGAACGTCATGAACTCCAGCACCGGACGCAGGCCGGCGAAAGCCGCGCCGACCGCAAGACCGGCAAATCCATGTTCGGTGATCGGCGTGTCGACGACGCGCTTCGGGCCGAACTCCTGCAGCAGACCTTGCGTCACCTTATAGGCGCCCTGGTATTCGGCGACTTCCTCGCCCATCACGAACACATCGCCATCGCGGCGCATTTCCTCAGCCATGGCATCGCGCAAGGCTTCGCGGATGGTCATCGTCGTCATCGGCGTGCCGGCGGAAATTTCCGGATCGGGCGCGACGGCTGCTGCAGGCGCAGCGGCGGGCGCGGCCGACGTCGGCGCTTTCGCCTCAGCGGGTACGGTCGGCGGCGCAGCCTTCGGCGCGGGAGCAGCGGCAGGCGCCGCAGCAGCAGAGGCGTCCTCACCCTCGCCTGCGATCACGCCGATCGGCGTGTTGACGGCGACATTGTCGCTGCCGTCCGGCACCAGGATTTTCGCCAGGACGCCTTCATCGACAGCCTCGACCTCCATCGTCGCCTTGTCGGTTTCGATTTCGGCGAGGATATCGCCGGACTTGATGGTATCGCCCTCTTTCTTCATCCAGCGGGCGATCTTGCCCTGCTCCATGGTCGGCGAAAGGGCCGGCATCAGAATATTGGTCGGCATGTGTGTCTCTCAGGAATGACGCGGACGCTACGGACAGGCCCGGCAAGTCGGATCAAAGGGGGAAGATCGAAGCAGAGAGGGATTACTTGAGAATATCGGTCCACAATTCCGACGCGTCGGGCTCGGGATCGTTGGTGGCGAACTCCGCCGCCTCGGCCACGACCGCGCGGACGCCGGCGTCGATCTTCTTCAACTCGTCTTCGGTCGCCATATTGGCTTTCAGGATGCGGGAGCGGACCTGCTCGATCGGATCATGCTCGTCGCGTACCTTCTGCACTTCTTCCTTGGTACGGTATTTCGCCGGGTCGGACATCGAATGGCCGCGATAGCGATAGGTCTGCATTTCAAGAATGTAAGGGCCGTTACCCTCGCGGCACCAGGCGATGGCCTGATCAGCCGCGGCCTTCACGGCGCGTACGTCCATGCCGTCGACCTGCACGCCCGGAATGTTGAAGGACAGGCCGCGTTTCGAGAAGTCGGTCTGCGCCGAGGCGCGGGTAACGGCGGTGCCCATGGCGTAGCGGTTGTTTTCGATCACGTAGACGACCGGCAGCTTCCACAGCTCAGCCATGTTGAAGCTTTCGTAGACCTGGCCCTGATTGGCGGCGCCGTCGCCGAAATAGGTCAGCGATACGCTGTCATTGCCGCGATAGCGATGCGCGAAAGCCAGTCCCGTGCCCAACGGAACCTGCGCGGCGACGATGCCATGGCCGCCGTAGAAATGCTTCTCCTTGGAGAACATGTGCATCGAGCCGCCCTTGCCTTTCGACAGGCCGCCCCTGCGTCCGGTGAGTTCGGCCATGACGCCCTTGGCGTCCATGCCCAGCGCCAGCATGTGGCCGTGATCGCGATAGCCGGTGATGACCGCATCGCCCTCTTTCGAGGCCAACTGCACGCCGGTGACGACCGCTTCCTGGCCGATATAGAGATGGCAGAAACCGCCGATCAGCCCCATGCCGTACATCTGGCCCGCCTTCTCCTCGAAGCGGCGGATCAGCAACATCATCTTGTAGGCTTCAAGTTCCTGTTCGCTCGTGAACTCGGCAATATTGCTGCCGGTAAAAGGCGCCGTATCGCCGTCGGCGGATTTACGGGCGTTTTTGGGGCGGGCGGACGATTGAACCGATGCCATGGTGTTCCTTTGGGCTTTCCTCGAACGGCGCGGCAACCGCCTTCCGGCGGCCTTCGCAACGGCTCGAAAATAGCCCAAGGCTGGCAAGAAAGCGAGGGCGACGATTGCGACATCGCGCCCGCATAATTGACTGATTCAAATAAGGTTAGGGGAATAAACCGAAATCCAGTTATTTCTTTTTATAAACCTGGATTAGGTTATTCGCTTGGCGTCCGCGACGGTGGTCGAAATCGGCCGCCGCATACGACTAAGGTTTAAGGAAAATGACGACGTCATTCTTGTGCACGCGGCCCAGCTGCACCCGTGCTTCTTCCTCGAGGATATCGCGTTCTACGGCTTCCGCCCGCATCATCGAGACCCGACGGTCGAGCTGGTCGCGTTCGGAACGCAGCCCCGCATTCTCCATGATCAACTGCGCCATCTGACCGCGGTATTCCTCCTTGGTCTTGAGGCCGCGATCGCCATGCACGGCGTGCCAGATGAAGTACGAAGAGATGCTGCCCGAGACGGCATAAAGCAGCAGCGGCAGCAGAATCGAGCGAAGTCGGCGGCGAATGACCATGCGCGATCATGGACGCGGGATGGTTTCCGCTTTGTTAATCCACACCCTTCTGCGACTGGCGAAGGAGGCCGGAATCGTGCACAGTCGCCGTCCTGAATAACGCCGAAGAGGAAGCGCGATGGATCGGGACAGATTGCAGATCACCCTGCTCAACGCCGGGCATTTCCTCGACCATCTCGTCATGCTGGTATTCGCCACCGTTTCCGCCGTGGCGCTGACCCGCGAATGGAACATGGGTTATTCGGAGCTCCTCGCCTATGCGACGCCGGGCTTCGTCGCCTTCGCCCTGTTCTCATGGCCAGCCGGCTGGATTGCCGACCGCTGGAGCCGCGAGGGCATGATGGCGGTCTATTTCATCGGCCTCGGCCTTGCCTCCTTCGCCACCGGCTTCACCTCATCGCCGCTCGGCATCTCTATCGGCCTCTTCGTCCTCGGCATGTTCGCCGCCATCTATCACCCCGTCGGCCTCGCCCTGCTCGTCCAGGACCGCCAGCGCACCGGCATGCTCATCGCGGTCAACGGCGTCTGGGGCAATCTCGGCGTCGGCAGCGCCGCCTTGTTCGCCGGCTATTTCATCGATCACGGCGGCTGGCGCTATGCCTTCCTGGTGCCAGGCCTCGTGTCCATCGTGCTCGGCATTGCCTACGCCACGTTGATGCGCCGGGAGATCGCCGCCCGCAATCTTGCGGCGAAACCCAAGACGGGAACGGCCGCAACAGCGACCCAGGCAACGCCTGAAGTGCGCGCCGTGCTCATCCGTCTGTCGGTGGTGATTTTCTCCACTGCCCTGTTCTCGAGCCTGATCTTTCAATCGACGACATTTGCCCTGCCGAAAATATTCGACGAACGCCTGCAATCGATCGTCGGCTCCGCCACCACATTGGGCTGGCTGACCTTTCTGGTCTTTGCCATCGCTTCGATGGCGCAATTGCTCACCGGCATGGCGCTCGACCGCTACAGCCCGCGCACGGTCTATATTGTTTCGGCACTGGCGCAGACCGTCTTCTTCGCCCTGATGCCGGGACTGATGGGCTGGCCGGCGCTCGTCGTCGGACTGGGTTTCACCTTTGCGGCTTTCGGCAGCGTGCCCATCAACGACTTCCTCATCGGCCGCATGGCGAAAAGCGAACTGCGCGCACAGATCTACGGCGCGCGCTATGTGCTGAGCTTCTCAGTGATGTCGCTGGCCCTGCCGCTGATCGCCTGGGTGCATCTGAACTGGGGTTTCGACCGGCTGTTCCAGATCCTTGCCGTTTGCGCCGGCGCGATCCTGATCTCGGTCACCATGTTGCCGCGGCGTCTGCCGGAAGAAAACATCAAGCCCGCGCTCGCGGGCGCTTGAAGACAGGAACTTTGACAAGATGACAGCGACCTCACGCCGCCAGCGGCTGCGCGCCCTGCTGGCCAGCGATCAATGCTATTTTCCCGCTTCCGTGTTCGATGCCATTTCGGCCCGTACCGCCCAGGAGATCGGGTTTGAAACCGGCATGTATGCCGGCTCGGTGGCCTCGCTCGCCGTGCTCGGCGCGCCCGACATCATCCTGCTGACCTTGAGCGAGTTCGCCGAGCAGGCGCGCCGCATCGGCCGCGCCAGCGACCTGCCGGTCATCGCCGATGCCGACCACGGCTATGGCAATGCGCTCAACGTCATGCGCAGCGTCGAGGAACTCGAACATGCAGGCCTCGCGGCGCTGACGATCGAGGACACTTTGCTGCCCCGCCCGTTCGATCAGAAAACCGCGACGGCGATCCCGCTCAACGAAGGCATCGGCAAGATGAAGGCCGCTGTCGCGGCGCGAAGTGACGCCACGCTCTGCATCATCGCCCGCACCGGAGCGATCGCAATGACCGGATTGAGCGATGCGCTTGAGCGCTTTCGCGCTTATCAGGACACCGGCGTCGACGGCGTGTTCCTGACCGGCATCACATCGATGAGCGAGCTCGATGCCTTCGCGGCAGTGGCGCGGCTGCCCATTCTTCTCGGCGGTACGCCGACAAAGCTGCAGGATCGCAAGGAACTGGCGTCGCGCGGCGTGCGCATTGCCCTGCAAGGGCATCAGCCGTTCATGGCCGCCGTTGCGGCGGTCAGAAACACCATGCTCGCTCTGCGCAACGGCGGCGAACTGCCTGAGCTTGTCGGCAAATCCGATCTCGATCGTCTGAGCGGCGAGCCGGTCTGGAGCGCACGGATACGGGACTTCCTGACCAGCGGCAGCTGAAACACAAAAGGCCGCGCAAGCGCGGCCTTGTCGTAATGCGTCATCGACGATGAGCGAACCTTAGAGGTTGCCCGCGATGGTGTTGAACTGTGCGGCGACCTTCGTGCCGACCTGGCTGACAGCGCCGATGATCACGACGGCGATCAGGCCGGCAATGAGGCCGTATTCGATCGCGGTTGCGCCGGACTCATTCTTGAGAAACTTCTTCATAAGCGACATGGGTATCCCCTAGATTATCCGCAGTTGGGTATGCAGAGAGCGAGAGCGAAGCCTGCCGTTCGCGGCGGGCACCGCTAATCGTTTCGCGAGACCTTAGAGGTTGCCCGCGATGGTGTTGAACTGGCCGGCGACCTTCGTGCCGAGTTGCTTGACGGCAACGATGATCACCACGCCGATCAGGCCGGCGATGAGGCCGTATTCGATCGCGGTCGCGCCGGATTCGTTACGGATGAACTGGGAAAAAAGCTTCACGGGACGTGCTCCTTGACTTCGACAAAACCGCCTAGCGCTCCATCGGCCCGCGGTTGACGTGAATATGGAGGCGACCTCTAAAAGGGGTATTAATACGATCGCACACACTCCGGCGGCGGAGCGGGAATCTCGATCTCTCAGCTTGCTAAAATATTGCTCGTATACCGCTATATTTGCGGGGAGATGGCTTTCGCCGGTTTTGGGGCGCCAAACCAACACTTTGAAATAATTGAATAATGGAAGAGCCGCAAAGTTTGGATGAAATCGAAAATCGTCTGCAATTAGAGCAATTTAATCGTATTTGAATGAAAAAAACGAAGCATTAACGACATTTCGAACAGTCTTTAGACAAGTTGTGAATAGAGTTCAGCCGACGCCCCAGCAGCGAGCGGCCACAACGTCAGCGCAGAACCTGCGCGAGAAACAAGCGTGTGCGTTCCTGTGCGGGGTTCGAAAAGAAGCGCTCGGGCGTATTCGCCTCGACGATTTCGCCGCGGTCCATGAAAACGATCTTGTCGGCAACCTCCCGCGCGAAGTTCATCTCGTGCGTGACGCAGATCATGGTCATGCCGTCCTTCGCCAGCTGCATCATGGTATCGAGGACCTCCTTGACCATTTCGGGATCGAGCGCCGACGTCGGTTCGTCGAACAACATGATCTTCGGCGACATGCACAGCGCCCGCGCAATCGCGACACGCTGCTGCTGGCCGCCGGACAGTTGCAGCGGATACTTGTTGGCCTGTTCGGGAATGCGCACGCGCTCGAGGTAATGCATGGCGATCGCATCGGCCTCCGCCTTCGGCAGCCGGTTCACCCAGACCGGCGCCAGCGAGCAGTTCTCCAGCACCGTGAGATGCGGAAACAGGTTGAACTGCTGGAACACCATGCCGACGTCGCGGCGCACCGCATCGATGCGCTTCACGTCTTCGACAAGTTCGACGCCGTCGACGACGATGCGGCCGCGCTGATGCGCCTCGAGCCGATTGATGCAGCGGATCAACGTCGACTTGCCCGATCCCGATGGCCCGCAGATGACGATCTTCTCGCCTGCCCTGACCGTCAGGTTGATGTCCTTGAGCACATGGAACTGATCGAACCATTTGTGCACGCCGATCATTTCGATGGCGTTGGCGTTGGTCACCTGCCTTGGTCTGAAATTGCTGGCTGTGGCCATGGCAAGAGTCCTTTAACGTTTGCGGCCGGCCGCATGCCGCCGTTCCATCATCTGCGAATAACGCGACATGGCGAAGCAGAAGACGAAGTAGAACGCGGCGGCGAAGATATAGCCGGTGGCGGAAATGCTTGGGCCGGCCCAGGCGGGATCGAGGCGCTGGGTGTCGACCGCCCGCAGAAAGTCGAAAATGCCGACGATGGCGACGAGCGTCGTGTCCTTGAACAGAGCGATGAATGAATTGACGATGCCCGGAATGACCGCCGTCAGCGCCTGCGGCAGAGCCACCAGCATCATCATGCGGCGCCAGTTGAGACCGACCGCCATCGCCGCCTCATACTGCCCGCGCGGCACCGCTTCCAACCCGCCGCGCACGACCTCCGCCATGTAGACGGAGGAGAACAGGGCGACGCCGATCAGCGGCCGCAGCAGGCGGTCGGGCGACCAGGCGTCCGGCACGAACAGCGGCAGCATCGTATTGGCCATGAACAGCACGGTGATCAGCGGCACGCCGCGCACGATCTCGATCAGCACGATCGACAGAAACCGGATAATCGGCATGCGCGAACGCCGCCCCAGCGCCAGCAGAACGCCGCAGGGCAGCGAAAACACGATGCCGACACTCGCGACGAGAAGGCTGACAAAAATGCCGCCCCACTTGTCCGTATCGACGATCGTCAGCCCCAGGAAGTTCCAGTGCGCGGCAGCCAGAAACCAGACCACCAGAAACAGCAGGACGCCCCCGAGCCAGACCCGTCGCATGAATATGAACAGGATCGCCAGCGCTGCGATCATCAGGGCTGGCGCGACGACGCCGATGTCGATCTCTGATCCGGGCGACGGCAGCAGCGAGGTGGGAAACGGCGTCCGCCCGGTCAGCAGGCCGAAGGCGACAATCGGAAAGACAGCGAAGAACAGCACGGCGGCAATGGCTTTGCCCTTCGCCGCCGGCCACAGCAGCCAGACGGCCAGCACAGCGCCGGATGCCATGACGCTGTTCACCCGCCAGAGCTGATCGCGCGGATAGGCGCCGTAAGTGAAGAAGGTCAGCTTGGCGTTCACATAGGCCCAGCAGGCCCCGGCGCCCGGCGCCCGGCACGGTTCGCCGTCGCTTGCCGACCAGATGGCATCGATGAACAGATAGCGGATCAGATCCGGCAGAATCCACGCCAGCAGAAGCACGCTGCCGACGGTGAGGACGGCTGACAGCCAGGACGAAAACAGGTTCTCGCGCATCCAGCCCCAGGTTCCCCGCATCATCAGCGGCGGCGGCAGATCGGGGGAAGGCTCGAAGGGCGAGGAGCGGAGATCGGGAACGCTCATGTCAGCGCTCCCGCAGCGAGATGCGCCTGGCATAGAGATTCATCGCCAGGGACGTGACCAGGGAAATCGCCAGATAGACAGCCATCGTAATGCTGACGACCTGCACGGCGGCGCCGGTCTGGTTGAGCACGGTGCCGGCGAAAATCTGGATGAGATCGGGATAGCCGATGAACACCGCAAGCGACGAGTTCTTCAACAGGTTGAGATATTGATTGGTCAGCGGCGGGATGATGATGCGCAGCGCCTGCGGCACGACGACCAGCCGCAACGTGTCGCCGCGGCGCAACCCCAGCGCCTGCGCCGCTTCGGTCTGGCCGGTTGGAACGGCGGTGACCCCTGCCCTCACCACCTCGGCGATGAACGAAGCGGTATAGAGCGACAGTCCCAGGACAAGCGCCACGAGTTCAGGAATGACCTTGACGCCGCCGGCGAAGTTGAACCCGCGCAGCACCGGCGCCTGGAACGACAACGGACTGCCATTGGCCAGCCAGGCGCCGCCGCCCAGCACAAGCAACAGCCCGATCGCCACCGGCAGCGCATGATAGCGCGCGCCGGTGCGCCGTTGTTCACCCTGCGCCCAGATGGCGAAGACGACCGCCAGAAGCAGCGCCAGCGCAACCGCACCGAGCGCCCACTCGATGCCTGCGCCGAAGACCGGCTCCGGCAGGACGAGGCCGCGATTATTGAGATAGATACTGCCCGGCAGCGCCAGCGATTCACGCGGCCCCGGCAGCGATTTGAGCACCGCATTGTACCAGAACAGCAATTGCAGCAGCAGCGGCGTGTTGCGCACCACCTCGACATAGACCGTCGCCAGACGGGCGACGATCCAGTTGCTCGACAGCCGGGCGATGCCGACGGTGAAGCCGATGATGGTGGCGAAGACAATGCCGATCGCCGCCACCAGCAATGTGTTCAGCAGTCCGACGTAGAAGGCCTGGCCATACGTCGACGTCGAGGATGAGAACGGGATCAGCGTCTGGTTGACGTCGAAACCGGCCGGCCTGTTCCAGAACGCGAAGTCCGTCGGAATATTGCGCGCCCGCATGTTCACGACGGCATTGTCGAACGCCTGCAGCGCGAGCCAGACCAGCACCGCCAGAGTCAGGATCTGCCAGAACAAGCCGCGCCAGAGCGGATTATTGAGAATAGACGTCCGCGGTGCCGGCGGATCGTTCATGCTGGCCATCAACCGCGACCCCGCGCGCCGACCGCCGCCTCACCGCACCGGCGGCGCGTATTGAATGCCGCCCTTCGACCAAAGATTGTTGAGACCGCGCTTGATCTTGAGCCGCGAGCCTTCGCCGACATTGCGGTTGAACACTTCACCGTAATTGCCGACATGCTTGATGATGCGGGCGGCCCAGTCGGGCGTCAGGCCCAGGGCCTTGCCGAAATCGCCCTCGGTGCCAAGCAGGCGGCGGATTTCGGGATTGGGTGATTTGGCGCGCTCATCGACATTGGCTTTGGTGATGCCGAGTTCCTCGGCGTTGATCATGGCGAAATGCGTCCACTTGACGATATTGAACCATTGATCGTCGCCCTGGCGCACCGACGGGCCCAGCGGTTCTTTCGAGATGATTTCCGGCAGCACCACATGGTCGTCGGCATTCGCCAGTTTCACCCTCTCGGCATAGAGGCCCGACGAATCCGTGGTGAATGCGTCGCATCGCCCCGAATCATAGGCTTTCACCGCTTCGTTGGAGGTGGCGAAGGCAACCACCTCGTATTTCATATTGTTGGAACGGAAAAAGTCGGCAAGGTTCAGTTCCGTCGTCGTGCCCTGCTGCACGCAAATCGAGGCACCCGACAGTTCCAGCGCCGAATTGACGTTGAGCTTCTTGCGCACCATGAAGCCCTGGCCGTCGTAGTAGTTGACGCCGGTGAAAAGCAGTCCCAGTTCCGCCTCGCGCGACTGCGTCCAGGTGCCGTTGCGCGCCAGCACATCGATTTCGCCCGATTGCAGCGCCGTAAACCGGTCTTTCGCCGTCATCGGGACGAACTTCACCTTTTCCGGATCGTTGAAAATGGCCGCGGCGATGCCACGGCAAAGATCCACGTCGATGCCGGCCCAAACCCCCTTGTCGTCGGGCATGCCGAACCCTGCCAGGCCCGGATTCGTGCCGCACGACAGATATCCGCGCGCCTTCACCTGCTCCAGCGTCTTGGACGGCGCCTGCGCGACCGCAACGGACGCTTGCGCGAAGACGGCAGCGCCAGCCAGAAAGGCCAAAAGAGACGCCGTGACGAGCGATCGAGCATGAATCCGCATTGAATTTCTCCCCTTCCGGGCGGCTATAGCGTTTTCCGATCCAATTGGATCGGAAAATCGGCTGACTTTATTGGATTGCTGCGCCGGCATGCTGCACGGCGGCAGATCAAGGTGTCATCTCACCCGGTTTTACCAAGTCGGGTCAAGTCCCTTCTGTCGAGAACCCGTTGATCGCTTGACGTTTCGCGGCTCCGATCGGCTAATGTTGGTCATAATCGGGATGAACAGAGCAGATAGACTATGAGCAAAATTACGCCGGAAACCCGCGCGCGCATGAAATCCCGCACGCGACTGGTCTATGCCGGACGACAGCCGGAAGAGCAATTCGGCTTCGTCAATACGCCGATCTACCGTGGCTCGACCGTTCTTTCGCCCACCGTGAAGGATTTGTACGAGAACAAGGCGCGCTTCACCTACGGCACCAAGGGCACGCCGACGACCGAAGCGCTCGAGACCGCCTGGAGCGAGATTTCCGGCGCGCAGGGCACGGTGCTGGCGCCGACCGGTCTTGCCGCCATTGCGCTGGCTCTGTCGACGGCAACCAAATCCGGCGATCACCTTCTTGTGACCGATTCCGCCTACTTCCCGACGCGCAAATTCTGCGACCGCTACCTGAAGCGCATGGGCGTCGAGACCACCTATTACGATCCCCGCGTGGGAGCCGGCATCGCCACCCTCATCCGTCCCAACACAACCGCCATCCTGACCGAGGCGCCCGGCTCGCAGAGTTTCGAGGTCCAGGACGTTCCGGCCATCTCGGCCGTCGCCAGGGAGCGCGGCATCTGCGTGCTCATCGATAACACCTGGGCGACGCCGCTGTTCTACCCACCGCATGAGCGCGGCGCCGATCTCGCCATCGAGGCCGGGACCAAATATCTTTCCGGCCATTCCGATCTCATGCTCGGCCTCGTGTCGGCCAACAAGGAATGGTGGCCACGCCTGCGCGAGACCTTCGACCTGTTCGCCATGTGCGCCGGCCCGGAAGACGTGTTCCTGGCGCTGCGCGGCCTGCGCACCATGGAGCTGCGTCTGCGCGAGGCGCAGCAACAGGGCCTCGCCATGGCGCACTGGCTCGCCGCCCGGCCGGAGGTGCAAACCGTTCTACATCCGGCGCTGCCGTCGCATCCCGATCATGCCATCTGGAAGCGCGACTTTTCCGGATCGAGCGGCCTGTTCTCGATCGTCCTGCAGCCAGCTTCCGATCGCGCGGTCGCGGCCATGCTCGATGGCCTGGAACTCTTCGGCATGGGCTATAGCTGGGGCGGGTTCGAGAGCCTGGTCATTCCATTCGACTGCGCCTCCTATCGCACGGCGACGACCTGGGCGCCGGGCGGCCCCGCCCTGCGGCTCCAGATCGGCCTCGAGGACGTCGAGGACCTGCAGGCCGATCTCGACGCCGGCTTCAGGCGGCTGCGCGAAACGAAGTAGCTGGCGGCCGCAAGGCAAACACCTCAGGTTTGCGATATGAGCCCGATCGCCGGGCTCGTCACCGAAAGCTTGATCAGCAGCTCGAACAGAATGGCGCGTTCGCTCTTCGAAAGCGGGGCGAGAAATCGCGCCTCCACCTGTTCGCCGATATCCATGCTGGCCTTGAAAATCGCCCGCCCCTGATTTGTCAGCGACAGAGCGATCAGCCGGCGGTCGCTGTCGTCGACCTCGCGGTTCAGGATGCCCATGGAAACGAGCCGCGCGATGGCGCGGCTGACACGAGCTTTATCCATCGTCGTGCGCGCGGCGACCGCATCGTTCGACAGGTTCGGAAGCTCTCCGACAATCAGGATGACGCGCCATTCGGCCAGCGACAACTGCAATTCGGCATCGAGCGCCTTTGTCAGCAGACCGCCGCTGTTCCCCGCAGCAACCGACAGTTGATAGAGAAGAAAGTGATCGAGAAAGCGGCCCCGCGCTTTGACATTTGCCGGCACCTTCGGAATTGGCCCCTTCGACAATCGCGGCATTGCTGACCCTTATTGCTCCGTATTGACATCGCCGGCAAAATAGATCATTTCAAATGAAATGATCTTTGTCACCCGGCTCGGCGCTAGGGTTACGATACAATCGATGAGGGGAGCAAATCGGCGAAACGGTCCATTAGGCAATCACAAACGCAGAACCCGACGCTTCTTCCGACGGCGCATGCCGCGATCGCTGATCGTCCGTCCGCAGATATCAAAAGCATGGACACTGTTTGCCGTTGAATTCGTATATTTATGGGAGGATGGAATGAGAATGCTGATAGCGAAGTCCCGCTCCGCTGCAATGATTTTGGCTACGCTTTTGCCACTCGCCTATGGATCTGCGGCGCAGGCACAAAGCTATCCGTCCCGGGAAATTCACGTCGTTGTCGGATATGTCGCTGGTACAGGGCCGGACCTTTATGCACGCTACGCCGCCGAGCTGATACGACAGGGTTCAGGCGGCAAGACCGTCATTGTCGATAACAAGGTCGGCGCCATGTCGAACATCGCGGCGGGCCAGGTAGCCCGCTCCAAGCCGGACGGCTACACCGTGTTCGTGACCGGTGGCTCGACCTTCACGACGAACCCTTTCCTGTTCAAAGAGGTCCCTTTCAAGCTTTCCGACTTCACGCCCGTGACTTCGCTGCAGCGTGGCGGCCTTGTTTTCATCACCAAGCCTGAGTCCGGCATCAAGTCGCTGAAGGAGCTGGTGAGCTTTCTTCAGCAGAAGGACGGCAAGGCGAAGTTCGGTTACGTCAACCCTCTCGCGTTCGGCGCCGCCGAATACCTGAAGCAGCGCACGGGAACGAAAGCCATTCCGATTGCCTACAAGGGCGCACCGGATGCCCTGATGGGACTTTCCGGCGGCGAGGTCGACTTCATGGTCAGCGATCCGACACCGATTATGGGCTCGCGCGATAAGTACAATGTTCTGGCGGTAACGACCGAAGATCGCGTCGATGCGATGCCGGACGTGCCGGCGATGAAGGAAAGCGGGTACGACAATTTCGATCTGTCCGGCTGGTGGGCCGTCTGGATGCCTGCGGGAACCCCGGACGAGATCACGTCGAAGGTTGCGGACTGGATCGAAGAAGGGCTGAAGAAGCCCGAGGCAAAGGAATTCTTCTACCGCGGCGGGTTCCAACCATGGGTCGGCGTCCGTGGAGCCAAGCTCAAGGAGTTCGCCGAAAAGGAATACAAGAAATGGGGCGAGATCATAAAGCTCACCAACATCGAGCCGCAGTGACGCAGACATGAAGCTGCCGATTGTATTCTACTTCGATTTTGTTTCGCCATACGCCTACATCGGATCCGTTGCGATCGAGCGGCTGGCAAAACGCCTCGGACGCGATGTGGAATGGCGGCCGATTCTGATCGGCATCACCATCCTGAAGATCATGGGTATGAAACCCCTTCCCCAGTACCCGTTGAAGGGACCTTACCTGAAGCGCGACAAAGAGCGATTGTCCGAGTGGTTCAACGTGCCCATCCGCGACCATGGCTTGAAGGGGATCAACTCCCTGCTTGCAAGCCGGGCCTTTCTGCATCTGCGTGAGGTCGATGAACAGCAGGCGAAGCTTTTCGCGCAAGCGGTGTTTCGGCGCTTATGGCTTGAGGGCAGAGACATCACGCAGCTTGCCGACGTTCTCGAAGTGGCAGGCTCCCTCGATATTGATCTCGATCGATTGGAATCGGAACTTGCCACCGATCGGTCAAAACAGATGCTCCGCGACGAAGTCGATGCTGGCGTCGAGGCCGGCGTTTTCGGCGTGCCGACCTTTCTCGCCGACGGTGAGCTCTTCTGGGGCAATGACCATCTCTGGATGCTCGAACACTGGCTTCGGCACCGCTCATTCAGGCAAGAGCACAACGCGCTCGCATCGGATTGCCAATAGGATTCCAGCATGACTCAATCGAATCTGCCGAACTGCCGCGTCATCGATCTGTGTGATCATCGCGGGATCGCGGCAGGCCGCATGCTGGCCGACATTGGAGCAGACGTCATTCGCGTCGAGCCGCCGGCAGGATCGTCGGTACGCCGGCATGCACCGCTCGATGATCGCGGCTGCTCGCTGCTGTGGGAGTGCTACGCTGCCGGTTCGCGAAGCGCTGTCGTCGATACGCATACCGAAGGCGGGATGAGAGACTTCGATGATCTCGTCCGACATGCCGATATTCTCATCGAATCTTCGGGCGATGCGGCCAGTACGAGAGAACAATACGAAAGATTGAAAAACATCAATCCCAGTCTGATTTATGTCGCCATAACGCCGTTCGGCCTCGACGGACCGAAGTCTGGCTATGAGGACGCGGAGATGATCCTTTGGGCCGCCGGCGGGGCCATGTATGGCGCCCAGGATGGCGGGCGGGTCCCTCTACGCGTCAGCGTTCCCCAGGCCTATCTGCATGCCGCCGCCGATGCGGCCGTCGGCGCGCTCATAGCACGCGAAGCCCATCTCCGGTCCGGCAAAGGCCAATTGGTCGAAATCAGCGTTCAACGATCCGTCACCCAGGCGACGCTTTCAGCCATTCTGGCGGAGGCAGCGGGAGATGTCGGATTCCAGGAAGAGATCGACGCCAGCAACAAGATGGACGGCTCGGAGCGGCTTGATCTCAGCGGAAGCGGCTCCGCTACAAGACGCAAGAAGACCTGGCAGGTGAAGGACGGCGTCATTGAGCTCCACCTCGCAATGGGCCCTTCGACAGGACGATTTACCAATAATCTCTTCGCCTGGATGCGTGATGAACAGCACATCACATCGAATTCGATAAGCTGGGATTGGTCGTCGATCCACCTGCAGATTGAAAGTGGCGAGATCACGCCCGACGATCTGGAAGAAGCCCGCAAAACAGTTGCCTCGTTTCTCTCCCGTTATACCCGGCGGGAATTGTTGGAGACGGCGATCCGCAGGAAGCTTCTGATCGCGCCGCAATACACCCCTGCCGATCTTCGCGAAAGTCCGCAATACCAGGCCCGGGACATATTCCAGACCATCTGTTCGTCCGATGGAATTGAACGCATTGCCGTCGGGTCGCCGGTCAAGATCAATGGTGAAAGTCCTGTGCGGATCGTGAGGGCACCAAGCCTCGGCGAGCACACCGCCGAGGTCCTCAAGGAAGCGAAGGCGCGACGCGACCAGGCTCCGTCGGCGGCAAGCGCCGAGCTCCCGTTCAAGGATCTACGCGTACTCGACCTCTCCTGGGTCGTGGCGGGCCCTGCCGCGGCTCGCGTCCTGTCTGATTTCGGCGCCACCGTCGTCAGGGTCGAGTCCGGAAGGAGACTGGATGCGGCCCGCGTGATCGGCCCGTTCACGGCGGGCAAGCGCGGAACGGAAGCGTCCTCCGTCTACCACAACTGCAACGCGGGCAAGCTGAGCGTCTCGCTGGATCTGGCGAATGCGGAAGCAAAAGAGGTGCTCGCCGATCTGATCCGCTGGTGCGACGTCATCATCGAGTCCTTCTCTCCCGGCACCATAGCCAAATGGGGCTTTGGTTATGAGAAGATCCAGGAGATCAACCCCCGCGCCATTCTGGTCAGCAGTACATTGATGGGACAGTCCGGCCCCTACTCTCAACTCGCAGGCTTTGGAAATCTGGGCAGCTCTATATCCGGCGTGCAGCGGCTTGTCGGCTGGCATGATCGCCCGCCCCGCGGTCCTTTCGGTCCCTATACCGACTATGTCGGTCCGCGGTTTGCGCTCGCCGGCCTGATGGCGGCTTTGGACAACAGGCGTCGCACCGGAAAAGGAAGCTGGGTGGACGTGTCACAAGCCGAATGTGGATTGTTGTTCCTGGCGCCCGCGATCATGGCCGATGCGCTGAGCGGAGCGGTGACGCAGGCGCGCGGCAATGATGATGACATAATGGCGCCGCACGGCGTCTACGCGGCCAGGGAAACACAGGACAGACGCAGCCGCTTCGTGGCCATTGCGGTCACAGACGACGACTGCTGGCGGCGGCTCGCCAATGTCGTCGGCGGCAGGCAGTTCACGGAAGATCCGAGATTCGCCACGCGAGACCTGCGGCGACGACATCAGGCCGAGTTGGAATCAATTCTGTCGGCCTGGATCAGCGAGAGAACAGCGGCCGAAGCTGAGACATTGCTGCAGGCGCGGAAGGTTCCGGCCCATGTGGTCGCGGCAAGCCGGGACGTCTGTGAAGACCGTCAGTTGAATCATGACAATCATTTCATCGCGCTGGTCCATCCAGTCGTTGGACGCAGCCATGTCGAAAGCAGCCGCTACACCTTGTCGGAAACTCCCGCGCAGGCACCCACGCCTCCCCCGATGATTGGCGAACATACCGATCTGGTGATGCGCGACATGCTCGGCTACGATGAAGCGAAGCTGGCAGATCTGCGCAGAAGCAAGGCATTTGCGTAGAGCCCCGCGTGGCTCCAACAACGTCATCCTACTTCAGGCACGCGCTGGGGCACACCGGCGCGCGGCCGAGCACTTGCGCCAGCGCGTCGCCCCGGCTCCTGTCGCACACCATCCGTAGATAGACCTTGTCCTTCGAACCGAAGTCAGGGATGCCGCAAGACGCAGCCATCACCGTCTCGGCCTGGGTCCATAGAGTCTGGATGACCCGTTTAGGCTGCGGCCTCTGCAGCCCCTGCCAGGTTGTTGGCTGGCTCTTACGCGCCACATCGACATAAGTCATCACGAAGGCCATGAGCGCCGCCAGCCCGTCGCGATGGTCGACCTGGCGATCGTCGTTCGGACGCAACGAAATGAGCGCGACCGCCGTGTTCAGGTCATGGCTGAATGCATTGAGCTCATCCAGCAGATAAAGAAAATCGCCCGCGGAGGAAACGCTGCCGGGACGCAGGTAATCATGAACAAAGATATCGTGTGTCGTGAATCCGGTCGTCAGATCCTTGATGAGTGCGCTTGGCGCAAAAAATTTGGAAACCTCGTGCGGGCGACGAAGGTCGCCTCCATTGACGAGCGGATACGCATCGCGTTCCTCGGTCAGATTATGCACGGATTCATGCACGGCGGTCGACAGCCCAAGCTGGACATCGTCGCAGCCCAGCCATCCCAAAAACAGCTTCTTGTCCTTCATCGCCTGATAGATCGCATAGCCGCGCGGCGACAGACGCTGCAGATCGCGGATCGCCTGAGGATGACAGTCCTGCCGGTCGGTAGAGAGAATGCCTCGGATCTCCTGTGTCGCATCCGGCCTCTCGGAGACCGCCAGGGCAGCCGCGGCAAGCATTCCAAACAAGATAGGGGCGGCTATAAAAATCCTGCGCATGGGCCGGAACCTCCGGATCCATTCATGCGCGCGGCCATCGGATCAATCAACTCAAAGGCAATCAACCAACTCAAAGGCAATCAACTCAAAGGCAATCGATTTGCGCAGGCATGTTCCATGCGTGATGCAAAACACAGCGATGGATGGCGTTCTTCCGAAGAATGGCTCGGTTAAAGCTGGAGCTGTTTACTAAAGACAAGATAAATCTGAACCAAGACAGGCAATCGAAAATACGCGACCTTTTCAAATCCATTTCCCGTTTGCGCTGTTTCCTCTCGACTCCCCGGGTGGGGAGGCATTTGTTGCACTAGCTTCGACATTCGACGCGAAGCCTTCCCGTACTGGACTTACTTCTCTTAACAGATGTAGGAGAGTTGACCATGCTGCGTTCCACGAAAAAATTGTCTGCCGTTATCGCTCTTGCGGGCGCCACTGTGTTGATGACGTTTCCCTTCTCGGCCGAGGCGCGTTGCGCAAACGACTCCTGCGGCGCAAGAGTGAACACCAGCTACAGCTATCGTACCGTGCAGCAGCCGCGGAATGTCACGCGCTATCGTGATGTCACGCGCGTCCGCCCTGTCAGCCAGGTTACCCGCGTCGTCAATGTGACGCGCGTGCAGCCGGTGACACGCGTCAATACGGTGACACGCGTTCATAATCGCACCGCGGTTATCAACTCGAACCAATATGCCTCGCGCACCGAACGGCTGGGCGCGCGCAACATCATGACGGGCCAGACTGTTCACATCCGGCACGCCTCGGCGCGTCCGAGTACGCGCACGGTCTATCGCTACAACACCGTTCAGCGCGTCAACAACGTGACCCGCTACAACGATGTCAACCGCACCCGCTATGTGCGCAACATCAATCGTCACGTCACCATCACGCGCGTGCAGCCGGTGATCCGCACCAATGTGGTCACTCGCGTGCACGACCGTACCGTCGTCGTGCCGCGTACCGTGTACGCTTCGCAGACGCAGGTTCTGCCGGCCCGCATGGTGCACACCGGCAAGACGGTCACGATCAATCACGGTGCCGTCGCCAGCCGCGCGAACTATTCCGGCCGCGCGAACAAGTATCGTGCGACCTATTACGGCGCCAACTAGAGCATGATCCGGAAGAGTGGAAACCGGTTTTCCGAAAAGATCATGCTCAAACAAAAGATGAGATCATGATGCGATTTCTTTAATCGCATCATGATCTAAAGCCAGATCGCCGGTCTTTGCTTTCGGCAAAGACCGGCGATTCATATGCCTTTAGATCATTTTCGAGCGAAGTGGCTGCCGGTTCGCGTGAAGAAAATGCGTCAAAGCAAAAATCTAGAGCTCGGTTCTGATTCCATCAGAACCGAGCTCTAGGAGTTTGATCTGTTCTTATCCTTGCGGATGAGCATCAGGTTGCGGATGTAGATGAACAATCCCAAGCCCTGGCCCAGAATGAACACCGGATCCGCGCGATAGAGCGCGTAGATCAGCAACACCGATCCGCCGCCGATCGAAAACAGCCAGAACGCCAGCGGCACCACGCTTCTTCCGGCCCGCTCACTCGCCAGCCACTGCACCAGGAACCGTGCCGTAAAAAACGCCTGGCCGAAAAAGCCAAGGATGACCCAACCATCCCACGATGCGACGAACACATGGTGCAGATAGCCGCCGGCGGCTTGCGACAATTCGACAAGCATCAGGAGCTCTCTCTCGAATTCTTTTTTCGCTGCAGCCGCGGGATTCGCGTGCGCCGCCGGATCAGCCAGCGGACACCAAACATATCAACGATGCCGATCCAGGCCCGGTCGAAGAACCCGTAGTTGGAGACACCGCTCAACCGCACGCGGTCGACCACATTGACATAGGCGATCTCAAACCCTTCCCGCCGCACCAGCGCCGGCATGAAACGATGCAGCGCGTCGAAGTACGGCAGCTCCATATAGACGTCGCGGCGGAAGCATTTCAGCCCGCAGCCTGTGTCGCGTGTGCCGTCCTGCAGAAACCGGGAGCGGACAGTGTTGGCGACGTTCGACTGCATCTTCTTGAACGCCGTCGCACGGCGTCCGACGCGCTGCCCCTGCACGAGCCCGCAGGCATCGCCCATCTCCAGCAGCCTGCGGTAGAGCTGCGGAATATAAATCGGATCGTTCTGGCCATCGCCGTCCAGCGTACAGACGATCGGCGCCCGCGCCGCATGCACGCCGGAACGGATCGCCGCCGATTGCCCACAGGACGCCGCATGATCGATCTGCCGCAATTGCCGGTAGCGCGCGCGCTGGCGGGTCAGCTCATCGCCGGTTCCATCACGCGAGCCGTCGTTGACATAGATGATTTCGAAAGGCCCGAGCGGCGTAACGGTCTTGACGATCTCACCGACCAGGGTCGCCACATTGCCGACCTCGTTGCGCACCGGCACGACGACGCTGAGCACCGGCGTTTCACGCCGCTCATGCAATATCTCCTCAACACCGGCCTCCCGCATGCCCACAACGTGCAAGCCCGCTTCTTGCAGATCGCCGGGCCTGCCGATGGACCGCACACGGATGACCGAACCGTCGGGTTCAAACACGATCCTGCGGGCCGCGAACATCCGGCGCAGAATGACCGCCGACAGCGTGCCGACCAGCGCGCCCGCCATGACATCGGCGAGATAATGCGATTCCAGCACCATGCGCGAGATCGCGACAAGGACCGCGACCGTATACAGCAGGACGCGCCGGTTCGGCACGAACCAGCCGAGCGCCACCGCGATGGCGAAGGCGGTGATCGTATGTCCCGACGGAAAGCTGGCGAAGCGCGCGTCGAACACGAAAGGATGGAAGCTGTAGGCGCCATATTTGTCATACAGGAACGGACGCGCCCGGCCGATCGGCAGTTTCATGATCTGCGAGGCGAGGCCGGAGACGGCGCAGACCGCGAAGATGAAAAACGCCCTGCCCGCCAGGATGCCATACGCGACCCGGCGCTCCCCCTGCTGCTGCTCCCGCAACCACAGGGCCACCAGGACAGTGAGCGCCGACAGTGCGAAAATATAGCCGGACCGGCCGATATTGGTGATGACGCCGAAGACGTCTCTCGCCACCTGCGGCAGGCCGCGCACGGCGCGTGCGACCATCGGATCGAACAGAGTGACGGCGACAAAAATAGCGGCGATGGCAAGGGCCAGCATCCGCCAGTCGGATGGCGAAACCACGGCCGGTCTGGCGTGGATCAACCGCCAGCGCCGGCCAAAGTCGCGCACAGGCTCGCCGAGGAAGGGAAACCTGTCGGAGAACGACCCGGCTGCGTCCCGCGCCATCTGCATGGCGCGCGCCTTTCCGCTGGAGGTCCGGGTTGAGTCTGTCATCGCGCGTTACTGCCGCAGCCAGACGCCAATGTCGAGGTTGCGCCCTCGGGCAAGATTGACGCCTTCGACCCGTCCGACCAGCTTGACCGGCGCGTCGGCCGGCAATCCCTCGCGAAACAGATGTTCGTCCCGGCTATCGACGAAGGCTACCCGGCAGGCGCCGCCCATCAGGAAATCGGCGGCGCCCTTGCCGATCGTCATCGTCAGGTCGGTTCCGCTCAGGAACACCAGGCTGGGCTCTCGATAGAGCGTGGTCGCCCGTTTGAGCGGCCCGCACTGCGGCGCGAGAACCTGGGCCGACCGCGCCATGGCGTCCAGCCGGGGCGCCAGCAGGAACGTCCTCGCCAGCGCGCCTGTCAAAACACCGCCATAGACGAAAACATAGGTGAACAACGCCACCACCAGGCCGCCAACGATGACGCCTGAGCCATCACCGAGCATGGCGGCGCGCCAGACATCTTTCAACGCCCAGAGCGCGAACGGCAGCGCGATGAGCGTCAAGACGCCCGGCCAGGTGTGAAGCCAGACCGAGCCCAGAAATCCGGCCGCGATCAGCACGGCTGGCACCACCAGCAGCAGGCTTGTTGCAAACGGCGCCCATCTACGCTCGAACGCCAGCGCCCCGTGCTCCGTCGCCATCGCGGTGAGGATTGCGATCGCCGGATAGAGCGGCAGGACATAATGGGGTAGTTTCGTCGGCACGAGTTCGAGCAGCAGCCAGGACGGAATGAGCCAGGCCAGCAGGAAAGCAATTTCCCGCTTGCGCCGGTTCAGCCAGACGAATGGTGCGGCCAGGATCGCCAGCGGCGCCATCGGCCATCCGGTCGCCCAGAAGATTGCCAGATAAGTCAGCGGCGGCGCGCCATGGGCCTCCCGCGCGGAACCGATCTTGCCCAGCATGTCTTCGCCAAGGGCTTCGCTCAAAAACGCCCCTTTGGTGTCGATGAGGATGAGCACGAACCAGGGCAGCACCAGCACGAGCAGCCACAGCAGGCCCGGCAAAGGTCGCAGATCGCGCAACCAGGCGGCGCCGCGATCCTTGATCGCCAGCACGATGGCGGCGAAAAACGGGATCATCGGCGTGATCGGTCCTTTGACCAGCACCCCGGCGGCGATCGCGGTCCAGAAAATCGCCGGCAGCCGCAGAGCCCACCCCGTGCCTTTCCCAGCTTCGCCCTGATAGATCCGCGCCAGCGCGCCCATGGCGGCAACGACCGTCGCCAGAACCACCGCATCGGTCTTGGCGAGCCGCGCCTCGACACCGATCAGGATGGTCGAGGCGAGCAGACACGCCGCCAGGAATGCGCCGCGCCGGTTCGTAAACGCCAAGGCTGCCCAGTAGGTCAGCAGCACCGCCGCGATGGCGCCGAGCAGCGATGGCAACCGGTAGAGCCAGATCTTCTGGCGCGCCTCGGGCACGCCGAGCGCCGAGGCCATGCCGACCGTGGCCGCCTGAAGCCAGTAGATGCCGATGGGCTTCTTGTTGCGGGCCTGGTCCTGAAACCTGATCTCGACGAAATCGCCAGTCTCAAGCATCTGCTTGGTCGCCTGGGCGAAGCGCGGCTCGTCGCGATCCATCGGCGGCAGCGAGAAGAACCCGGGCAGAAACAGGACCAGGGCGATCAGCGCCAACCAGCCCGCGGCGCGCGAATGGCTGACGACGGCGGCATCGACTGCCGAGCGTCCGAATCTGGTCAATTCAAATGAAGCCATCGACCTGCTGCCGCCGCGCCCAAGAAGGCCTTTCACGCCGTCTTCAACCTAAAGTATCGCTTTGGCGAGCCTGCGATCCATCAGTTTTTTGTCATCATTGCCGCCGGCAGATGAGCCTGTAAAAACAGCCACGTCAAAGCCTATTTGGCACCCGGATGGTCCCGATCCAGGCCTTTCTCAGCGAGTTCGGCTTCATAAGCAGCGAATTTCGCATCGGCGCCCGCGCCCAGCTCGGCGAGATAGGTCCAGGAATAAATCCCGCTGTCGTGCATGTCATCGAAGGTCAGCCGCACGGCGTAATTGCCGACCGCATCTACCTTGGCGATCATGACATTGCGCTTGCCGCCCACGGTCTTGCGCTCCGATTCGGTATGGCCGCGCACTTCCGCCGAGGGGCTGCACACGCGCAGCAACTCAGCGCTGATCGTGTATGTCGCGCCGTTGTCGTAAGTCACGCTGAGCGCGCGGCGGTCCGGCGCCAGGCGGATTTCCGTCGGCCAGATGTCTTTCGATGCCTCGGTCATGGGTGCTCGGCCTTGCGGATGCGGAACAGGAGTTGCGTCTGCAACTCAGTGTCCCGGCGCACGAATTCGACAAGAATATCGCCGGATTCACGCACCATGTTGGGAATGTCGATGGCCGCCATCGGATCGGTGCAGACCACATCGATCCGTGCGCCCGGCGCCAGGGCCCGAAGCGCCTTGCGGGTCCGCAACACCGGCAACGGGCATTTCAGGCCGGACAGATCGAGCTTGAGCGAAGGCGTTGACGTGACGTGTGTCATGGCGCTGGCATGGCAGGCATGGCCGTGCCGGTCAACATGGCAGACCGGCCCGGTTGGGGTTTGCATTCTCCGATCCATTCCTATTTAGGTCGGCATAGAGTGGACTTGGAGTGGACTTGGAGTTGTCACCGTGGCGGTTGCCGAAATCGAGATCAAACGCGCCCTGGAAAAGGTCGCCCTGCCGGACGGGACATCGCTGGCGGCCTCTGACCGGCTGACCAATATCGTCGCCAAGGACGGCAAGGTCATTTTCGCCATCGCCATCAATGCGGCCGAGGCCAATACATTCGAGACCGTCCGCCAGGCTGCCGAACGCGCTGTGCGCGCCCTGCCCGGCGTCTCCCAGGTGCTTGTCGGCCTGACGGCCGAAAAGCCGGCTGGAGCCGCCCGCGCGCCCGCTCCGGCGGCCGGCCAGGAGACACGGCTGCGCGAGGCCAAGCCATCGCCCGCCTCGACGAAGTCGGCCGGCATTCCCGGCGTCAAACACATCATCGCCGTCGCCTCCGGCAAAGGCGGTGTCGGCAAATCGACGACCGCCTGCAACCTGGCGCTGGGCCTTGCGGCGCTGGGCCTCAAGGTCGGCATGCTCGACGCCGATATCTACGGCCCCTCCCAGCCAAAACTCTTCGGCATCACCGGCAAGCCGACCATCGACGCGCAGCGCAAGATGGTGCCGCATGAGCGCTATGGAATAAAAGTCATGTCGATCGGCTTCCTCGTCGACGAGACGCAGGCGATGATCTGGCGCGGCCCCATGGTCATGTCGGCGCTGGGCCAGATGCTGCGCGACGTCGCCTGGGGAGACCTCGACGTGCTGGTGGTGGACATGCCGCCAGGCACCGGCGACGCGCAATTGACCTTGGCGCAGCAGACGCCGCTCGCCGGCGCCGTCATCATCTCGACACCGCAGGACCTGGCCCTGCTCGACGCACGGCGCGGCGTCGCCATGTTCAACAAGGTCAGCGTGCCAGTGTTCGGTGTGGTCGAAAACATGTCGACCTTCTGCTGCCCGAACTGCGGCCATGTCTCGCCGATCTTTGGCCATGGCGGCGCGCGCCATGAGGCTGAGAAGCTCGGCGTGCCGTTCCTGGGTGAAATCCCGCTGCATATGGAAATCCGCGAGACCTCCGACGAGGGACGCCCGGTCATGGCGACGAATGCCGGCGGCGCCCATGCCCAGGCCTATCTCGCCATCGCGCGCCGTGTCGCCGATGCGCTGAACACCGGCGCCGTCAGCCGGCCCGCGCCAAAAATCGTCATCGAATGAAAGTCTGCGGCACCATCCTGGCCGGCGGCCTCGCCCGGCGCATGGGCGGCGGCGACAAGATTTTGCACAAACTGGCAGGACGCACGATCCTCGATCGCACGATGGCGCGGCTGCAGCCTCATTGTTTGGCGCTGGCGCTCAACGCCAACGGCGATCCGGCGCGGTTTGCGACCATTGGCTTGCCGGTGATCGCCGACAGCATCGAAGGCTTTGCCGGGCCGCTTGCCGGCATTTTGGCCGGCATGGACTGGTGCGCCGACACCTTCCCGGATGCGGACTGGCTTGTCACCACGCCGGCCGATTGCCCGTTTCTACCTGAAGACTTCGTGCCGCGCCTGATCGGCGAGCGCGCGAGATCGAAGGCCGATATCGTCATCGCCGAAAGCGGTGGCCGCATGCATCCGGTTGCCGCGCTGTGGCGTGTCAGCCTGCGCGAGGCCTTGCGCAGTCACCTCACGCAGGACGGCAGCCGCAAGGTCGAAAGCTGGATCAAGACGCAGCGGTGGGCAGCGGTCCGATGGTCAGACGATCCTTATGACCCGTTCTTCAACGTCAACACGCCGGAAGATCGGGCAATTGCCGAGGCGCTGATTGTGAAGGGGCTGGTAGCTTAAGGCTCTTGCCCATCGATCAGCACGAAGGCGATGCGGCAGACTTCTGTGCCGCGGTTGACCCAGGCGTGGTTGGTGCCTTGCTGGATCACCACGTCGCCGGCCTTGAGATGCACCTCGGTGTCGTCGAGCAGCATGTCGATCTCGCCTTCAAGCACCAGCGCATAGTCGAGCGAACGCGTCGCGTGCATCAGGGGATGGCGCGGCGGCATGTGCCGCCTCGGCGTCGAGGCGCCGTGCTGGGAGGCGTGATAGTCGACCGGCAGGGCTTCCGTTTCCGCCGTGATCGGCGGAACGTCGATGATGCGGAACACCGAGCCGTTGGGCGGCGGCGCGATGCCGACCTTGGCATCGCCACGGTCGGCAGGCCCGGCGATATCGGCCGGCGTTTCTCCCGACACCCACATCAGCCGCGACACGGTTCCCCGCTGCGGCCGCACCACGGTGTTCGGATTGGGACCGTCGAAAAGCACGACGGCCTTGCCGTTCTCGTCCACGGTGGTGACGACCCGCCTGATATCCTTGCTGAGCGCCATCACCTTCTCCTATTGAAGTTCAGGCTGTACACCTGCGGATGAAGTCGATCACCACCTTGGCGAAGTCATCGTCCTTCGAGCCCATGCTGGCGACGGTCGAGAAGTGATTGTGCCCATCCATGCAGCGGATCGGCGGGCTCTTGCCGTCGCGCATGGCCAGCGCCTTGGCGATGTCGAAGCCGGGCGTCGTCAGCACCAGCGGATCGTATTCGGCGATGCTGACGGCGATCGGCACCTTGCTCTTGGCGATGTAATTCAGCGCCGAACGACGGTCGAACAGGCTTTCGTCCGTGCCGTAATAGGCCAGCACGTTGTCGCGGTCCTCGCCCTTGCGGATTTCATAAAGGCCGCTCGACAGCAGGCCGCCGGCAACCAGCAGTTCGCCCTTGATGTCGGGATCGAACAGGAAGTTGGCCACATGCGCCGCGCCGGCCGAGTGGCCCATGATGACGACCTTGTTGGGATCGCCGCCGAATTCGCTGGCATGCGCCTTCACCCATTTCACGGCACTGGCGATGTCCTCCGCCGCCGACGGATATTTCGCTTCCGGCGCCAGGCGATAGTTGACGATGACGCCGACCATGCCGGCATGGGCGACGCAGCCGCCGATATTGCCGTAGAACACCGGATCCGACCGCTTGTCGCCGCCGACAAAGCCGCCGCCGGGGACATAGATGAAGATCGGCTTTCCGGTCCCGTCCGCCTTCCAGTAGATGTCCATCTTCTGGCGAGCGTGATCGCCATAGGCCGCGTCGAGCTTCGAGGTGACGCCATCCATGACGCCTTCGAGAAGCGGCGCATAGAGCTTGCGAATGGTGGAGCCGTTCTCCGGCGCGGCATTCTGGCCAAGGCCTGGAATGGCCTTGCGGATGTTCTCTGGCATAGACGTCATGTGATCGGACTTCCTGTGCTCGATAGCTGAATTATTCCGCGGCAGCCTTTACCGGCTGTGGCAGACGGTCCTTGAAGTACGGCAGCACTTCCTTGGCGATGGCGATCTGGTTTTCCTGCACCATCTTGTGCGGCATGGTGCCGAACTGCGTCTTGGTCAGCGAAATGCCGAAGCCCGCCATGTCCTGATAGGCGGCGAGTTTTTCGCGCACCGTATTCGGGCTGCCGACGATGACGATGCCGCGCGCGATCATGTCCTCGGCGGTCGAGCGCTGGCCCATGAAACCTTTGATGGAGCGCATGCGCTTGATCGACTCGACGCTGGTATAGCCCGGAGGCGCCATCATCACCGGATTGCGGGTGAGGAATTCATTGGCATAGGCTTCAAGGTGCGGGCGCACATCGCGCAATGCCTTCTCGTCGCTTTCCGCCACATAGATCGCATTTGACCAGGCCAATTGGTAGGGCGAAGCCTGATAGCCGGCCTTGTCGGCCTCTTCGCGGTAGAGCTTGAAGGTCTGCGCCACGGCGGCGATCGGCGCCAGGGTCTGGCAATAGGTATAGCGGCGCTGCGCCGACCAGCGGATCGTCGACAGCGAGCCCGACGACGGCGTGAAGATCGGCGGATGCGGATCCTGATAGGGCCGCGGCCATGGGTTCACATATTTGAACTTGTAGTATTTGCCTTCGAAGGCGAACGGGCCCGGCCGCGTCCAGGCCTGGATGATGAGGTCATGCGCCTCGGCGAACCGCGCCTGCGACTCCGCCGGGTTCATCCCCATCGTGTGATATTCGACGCCGATGCCGCGCACGAAGCCGGCTATGAAATTACCGCGCGTCAGATTGTCGAGGATGGCGAACTCCTCGGCGATCACCAACGGATTGTTAACCAACGGCAGCGCGCGGCCGAGGATCGCCAGCTTGCCGTTCTTGATGCGGCGCGCCAGCGCGCCGGCCAGCACGCCCGGCGTCGGCATCATGCCGTAGGCGGTCTGATGATGTTCGTTGACGGCGACGCCGTCGAACCCGAGTTCATCGGCGAACTCGAGCTGGTCGAGATATTCATGATAGAGATCGGCGCCCTTCTTCGGGTCATAGTAGCTGTTGGGATAGGTCATCCACGACGTGCCGAGCCGCTTGATCGCATCGAGATCGGCGTGGGCGTAAGGCATCAGATGGAAGTTGAAGATTTTCATGCGGCAACCCTCTGCGCTTTGGCGTGCGCCTCGACGAGGCGGACGAAGTCGGCGGGCTTTTCGATATGCGGCGCGTGGCCGCAATTGGCGATGATCTCGACCCTGGCGCCGGGGATGAGCTTGCCCCATTCGCGCGCATAGGCCTGCGGCAGCAGCCGGTCGTTCTCGCCCCAGATGATCAGGGTCGGGATATCGATGCGGTGCAGCCATTTGCGCAGATGCGGATCGTATCCGCGCGGCTGCCAGGTGGTCTGCGCGATGACGACCTG
>Ga0182744_1000708_pt1 | contig 30692 bp, 21 predicted proteins | sample eDN3rd30CKraftMG_FD_128525 | JGI IMG/M metagenome (GOLD analysis project Ga0182744, IMG submission 128525) | Enriched Miracle-Growth compost microbial communities from Emeryville, California, USA - eDNA 3rd pass 30_C Kraft MG (version 2) (version 2) ... | reverse complement strand
GAAACGGCGACCAGCGTCGAAACGGCGCTGATCGCCACCAGCCGCCGCGTCTGGGCTCGTCCGCCGCGCATCCTGATCGCCGGGTCGCTGTATCTGGCCGGCGAGGTGCTGGCGGCCAACGGCACGCCGCCGGTCTGAGGCGGAGCCCGCCGGGCCGACGGGGACAGTCAAAGCCGGCTGCCGGCCATGGGCCTACCCATTGGGGCCTGTCCGCCGTTCCGGCCGAAGACCGCGCCCGTTGCGATTGTTCCCCGGAAATAGTCACTGTCGTTACGGCCGGTCTGGTCCGGCGTCCGCGAAACGCCGCCGCCATGGCAGCGGCGGCCGCCAGACACGAATGCCCGCGACAGGCGCGGGCATGGGGCTGGGGCAGTTGTTGCGCCCGCCGGCGAAGCCGAAGCCCGCTTAGCTGGCCGTGAGGCGGGGATCAGGCGACCGAGGTCTGGATCCAGCGCGACAGGTCGCCCTTGGGCGCGGCGCCGACCTTTTGCGACGCCAGCTTGCCGTCCTTGAACACCATCAGCGTCGGGATCGAGCGGATGCCAAGCTGGGCGGCGACGGCGGGGTTCTCGTCGATATTCAGCTTGACGATGCGGACCTTGTCGCCGAGCTCGCCGGAGATTTCCTCGAGCGCCGGACCGATCATGCGGCAGGGGCCGCACCATTCCGCCCAGAAATCGACAACAACCGGAACGCTGGACTTGAGAACGTCGGCCTCGAAGGTCGCGTCAGTGACTTTTGCGGTCGCCATGTCATGCCTTTCCGCGAGCGGGCTCGCGACTCGTGCTGTCTGTCTGCTGGAAGCTAGGTACCCCCCGGGAGAGGGTCAAGGTCAGCGGCCGCGCAAATCCGACATGTCCGCACGTCATGCGGCGCCCCGCCAGCCGCCAGAAGCTTCAGAGACGGGCGAGCGCCGCGCGGCAGGCGGCCTCCTCCAGCTCCAGAATGCGCGGGCCGTCCGCATAGACCAGCAGGGGCCGCACGGCGCGATCGGGCCAGGCCTGGCGCAGCAGGGCGGCGTAAAGCGCCAGCTGCGTCACATAGGCCTGGGGCGGCGGCGCGTCGCTGGCAAGGCCGGCCAGTTTGAAATCAGCCAGCCACACGGTGTCTGCGGTCACCGCCAGCCGGTCGATCTGGCCGGAGACTGGCGTGGGGCCGCGGCCGGGCAGGTTGACGTTGCCGGCGATGGGAGCCTCGGCGATGGCGTGGGCGCCGAACAATGGCGCCAGCTGCGGCGCGGCGACGAGGCCGAGGGCGCTGTCGACGATCCATGCCTGGCGCTCCGGCTGCAGAAACGCCGGATCGCCCGGGGCGAGGGTGGCCGTGCGGCGCGCCACATAGCGCCGGGCGAGGGCGGCCCGGTCGGCGGCCGGGGCGGCGGGCAGGTGTTCCAGCAGCGTGTGCAGCAGCGCGCCGGCAAAGCGCGCCGCCTCCCGCGCCGCGACGGTTTCGCTGGTCTGGCGCGGGGCGGCGCCAGCCGGTTGCAGGGGCGCCGCGCGCGAGGGACTGATGGGCGCAGGCGGCGCTTCCTCGCGGGCGGCGGGGGTGAACAGCCAGTCCGGCGCTGGCGCGAGCTGGCGCGCCGCCGGCGCTTCCCGGGGCGTGACCACGGCGCGGCCGCTGGCCAGCACGCGGGTGACGGCGCCGCTGGCCGGATCGGCGATGTTCTGCACCATGTCGGCCGTGGCGAACGCCGCATCGACCATGCCATACCAGCTTTCCGGCGGCAGGTTCTTCTGGTTGCGGGCGAAATAGGGGGCGACGATCAGCCGTCGCCTCGCCCGGGTCAGCGCCACATACAGCAGGCGGTTGTGCTCCTCGCGCTCGCGCGCGGCTTCCGCTCCGGCGGCTTCGCGCAGGGCGGCGGGGCGGGCGGCGGCGGCTGGCAGCCACACCGGCAGCGGCGTGAAGCGGCCGTTGATGCGCACCTCCAGCGGCAATACGGCGGGCGCGCGCGCGTTGAAGCGGCAGGCGTCGGCCAGCACCACCACGTCCGCCTCCAGCCCCTTGGCGCCGTGCACGGTCATGACGCGGATTTCGCCGCGCGATTCGTCCATGTCGCGCTTCACGTCGTGGGCGGCGTCGCCGAAGCGGGCGATGAAGCCGGCGAGTGAGGGCGTCGCCTGGCGCTCGTGCCCCAGCGCCAGCGCCAGAAATTCATCGATGGCGTCACCGGCCTCGGCGCCCAGCCGGGCGACCAGCGCCGTGCGGCCGCCCATGGGGCCAAGCAGGGTGGCGTAAAAGCCGAAGGCGCCGCGTTCGCCGGCCAGGGTCCGCAGGGCGCGCAGCAGCTCCAGCCCATGCCGGGCGGCGTCATTGCTCCCGGCGTTTTCAGCCAGAGCCGCGTGCAGGGAAAGCGGGCCGCGCCGGGCGGCGATGGCCATCAGGTCGTCGTCGTCGAGGCCGGCGAGCGGGGTTTTCAGGAAGGCGGCGAGGGTCAGATCGTCCTCGGGCAGCAGCGCGGCGCGCCCGGCCGCCAGCAGGTCGAGCACGGCGATGTGGTCGCCCAGGGTCAGGCGGTCGGCGCCGGCGACCTTCAGGCCCGCCGCCTTGAGGGCGCTGATGATGGCGTCGAACAGGGCGCCGCGCTTGCGCACCAGCACCAGGGCCTCGCCGGGGGGCGTGCGCCGGCCGGTTTCATCGCCCTCGCGCGTCAACCTGGCGATCTCGGCGGCGATGCGGCCGGCGAGGGCGACGACGGGGGAGGTGGGATCGGGCGCGTCCACCGGCGCGTCCCAAGCCTCCGGCTCCGCGTCCTCGTCGGCGACGACGGGCTCCCAGATTTCCACCCGGCCGTGCTGGCCGATGCGGCTGGTTTCATGCACCGTGCCGGGGCGGGCGCCGTCGCCCTCGTCAAAGGCGAGGCCGGCGAAGTGTTCGGCCACGCCGAACACCAGGTCGACGGCGGCGAGAACGGCGGGCGCCGAGCGGAACGAGACGTTGAGCGGCACGCTCTCGAAGCGGGCGCCGACATCGGCCAGCGCCTTGCGGTAGTGGCGCTCGCTCTCGGCGAAGGCGCGGGGCTCGGCGCCCTGGAAGCCGTAGATTGACTGCTTGGGGTCGCCGACGGCGAAGACGGTGCGGCGCAGCCGGCCAGCCGCGTCCACGGCCTCGCCGGCGCTGAATTCGCCGGTGAGGGCGCGCAGGATGTCCCATTGCGCCGGGTTGGTGTCCTGCGCCTCATCGACCAGCACGTGGTCAATGCCGGCGTCGAGCTTGTGCAGGATCCAGCTCGCCGCGTCGGAGCGCAGCAGCAGCGAGCGGGTCTTGCCAATCAGATCGTCAAAATCGAGGGCGCCGCGCCCGTGCTTGATGGCCTCGACGCGCGCGGCGATGGCTTCGGCCAGGGTCAGCAGGGCGTCGGTGCGTTGCAGGACCCGGGCGGCCCTGCGCCGGTCCTCCAGCTCCGCCAGCCGGTCGCGCTCCGCGCGCAGGGCTTCGGCGACGGCGGGATCAACGCTTTTGGTCGGAAAACCCTTGTCGGCGCGCGGCTCGCCGTCCGATTTGAAGAACACGTCGAGGTAGAGGCCGAGGCGCTCGGCTTCGTCGCCGGAAGCCGAAGCGGCGCGCAGCGTATCGGCCAGCTTCTGGTCGTTCTTCGAGCCAGCTGACAGGGCCGTGACCAGATCAGGCCATTCGTCGGGGGCGTAACCATCGTGGAGCATGGCGTGCTCGACGGCGGCCAGGGTTTCGCCCGGGCGCAGGCCCAGGGTCGCCGCCAGCGCCGCCATGGCGTCAGCGTGGTTGATCGCCTCCTCACGCAGCTGGCGGGCCTGGCGAATGGCGGCGCGCAGGGCGGCGTCGAAGGCGTCGCCAGCGGCGGCGAGGCTGACGATGGTCAGCGCATTGCCGAGCCCGGCGTCTTCACCGCGCGCCGCCAGGGTGAGCACGGCGCGGCGCGCCTGGGTGAAGATTTCCTCGCTGGCCGCCTCGTCCAGCACCTCGAACCGGGCTGGCACATTGGCCTCGAACGGGGCCAGATGCAGCACCCGCTCGCAGAAGGCGTGAATGGTCTCGATCTTCAGTCCGCCGGGGGTTTCGACGGCGCGGGCAAACAGGCGGCGGGCGGCGTCGAGCCGCGCCCGGGCCGGGCGGCGGCCTTCCAGCCCTGTCAGTTCAGCGGCCAGCGCGGCGTCGTCCAGCCCGACCCAGCCGGCGAGGCGATCGAACACTTTCACCGCCATGTGGGCCGCCGCCGCCTTGGTGTAGGTGAGGCAGAGAATGCGGCCGGGCGCGGCGCCTTCCAGCAGCAGCCGCAGCACCCGGTCGACCAGCACCTTGGTCTTGCCGGAGCCGGCGTTGGCCGACACGAAGGCGGAAATAAACGGATCGGCGGCGAGACGCTGGGCTTCCGTGGCGCGGCTGACCGGATCGGGGGTGACGTCGGCGGGGGAGAGGTCGCTCATTCCGCATCCTCCCCGCCGGCCCGGGCCCATTCGCGCACGCGGGCCAAATGGTCGTAATCGTTGTAACGCCTGGCGTATTTGGCGTAAGGCCGGGCCGGCCAGGCCGCGCCGCCGGCGCGGTAGCGGCTGATAAGCTTCACGAAACCCTCCGCGTGGGCGCGGATGATGTCGTCAACGCTGCGGGTTTCGTCCTTGCCTGGTTTCACCGGCTTTTCCGTCACGGGCGGCTCGCCGCCGCTCATCTGCACATAGGTCAGATTGACCGGCCAGGCTCCGGCGGGCGCTTCCGGGAAAGCCCCCTGGCGTAGCATGTGCGCCTCCAGGGTGAGCTGCGGCGCGAAGCCGGCGAACACTTCCCTGGCGGTGGGCGCCTGCCCGGTCTTGAAGTCGACGATGGTCATGACGCCGTCGCGGCCGATCTCGATGCGGTCGGCGCGGCCGCGCAGGGTGAAGCTATCGCCGTTGCCGAGCGGGATGTCCAGCCGGCCGCTCACCTCGGCCAGCACGCGGTCCAGCCCCGGACGGCGCTGGCGCTCCCAGCGCACATGGCCCTGGGCGATGCGGGTGAAGCGCGGCCACCATTGCGCCCGCACGTCAGGATAGGCTTCCAGATCGCGAAACGCGTCCTCGCCCAGGGCCATCAGTTCGGCCAGGGGATCCGCCGGCAGCTGCGTCGGCCAGGCCTCGGCGAATTTGCCGACCGCCTCGTGGATGATCGAACCGCGATCGGAGGCGCCGGGCGGCGTCGCCAGTTCGTCGAGCGGATCGAGGCCGAGCACGTGGCGGGCGTAGATGGCGTAAGGATCGCGCACCAGGGTTTCCACCTCGGTGACCGACAGCGAGCGGGGAACCAGCTCCACCGGCGGAACCGGGGCCGGACGGCGCAGCGGCGCGACACGCGGCGGCGCCTCAAGGCGGGCGACCAGGTCAAGAAAGCGCTGGCCGCGCGCCACCGCCTGCATCCAGGCGTTACTGCCCACGGCGTTGTTGTCCGCTGGCGCGCCGGGGGTGGTGGTCAACGCCCTGATGCGCTGCAAAAAGCGCGATGGCACCGTGGGGGCGCCGCCGCGCTTGGCGGCGCGGGTGATGACCACGTCGCGGGTTCCCATGGCCGAAACGAAATCGTGAGCGGTCTGGCCAATGCGCCGCTCCGGCGGCTGCATGCCCAGCGCCGTCGCCATGGGCCGGTTGAGAAACGCGTCGGTGCGCGCCGCCGGCGGCCACACGGCTTCATCCAGGCCGCCCAGCACCACCCGGTCGGACTCGATCAGGCGGGCTTCCAGCAGGCCGAAGATGCGCACGCGGCGGTGGGCGCCGCGACCACGGCCATCGCCCTCGCTACGCACCATGCGGCCATTGGCGAGGCCGGCGAACAGCGCCGGGTAGTCCTCCAGCCGTCCCGGCAGTTCACAACCCTGCGCCAGCGCCACGTCATCGAACAGTTGCAGCAGCGCGGCGCCATCGGCGCTTTCCTGAAGGGCCGCCGGGATTGCGGCCGCGGCAGCTTGCGGCTCCCCAATTTGCTGCTCTTCAGGTTCCCGTGTGTCGGTTTGCTTCCCGTCGGTTGGCTCTGCGCCGGTTTCCTGCCCATTGGCCCCCTGCGCCGCGAGACGCAGCAACGTTTCCCGGTGGGCGCGCAGCATGGCGACGAGGTCGCCGCTGGCCGCCGCCTCCCGAAGCGGGGCCAGGGCGTGCTCCAGCCGGTCAATGGCCATGGCGATGCGGGCCCAGTCCCCGTCGCGCAGGCGTTTCAGCGGGCGCGCGGCGAACGGGCCGCCGGCTTCCTGGCGGCGCGCATCAAGGATGGCGCGCAGCCCGTGCAGGCCGGCCGGCGGTTCGGGACCACGCAGCAGGCCGATTTCCAGGGCGGCGGCGACGCGGCGGGCCACCGCGCGCGGCCAGCCAAGGGTGACGAGCGGATGGGCCAGCAGGGCGACCAGCTGGCGCGGCGCGCAATTGCTGGCGGCGGCTTCCGCCGCGAGGCGGGCGAGGCGTCCGGCGCCGGTGCGCGCCAGCGGGCTGCCGGCGGAATCGTCGGCCTCGACGCCCCAGCGCTTCAGATCGGCGCAGACGCGCTCGGCCAGGTCGCGATCCGGGGTCACCAGCGCCACCGTCGCCTCAGGCTGCTCCAGCATCTCGCGAATGGCGATGGCGGCGGCCAGCGCCTCCTCGCGCTCGTCGGCGGCTTCAACCAGCGCCACGCCGTCCAGCGCCGCCGCGACGCTCGCCGCATCCGGGCGGCGCCCCGGCTCCGCCCACAGTTCGGTGGTGCTGGCCGGCCGCAACGCTTCGCTGAGCAGGCGGCGCCGCGCCACGGCCCCTGGCGGCGGCGCGCCCAGGCTTGTCACCTCATGGCGGCTGACGCCGATCACCTTCAGCAGCCGCGCCATCATCGCCTGGGGATGGCTGAAGGCGGTTTCATCGCCGCGTCCGTCGCTGTTTCCGCCAGGCGGGCCATCGCCGGCGACCAGGGCGAAGCTGGCGTCATCGAGATCCAGATCAAGCCCCGGCAGCACCGCGACGCCGCGCGGCAGGCGGCTGATGGCGGCGATCAGGCGGGCGGTGGCGGGGGCCGAACCGGTGGAGCCGGCGACGATCATCGGCCCCTGGGGCGGCTGGCGGATCAGCCGGTCGGCCTCCGCCAGCAGCATGGCGTGGCGCCGCAGGGTCGGATCGCTGGCGCCGCGTTCGGTCAGGATCGCCGGCCAGGCGTCGCGCACAATGCGCAGGAACTCCAGGGTGATGCCGAACCAGGCGCTGTGGCGGGCCGCGACCACGGCGGCGAGGGCGTCCCAGTCCACCCCCTGGGTGGTCAGCTGGTCCATCAGCTTTTCCAGATCACCGGCCAGCGCCAGCGCGTCGGCCGGCGAGGCGGGCGCCAGCAGCGGTTCGTTTTCCGGGAGACGTAGCAGGGCGCGGTCCACCTGCCGGGCCCAGCCGAGCACCAGGCGGGTGAGAATCAGCCGGCGCTCGATGGCCGGGATCGGCGGAGCCAGCGCCCCGTCTGAAACTGTTGTTGCGAAGCCGGTCGCATTTTCCACGCCGGGGCGATCGGCGTCGTCGGGCTCGCTGGCGAGATCGAAGTCGTCGTCCACGTCGCCCAGCGGGGTGATGCGCGGCAGCAGCAGCGCGCCAAGGCCGGAGCGGCGCAGCAGAATGTCCTGCAGGGCGCGGGCGGCGCGGCGGGTTGGCAGGAAGATGGTCGCGGTGGCGAGGCCGAGCGGTTCGGCGCGGGGCCTGAAGCCGGGGATCAGCGTTCCATCCAGCAGGCTGTCGGCCAGCGTGGTCAAAAATGGCGCGCCAGGCGCGATGCTGCAAACACGCGGCTGCGCGACCCGGGTGAACAGATCGCCAGGGGCGGCTTTTTGCACGTCGCTCTCCGTATCAGACCACAGCCCACTCAGCCTGACTCACCGGGGCCGGGTCAAGCCTTGTCCGCTACCGGTGGCTGCGGGCGATGACCTCTTCGGCTTCCCGCAGGCCCTCTGGCGTGCCCACGTGCAACCAGTGGCCGTCAAGGCGCAGCCCATACAGCCGGTCTTTGGCGAGCGCCATGTCGAATTGCCGGTTCAGGGAAAAGGCGCCGTCGGGCGCGTCCGCGAACAGCTCCGGCCTGAAAATGGCGACGCCGGCATAGACGAATGGCGTCACCTCACGCTCCCGGCGCCGGCGTAGCCGTCCCGTGGCGTCCATGGCGAAATCGCCCTGGCCCTCATAGCCGGTGCTGGAGGCCGAGGCGGCGAGCAGCAGCAGGACGTCCATGCGCCGTGGGTCCCAGAATTCCGTCAGGCGGCGGATATTGGAAACCGGTCCCTCGATCCACATGCTGTCGGAATTTCCAAGCAGGAACGGGGCGTCGCCGAGCAACGGCAGGGCTTTCACCACGCCGCCGCCGGTTTCCAGCAGCTTGCCGCGCTCATCCGAGATGGCGATGCGCGGACCGCCCTTGCGGCGGGCCAGATGGGTTTCGATCAGGTCCGCCAGGTAATGCACGTTGACCACCGCGTCGGTGACGCCGGCGTCGGCGAGGCGATCGAGCAGACGGTCGATCATGGCCGCGCCGCCAACGCTGACCAGCGGCTTGGGCGTGGTGGTGGTGATCGGTCGCATGCGCTTGCCGAGCCCGGCGGCCAGCACCATGGCGTGGGTGATCCGGGCCGTTGGCGTTGGGGCGGTCGCGCCAGGTCCAGCGGTCAGATGGGGGGTGGAGGATGGCGCTTCGGTCATGTCGGGGTCTGTCTTGTATGCGGGATGGCGTCGCGGCGGGCCTGGCGCAAGCTTCGCAAACGGGTCTGCCGTTTTCAAACGCGCTGGCCGGCTCCGTGGTCCGGTTTTCTGGAGCGGGTCATCCTGCCTGTCAGGAAGATGCGTCAGTTTGGTGAAGGCGCGATCCCCGTGCGACGTTGGCCCGACCGGATGTCCGGCCGCGCGACCGCGCATTCCGGAACGGGCGGGAAAGCCATCAATCGTTGGCAGGGGGGGGGACTAATCCCCCTCGACCACGTGGATCAGATAGGTTTCGTACCATTTCTTCACCGGCGCCAGCGCCGGATGCGCCAGATTGCGCAGCAGATAGCGCTTGATGCGCGGCAGGTGCGCCAGATACTGCGGCTTGCCGTCGCGCCGGTCGAGGCGCATGAAAATGCCCAGCAGCTTGGTGGCGCGCTGGGCGCCCAGCACGGCGTATGCGGCGGCGAAATCCGCCATGTCGAAGTCGGCGTCACTGGCGCGGGCGCTGGCGTAGGCGCGCAGCAATTGCAGCTCCAGCGCCGGCGGCACGGTGACCCGCGCGTCCTGCAGCAAGGACATCACGTCATAGGCCGGGTGGCCGAGCACCGCGTCCTGGAAGTCGATGACGCCGATGCGTTGCAGGCCCTGACGCTCCGGCAGCCACAGCAGGTTGGGCGAATGGTAGTCGCGCAAGGTCCAGGTCTGCGGGCCGGCGATCACCGGGCGCAGCACGTCGACCCAGGCGCCAGTGAACTGCGAGCGGGCCAGCGCCGGCAGGGTCCGCACCGTCGCCGGCACATACCAGTCGAGCAGCAGGTCGACCTCGATCTGCAGCGCTTCCATGTCATAGGGCGGAATCACGTGATCGACGCCGTCGCTCACCGGCAGGGTGTGCGGCAGCTGCACGGCGTGCATGCGGGCAAGCAGGCGCACCGCCTCCTCATAGCGCGATGGGATCGGGCCGTTTTCATTGACCACGCCCTGGGCGCCGAGATCCTCCACCAGCAGCACGCCGGCGTCGAGGTCACGCCCAAGGATGGCGGGGGCGCTGATTGACAGGGAGCGCAGGCCGTTGGCGATGGCGACGAAGGCGTGCACCGACTCGGCCAGATGGGCGATGGCGCTGTAGGGCTTGCCGCGGCGGATCGGCGGGCCGTCCGGCTGGCGCGGCGACACCATCAGCACGGCGGTCTGCCCGTTGGGACGGATCAGGCGTTCGTAGGAGCGGCTGGAGGCGTCGCCCTGCAGGAAGGTGCGACGCGCCTTGTCCCAGCCGGCCTTCTGGAACACGGTGCGGATGGCCCGGGTCATGGCGAGACGGCCGGCCCATTTGCCATGGCCGGTGAGCACGGCGACGCGGCTGCCCTCGGCGCCGGCCGGGTCCATCTGCAACAGCACGTCCAGCCGGTCGGGCGACAGCATCTCGCCCGCGCGGTCGGGCCACTCAACCAGGGTCAGGGCATGGCGGGTGATTTCCTCCCAGCCCAGCTCGATCAGGTCATCGGCGCCGGAGAGGCGGTACAGGTCGGCGTGGGCCACCTCGCCGAATGGCGTCTCATATTCCTGGATCAGGGTGAAGGTGGGGCTGGGCGCCTCCAGCTCCGGGTCGTTGGCGAGAATGCGCAGCAGGGCGCGCGCCAGGGTGGATTTGCCGGCGCCCAGATCGCCGGACAGGGTGATCATGTCGCCCGGCTTCAGGGTTTCGGACAGGATCAGCGCCAGATGCCGGGTCGCCGCCTCGTCGGGCAGGTCCACCGTCCAGGTGATGACGTAGGGCCCTTGGGCGCCATGGCGTCCCGCGTCGGCGGCGTGGGCGCGCCGGTTGGCGCGCGCGCCGGGCCGGGCGGAATGGATCACCGTCTGCAAGGGCGTTACGGGGGCCGTGGTCACGGGCAGATCCCGGGCGGCGGCGGCGTCCGGGGACGCATGGGTTGGCGCGGAGGTCAGCGACACGGTCAATCCGGTTTCCTGAGAGGCTGGCGGCTGGCCCCGTCCCTGTGCCGGAGCGCCGCGGCCTGTCACATGTCAGTCAGTCTGTCCTGGACAGGATAGCGCCGCGAAGGTTTCCAGTTCCTTCCCGACGGTGAACGCCCACCCGGCCGGCGCGCCGGATGATGGCGGACAGGACTGGCAGGCGCGGCGACGGTTTGTCATGTCTTATCAATCGGGTGACAGCTTCGCCAGTGTTTCGCCCGTCGCAGGGGCAGGGGCAGGCGGCGCATCGCCCGCCGGCGCCGGCGCGGAAGGACGTGCGCCGTGCGGCGTTTCCAGCGCCGGTCGCGCGCTTGCTGGCGCCTGGCTTGCTGGCGCCTGGTTCGCTGGGCCCTGGCTTGCGGCCCCCTGGCTTGTGGCCCCCTGGCTTGCGGCCCCCTGGCTTTCTGGCGCGCGGGCGGGGAAGAAGCAGCTCACCTGGGTGCCGACGCCTGGCCTGGAGCTGATCTCCACGCGGCCGCCATGCAGCTCCACAAAGGCGCGCACCATGGAGAGGCCGAGGCCGACGCCGCGCCGGCGGGCGTCCGGGGCGTGACTTTCAAAGCGCTCGAACACCTTGTCGAGGACTTCCGCCGGGATGCCGTGGCCTTCATCCATGACGTCAAAGCGGATGGCGTCGCCGTCCTCGCGCACCTTCAGCCAGATATTGCGGTTGCGGTCCGAGAAGCTGATGGCGTTGGAGAGCAGGTTGAACAGCACCTGGCGCAGGCGTTTGCCATCGGCGACGAAGCCGGGCGTCGCCGCCGGCGCCTCGACGTGCAGGGTGATGGCCGCTTCCGCGAGCCGGTCCTCGACGCCGCGCGTGGCGGCGGCGATGGTGGCGCGCACGTCAACCGGCTCGCGCGTCAGCTCCAGCTCGCCATTGTCGATGGTGGCGAGATCGAGAATGTCGTCGATGATGGCGTTGAGCGCCGTCGACGAGCGCAGGATGTGGTCGGCGTACTCGCGCTGGCGGTCATTGAGCGGGCCGATCATGCCGTTGCCCAGCATCTCGACGAAGCCGATGATGTTGGTCAGCGGCGAGCGCAGTTCATATGAGACGTGGTGCACGAAATCATCGCGCAGCTGCGAGGCTTTCAGCAGCGCCTCGTTGCGCTCGGTCAGGGCGCGCTCCATACGCACCGAATCGCTGACGTTGGTGAAGGTGATCAGGGTGGAGCCATCGGGCAAGGGGGCGATGCGGCAGTCCACCACCAGGACGCTGTCGGCGTCGGCGCGCCCCTCCATGCGGCAGGTTCCGCCGGCGCGGTCCTCCAGGCCGACGACAGCGTCGCGCAGCATCATCCAGCTGGCGTCGTCGCCGGCGGTCCTGCGGGCGCGCGAGACGACCTCGTCGATGTGGGGCTCGGAGGAGACGACCTCCCGCGGGATGCGCCACAAGGACGCGAAGGCCGGATTGGACAGGCGCAGGCGCCCGTCCGGGCCGAACACCGCCACGCCCTCGCGCAGGGTGTCGAGGGTTTCCCCCTGCACGCCGAGCAGGCCGTTGTAACGGGATTCGAGCTGGAAGCGCTCGCTGACGTCGTCATAAAGGTAGGTGACCCCGCCCTGGGGGTTGGGGTTGATCACCACGCGGATGGTGCGGCCGTCCGGCAGATGCCACCAGTGCTCGTGCGACTCCACCGCGGTGTAGCTGGCGAGAATCCTCGCTTTCCACTCGCGGAAATCCGCCTCCTCCGGCAGACGCCGCCAGACGCGCAGCCGTTCGAGGATGTCGCCGTCGCTCGGGCCGCTTTCCAGCCAGTCCTGGTCGAGGGTCCACAGCAGGCGGTAGGCGGCGTTATGGAAGATCAGTTTGCGGCTGGCGTCGAAGATCGCCACGCCGGTCGGCAGCTGGTCGAGGGTGCGGGCGTGCGCCTCGGTCTGGCGGGCGAAGTCATCGCGCAGGCGCGCCAGTTCGGAGACGTCGGTGGCGATGCCGGCGCTGCCGGAGACGCCTGGCGTTTCGACGATCTCCATGATCCGCCGGTCGCCGGCGATGACGGCGGGAATCCGGGCCTGCCACGGCGCGCCCTGGGCGCGCTGGCGGCGCGCTTCGGCGCGGGAGGTCTGGTCGAGCAGTTCGAGCGCGTCGCGGGTCACCGCCGCCACGTCGCTCGCCTCCACCGCGCGCACATAGGCGGCGTTCGCCCAGACCAGACGCTCGTCCCGGTCGCGCACCCACACTGGCTGGGGAATTTCATCGAGCATGTCGCGCACGGCGCCAAGTTCGCTTTCGGTGGCGGCGAGTTGGTCCTCGAGCCTGGCGCGGGCGTCGCGCTCGCCGGTAATCTCGCGCAGCCTGAGCGACGGCGCGCCGGCGACGATGCGGCCTTCGGCCGAAATGAAGCGGTCGCCGGCGCGCAGGGTCAACGACAGCGGCGCCCCAGTGTCCCGCAGCCGCGCCAGCGCCTGATCCATGGCCTGGGCGTCGGCGGGGCCAAGCCATGAGCCGAACGCGAGGATCCGCCCCGGCGGCGTATTGAGGGCGGCGAACTGCCCGTCGCTCTCGACCATCGGCTCGCCGTCAGGCGTCGGCCATGACACCAGCGCCTGGGGCTCGCTGGCCATGAAGACATCCGCCTGGGCGTTGGCGAGGCGGGCGTGGCGCAATGCGTGCTCCATGGCCCGCATGCGCTCGCGCCAGCGATTGCGCATGGCGCGGTGGAACCAGGCGGTAATGGCGAGGCACAGGACAAGACCGGCGACCAGCACCACCAGCGCCAGCCGCACGGGATCGGCCAGGGGCGTCATGGCGGGCTCCGCCGCCAGGGCCGGCGCAGCGAAAGGCAGCGCGGTCAGGGGCGTCAGGATCATGGCCCGGGGTCCGCGGCGGCGCTGACGTCGGGCATGGCGCTGGCCGGTCATTGCCGTGCGTCTCCTGAAACATGTGCGGGCGGCCTCCAGCATGCTGGCGCGCCGGCGGGGCCGAATCAGTCGCGAGGACGCGCCCGGATGGAGCAGATACTGCTTCGCGGCGGGCATGCGCATCACAACAAAGAGATAGCTCATAAATCCGGCCGCGTCCGGCCGGTTGCCGCCGCAAATGTAGCGGCGGCGGCGTCCGGAACGAAGCCTGTCATAACGACGCCGGCGTTCACCAGGCAAGGCGCCAGCAAAAACGCCGGCGGGAGTTTCCCGCCGGCGTCGCGCATGGCCGGGGCCGCCTGGGGGCGGCGCGGCCTCAGTAGCGGTAGTGGTCGGCCTTGTAGGGGCCTTCCGTCGTCACGCCGATGTACGACGCCTGTTCAGGGCTGAGCTGGGTGAGCTTCACGCCGATCTTGGCGAGGTGCAGGCGGGCGACCTTCTCGTCGAGGCGCTTCGGCAGCGTATAGACCTTGCGGTCGTACTGGCCGGCCCGGGTGTACAGTTCGATCTGCGCCAGGGTCTGGTTGGTGAACGACGCCGACATCACGAACGAGGGGTGGCCGGTGGCGTTGCCGAGGTTTACCAGGCGGCCTTCCGACAGCAGGATGATGCGCTTGCCGTCGGCGAACTCAACCTCGTCGACCTGCGGCTTGATGTTGTGCCACTTGAAGTTCTTCAGGCCGGCGACCTGGATCTCGTTGTCGAAGTGGCCAATGTTGCAGACGATCGCCCGGTCCTTCATGCGGCGCATGTGGTCGACGGTGATGATGTCCTTGTTGCCGGTGGCGGTGACATAGATGTCGGCGCGCGGCAGGGCGTCCTCGATGGTGGTGACCTCATAACCCTCCATCGCCGCCTGCAGGGCGCAGATCGGATCGACTTCCGAGACGATGACGCGGGCGCCGGCCTGGCGCAGCGAGGCGGCCGAGCCCTTGCCCACGTCGCCGAAGCCGGCGACGAACGCCACCTTGCCCGACATCATCACGTCGGTGCCGCGACGGATGCCGTCGACCAGCGATTCGCGGCAGCCATAGAGATTGTCGAACTTCGACTTGGTGACGCTGTCGTTGACGTTGATGGCCGGGAACAGCAGCTTGCCGTCGCGCTCCATCTGGTAGAGCCGGTGCACGCCGGTGGTGGTCTCCTCGGAGACGCCCTTGATGGCCTTCGCCACCTCGCCGAACCAGCCCTTCGGCTTCTCGGCCAGGGTCTTCTTGATGAGGGCGAAGAGGATTTCCTCTTCTTCCGAACCGGCCTGGTCGAGGAAGGCGACGTCGCCGCCTTCGGCGCGCACGCCAAGGTGGATGAACAGGGTGGCGTCGCCGCCGTCGTCGAGGATCATGTTCGGCACGCCGCCGTCATGCCACTCGAACAGCTTGCGGGTGTAATCCCAGTAATCGGTCAGCGACTCGCCCTTGATGGCGAACACCGGCGTGCCGGCGGCGGCGATGGCGGCGGCGGCGTGGTCCTGGGTGGAATAGATGTTGCACGACACCCAGCGCACGTCGGCGCCGAGCGCCTTCAGCGTCTCGATCAGCACCGCGGTCTGGATGGTCATGTGCAGCGAGCCGGCGATACGCGCGCCCTTCAGCGGCTGCGACGGGCCGTATTCCTCGCGGGTGGCCATCAGGCCCGGCATTTCGCTTTCGGCGATGGCGATTTCCTTGCGGCCCCAGTCGGCCAGCGCGATGTCCTTGACGATGTAGTCGTGGGTGGTCTGCGACATGTGGGGTTCCCGGAATCTTCTGGTGGGGCTGGAGCGGGCGCGGCGGCGCCCATGACCGGCGCTTCCTTTAACACCCCGGGCGGCGATCTGCAATCAACACATAAAGAATTCTTTATATGACGTCGCCATCGCTGGCTGGCGCCCGCGGACGGAATAACCGCCAAGCTTTTGTGGAGGCTGACGCGGCGGCGCAATGGCGCCAGAGTGCGTGCAAGCCGCCGGAAGGAATCCGCGGCAGTGGAACAGGGAGATGTCGCCAGTGAGCAAGGTTGAGCTTGAACTCGTCACCGATGGGCTGGAGTTTCCGGAGGGGCCGGTCGCGATGGCCGACGGGTCGGTCATTCTGGTGGAAATCCGCCGCAAAACGCTCACCCGCGTGACGCCGGACGGCAAGGCCACAGTGATCGCCGAACTCGGCGGCGGCCCCAACGGCGCGGCGATCGGGCCGGACGGCGCCGTCTACGTCACCAACAATGGCGGCTTCAACTGGGTGCAGCGTCCGGACGGCACGCTGGCGCCGCACACCCAGCCCGACGACTACGCGGGCGGCTCGATCCAGCGCGTCGATCTGGCGACGGGCAAGTTCACCACCCTGTACACGGAAGGCGGCGGCCGCAAATTGCGCGGGCCGAACGATCTGGTGTTCGACCGGGAGGGCGGCTTCTGGTTCACCGATCTTGGCAAGCATGACGATGAGCGCATGGACCTCGGCCATCTGTACTACGCCAGGGCGGACGGTTCGCAGATCATCAAGGCGCGCAGCGGCCTGCTGACGCCGAATGGCGTCGGCCTGTCGCCGGACGGCAAGACGGTGCATGTGGCCGAAACCCGCACCTCGCGCGTCTGGAGCTTCGCCATCACCGGCCCCGGCCAGGTGGCGACCTCGACCGACCGCTACGCCCAGCACGGGGTGATGGGGCCGCTGCCCGGCTACCAGCTGCTCGACAGTCTCGCCGTGGAGGCAGACGGCCGCGTCTGCGTAGCGACCATCGCCAATGGCGGCGTCACCGTTTTCAATCCGGCCGACGGCTCCCATGACCACATCGCCGTGCCGGACGTGCTGACCACCAATATCTGCTTCGGCGGCGCCGACATGCGCGACGCCTGGATCACCGCCTCGTCCACCGGCAAGCTCTACAAATGCCGCTGGCCGCGCCCGGGTCTGAAACTGAACTACAACGCCTGAGATTGCGGCCCTCAGTCGGGCGGGCCTGGCTGGGGGCGGCGATGTGCGTGCGGTGGATTTGTTGCGGGCGCGCGTGGCCTATATACGTTTAAATACGAAATTGACTGTGAGCGGCGCGAGGTTGTCTTCACCAATAAACTGGAAGGAATTACCGACGAGGTTAACCAGTTCACGCGAGCTGACATAGCCAGCCCCAACGCCATTTCCTGCATTCCGGGCCTTCTCCCAGGCTTCCAGGTAGACGGGTTATAGGCGCATCAAAGCCATCCGGTTTTCCGGTCACGATGTGCGTGACGGCGCCGTGAAACAAAACAGGAATAAAGCGTTCACGAACATGCCGCTTTTGTGAATGGAGGACAATTTTTTCGCTATATTGTATCCCTCATTCCATTTTGCGAGATCAATGCCGCCTTTTAACGCGTATGCGAGATTTGCTTCGTTATATTCATCCGTCAGGTCGTCGCCTTGCAGGATTGGAATTGTTTTTGGGTTATTGAAGCAATAGATATCCTGAGAATTTATCCCGCATTTCTCTATAATGCCCTTCAGGCGAAGAGCGATATCGTAATCGACATGATTCTCAAGGCGCACGCCTTTATGATAGGCCATCCAGATCTCCATGAGCAGGCCAGCTTCGTGCGGTTCGAGGCAAGCGATCGCCGCGCCTGACTGCGCCCTGTTCATGACATTTACGGGCTCCGCCATGACGATCTTTCCGCCAGGTTTCGCGAGCCGGATCATTTCGCGGACAAGCGCCGCAGGATCGCTGAGATGCAGCGCCAGGGTCTGACATGTCACGAGATCGAAACTGTTCGAGGGAAGGCCGGTATCCCGGGCGTCTCCCCTGATGGCTTCCAGTTTCGCCACCAATGCAGCGAGAGTTTTGTTGGCCTCCAGCGCTGCGACCCACCCGGGTTCGGCGTCCAGGGCGACCAATTCAGCGTCCTGCCATGGAAGCGCTTGCGCCAGAGTCTGCGCCCAATGCCCTGCGCCTGCGCCGAGATCACAGATGCGTCTTGCATGCGAAAACTGAAAGGTTGCCGCCACGTGTTGCAGCCAGACCGGATCCCACCATTCCAGACGGCTGTCGTCGATGTACTTTTCGGAGTGCATTCAGGCTACCTCGTGCTTTCGGAGGCGCTGCTGTCAATAACCTATGTCGCTGGTCGAAATTAATAACCGTGCGGGGATGGGAGCAAATTTCGTGTCGAGGTGAAAACTACCAAATATGAATTTCCATGAAATAATGACAGATTTCATTTAGCGCACAATATTACCCTTGATTGTAGCAACGTTATTCGTGTTCGGCCGCTCAGTTGTCTGAAATGCCCTGGCTTGTCAGACTGCGATTTTTCCAAAAAAAAGCCGGCGGTTTCCCGCCGGCCTCCGTTTCTGCACATGCAGGGCTGATTAGCGCGGAGCCATGCGGATGGCGCCGTCGAGACGGACGTCTTCGCCGTTGAAGTAGCCGTTGGTGATCATGGTCAGCGCCAGCTGCGCGTACTCTTCCGGCATGCCGAGACGCTTCGGGAACGGCACCGAAGCCGACAGGGCGGCCTTGACGTTCTCGGGGGCGCCCTGCAGCAGCGGGGTGTTGAAGATGCCCGGCAGGATGGTGTTGACGCGGATGCCTTCGCTCATCAGGTCGCGGGCGATCGGCAGGGTCATGCCGACGACGCCGGCCTTCGAGGCGGAGTAGGCGACCTGGCCCATCTGGCCGTCCTCAGCCGCCACCGAGGCGGTGTTGACGATGGCGCCGCGCTCGCCGTGCTCCAGCGGGTCGAGCGACAGCATGCCCTTCGCCGACTTGGCGATGCAGCGGAAGGTGCCGACCAGATTGATCTGGATGATGCGGTTGAAGGCGTCGAGCGGGAAGTGGGTGGCTTCGCCGGTCTTCTTGTCGCGGCCGGCGGTCTTGATGGCGTTGCCGGTGCCGGCGCAGTTCACCAGGATGCGCTCCTGGCCGATGGCGGCGCGGGCCTTGGCGAAACCGGCGTCGACCATCTCCTCGTTGGTGACGTCGACCTTGCAGAAGACGCCGCCGAGCTCCTTGGCGATGGCCTCGCCCTTCTCTTCGTTGAAGTCGAAGATGGCGACCTTGACGCCCTGGGCGGCGAGCGCGCGGGCGGTTGCGGCGCCGAGACCGGAAGCGCCGCCGGTGACGACTGCGGAGACGGATGAATCGAGCTTCAAGGCATATACCTCCCAAACCGTGGCGCAGCGCATGGCTGGCGGCCACAAGAGAAACCTGGCGGAGCAGGCCGGGGCCCGATCTCCTGCGTCAGACGCCCTGGCATGAGCCCGGCAGCGCCATGACCACGCCATGGACCAGGGGCCACGAGACATGGAACGGGCGTTCCGAATTCAATCGGGACGGCTCCCGCTCTAATGCCCTCCGCATGTGTTGGTCAAGCGTTTGACAGGTAGAATTGCTGGCGGCCCGTACGCCAGAGCCGGGGAACGGCCGTTCCGGGCGGCGAACGCCAGATCCGCATGGATGCGACATGTTGCCCGGCTCTTGCCGGCGGCGTGGACGCGACGGCTTTCGCCCGCGGATCATGGTTGTGATCCGTCGCGCGGACGCGGCATGTTACCGTGCCTCCTCCAGAAAAATCCGGGAGGGCCAGATATGCCGCGCATGATTTTTATCAACCTGCCCGTGCGGGATTTGCCTGCGGCCACCGCTTTTTACAAGGCGGTCGGCGCAGAGCAGAACATGCAGTTCAGCGATGAAACCGCATCCTGCATGGTGCTGTCCGACACGATTTTCGTCATGCTGCTCACGCACGCGAAATTCCGCGATTTCGCCCCGCGTCCCATTGCCGACGCGAGCCAGCACACCGCCATGCTGATCGCCCTGTCGGCGGACAGCCGCGACGAGGTTGACGGCCTGGTGCGCAAGGCTGGCGCCGCCGGCGGAACAGCGGACGCCATGCCGCCGCAGGACCATGGCTTCATGTACCAGCGCACCTTCGCCGATCCCGATGGCCATGTCTGGGAAAGCGTCTGGATGGACCCGGCCGCCCTGCAGCAGGAGCCGGCGGCGTAGGGGCTCGCCAGCGGCTCCGGAACAGGATGCGCGCAGATTTTTTATCAGGCTCTATTTGCGCGTCGATAGTTCAATAATGATATTCTTTATTTGTTCTTGAACGGACCTGCATTCGCTGCCAGTATCACGCCGTTTGACAGGGGCCGCTTCTGGCGGCGGGGGCGGGACGAATGGCGACGCATGTTTCAACGGTGGCCTTCGCCGGCATCGAGGCGCGGCCCGTTGACGTTCAGGTGCAGATTTCCAGCGGCGCCGTCGCGTTCGCCATCGTCGGGCTGGTCGACAAGGCGGTGGCCGAATCGCGCGAGCGGGTGCGGGCCGCCCTGTTGGCGGCGGGGCTGGCGTTGCCGGCCAAGCGCATTACCGTCAATCTGGCGCCAGCCGATTTGCCGAAGGAAGGCTCGCACTACGATCTGCCCATTGCCCTGGCGGTGATGGCGGCGATCGGGGCGCTGCCCTCCGATGCTCTCGACGGCTTCACGGTGCTGGGCGAACTGTCGCTCGACGGGTCGATCCGCCGGGTCGCCGGGGTGCTGCCGGCGGCGATGGCGGCGGTGGGCCAGGGGCATGGATTGATCTGCCCGGCGGCCTGCGGCGCCGAGGCGGCGTGGGCCGGTGAGGACCTGGAGATTCTGGCGCCGGAATCGTTGCTACGCATTGCCAGCCATTTTCAGGGAACCCAGGTGCTGTCGCGCCCCGCCGCCGCCATGCGACAGGATGAGGCGGCGCTGCCCGATCTGGCCGACGTGCGCGGCCAGGAGCTGGGCCGGCGGGCGCTGGAGGTGGCGGCCTCGGGGGGGCACAACCTGCTGATGAGCGGCCCGCCGGGGGCTGGAAAATCGATGCTGGCGCAGCGGTTGCCATCGATCCTGCCGCCGCTGTCGCCGCGCGAACTGCTCGACATCTCCATGGTGCATTCGGTGGCCGGCCTGCTGGAAAACGGGGCGCTGACTGACCGGCGACCGTTTCGCGCGCCGCATCATTCCGCGTCGATGGCGGCGCTGGTGGGCGGCGGCGTCAACGCCCGCCCTGGCGAAATCTCGCTGGCGCACCATGGCGTATTGTTTCTGGACGAGTTGCCTGAATTCAGCCCCCAGGCGCTGGACAGCCTGCGCCAGCCTCTGGAGAGCGGCGAGGTCATGGTGGCGCGGGCCAATCACCGGGTGACGTATCCCGCCCGGTTCCAGCTGGTGGCGGCGATGAACCCGTGCCGGTGCGGGCGCGGAACCGAGCCCGGCTACGCCTGCCGGCGCGGCCCGAACGAGCGCTGCATGGCGCAATATCAGGCCCGCCTGTCCGGGCCGCTGCTCGACCGCATCGATCTGGTGATCGAAACCCCGGCGGTGAGCGCCGCCGACCTGATGACGGGGCTGGCGCACGCCCAGCCGGGCGAAACCTCCGCCGAGGCGCGCAAACGGGTGCTGGCGGCGCGCGCCGTGCAGCGCCGGCGGTTCGCGGCCCATGGCGCGCCAGACATGCTGAACGCCACCTGTCCGGCGGCGTTGCTGCCGGACATCGCCGCGCCCGACGCCGACGGCGCGCGCCTGTTACGGGCGGCGGCCGAGAACATGCGCCTCTCGGCCCGGGCGTGGCATCGGGTGTTGCGGGTGGCGCGCACGCTGGCGGATATCGCCGGCGAGCGTCAGGTGGGCCGCGCCCAGATCGCCGAGGCGCTGGGCTATCGCATGCCTGTCGACAAGGTTTCGCGAGCGGCGTGAGGCGGGGGCTCCTGGTCCCCCCGGGCCGCTCTGGCGGACGGGCCCTGGCGCGCGCCGGAATGCTGTCGCTGGAGCAATGCGCGGCGGGATCTGGATTGTCAGGTCGCAAGGATGGTCCCGTGTCGCAAACGTCAGTTGACAGACGCCGCGCTGCTCCGCACGTTCGCGAAAAGCAATTTGGGGGCGGAAATGGTCAGATCATCCGTGTTTCTGGCGGGCGTCATGGGCCTGCTGGCGATGGGCGCCGGTCCAGGGCGCGCGGCGGCTGACGACACAGGCCCGGGCAAGGCGCCGCCGACCACCAATCCGGCCGACCTGAAAGAACTGCGACCCGGCATTTTGCCAGGCTATCTGCCGCGTGAGCAGGCGATCGACAGCCTTGCGCTGCTCGGGCCACCGCCGGAAGCGGGATCGGCGCAGCAGGCGCGGGACGAGGCGGCGCGGATCGCGGCGCTGAAGCAGCGCGACACGCCGCGCGGCAAGGTGGCGGCGCGCGACGCCGTTTACAGTTTCCCCCGCGCCGTCGACGCCTTCTCCTGCACCATGGGCGTTGCGATCAGCGAGACAACCACGCCGCATCTCAACATGTTGCTGCGGCGCACGCTCACCGATGCGGGCCTCGCCACCTACAAGGCCAAGAACAGTTACAATCGCCTGCGCCCCTATGTGGCCGCCAATGACAATGGCGCCTGCTTCGCCGCCCATGAGGAACGGCTGCGGAAGGACGGGTCGTATCCCTCCGGCCACGCCGCATTCGGCTGGGCCTGGGCGCTGATCCTCACCGAGGCATTGCCATCGCAGGCCAACGCCATCATCCAGCGCGGTTATGATTTCGGCCAGAGCCGGGTGATCTGTGGCTATCACTGGCAGAGCGACGTCAACGCCGGCCGGCTGGTGGGCGCGGCGGTGGTGGCGCAACTGCACGCCAACCCGGATTTCATGGCGCAACTGGCCGAAGCCAAAAAAGAAATCGCGGCGGCCCGGGCTTCCGGCGCGGCGAAGCCGGACTGCGCGCTCGACCATGCCGCAGCAACCGCGGCCACCGCCGTGGCGGGACGGTGAGAGACGCGTTTCGTCCCCCTTCCATTTGCCACGGCGCGCGCCGGATGTGAGCGCCGCGCCGTGGCAGGGCTATCCACCCTGTTGAAATCACGCATATCCCTGGCGCAAGGCGGCGTTCATCTTGCGGGAAGCGTTCTGGCGGAGAACATCATGAAACTGGATAAACGTCGCGCGGTCGTGGCGGCTCGCATGGCGGGGGCGCTGGCAATTGCCGGCCCGGCCCTGCTGCTGGGCGCCTGCCAGACCCGGGCGCCGGAAACCCGGGCCCAGCAACTGGCGCGCATTTGCGCTGATCCCGCCAGCCTGCGCCCGGACAGTTTCTATTTCGGTGAATGCGTCGCCTACAAGAATCCCACCGCCGACCAGCGCCGGAAAATTTATATGAACACCGCGCCGGAAAGCTGAGCGACGCGTGGCGGGCGGCCTGGCGTAGCCCATGCGTTCGCCGCGCTCACGCGTTTTGTGCGGGCGTTTTTGTGCGAGCGTTTTGTGACGGTCGGGACGGGCGCACGGCGCCGTCCCACGTCCGCCGCACTTCCCCGAACTGCGATTGCATTCTACAACGCCGTGAAAACCGGCAGTGAACGGGCGACTGGCCCGTTCCCAGGAGGAAACAGGCGTGATCGAAGCAGTTATCTGGGATTTTGGCGGCGTTATTTCGTCCAGCCCGTTCGAGGCGTTCAACCGTTATGAAGCGGAGCGGGGCCTGCCGAAGGACTTCCTGCGCGGCGTCAACGCCGCCAACCATCTCGACAATGCCTGGGCGAAGGTCGAGCGGAACGAGATCGACAACGATACGTTCGACCGGCTGTTCGCGGAGGAGAGCAGGGCGCTCGGCCACGAGGTGCCCGGCCGCGACATGTTCGAGTTGCTTGGCGGCGATATCCGCCCGGAGATGGTCGAGGCGCTGCGCCGCATTGCGGCGCGCATGAAGACCGGCTGCATCACCAATAATCTGGTGGTCAGCGCCACCGACAATCCCAAATCCGTCTACAAGGCCGACGTCATGGCGCTGTTCCATGAAGTCATCGAGAGCGCGAAGCTTGGCATGCGCAAGCCCGATCCGCGCATCTACACCATGATGACCGACAGGCTCGGCGTCGATCCGGCCCGCTGCGTCTATCTCGATGACCTTGGCGTCAATCTGAAGCCGGCGCGCGAACTGGGCATGACCACCATCAAGGTGATCGATCCGGCGGTGGCGCTGACCGAGCTCGAGCGCGCCGTCGGTTTCCCGCTGGGCTAAACCGCTTCAACCCACGACCGGAGCGCGGCATGTCAGTTTACCAGGCTCTTACCGACGGATTGCGCCATGGCGGTCCGGTGTTCTCGGCATGGATCGGCATGGGCGAGCCGCAGATCGCGGCGACCCTGGCGCGCTCCAGCTTTGACGCCGTGACCTTTGACATGCAGCACGGCGCCATCGACTTCGCCGCGGTGACGCGGGCGGCGCCGCTGGTGCTGGCCGCAGGCAAACCGGCCGTGGCGCGCATTCCGGTCGGCGACTTCGCCACGGCGTCGCGGCTGCTCGACGCCGGCCTGTCCGCCATCATCGCGCCGATGATCAACAGCGTCGCCGACGCGCGGGCGCTGGCGGCGTTTTGCAAGTTTCCGCCGGTTGGCGGGCGGAGCTGGGGGCCGGGCGAATCGCGTTTCTTCAGCGGTCTCGACAACGCCGGCTACCTGGCCCGGGCCAACAGCCTGTTGCCGGTGTTCGCCATGGTGGAGACGCGAGAGGCGCTGGCGGCGCTCGACGGCATCCTGGCGGTTGACGGCATCGACGGCGTGTTCGTCGGGCCGGCGGATCTGTCGATCGCCCTCTCGGGCGGCGCGCTGATGGACCCGCAATCGGCGGAGGTGGAACAGGCGCTGGCGCATGTGGTCGCCCGCTGCCGGGCGGCGGGCAAGACGCCCTGCGTCTACGCGGTGACGCCGGAGCGGGCCCGCGCCCTGGCGCAGGCGGGTTTTGCCTTCGTTGCTGTCTCCGGCGACGGGGCGCTGTTGCGCGCCGCCGCCGACAGCGCCGTGAAAACGGCGCGCGGCCAGTAACGGCCCGGACTTGTTTGGCCTGCCGGCGGCTCACACAGCCTGCCGGCGACTTTTATACAGCCTGCCGGCGGCTTTTATATAACCTGCCGGCGACCTTTATACAGCCTGCCGGCGGCTTGGCGGCCGCTCTGGCAAGCCGAAAGCCCGGGCCAGGAAACGGCCGGCGGAAATGACGCCGCGCGCCCCAGGGGCGTGGCCGACGCCCTTCAGCACCTGCCCCTGATGCGGCACGCCGGCGGCTGTCAGCACGCGGGCGGTCAGTTCCAGCGCCTGGGGCGGAATCACGGTGTCGTCGGCGCCGTGCACCAGCAGCACGGGCGGGCGGCTGGAGATATCGCCGGGCAGCTCCCCGGCCTCCGGCTGGTCGGCGTCCACCAGAATGCCGGAAAAGCTGACGATGGCGGCGATGGGCCGGGAGCGGCGCAGACCGACGGCGAGCGCCATCAGCGCGCCCTGGCTGAACCCCACCAGGGCGATGTCGCTGTCGCGCAACTGGTGTCGGTCGCGTTCCTGGTTCAGCCAGGCGTCCAGCGCCGGCGCGGCGGCGGCAACGCCCGCGCGCCGGACGGCGGGCTCAAACGAGGGCAGGGGGAACCATTGCCGCGACCCATCGGCGTCCGGGCATGGCTGCGGGCCGTTAGGGGCGACAAAGGCGGTGTCAGGCAGCAGGCGGCGCCAGTCCTGGGCCAGGCGGAACAATTGGCTGGCGTCGGACGCGACCCCGTGCAGCAGAACCACCAGACGGCGCACCGGGTTGCCCTCGGGCATCAGGCGGGGGCAGTTCGCCGAAACGTCATCAAACCGTGTAGCCATGAACCATCTCCCCTGTTGGCGCAGGCGCGCCAGTTGCGCGCCCCGCGGGTTAGGCCCGATTCACAAGGCAAAAATGGCGCCGGGTCACGGCGCCTCCATGACGTTGCCGGCTGGCCGTCGCGCCTATGCCCCGATGGCGCGCCGCTCGTCGCCGCAGCGCGGGGCGCGAGCAGGCCGCGCGCCGCCGCCTGAGCCAGGGGCTGAGATTGGCCCGCTGGCGCGCTTGCGGTAGCGGGGCGCGGCAAGATGCAGCAGGGTGAGGCCGCATGCAAAACGCTGGCGACCCCGGCGCGCAGGGCCAGGTCCGTTCAGGCTGGAGCAAAGTTTTGCCCGCCTTGTGCGAGAGACCCCGTGGGGCTCAGGGCGTAGCTCACCCGCGTGCGGCGTATCAGAGCCGCTTCGTCAGAAATTGTTGTAGCCGGCGGGAGCCGCCTGCATCGAGGCTGGCGAGCAGGCGTCGCCAGCGCGCCGTCAGCTCCGGGCGGCGGCGGGTCAGGATATCCAGGGCGTCAAGCGCCGCCAGCCGGTCGGCGGGCCGGCCGCCATCCTGACCGCTGGCGACGCGCGACAGGGCCGCGAACAGCCGGCTGGCGCTGGCCGCGTCGCTGGCCAGCCGCGCCGCCGCCGGCATCAGCGCCCGGCGCAGGGCCGGCTCCGGCTCGGCGGCGATCCGCCCGGCCAGCGCGCCGGCATGGCGGCTGTCAAAGGCGCCGGTGAGCTGGCCGCCCAGGGTTGCCGCTGCGGCGCGCCGCATGTCCACGTCGCTGGCGTGCAGGGCTTCAAGGATATCCGCCCACCCGGGCATGTCCGGCGGCGATGCGCTGTCGTCTGGCTGGAGCAGGGCCGCCAGAGCCGCGCGCCGCCCGGGTCGCCAGGCCCGGCCTGGGCTGGGGCGGCCGGTGTCCGCCAGTTCAGCCGGCGCGCTGATGACGCCCTCGCGTCCGCGGGTAACGGCGTAGAACGCCCACAGCATCAACGCCGCAACCCCGCGATAAGGACTCCAGCGCCCGGCCAGCGTCGCCATCAGCGTCTCATCGGGGCGGGCGTCCAGATGCAGGGCGAGGCGGGCTGCCTCCTGAAGGGCCAGATCGCCGGCAGGAAACACATCCGGATGGCCGAGGCAAAACAGCAGATAGATATCGGCGGTCCACGGGCCGATGCCCTTCACGTCGACCAGCGCGGCGTGCGCCGCCTCGCCGCTCATGCCGGCGAGCGCCTCGAAGTCGAGCCGGCCGCTGGCGACGGCTTCTGCGACGGAAATCGTGGCCCTGATCTTGGGCTGCGACAGGCCGGCGGCGATGAGGGTTTCCACCGGAGCCGCCAAGAGGTTCTCCGGCGAGAAGGGCGCAACGGCCGCCCGCAGCCTGGCCGTGATGGCCGCGGCGCTGGCAACGGAAAGTTGCTGCGCCATGATGATGGCGATGAGGCCGCCGAAGCCGCCATCGCGCTTGCGCAGGGGCGGAATGACGCCGGCCGCGTGCATGTCGGCCATCACCGGATCCAGCGCCAGCAGGCCCCGCAGATTGGCCCGAAGGGCAGCTTCGGAATCGATCAGCATGCGCCGTCCTGGATGTCTTGCCCCGGATTTCGTGGCTCCACGTCAGGCTGGACCATCGCGCGGGCGTTTTCAAGCGAAGGAGCGGTGAAGTGGGGCGGCCCGGAGCAGGCCCCGCGCGCCGGAATGGCCGGTCCGGCGTTGAAGCCACCGCGTCCGTGCGACGGGCGCCGGTTGGCGTTTGCGCGAGGCTCCCTTACATCTGTCCGCGATCAGGGAAAATGCCTGCCAATATCTACCCGGCAGGCCCGCTGGACCAGGCGGGGCCGGGCCATGCGCGGGTTTCTCTGGCGGCGCGCGACAGCCATGATATTGCCCCTGGCAGGGCAGCCGATGCGGCGGCGTTCAGGCGATCTGGCGTAAAACGGGGACCGGTTGGGGATGGAAGACAGGGAGACGCCAATGCTCGGGGGCGCAGGCCCGGTGCTGCGCTTCGCGCCCAGCCCCAACGGTTTTCTGCATCTGGGACACGCCTATTCGGCGCTACTCAACGAGCGGCTGGCGCGCCGGCTGGATGGCGCCCTGCTGCTGCGCATCGAGGATATCGACGTCACCCGTTGCAGGCCGGAATTCGAAACGGCCATGCTGGAGGACCTGCACTGGCTCGGCTTGCGCTTCGACGGCGCTCCCCTGCGCCAGAGCGAACGTTTTGGCATTTATGGCGCATACATCGGCCGACTGACGGACGCCGGTCTGACCTATCGCTGCTTCTGCTCCCGCTCCGACATCGCCGCAGCCGCGAAAGCCACGGGGGAGATGCGGCGCGATCCGGATGGCGCGCTCCTGTATCCCGGAACCTGCCGTTGCCGGATGGACGCGCAGGACCCGGCCGGCCGGCCGTTCGCCGTGCGGCTCCACATGGCCAAAGCGACGCGGCAGGCCGCGGCCCTCACCGGCGGCGCGCCGCTGACCATGCGGGCGCTGGACGCCGCGCTGCACGTGGAAATGCTTGCCGTCGATCCGCTGGCCTGGGGCGATGTCGTCGTCGCCCGCAAGGAAACGCCGACCAGCTATCATGTCTCCGTCACCGTGGACGACGCCCAGCAGGGCGTCACCCATGTGGCGCGCGGCCGCGATCTGGAGGCGGCGACAGCCATCCACCGCTTGCTGCAAACCCTGTGGGGATTTCCGGCGCCGGCCTACCTGCATCATGATCTCATTCGCGATGCGTCCGGGGAGAAGCTGGCGAAGAGCCTGGGCTCGAAGCCCCTGCGGCAATTACGGGCGGAAGGCGTGACGCCACAGGCCGTGCGCGCCGTGCTCGGCTTTTGAGAACCTGTGAGGGAATAGCGGACCGGCCACGCTGGCGATCTTTTTCATGTGCGCGCCGCCGGCTATCTTCACCGGACAGGGGACGCCGGCGAAGATGCGCGCGTGATCAAACGTGGCTTTTGGCTAAAGGCGCCCTGGCAGGGGTAAAGCCCACCGGACGCCAGACGCCAGAGCCCATTGCCTCAGGGCTGCTGGGGTTGCGACGTGGGCGCGGCGGTGGCGACGCGCGGTCCGTCGGCCTTCTCCATCAATTCGTCAGTCTGCTGGCGCCGGCGCCGGAATTCGGCCAGGGCGACGCCGTCAAGTTCGCCGCCGCGCGGCACCTTGATGCGCATCGGGTTGACGAAGCGGCCGTTGATCAGCACCTCGTAGTGCAGATGCGGACCCGTCGACAGGCCAGAGCTTCCCAGATAGCCGATGACCTGGCCCTGGCGCACCCGCACGCCAGGTTTGATGCCCCTGGCGAAGGCTGACTGGTGCGAATAGGTCGTTACGTAGCCATTGGTGTGCTGGATTTCCGTGTGACGGCCGTAACCGGAGTGCCAGCCTGCCTGGGCGACCAGGCCATCGCCCGCCGCGAGAATGGGCGTGCCCACCTTGTTGGCCCAGTCGACGCCGGTGTGCATCTTCGAATAGCCGAGGATCGGGTGGTGCCGCATGCCGAAGCCAGAGCGCAGGATGCCTTCCGAAATTGGTTTGCGCAGCAGAAACTTCTTGAGGGATTTGCCGTCGCGGTCGAAGTATTCCACCGTCCCGTCCGGCCCCTGGTACCGGTAAACGCTGCGGGTTTCGCCATTGACCGTGAGGGAGGCGAACAGCATTTCCGGCGCGCTGCCATCTTCGTCCTCGGCGAAGAACACCTCAAGCCGGTCGCCTGGCGAGATATGGCGCTCCAGATCGAAGTCATAGGCGAAGATCCGGATGAGATCGGCGACCATTTCCCGGGTCAGACCGTTCTTCAGACCGGTTTCGTAGAGGCTGGCGTACAGGCGCGGGGCGCCGCTGTCGCTGTTGTCGTCGTCGTCCTCATCCGGCTGGGAGGCGCGCGCACCCGGGGTTTCATTTTCAGGTTCGATGGCGACAAACACGCCCCGGTCGTCCAGCGCGGCGATGGCCTCCACCTTGTTGGCGCCGATCACCATTACCCGCACGATCTGGCGACGGGTCGAGGTGTGTCCGGCCGTAACCGGGGCCGGCGCCACCAGAATCCGCAGGCGGTTGCCTTCGCCAATGGCGCCAATGCGCATCTTCGCCGCGATCGCCCGCAGGATGGCGCGGATCTGCTCGTCATCCGCCCCCTTGGCCCGTAACGCCGTTTCCAGCGTTTCGTCCTTCTTCAGCGTCACCAGTTCTTCGTCCGCCGCCTGGGCGGCGTCCGGCGTCGCCTTGGGCAGCACGGTCAGGTTTTCGGGAACGACGTGCACTTCGATGCGCGAGAACGGCGCGTCAGAAGGCTGGCCGAAAGCGCCCCCCTCGCCGCCAGCGTCGCCGCCGCTGTCAAACTGCCGCAGGCTGCGCGACAGCAGCAACTGGGGCGGCAACGGCAGGCTCGGGGCGTTCACGGTGGGCTGCTTCGCCGCCATTGTGCGCAGCTGCCGGACCTGGGCGGCCGCCTCGGCCTCCGAAAGACCGGAAGACGCGAAGGTTTCAGAGCCGGTCAGACTGGTTTTGACGAGGGACACCTCGGCGTCAGAGACGTCTGGCTCCGGCTGCGCTTCCCGCTCAGGCTCGGCGCTGTTGTCGGTGAACATCTGCAGCGGATTGAACTGCGGAATATCGGTGGCGTACTGGCCCGTAGACATGGCCAGCGGACTGGCGACGCGAACGAAGTTGCGCACCTTGATGACTTCCATCTGCCCGACCCGCAGGGTCATGGGAGATTTGAAGTTCTGCCGGGCGCCGGGAGTAATCTCGAAGCGGACCAGCCGGTCGGCCCGCCGGGTCGATACGACGGGCGGCTCGCCCGGCGTTCCGCTGGCGCGATAGCTGGCGTTGACCATTTCGGGCGTGCGCAGGACGGAGGCGTCGCTTTCCAGCGAGACATAAATGGCCGAGCCGATCAGGGCGATGCCGCTGACCCCGGTCAGAACCGCGCCGGAGAACCAGCGTGGGCTGACGGCGCGCCGGTCGACGCGCGGCGCGGAGATGCCGCCGGGATTGAGCGGCGGCTCATTGCCAATGTCAGGCGCCATGTGCAGGCGCTCCGCCTGCCGGCGCTGCGGCGCGTCCATTGCTGCGTTGTCGGACCTGTCGCGCACCATGCCTGTGTCAGTCTGCCCTTGCCGCCGATCCTGAAGGCGCTCACGGCGAAAGGCCTGAAGCGCCCGGAAACGGGATGAATTCACTACTGGTCCCAGCCGTCACGCCGCCAGACCCGACGCCCGCATGACAGCCTTTAGATAACCCGCGGGCAGGATGCGCGCTACCTCCGCAGCCATTCATCCATGTCGCCGGGGGTCATCCATGTGTCCAGGAGATATCCAGGCGCCCAAAAGCAGGACGAACGTGGCTGATCCTGGGCGAGGCGCCAGATCCGATAGCGCGGATGCCGCTCCGGATCCTGCCCATCGTCCTTGACGCGCCGCACAGCTGACATCCCACATCCATCCTGCGCCGGCTTTTGTGGAAAACTCCGTGGAAAATCACGTCATATCAATGTGATGCGGTGGTCCAGCGCGAAGCAGAATGCATCGAAAACGGGCCATTCGCGCCGAATTTCCGCATTTTGGGATTTGTGGCGTTGACATGTGGGCTGGGAGGGTCCTATAAGCCGCTCATCAGCGACGG
>Ga0182744_1000704_pt1 | contig 30736 bp, 17 predicted proteins | sample eDN3rd30CKraftMG_FD_128525 | JGI IMG/M metagenome (GOLD analysis project Ga0182744, IMG submission 128525) | Enriched Miracle-Growth compost microbial communities from Emeryville, California, USA - eDNA 3rd pass 30_C Kraft MG (version 2) (version 2) ... | reverse complement strand
GGTGGCGCTGTCGCCGACGAGGATAGTCCCGGCATCGATCAGCAAACGGCCCTGCGACGCACCGGCATCATTCAGCAATGCGATCCTGCCGGTATCGGCCTGGACGATGACTTGCCCCGCCGTCAGGCTAAGAATCGCATCCGCGCTGCCGATGTTATAATCCACCGTGCCGGTCACGATGATCGCGCTGGGCGCCGTCAGGCTGAAGCGGCCTTGCGGACCAAGATTGCCTCCCGGCTGGCCATTGAGGGTGAAGGTGCCAAGCTGCAAGTTCTGCGCCGGACCGGCCAGCGTGATGTCGATGGCATCGGTTGCGAACAGACGGCCCAGTTCGGTTGCCGACAGGCCCGGACCTGTCGCGTCGCCACCGATAAAGGCCTGGCCGCCCGGTGGTGTCAGCGTGATGGCGATTGTGCTGGTTTGTGCCAGAGAACCAAGCGTGGCCGCCGGCTCGATCACCAGATCGGCGGCCTGCACGGACATGGTGCCGGCCATCGCATCCTGGGCGAACCGGACATTGCCCACTGCGCTCACATCCAGCGCACGGCTTCCGGTGATGGAACCGGCCAAGTCGATATCGCCACCGCTCACGAACAAGACATCGCCCGCGCTGGCGGTTAGATCGTCGGACAGGCTGATATTGCCGTCGCTGGTCAAGCTGATGTCGCCCGCATCGGCGATGACGGGACCGGTGAGCTGGATATCGCCGCCGCTGTCGACGGTTACGCCTTCAGCGCTGGTGATAGCGCCGCCGGCAGCAAGGCCGCCGCCGCTGGTGAGGGAGATGTTGCCCGCATCGGCGATGACGGGACCGGCGAGTTGGATATCGCCGCCGCTGTCGATGGTTACGCCTTCAGCGCTGGTGATAGCGCCGCCGGCAGCAAGGCCGCCGCCGCTGGTGAGGGAGATGCCGCCAGCATCGGCGGTGACAATGCCTGTCAACTGGATGGCTCCGCCGTTGCGCAGGCTGATATCGCCGGCGCTGGCGGTTAGATCGCGATAGCTGGTGTTGCCGAGGGCGGTGAACGCGATCGCTCTGCCGGCTGCCGTCACCTGCCCGCCAACAGCCAGGTCGCTGGTCACACCAATAGCGCCATCGGGAGACAGGAAGGTCGCATCGCCTCCTGCGGAGATGGCATCGAACAGGATGCCGCTCCCGCCGGAAAACTGGCCGTTGCCGCCAATTCGCGTTCTCCCGGTACCGGAAATGCTGCCGGGAGTCGAGAACAGGAGGTCGTTGGCGACGATCAGGTCCGCGCCCGTGCCCGCCTGGACCGCGACGTTGCCGATGGTCGTTACCGTCATATCCGACCCGATGGCGAAGGGCGTGTTGGCGGTGATGAGTGTGAAGGCATTGCCGGGGCCGGCGGGACTGTCACCGGTGACGATGGCGGTCAACGATCCGCTCAGCATGGGCTGCGCTGCCGGGGCGCCTGCGCGGACGGTCATGATGACCGTGCCGGCCTGGCTCGTCCCATCGGCCGCGCTGCCGGTGCCGGCCGTGGCGGATGCATCGAAGGCCAGACTGGCGATCTGCCGACTGAGGCCGGTGCCCAGGGCCGGATTGGCGAGAATGGCCGCATCGGTGAGATCGAACAGCGCGTTGCCGGCCGTGGCATTGCCGCCGGTCGCGCCGTCGCCGCCAATGGCGTCCACGGCGATTTGGAGCGGGCCGAGCGCAAAGCCGCCATCGCCCAGTTGCACGGTTGCGTCGCCGGCGACTGCGTTGCCACCATTGCCATTCAAGCCGACATCCGAGATGCCGCCCGTGCCGCCCAGCGCGCGCGCCGAGAGGGCGAGACGATCCAGCGCCAGCGTGGACAGGCCGCCAATGGTGAGGCTGGCCGTGCCCCCGCCGGCCGCGCCGCCAAAGCCGGCCGCGCCGAATTCCGAACCCCCGGCTGCGCCACCAATGCCGTCAGCGAGCAGATCGAGTTCGCCCGCGCTGATGCCGAGCGTTCCGCCAGTCAGGCTGAGTTCCGCCACGCCGCCAAAGCCGGCGCCGCCTGATGAAGCTTCAGAGCCGCTCAGGGCGAGTTCGGTCGCGCTGCCGCCGGTGCCCAACGCCGTCAACTGCAGCGTGCCGAGGGAAACATCGCCGCCCGCGATGAGGAGCGCGCCGCGCCCACCCGTGCCTGCACCGGCCACGAAACCGGCGGTGCCGCCGATGTTGATGGTGGTATCACCGCCCCAGCCATTGCCGGAGATGACAAGATTATCCGCGATCAGCGTGCCCGCCGTCGCCGTGAGCGAAGCCGTGCCGCCTATGCCCGCACTGCCATCGCTGGCGTCGAAGAAGGGCAGGGCACCGTCGGAGAAGCGGCCATCGCCTTCCGCGAGGATCTGGAGGCTCTGGAAAGTCATGGCGCCCGCGACGAGATCGACGCTGGCCGTGCCACCGGTGACGCTCGCCGTGCCGGGGCGCGCAAAATAGCTCTCCGGCATGCGTCCACTGGCGTCGACGACGGTCTGGCCTTCCACCGAGATGGTGCCGCCATCCGCGACGATGCGGGCCGTGCCACCGGTGGCATCGGCGCCGGCCTGGCCACTCGCTCCGGTCGCCACGGCTGACAGGAACAGGCCTGGATCAGCACTGCCGGCCGCGATGGTGAAGCTGCCGCCATTGGTCGCGCTGATCGTTACGGCGCCGGCCGTGGCCATGCCCGCGGTGTCGAATGCGGAAGTGCCCCGTGCGTCGGCACTCAGCATGACGCGGGTCGCATCGATCGCGCCGCCATCGGCTCCGAGCAGGATGCTGCCGCCCTGCATCATGGGTGTGACGTTGCCGACAAGGTCCGTGAAGTCGGACGAGGCACTGCCGCTGGCCGTGGCGGTGAGTTGCCCGTTGATGGTCAGCGTGCCGCCGTTGCGGGCGAGGAGCGTGATGCCGCCGCCCCGAGCGAAGCCGTCACTGCCGGTCGATGGCATGACTTCGCCCGACGCCGCGAAGAAGGCGTCGCCGAGGATGAGGTGCCCGGTGCCGCTCACCTCCAACCGGATGGCATCGGCATCGCCTTGTGCATTGCCGGCAAGCGGGTCTGTCGCGGAGAAGCCGCCGTCGCCGCCATACGCATTGGCTTCCACGTTCAGCGAAGCCCATGTCTGCGTCTGCCCGTTCAAGGCGAAGGCGACCTGCCCGGACCGGGCATCGCCGCCGCGCAGGTTCCCGGAACCACCCCGTGCGGAGGCGTTCAGATACAGCGAGTCGAGATTGAGGGCGCCGCCCAGATCCGTAATGTCGATCCTGCCGCCGGTCGCGTTGCCGCCAATGCCATCCATGCCCCAGCCGCCAGCACCATCGACATAGACGGAGAGCATATTGCTCGTCAATTGACCGCCATTGCGAACCGTGAGGGCCACCGTGCCGCCCTGAGCCGTGCCGCCGGGAATGGCATCCATACCGCTCGCGGATGCCAGAATATCGAGGTTGCCAGCGGTAAGCGTGCCGCCGGAAAGGTCGACCGTCACCGTGCCGCCCGTGGCATTCACGCCGGAGGTGGGGGTGAAGGCAAAGGCATAAGGCGAGGCGGACGCATCGAGCGTCAGCGAGCCGGCGACATCGATCGTCCCGGCCGACAACGTGCCGGCGGCGGGGCCGGCCAGCAGATCGATCGTCCCGCCGGTCAGCCCGTCCGCCGCGCTGAGCGTTGCTGCGCCATCGAACCGTATCGAGGAACCGGCATTGGCCGTGATGCCCAGCCGTTCGCCCGCCAGCAGATTCGCGTCCGCCAGGAACTGCGTGGTGCCTGTCGGCGCTATATCGATGGCCCCGCTGGCCAGTGCCGGCGTGCCGAACATCTCGCCGACGCGGGAGGTGAAGCTGGCATTCTCAATGCGGATATTGGCCGGGGCGGAGGAGGCGCGCGTGCCGGCTGTTTCGCCAGACCAGTTATAACCCGCGCTCAACTGCACCGCGCTCCCCTCCTGCGTGGGCACGGTCGCCGCCTCATAGCCGATGGTGCCGGCGAGCAGCATGGTCATGGCGTCGTTCTTGGGCACGGCCACCATGGTGACGCGCTGGACATCGCTGCCGCTGGCCGTCGCGGGACCGCCGGTGCTGCCGCTATGGACAATGCCGTTCGCATCCTCGCTGCCCAGTTGCACATCCACGTCGAACAGGCCGGCGTTGAAGCGCAGCGTCGCCTGCTCGGCAGCGACCAAAGCCGTCGAGCCAGTCACGGCAATTGTGCCGCCTTGCTCGATGCGAGGAGCAACGATGGCGACATAGCTGGACAGGCCGTTGATATCGCCGCCCATGGCATTGATGGAGGCGCCATTCTCGATGACGATGCGGCTCGTGGCCGCTGCGCCGGTGAGGCGGATTTCCCCATTCGGCCCATATAGGCCGCCCGTAGTGTCGATCCCGCTCGTCGTCAGCAGCAGGCTGCCGACATTGAAGGAGGCATTCGCGCCCAGGATGAAACCGCCGGGCGTGCTGAACCAGATCGTTCCGCCCTGGCCAGAGACGTTGCTGGAGGAAACGATGCCCTCCATGCGGAGCAGCGGCGCGCCGGCTGACGGCGTGATGCGGTTGAGCACCGTGAAATTATCGGCCCCCGAGGTGCCGGAGAAGAAGCTGGCCTCAGTGCCTGCCGCCTGGAACAGATATTCAGCGCCACCGGGGTTGTCGAAGGCCCAGTCGATAATGGCTTCCGGTCCGGTCACGGCAATTTCCGTGGTTGGGCCGCTATCGGTGATGACCGCGCCGTTCACATTGGTCGGCGTGGCGTTGAAGGCTTGCCCGTGCGCGGCCGTGCCGGCGAACAGGCCCAGCCCCAGAATGAGCGAAAGCGCGCTACTGCGCCGGAGCGCTGCCCGGGCGCTACGGTCCTGCCGAGTTGTTGCGTGCCGAGCGTCGATCATTGCGATCACCATGGAAGAAGCCGTGTAGAGATAGTGAAGAGAATGCGTGTGTCTCCGGTCCGCGTCTGCAGGCCCGTGCGGTCAAGCGGCTGGGCCAGCGTCAGGTCGAACCGGGTGCGCTGCCCCCATTGGCCGCGCATGCCGACGCCCGCGGAATGGAGATGGTTGCTGCCGAAGCTGACCGTTGCGCCTTTGGTCCAGGTCCACGCGGTGTCATAGAACAGATAGGGTGCCAGCCGCAGGTCGCGCGGTGAGCGGGCGACGGGATTGCCGAACGCCAGTTCAAGACCGACGCCGACGCCGTCATCCCCTTGCAGCGCACCGGGGTCGAAGCCTCGCCCAGTCGTATAATTGCCGGCGCTGAATTGCTCGAACGCCAGCAGCGGCTTGTTGGCGACCTGCGCGCGTGGGGTCGCGGAGATGAGAATGCCGCGTGCGGCATTGAGATCGACCCGGCCGGAAGCGCGCAGCACCAGCGCCTCGGGATCGCCATCGAGCCGGCTGGTCGGCGCGGCAAGGCCGGCGCAACTGCCGGGGCTGGTGGTGCAATTGGGGCTGGCTCCCAGGCCGGCCAATCCTTTGCGCAGTTCCAGAGAAGCGGTGGCGGCCCAGCGGGGTGGCCCTGAAAAGGTGCGCACGCCGCGCTGCCTCTCGCTCGCTTCCAGGTCCGTGCGCAAATAGGCGACGCGCAGCTTGTCACGGCTGAACGGCAGGCTCCCGAAGAACACTTTCTGATCGACAAGGTCGAGGCCCGCTTCACCCCGCATGGCAAGGCCGCTGCGCAGGATGAGCGGGTAACTGGCATCCAGCGAACCGACCAGCGTGCGGGCGGAGAAGGGCGCGCCGCTCACATCCGGCTTGCTCCAGGCGTGCAGCAGCGATCCATGGAAGCGCAGGCCCTGGCTGCCGATCGCGAAATCATGCTCGCCTTGCAGCACGGTCTGCTCGCGAGTCTGCACCGTGTTGAACAGGCTGATGCGGGTGCTGTCGCCAAGGCCGGTCAGGTCGTTGAGGCGTAGCGAGGCAAAAACGCCGGTCCGCCCCACGGCCGAGGAACCCATATTGTGGATGGCCATCTGGAGGTCGAGCGGCTGGCGCTGCACCTCCACATCGCCGATGACCTCGCCCGGCTTCGTCCCGGCGGGGCGCAGGATCAGGCGGACAGTGTAGCCCGGCAGGCTGCGCGTCAGCATCAGGTCGCGCTCGGTGGAAATGCTGTTGAAGATAGGCTGCTCGGTGAGGCGGGAAAGATAGCGCTCCAACAGCTTTGCGCTGTGCCCGGTGTCGCCGCGCAGGCGCACCGTCACCAGCCGCGCCAGCAGCACGTCGAACTGCACCTCGCCGCCCTTCTCGATGCGCTGCGGAGGCACCTGAACGGCAGCAACATAGCCGAGCAGGCGCAGCTGTGTCGCGGCGCGGTCGCGAATTTCGCAGAGCGTGGCGATGGGCAGATCGCGCCCGGCATAGCCCGCCCAGCTCTTGCTCAGGTCGATGGGCAGGTCCGCCGGCAGATTGCGGAAACTAACACTGGAAAAATTGACGGTCACGCCCGCATAGGCCGGTTCGGCCAGCGGACAGGGCGCGCGCTCGATCTCGCCTTCGACGAGCAGGCGCGATCCACGATTGGCAGGCCGCGTGGCCCGTGTCTCGGGCTGCGTCAGTTCCTCGCGCGTCGGCGCGGCGGGTGCTTGCGCCACGGCAGCACTGGCGCTCGCCAATGTGCTGGCGGCGAGCAGTCCCGCCGCGATCCGGCGCGAGCGGATCGGTTTGCCGGTCATGGCTTTGTTCTGTCCCCCCAAAGGTCTTCCTCTCAGTTGTCCGGCAGGCGGATAGCGCTATCGAGCGTGGCGAGCTGCTCGGTGCAATCATGCGCGATGAGAGCCGCCGCCATGTCCTCCATGGTCGCCGGCTGGTTCTCGAGGCGTACAAAGCGCACGGTGCCCAGCGTCTGCCCGTCCTTGCCGCGCAGCGCATAGGCTGCGTCCGGCATGATCTGGCCGGTGATGGGCGCGACCGTGTCCATTGCGCCAAAAGCGATGCTCTGCGTGCCGCCGGCTGCGGCGGCTTCGATGGTCAGGGCTTCTCCAGCCGCGCCGCGCCAGAAGCGCACGGCTGCCGGATCGGTCATGCAATAGGTGCCCGGCCGGCTGATATCGACATACCAGAGGTTGGGGCTGCGGGCGGGCCGTCCGTCCGGCGCGTTGCGCACTGAACCGGTGCGGACTCGCTGCGTGGCGCGGTTACTGACCAGCGCGGCGTAAACGGAGGTGCGATTGCCGCCCGATGGCTGGCTGACCGGGAAAGTGCCCGGCCCGCGCAGCACGCGGGTGCCGCGGGCATCAAGCACGGTCACGCTGTCATTGGCCTCCAGTGACAGGCTGGCCGTATCGGCAACGCGGCTACCGACCGGATGGCGGCTGGCATTTGGCCCGGCTGAGGCAATGACGGTCGCCGTCTTTGCGGGCAGAGCGACAAGCGCTGCCCCGGCCAGCAATGCGGACGGTACGAAGCGGAAGAGATCAGGCAAGGTCATAAGCTTCTCCATGGCTGGAGGATCGAATACGGGTGAGGAGATTGGCCAGCGCGCCGTCCGCCGGATTGCGGGCCGTCAAAGCATCGAGCATGGTGAGGGCCTCGGCGTCGCCCGCCTCGGCGCGGGGCAGCAACTCGGCCATACGTGCGCGGTCCTCTGCCGCCATGGCGGGTGCCGGCTCGAAAATCTCGACTGGGGTGGCGCGGCCGCGCAGGCGCACCCGGCCCATGGGGCGCCACCAGTCGAGGCTGGTACGCTCCACGGCCTCGCGGCTGGCGATCACATTCGAACCAAGCGCTTTATTGGCGGATTCGAGCCGGGCGGCCGTGTTCATGCTGTCGCCGAGCGCGGTATATTGGATGCGCCCCTCGCCACCGAAATTACCCACAATGGCCTCGCCATAATGCAGCCCCACACGGGTGCGGCCGACAGGCGGCAGGCCCGCCGGCACGGAGCGGCGGAAGGCTTCGCCGGTCTGCCACATGGCATAAGCGGCGCGTGCGGCCTGATCGCCATCATCTGCCCGTGCGATGGGCGCGCCCCAGAAGGCCACCACGGCATCACCGACAAACTTGTCGATGATGCCGCCATGATCGAGCACCACCTTGCTCAACTCGTCGAGATAACGATTGAGCAGGTCGGCAACCACTTCCGGTTCCACAGCGTGGGAGAGTTTTGTGAACCCCTCCAGATCGCTGAACAGCACGAAGATAGCGCGGCGTTCGCCATGCAGGGCGAGCAGCTCCGGCCGGGCGATGATCTGGCGGGCAATGTCGCGCGGCAGATATTTGCCGAGTGCGGATTGCGCGAAACGGCGTTGCTCAGCGCCCACTGCTCGCGCCGCCGCGGCGACCGCCACAAAGGCGAGCAGCCAGCCGGCCCACCAGCCGAAGGCCGGCATGCCAATGGTATCGACGCCGCGGGCCTGCGCGATGAAGGGGATGGCGGCCGCCAGCACGGTCTGCGTCAGAATGACGGGCACGGCGATCATCCAGCGCAGTTCCGCCACGCCGGTTATGGCGCCGGCGAGGATGACGAGCAGGGCGGCAGCCCATAGCGCTCCGCTGTTCCAGGGCCGCGGCGCCGCGCCATCCAGCATCTGCGCGAGCATCTGCGCATGGACATGCAGGCCGGGTACGGTCTGGCCGTCAAAGCGCGTGAACGGCGTTTCGAACTGATCGGTGTCAACGATGTCGCCGCCAATCAGCACATAACGGCCTCGCACCTGGTCGGCGAGCACGCTGGCCAATTCGGGATTGGCGAACAAATCAATCGGCAGGCTGGTGAAGACGGGGCGGTCCTCGCTCTGTGGGCGCTTGTAGCGGATGGCGTCATGATAGTCCTCGAAGCGGGAGGAAGACGCGTTGGCGGCCTGCAGCATGGCGCGGGCGAGCAGCGGGGGCAGGCCCGGCAGCGCGACCGGCCAGGCCCGCGCGGTGCCGTCCGAATCCGTGGTGAAGCGCACGCTGGCCGGTCCGGCATGACTGCCTTTCAGGCGTTCCATGAACGTCTGCAGAAATTCCTGCTGCGCATAGACGATGTTGCCGGCATTGGTGTCGAGATCGGCAAAGGCGAGGAAAACGGGTGTCTTTGCCGCCCGCAGCGCGGTGATGAGTTGATCGTCCTCATCCTGTGGCTGGTCGATCAGGATATCGATGCCGATGGCGCGCGCGCCCATCGCGTCCAGCGCCTGCACGGCGCGGGCGAGCATCGCCCGGTCGAGTGGTGAGCGCTTGCGTGAGGCGATCAGCGTCTCATCGGTATAGGGCACGATGAGAATGCGCTGATCCTGCCCGGTGTGGGGCGCGGTGGCGAGCAGGCGCATGTCATAGAGCGCCATTTCCGCTTCGCCGAGCACCGGCGTCATCCATGAGAAACGGGCGAGTAGCAGCGCGATGCCCAGCAGCAGCACGGTCAGCATCAGCCGCCAGCGGCCGATGGCGGGGATTACCCGCCACGCGCGCCTGAGCCAGCCGCTCGTGAAGATGCCGGTGCCGGCCACCATTCAGTCCGTTACTGACCGTGCGGCGCGGCTTGCGCGCCATCACCGACCAGCGCGAAACCGGCCCAATAGAATGGGTGGGAGGTGGCGGCATCGTCCATCAGGCTGAGCTGCGAATGGCGCAGCGCATCGCCCAGGCTGCTGCCGCTCCCGGCCGAGAACAGGCCGGTCATCAGTCGGTAGGTGGCCTGATAGCTGTCCGGCGCGGGCCAGTGGCTGGCGATCACCGTGCGGCTGCCCGCGCCGATGAAGGCCCGCACCAGCCCATCCAGCGCAGAACCGCCACCGCTCTCGATCCCGGCCTCGCGCGTCACTTCGCGGCTGGCCTGCGCCGCTGTGTCGCAGGCGGAGAGGATGACGAGGTCGGCATTGAGACGCAGATCGAAAATCTCGCGGAACTCAAGCAACCCATCGGACCCTTCACCGCCGAAGGAGGTGAGCAGGGCAGGCCGGGCCGGGCAGCCGCTGGCTGGCGGCGCAAGCAGGCCGTGAGTGGCAAAATGGAGCACGCGGAAATCCTGCAAATCGGTGCGTTGCAGCACGGCCTTGTCGCTGAAGGCTGCGCCGGTGAGCAGGTCGGCGTTGGCAGGGCCGAACAGGGAGGCAGCCTGGCGCAGCTCGGAATCGGAGATGGGGTTGTTCCAGGCGCCGATCGGCCAGTCGCATCGGGGTGCGTTGGCGGATGAGGCGCTGAGCGTGGCGCTGCGTGTCGGGTTGAGGCTGGCGGTATAGCTGGCCGGACTGGCTGGCGCATTCTGGCCAAGGCCCAGATAGGCGCGCGGGGCCGTGGATTGTTGCAGCTTGCGCATTTCCATGAAGCTGGCGGCGGAGAGGGCCGTGCTGACCGTGTGGGTGCGGCCCAGCCAGGCGATGCCGCGGAAATCATAGTCCGCGTCCGGCTCTGCGGCGACGTGGCTATGATAGGCGTCCACGCTGGTCTGGTCAGTGATGAGCAGATTGACGGGCAACTGCAGCATCGCGCCATCCGGCTCGAAGATGAGATGGTGTATGCCGGTCATGCGGTCGGCAACGGGCGTGAAAATATCGAGATAGAGCTGCCGCGCCGCGTCCACGTCGAAGGGATAGGTAACGTCCACGCCGTTGATGGTGAGCAGGATGCTGTCGCGCAGATGCTGCACCCGGTCGCGCAGTGTGGCGGCGTCGAGCGGCAGCTTCCATCCCTGCTGATGATCGCGTGAGAGATAAACGGCATAAAGATCGCCGCCCACCTGCGAGAGCTTCAGATAGGCTTCATCCGGCTTCAGCAGGTGCAGCATCTCGTCCATGGTGACGTCCCGCACGGTCAGCGCGCGGAATTTGGGATCGGCGGCCAGCTTGTCGAGCGTGGCGATCTGCCGGGCGGAGAGATCATCCACGCGCGCGCGCAGGCTGGCGGCTTCGGCTCGGGAAATCTCGGTCGGGTTGGGCAGGCTCGAAAGCTGGGCGATCTCGATATACATGCGCTCGATTTCACGGCGCAGGTCCAGCGACTGGCGATAGAGCGCAGCGCTCTCGCTATCGCCGGACTGGAACTGCATGGAGAGCTGCTCGGTCGTGCTTGCCGCGCCGGGGCGGACGACGCGTTGGCTTACCTGAAACAGATCGGCCATTTGCTCCGGCGTCTGCGTGCCGATCGCGGTCAGCAGGTCGAAATAGGGTGCAATGCGATGTTCCAGGCCGACAAGCTGGAGCCGTTTATCGGAGAGACTGGCAACCAGTGCCTTGTAGGTGGCGCGCGCGTCCTCCGGCTTGCCGTTGCGGGCGAGGAAGGCGGCCAGGGCAGCGCGGGCGCTGTGCGTCGCCATCGTATCGGGATATTCGGTTTCCAGAAGGGCGAGGGCGCGGCGGAGCAGGCCTTCCGCCTCCCCGATGCGGCCCGTCTGCTCCAGCATCATGGCCTTCTCGCTCATGATCTGGCTGCGCATGCGGTAAATGGCGGTCACGCGCCCGTCGCGGATGGCGCTGGCTTGCGCCTCGGCCGCGTTGAAGGCGCGGAGGGCGTCCTCCATTGCGCCGGAAAGGCGGGCGATGGTGCCGTTGATCTGCGTGGCTTGCGCATCGAGAATTTGTGCCCGCTCGGATGGTGAGAGGCGCGAGGCGACGGTGAACACCCGTGAATTGCTGCGGCCTGGCACGCTCAGCGCATCGGCAAGGTCCGTGCCGATGGTGACGCTGGAGTCTTGCTGCTCCAGCGGCAGCGGCACAGGCGGCATGGTTTGCGCCATGATGGCGCGCGCGCCATCGAGATCGCGTAGGTTGATACGGTGCAGCGCCTCCAGATTGCGGGCGAGGCGCGTCTGCACCAGATCGCTCTCGTTCATGGCGCGGGCCTGCGCGAAGGCGGCATCGGCCCGGTCGAATGCGCCGAGATTGGAGAGCTGCAGGGCGTGGTTCACCAGCATGTCATGCTCAAGCAGGCGCTGGCCATGGGCGGAACCATCGTCATCCGGTGCGAACTGGGCGGTGGCGGGGTCGAAATATTCCACCGCCTGCGCGAAGGCGCCACTGTTGTTGCTGCGATAGCCCTGTTCGATGCGCAATGACGCGCTGAGCCGGGCGGCTTGCATCCGGTAATAGGAGCCGCCGCTGACGCTGCTGAGCAGCGGAAGGGCCGGCACTTCATCGATTGACTGATTGCTGATGACGGTCCGCAGCGCGAGGCGGATCACCTCGTCATAGGCGCTTACCCCTTCCGCGGCATAGAGTGTGTCAGCGTGCTGGAACATATAGCTGTTCCAGCGTGCGTTGCTCACACTGCTCAGGCAGTTTTGCTGGGCAACCCGCCCGAGCCGGGCGATAACGCTCTCAGTCTGCGCGTCGCAGGTCAGTGCTTCCAGTCGGGCGCCGGTAATGCGATTGGTTTCGCTTGCCTCATGGATCAAATGGATTTGTCCAACCGGGCGGGAAGCATCCTTGCAGACGATCTGCCAACTGCGATCGCGCAATCCACTGCCGGCACGCCCGATAATATCTTCCTGTGCGCTGCAGAGATTATCCTGCGATCCAATGCGGAAACTCGGACCATCCAACGGCAATTGTCGTGCGGCCAGGCCTGCCGGGCTGCACAGAAGGGCGCCCGCTGCCAGAATCGGCAACGGGAGGCGCCATTGCCCCCAATGATTGTTCAGCAAGTTCCCCCCAGAATGGCTGCAGCAACAAGGAATGACCAGTCGCGAATGACTGGTGTAGAACGTTTCTCTGCGAAATGTTGCTTTATATTCGGTTACAAAGTTGGAATAATTTTGCGTTGCTCTGCGCTTCACCCACCGAATGTGATGGGGCGATCGCGTGATGGCTCGGCGGGCCTTACCGGCCTTCCTGCACGATATCGCTGGTGCGCTGGGCGATGGATCGCTGCTCTCGAAGCCAGCGCTGTTGCGCCCGCCGATCATGGCAAGGGCGCGGATATTGCGCGCGAAGGCAGAGGCTAAGCGGTTTGGCGCTTTCTATTAAGAAGTCCGTTCATCGAGCAACGGCAGCGGCACGGCCAATGCTATTACCCACACCCGTGCTGCTGGTTTTCGGCCGGTTCTGGCCGGGTGCCCGCCAGCGAACCTGATTGTCCGTTCCGACTACCCGGATGCTCGATTGCTGAGCCATATCAGCATGCACAACATTGCCCGATCCCTCCACTATCAACAGCGTACACGCGCCTTCCACAGTCACCTGATTGTCGGTTCCGGTGATGTGAGCTTCCTTGCCGCCGCAATCGATCTGCGAAGTCTCGCCCGATCCCTCAAGGACGGCCTGCGCCCAAGCCGGCGTCGTCAGAGCCAGAGCACCCGAAGCTGCAGCGATCAGGATGAAATGAGAGCAGTGCTTGAGCATGTGTTCTACCCAAAGTTTACGGAAAGCCCGAGGTGACATGGCCATGTTATCGCCACCAGATGCTTCGGGCATGTCTGCGGTAAAAGGAGTTATCACTGCGTCAGATGCATGCTTTCAGCGCGGCAAAGATCGGGGCCATCCAGGTCAGAGAGAGGTGAGCTGAGTTCCTTGGCTCAATCGGACTGGGCCAATCGGCATGTTCGCGCCAGCGGTGCTGATCCAACCTCATGGTAACTCACACGGCATAGCAAGCGTCTTGCACGAGCGGCATCGCTAATCCTCCCCTGGCCCCGGAGGCGGTGCTGTGCGGTTGCCCTACTTATTGGGGCGTATCGCCAGCCTCATCAATTGCACCACGCACCATATAATGCAATTGCAAGTTGCAATTGCATTATATGGTGCGTAGATGGCGTTCGTCAGGTCCTGAGAGGCTCCAGGGCAAGGGGATAGGATGAGGATGGCGCAGGGATCGTCAACCAGCGAGGCGCAGAGCGGGTGGAGGGGATTCCTCCTCATCCTTCTTTCGCTCGTGGTCGAAGGGTTTGACCTTCAGGCAGCAAATTTCGCAGCTCCGTCGGTCGTGGAAGCCTTTGGCGTTTCGAAAGCAGACATCGGGCCATTTCTCAGCGCCAGCCTTTTCGGCGTCTTGATTGGCGCCGTTTTCGTCGGGCCATTGGGCGATCGCGTGGGGCGCCGGCGCATTCTTATCGCGTCGTGTCTGGCTTACGGTGGCTTGTCGCTCGCTGCCGCATTCGCGCAAGATCTTTGGCACCTGGTCGCCTTGCGCTTTCTTATCGGCATCGGGCTGGGCGGCGTACTTCCAAATGCGCTCGCTCTCGCGGGCGAACTGGCGCCTCGGCGCCATCTCGCGCGCGCGACCGGGATCGTGGGCATCGGCATCACCTTTGGTGGCGTCGTCGCAGGAGTGGTCGCTGCTCAGTGCTTGCCGCTCTACGGATGGCCCAGTCTCTTTTTGGTGGGCGGCGTGTTGCCGATCGCCATTGCGGTCCTTCTCTGGGCAGCGCTTCCTGAAAGCCCGGCGCTGGCGGTCCTGAGCGCACGGACGCGAGCGAGTGAGATTGGCGTCCGCAGATTGCTCGGTTCCGAATGGCGTGGGCAGACCATCGGGATATGGTGCGTGTTCGCCGCTGTCCTGATGGTCGTCTACCTGCTCAGCGGCTGGATTCCTTTGCTAATTCATGATCAGGGCTATTCGACCGCAACAGCAAGTTGGGTGGCGACGGGGGCGCATGTCGGCGGTGTTGCCGGCGGCGTTGTCGCTAGCCTTCTACTGCATCGTCGCCCCTGGCTCGTCGTCGCCATTTTCGCAGCATTTGCTGCCATTGCTCTCGGTTTGCTGGCTGCATTTGATTGGGGCGTGGTCGGTCTGGCGCTGCTGATTGGGGTAGTCGGCTTTTTCAGCACCGGAACTCAGAACGGCCTGAACGGCTCGGCCGGCGCGACTTATCCGGTGGAAATTCGGGCGTCAGGCCTCGGTTGGGCGCTTGGACTTGGAAGGGTAGGGTCAATTTTGGGCCCTCTCGTCGGTGCCGCGGCCCTCTCGCTCGGCCTTCCCTCGTCCCGAACTTTCTTCCTGTTGCCGATCGTGCCGCTGCTCCTCGCAGCAGCGCTTTGCTGGTGGCTGAGCCGGGTATCCAATCAAAGGAGGCGCAGAAATGACGAACCAAATGCGGAAGATTGCGACTGAAGAGGCCTGGTCGATTCCCGAGGTCGCTGAGGCCCTGCGCGACGTCGTGCGTGGGCCGACCAGCAGCCTGGACCGGCTCCTTTGCAAGGAGGTCTATGATCCGGAGCCGCAAACTGGCCACGGCTACGCCATGATGAATTTCCTAGATGGACTCCTCGACGTCGAGGGCGAGCGTCTGAAGCAAATGGACGCACTGGGCGTGGACATGCATATTCTGTCCCTGACCGCACCTGGCGTCCAAATGTTTGATGCCGACGTTGCAACCGATCTTGCGGCGCTCGCCAATGATCGACTGGCCGAAATCTGTCAAAAGAACCCGACCAGGTTCGCAGGATTGGCGAGCTTCGCTCCGCACAGCCCAAAGCGCGCGGCGAAGGAGATGGAGCGAGCAATCAATGATCTGAAGCTCAACGGCTTCATCCTCAATAGCCATACAAATGGCGAGTATCTCGACGATCCCAAATTCTGGCCGGCTCTTGAAGCGGCCGAAGCCCTCGATGCCTGCATCTACATCCACCCGAGAGCTGCGTCGGACACCTTGAAGGGGCCGCTTCAGCAATACGGAATGGACTCCGCCATGTGGGGCTATGGCGTAGAGGTCGGAACCCACGTCGTGAGGATGATGGCGGGCGGAGTCTTCGATGCATTTCCCAAGCTCAAGATCTGCATCGGTCATATGGGCGAGGCGATCCCATTCTGGATCTGGCGCATCAACTTCATGAACAGCCGCGCCCAGCGGATCGATCGTGCGTCGAAGACCAAGCTCAGCATGGCGGAATATTTCCAGCAGAACTTCGTGGTGACGACGAGCGGCGTCGAGGATCCACTCGCGCTGCGTTACACGATCGACAAAATTGGCATCGACAATGTGATGTGGGCGATCGACTACCCCTATCAGCCGATGCAGCCGGCGGTCGAATATATGGATGCCGCTCCGGTTTCCGACGCTGAGCGTCACGCGCTCTATCACGGCAATGCCGAGCGCATTTTCCACATCAAGCCGCTCTGAGCGGGGCTGATCCAATGAAGAAATCAAACTTCCGGGGAGGATTTGAAATGAGAAACCGTAACTTTTTTCTGACCGCTGGCAGAGCTGCGATGGTCAGCGCATTCCTGTTCAGCACTGCAGCAGTCGCCCAGAATAACGCGCAAGCCCTTTGCACGATGTCCCAAAGCGGATGAGCAACTACTTGACGAAGCAGTAGCTGCCGCAAAACATGCGTTCCCCTCGTGGTCGACTCTGCCGATTGAGGAGCGTGCAGCCATGCTCGAGGTTTTGGCTGCAACTCTGCAGGAAAGAGCAGCGGAATTCGCGGGCCTTCTGACAACGGAGCAAGGCAAGCCCCTTGATCAGGCCATGGGCGAAGTGATCGGCTGCACATTCGTTCTGCGTGCCTTCCGGGATATGCGTCTGGAGCCCAAGATCCTACGGGATTCTGGTGGAAACAAGATCGTTGAGCACCGTCGGCCTCTGGGGGTCGTAGCGGCGATCACGCCGTGGAATTTCCCGCTCATCCTTTTGATGAATAAACTCGGCCCGGCGCTGATCGCCGGTAACACGGTCGTTGTAAAGCCAGCGCCGACTACCCCGCTTACGACGCTCCTACTAGCCGAGCTTTGTCGAGACATTCTGCCAAGGGGGGTGGTCAATGTCATTTGCGATCAGAATGATCTGGGTGCTGCGCTTACGGGGCACCCGGACGTCGCGAAGATTGCTTTCACCGGTTCGACGGCGACGGGAAAGAAGGTGATGGCTTCCGCGGCTGCGATGATCAAGCGCGTGACATTGGAGTTGGGCGGAAACGATGCTGCGATTGTTCTCGACGACGTCGATCCGAAAATTGCCGCTCGGAAGATCTACGATGGGTCGATGAAGAACGCCGGCCAGATCTGCGTCGCCATCAAGCGCGCCTAATGGGTCGGTCGTTCGGCTTGCCTTGGCTCTTTTAGGGCGTCGGGGAACACTAGGCATTGTGGCCGGCGGGCAGGAAGCTGAGTATAAGTTTGACGTGCGCCGGCTGATGTCGACCGGGCAGCGCATCATCGGGATCGTCGAAGGTGACTCGGCCCCCGATATTTTTATTCCTCGCCTCATCGAACTGTATGAGCAAGGTCGTTTCCCGTTCGACCAACTCGTCACATATTATCAATTCGACCAGATTAACGCGGCAATGGACGACGCCCATCACGGCAAGACCATTAAGCCGATTGTGCGCTTCTGACCTCCACAGGTTCGTCCATGCAGACGCTCATGTCTCGTGCGATTACTAGAGTTGGGGGTGTTACCGCGAGCGTCGACACGATGGGAGATGGGTGCGACACCTGTTCCCCGGGCATGTCGGATGCGCGCGCTAACCAGCAGGCGAGAGAGGTTTTTTGAAGCGGGCATTCGTATATGCGGCTCTATCGGCTGCATAATGGTCGAACGCATCGTATAAACGACGAAGATCGCTGCGCAGGCGTTCCACCCCTTCTTCGCCGAGCTCATTGAGGGCGACATCACTGATCGATTCAACCATCGGGGTGATCGCTTCAAGCTTCTCCTCTCCCTTGGCCGCCAGCGAAATAGCGACAGCCCGACCAACGCCGGAGGGCGCGCGGTCAATCAGTTCTTCTCTGATCATCCGGTCGATCAGACGCGAGAGGGTCGAGGTATTTATCGAGACGTGGTTGGCTAGCTCGTTGAGAGGCAGGGCACCCAGTTGGTGGAGGACGGTCAGCACGCGCCACCGCTCATGATTTATACCAATATCAGCGAGTTCCGGAGCGATCCCATCGGCGATCCTCGCGAGCATGCGCCGCATGAGATAGGGGAGGTAGTCATTCAGGTTTGTCATCGATCTCTCATGGCTTGGTATGGCGCTGTCGTTGCATGCGTCGAAGCCGACCGGATGGATAGCGCGTAAAGTGAATGCTATTCCACCATATTCGGTTCAGCGGCGGGTGGCCGACCCGCTCGAAAGCATGGGTGCCGACAATCTGGATAGGCGGCTCGATAGGCCCACCCTGCGACCCACTGTTTCCACACAAGCGCTGAGATGAGTCAGAATGTTTTCAGGGCGCCTCGCAGATCGGTGTCCATTCGAGGCTGGCGGATTGCCGGACGGCCGTATCCACGAAGGCCATGCTGCGCACACCCTCTGCAATTCCCTGCAACAAGTCGGGTCGCTGTCTTCCCGTACGGATCGCACGGTGAACGTCGGCATAGATATTTGCCAGGGCTTCGATGAAGCCTTCCGGGTGGCCGGGGGGCAGGCGGGAGGCCGCGATGGCCTGCGAGGTGAGGTCGGGGCCGCCGGCATGGCGAATCTCTGTTCGGCCATCGTCTCTGAGATGGACCAGCCGGCCGGGTTGTTCATGGCACCAATCGAGCCCGCCCTTGTCCCCCCAGATGCGGAGGCGCAGTCCATTGCGCTCGCCGGTCGCGATTTGGGAGGCGGCGATCAGCCCCGGCGCGCCATTGTCCATGCGCATCAGGATCGTGCAATCGTCATCGAGCTGGCGGCCGCCGACCACCCGGACGAGATCGGCGTTGATCGCCGCGATGCGCAGGCCTGTCACGAACTCCGCCAGGTTGAACGCGTGCACCCCGATGTCGCCGATGCACCCGCCTATGCCGGAGCGTTTCGGGTCGGCGCGCCATTCGGCCTGCTTGTTGCCGTTATTTTCGGCCGCCTGCGCCAGCCAGCCCTGAAAATATTCGACAACCACCTTGCGTACAGGCCCGATCGCGCCATCCGCGATCAGCGCCCGCGCCTCCCGCAGCATGGGATAGCCGGTATAGGTGAAGGTCAGCGCATAGAGCCGGTCCTGCCCTTCCAGCTTGCGCTCCAGCGCCAGCGCTTCCTCCATGGTCGCCGTGGCGGGTTTGTCGCACACGACATGGTAGCCGGCGTCGATCGCGTCGCAGGCGATCGCGAAATGCGTATCGTTGGGCGTGACGATCGTGATCAGGTCGGGTCCGTCCTCGCGCTTCGCTTCTTCGGCGAACATGGTCCGATAATCGGGATAGGCGCGGTCCGGCGCGATCCCGTAGAGCCGGCCTGCCTCCGCGGATAAAGCCGGGTCCCGCGAGAAGGCGCCCGCGACGAGCCGAAGCCGCCCATCAAGTTCCGCCGCGCGTCGATGGACCGGCCCGATGAACGAACCCGGGCCGCCGCCGACCATTCCCATCCGCAACACGTCACTCACGCTGTTCCTCCTGTTGGTCCCCATCGATGTTCGGCGTCCGGTCAGCCCGGCAGACCGTCGCGCTTCCTCGCGGGCGATGATGCGCGGATCGTGCGCCTGTCCCGGAATATCAGCGCGAAAAGAATGGCTGCCGCGAAGCCGACGAGAGCGGGAACCAGCCAGATCGCCCGCCAGTCATGCTCGGTGGGGGAGCTTGTGTGCGCCGTATAGACCCAGCCCGCAATGTTCGATCCGATGACCGTGCCGATGCCCTGTGTCACCAGCGCGAGGAAAGCCTGGGCACGGGCGCGCGCCGCGACATCGAACTTGCTGTCGACGTAAATCTGGCTCGAAACGAAAACGAAATCATAGCAGATGCCGTGGATGATGATGCCGAACAGGAGCAGGGGGACGACCGCATCCGGCCCCTCATAGCCCCATCCGAAGGCGATGAAGCGCAGACCCCAGGCCGCCATGCCCAGCACCAGCACCCATTTGATGCCCATGCGCATCAGCAGAAACGGCAGGGCGATGAGGAAGAAGGTTTCGAAGACCTGTCCGGCCGTCTGGATGGCCGTTGCCTCCAGCGTCCATCCCAGCAGGTTCAGGCTAAGGTTCTTCTCGGCAAGAAAATTGTTTCCGTAGCTGTCGTAGAAGGTCTTGGGCACCATGATGACGAACATGGTGACGATGAAGATCCAGAAGGCCCGCTCGCGGTTCCGGAAGACGACATCGAGGCCGAACAGCCCGGCGATGTTGATGGATTGGCCCCGGGCGCGCGGCGGCGTATCGGGCAGCGTGAAGCTGTAAAGGCCGAGCAGGAGATACACGACGCCCGCGATGCGCATCGGCAGGGCGGTTTCGGCGGCACCCGGGATCATGCCGACCAGCAGGCCCGCGACGATCCAGCTGATCGTGCCCCAGACGCGAATGGCCGGAAACTCCCGCTTCGGCTCGGCAATGGCGTTGAAGGTGATCGCCGTCGCCAGAGGAATAGTCGACGCATAGAACAGAAAATGCAGGAGGCAGCCGAACAGGAAGGTCGTCACCGATCCCGTGATGGTGGAAACCCAGAGCAGGGCGGCGCCCGCGCCGATGCACAGAAATGCCATGACCTTCTGCGCCGCGAAGTAGCGGTCCGCCACCATGCCCACGAACAGGGTCGAGAGGATCGTCGCGACACCGATGAGGCCGAAGGTCGGGCCGATGATGGCGTCGAACAGCAACCCCTTGCTCATGTAGGTGCCGAGCGGAACCAGCCATACGCCCCAGGCGAAATATTGCGCAAACATCATGAGCGACAGGCGCGCTTTCACCATGTTCCTCTCCCCTTGTTGCCGAGCGCCCCGGCCGAACCAGAGCCATGGATGCTCCGGCAAGGAGCTATCCGAGGTGCCCTCATGGCTCAAGAGAAATCGTTTACATAACGGATTTCCGCGCTAAACAGGACGTGTCTGCATCCGCGGTGGTGCCGGACGGTTATGGAAGGCCGAAAGACCGGAAGAGGGCTTGGGAGACGTGAGACTGTGAAAACCATAAAAGGCCCCGCGCTTTTCATCGCGCAGTTCGTGTCGTCTGTTCCGCCCTTCGACCGGCTGGATAGGATTGCCGGCTGGGCGCGGTCGCTGGGTTATGAAGGGCTGCAATTGCCCACCGGCCCCGGCAGCTTCGTCGATCTGGAAAAAGCGGCGGAGAGCCAGACCTATTGTGACGAGATCGTCGGCACGCTGCGTGATCATGGCCTTGCGATCACCGAACTCTCGACGCATCTGCAAGGCCAGCTGGTTGCGGTGCATCCTGCCTATGATGTGCTGTTCGATGCCTTCGCCGTGCCGGAGGTGCGGGGCAATCCGTCAGCGCGGCGTGCCTGGGCGGAGCGGCAGCTCATGCTGGCGGCGAAAGCCAGCCGGCGCATGGGCCTGGCCGCGCATGCGACCTTCTCGGGTGCGCTGGCATGGCCTTATGCCTATCCATGGCCGCAGCGTCCGGCGGGGTTGATCGACGAGGCGTTCGCGGAACTCGGCCGGCGCTGGCGTCCCATCCTCGACGCGTTCGAGGCGGAAGGGGTAGATTGCGCCTTCGAGCTTCACCCCGGAGAGGATCTGCACGACGGCGCGACGTTCGAACGGTTTCTCGATGTCGTCGGCGGCCACCAGCGGGCGACGATCCTCTATGATCCCAGCCATTTCCTGCTGCAACAGCTGGATTATCTGGGGTTTATCGACCGCTACCGCGATCGCATCAAATGCTTCCATGTGAAGGATGCCGAGTTTCGCCCCGATGCGCGTTCGGGCATCTATGGCGGTTATCAGGATTGGGCGGACCGGCCCGGGCGGTTCCGCTCGCTGGGCGATGGCCAGATCGACTTTGGCGCTATTTTCTCGAAAATGGCCCTGAATGATTTCGCCGGATGGGCCGTGCTGGAATGGGAGTGCGCGATCAAGCATCCCGAGGATGGCGCGGCCGAGGGGGCGGCCTTCATCCGCGATCATATCATCCGCGTCACGCCCCATGCTTTCGACGATTTTGCGGCGGCGGATGTCGACAAGGGGCGCAATCGGGCGCTGCTCGGGCTTGAGAAGGGCTGAAACCGTTCGTCTGCGGAGAGGATGGGAATGATGAGCTACAGGATGACGAGGCGCGAGGTCATGGCGGGCATGGCGGTCGCCGGCTTGAGCGGCCATGCCGGGCGGGTCTTCGCGGCCGGCAAGGGGTTCTTCGGGCGGCATGATCTGGCAATCGGCGTGCAGCTCTACACCGTGAACGACGCCGCCCGGGCAGACCTTGCCGCAACCTTCGCGAAACTCGCCGGGATTGGCTATCGGGCGGTGGAACTCGCCGGCTTTCTCGGCAAGGCGCCGGCGGAGATTCGCGCCGCTGCCGATGGGGCCGGCCTCACGATCAGATGCTGCCACATTCCGGCGCAGGCCGGGCGGGACGAGGTTTCCCTTTCGGGCGATCTGGCGCGGCTGGCCGGCGACCTCAAGGTGCTCGGCGTCGATCGGGTCGTCATGCCCATGTTCGCCTTGCCGCCGACCGCGCGCCCACTCAAGCCGGGGGAAGATTTCATCGGTTATATGGCCACCATTGCCGCCGGTTTCACGGCCGACGATTGGAAGGCCAATGCTGCGTTCCTCAACGAAGCAGGCGCGGCCCTCCAGCGCGAGGGGATCGCGCTCGGCTACCACAACCACAATCCGGAATTCGCGCCGATCGGCAAGACTAACGGGTTCGAGATACTGATGCGAGAGACGGAGCCGCACATCTTCGTGGAGATGGATGCGGGCTGGGTCATGGCGGCCGGTGTCGATCCCATCGCCCTGCTAGGCCGCTATCCCGGGCGGTTCCGCATGATGCATGTGAAAGACATCAAGCGCTCGACCCGGCGCAATTTCGCTTTCCGGCAGGACCCGACGGAAGTGGGGCGGGGCATGCTGCCCTGGCGCCGTCTCCTGCCGGCGGCCTATGCGGCCGGCGTCAGGGATTTCTTCGTGGAGCAGGAGCCGCCCTTCGCCATCGACCGGTTCGAGGCGCTAGCGATCAGCCAGCATTATCTGGCCGGTTTGTGATCGCCCCCGGCGCGCTCAGAACAGGCTGAGTGCGCCGCCCTGTTCGACATAGCGGCTGAAGACCGCGAGCTTGTCCCGGGACAGGATGGCGCGCGTCCGGGTCGCCTCTCCGATCTGGAGGATCTGCCCGTCGACAGCGTCATAGCGCGGCCAATGGGGCAACCCCGGCCCATTGGGGTCGCCGGTTTTCACCCAGTTCACCCAATAGGCGCCCATCCGGGCCGAGAGCTGGCGGTCGGTGTCCGTGAAGGGGCGCTCCGGGGCCTTGTCCAGCGTGCCGAAGACATAGGGTATCTCGGAGGAATGGAAGGCCTTGTAACGCGCGGCATCGGGGCCAGGCTCGGGATGCGTCCAGAGATAGGCATAGATGGGCGCACGGCTCGTTCGTTGACGGGCCTTCGCCCATAGAGCCATGGAGGCCAGCCCCCGGTCCCGGGCGAGCGCGCTCGCCGCTTCATTGGCCGCGGCATCCGAGGCGGCTGGATAGAAGGCGCCGATCTCCTTGGCAAAATCCCCGTAGCTGTTGGCCAGCATCGTCTGGAGGTCCGCGCGGGTCATCTTGCCGAAGCTGGGATTGAGGCCGGTGATCTCATCCGCGGTCATGCCGGTCAGGATCGGCGTGTCGTTGGTGTTGGCGCCCACACTGGCCGCGTCGGGCAGGACGACGCCATCGACGATCGGGGCGAAGAGCAGGCTGGCGGTCTGGCTCCCTGCCATCTTGTGCGCGGCCGCCGCTAATTCGGTGGGCGTCAATTGACGGAGCGCTGCCAGGTCGGCCGCGCCCGCCGCCTGCATCAGCGCCATTCCGGAGCGTTCGCCGGTGGCGCGATCCGGCACGGCCAGGCCCATGCCTGATCCGCTCTCGGCAATGGCGCGGGTAAACAGGCCCTTGGCCAGCGGCGTCGCGATCAGATGATGGACCGATGCCGCCCCGGCCGACTGGCCGGCAATCGTGATGGCTGCCGGGTCGCCGCCAAAAGCCGCGACATTGGCCTTGATCCATTTGAGGGCGGCGATCTGGTCGAGCAAGCCGTAATTGCCCGACGCGTGAGCAGGGCTTTCGGCGGTCAGGGCCGGGTGCGCCAGGAAGCCATAGAGGCCTAGGCGATAGTTGATGTTGACGACGACGATGCCCTTCGCCGCGAGTGCCGCGCCATCATAGATGGGGACCGAGGCGGACCCTCCCGAGAAGCCACCGCCATGAATCCAGACGAGAACGGGCAGCTTCTCTCCTGTCCGGGTCGCCGGCGTCCAGACGTTGAGATAGAGGCAATCCTCGCTGACTGCGTTCGTCACCACATATTCGTGGGTCCAGGGGCCGAAACCGGTGGGCGTGACGTCCTGCTGGCAGCTGGCGGGCAGTTTCGTCGCCGCGCGCGCGCCTGTCCACGGAGCGGGCGCGGATGGCGCTTGCCAGCGTCTGGGGCCGACCGGCGGCGCGGCGAACGGCACGCCCAGATAGGCTGAAACCGCTCCCGAGCGCACGCCCGTCAAGGTGCCCTGCCGCACTGTCGTGTTTGGCTCCGGGGCAGTGCCGGCGATGGCGAACGAACTTGCCCCTACGAGCGCCATCAGGGAAAATAAGCCTGCCGTGAGGTACTTTGCCTGTCGTCCTCTCACCTTGTCACATCCTTCCATGCAAGCGGGCTGGTTCAACCGGAAAAAGAGGCCACGCCACGGGGAAGAAGCCCCGGATTGGCAATGGATGCTGATCCTATCGAGCCGGTCCATTCCATCCATCCCAGATCGCTATCGCCGGGTTCCGGATGGAACAGGCAGCGCATAGGCCACATAGGCGGCGCCCTGCGGGCCGGCGCGGTTGCGGGCGCCGCTCGTTGCGATCACGATATATTGGCGGCCTCCCACGGAATAGGTGGCGGGCGTGGCGGTGCCGGAAAAGGGGAGTTGCGTCTCCCAGAGCAGCTTGCCCGATCGGCTGTCAAAGGCGCGGAACTTGCGGTCGTAGATGGTCGCGCCGATGAAGACCAGGCCGCCTTTCGTGACGATGGGGCCGCCGTAATTTTCCGATCCGGTGTCCCGTAGCCCTTGAGCGGCCAGCTCGGGATATTCGCCCAGCGGCACTTTCCAGAGATAGTCTCCGGTGTTGAGGTCGATGGCGCTCAAGGTGCCCCAGGGCGGCTTGACGGCCGGATAGCCATCGGGGTCCACGAACTTGTTGTAGCCCGCGACAAGATAAGGCGCCTGGGCTGTTTCGGGGCCGCTCGCCAGCACCTCGCGGCGGTCCGTTGCGGGGGGCGCTGCCGCGGCGTCCTTGCCGTTGGCCATGAGGTAGGCGACGAGGGCGTTGCGATCGTCGGCGGACAGTTGCGGGAAGCCGGGCATTCTCCCCTTGCCGCGCAGGATGGTGAGGCCGATTTCATAGTCGAACATCTTCGATCCGATGCCGACAAGGCTGGGGATGTCGGGCGGGGAGCCGGCCCGGTTCGCGCCGTGGCAGGCCGCGCAATTGTCCTGAAATACGGATTGCCCATGCCCCGTGCCGGGTTTGCGATCATTGCGCACGAGTTGGGTGAACCAAGGAACGTCGTTGGCGTTGACGAACAGAATGCCATGCTGCGGATCGGTCGCGGCGCCGCCCCATTCGGCGCCTCCGTCGAAACCGGGGAAGATGATGGTGGGCCGGTCGAGGCTGAGCGGCACGAACTGCCCTTCGCTCCGCATGGCGCGGAACTGCTGGCGCACGGCGCTCCCGGCGGCTGGCGTGCGGTTGGTAAGCATCGCTTCCGTCAGCCTCTGTCGGGCGAAAGGGGCTGGTTTGAGCGGAAAGGGCTGCGTGGGGGATGCGATTTCGCCGGGCACGTCGCTCGGCGGAACCGGGCGTTCCTCGATGTCGAACAGTGGTTGCCCGGTTGCTCGGTCGAACAGGAAAACGAAACCCTGTTTGCTGGTCTGGGCGACCGCGTCGATCTTGCGGCCGTTCCGCGTGACGGTGAGCAGTGTGGGCGGGGCTGGCAGGTCGCGGTCCCACAAGTCGTGATGCACGGTCTGGAAATGCCAGATGCGCTTGCCTGTCCGGGCGTCGAGCGCCAGCACGCTATTGGCATAGAGATTGTCGCCGGCGCGGTCGCCGCCATAGAAATCGAACACGGGTGATCCGGTCGGCACAAAGACGATGCCGCGCTGCGCGTCCAGGGCCATTCCGGCCCAGTTATTTGCGCCGCCCGCTCTTTTCCATGCGTCTTTGGGCCAGCTTTCACTCCCCGGTTCGCCCTCATGCGGGATGGTATGGAATGACCAGCGCAGCGTGCCGGTTCGCACGTCGTAGGCGCGGATATCGCCGGGAGCGGCGGGCGCATTCTCCGATGTGCGGAAGCCGACGATGATAAGGTCCTGATAGACGACGCCGGGCGTGGTCAGGAACACGGCATTCTGATGCGGGTCGCGTCCCAGCCCATCGCGCAGGTCGATCCGGCCCTTCGCGCCGAAGGCCTCGATCGGCTTCCCCGTAACCGGGTCGAGAGCGTAGAGGAAATTGAGATTGGTCACGAACAGCCGTTGTTGCGCGCCATCTCTCCAATAACTCATGCCGCGTGCCGGCTGTCCGCTGCGGTCCTGTGGCTCGAAGCGCCAGATGAGCTTGCCGGTTCCGGCGTTGAGCGCGAAGACGGCCTGATCGGTCGTATAGCCGAACAGCCTTTGGCCGACGATCAGCGGCGTCGTCTGGAGGCCACCATCCTCCCCTGCGTCGAAGCGCCAGACCTGTTCCAGTTGCGAAACATTGTCGCGGTTGATCTGGTCGAGGGGCGAGAAACGCTGCCCGGCATCATTACCTCCGTAGCTCGGCCAGTCGGCATCCGTAGGCGGCATCGAGAACTGGCACCCGCCCAGCGCGACCACACCCGCGATCAGCAGGAGACGCCGCCGTAAGGCCGCAGCTATCCGCGCAGAGGACATAGGCGACCCGCTCCTGTGGGAGTGATGCCGACAATGGATTACCATCGTCGGCATCGGGGAATGAGTGTCAGAACCGCGCATTCAGGCGAATGCCGCCATATCGAAAGCTGTCCCTTGCATAAGTCGCTGTAATAGCAGGTATTGTTGGCAGGCCGGGCACGCTCAGCTGAGTGTCGTCGCCCAATCCCGCGTAATATTTCTTGTTGAGCAAATTGTTCACAAACAACGTCAACTCGACCTTGTTGTCATGATCCAGCAAGCTGACGCTCCCGTTGACGATCGTATAAGCGGGCAGGTTCGAGATGGGGTTGCCGAACAGGTCGCCGTGCGATCTGCTCTGATAGCGCGCGAAGAACATGAAGGACGCATCGAACGGCGCGGACGGCAGCGCGAGATCATATTTCACCGAGCCGTTGATCTTGACTTTCGGGGTGTTGGGCATCGACAGGCCCGCCAGATTGGCTTGGAATCCATCCACGCAGCCTTGCGCCACCGTTTGTCGCCCATAGCAGGCTGCACTCGGATAATCCTTGATCTTGGCGTTCAGATAAGCGGCGTTCAGAGAGAAGGTCAGCTCCGGCGATGGGCGGAAACCGCCGACGAATTCCAGACCGGTGGTTTCTACCTTGCCGATCGGAAAGATGCGGATCACGGGCGGCTTGTTCGGGTCCGCGGCGGCGAGAGGTTCGATCGTCTGGATCTGATAATTGCTATAGCGCGCATGGAAGAAATTGACGTTCGCGGTCCAGACCCGGTCGGGACTCTGGGCCTTAATGCCGATTTCGATGTTCTTCACCTTTTCGCTGGCGATCGGCTCCAATGTGCCGGCAAGGGCATTCGCCTGATCCTCCAGATCATAGGCCTCGCCGGTTTGCGACGCGGACCCGGTCACGTAAGCATTTATGTCCGGCGTGAAATCATATTTGAGACTGACTTCGCCCGAGACAAAATCATATTTGCTGCCGCCAGCACGATAAGCGGTAGATTGGAAGGGCGTCGTGGTGGTCAGGAAATCCCAGTCCCATCCTTGCTTGTCGCGCTGGTAGCGAAGACCGCCGGTTATGGACGCCTGCTCGGTGAACTGCCAGGTGCCACGACCATAAAAGGCGAGGCTGGCGAAGCTGGAGTTGCGAACCCAGTTTACCGAGAAGATGTTGAGGCGAGAATATGGGAAAAAGATATCGTTGTCGCTGTAGATGGCGCCCAACAAATAGGTGAACGGCTGATTGCCGGGCGAGACGAGCCGCACCTCCTGCGAGATCTGCTCGCTTTCGTAACTGACATCGACCCGGCCATCGATGCCCACGGACGGTGCGATGAAATTATCCTCGCGTGGCAGGCTTGTCTTGGTGAAGGCGCTGATGGAACTCACCGTGCCGAGTGCGCCAGCGTCGACGCTGACATTGAGGCTGCCGCCACGGTCCTTCGAGCGGGCGATGGAATCGATCGCGGCGCTGGTGTCCCGATTAAACGCGCCGGGCGTCACGCCAGGGAAAAGCGAGGCGAAACTCGTATCCGGGGCCGCGAAGCGGTGTTCCGCATCCGGATCGACCGAAATATACGGATTTCCGGAGAGAGTTGGCACGTTGATCGACTTGTTCTCGATATAGAAGCCGGTCAGCGTGGCTTCCACCGTATCGCTCAATTCCCACAACAACTTGCCGCGCGTGCCCCAGGTCCGCCATCCGCCGAGGCGTTTGCCGTCCTGTGCCTGATTGCGCAGGTTGCCGTCCCAGTCATTGAAGAAGCCCGACAGGCTGAAGGCGAGTGTGGGCGCGAGTGGGCCGGTGACGAACCCTTGAACGAGTGTCTGGTGGTCGGTCGTCTGCTCGGCCATGAAATCGGCAGAAAATTGCTGCTCGGGCCTGCGTGTGACGATGTTGATCAGGCCGCCAGCCGCATTACGCCCCGAGAGTGTCGACTGTGGTCCGGGGAATATCTCCACCCGCTGCAGGTCGGCCAGTTCGTTCGCGAGGTTGGAGAAAGGAGACTGCGGTACATCGTCGACCACAACGCCAGTCTGGCCTTGCAGGCCGACCGAGAAAGAAAAGGATGAAATGCCGCGAATGGCGGGGGTGCCGGTAAAGGGAGTCAGGCTTCCGCTGACCGAAGGTGCAACCGCTGAGAGGTCGGTGATGCGCGTGACGCCCGAATCGGCCAAACGTTCAACATTGACCACATCGACCGATTTGGGAACGTCCTGTACATTCTCCGTGCGCTTCTGAGCGGTGACGACGATATCGCCGACATCGCTCGCCTGAGGTGATTGCGCCATTGCCGTGCAGCTTGCCAGAGCCGATGAGAGAGCTGTCGCCTGGAACAAGAGTTTCCGCATATTCCTCCCCTTTTTGTAAGGACCGCTCCGTTCAGCGGCACTTCCGAATTCTTCGTGGGATGGCGGGCAATCCCCTGGCTTGTTGGCCCACTAGGGCGGCAAGCTCTCCCGGGATTGATCGCAATCCACGTTCCCTCATGCTTCGTGCGGACGGAAGTTTCGTCGCATCGTGCATATGTGAAAACGTTTTCTCATATAGAATGGGGAAATTTTATCTGTCAATGGCTGATAAATCGTTGCATCTTGCTATATCATGTCAATGGGATTCGAATGAGGTATCGTAAACGATATCATAAAGAGAAAGTTGGTCCCTCTCGACAAGAAGAGCGCTATTTTGCACTGATGCATCTATGACGACTATCATCGACGTTGCCCGTCATGCGCAGGTTTCCACTGCGACCGTTTCACGCACGCTGAGCCGCCCGGACGGCGTGAGGAAGGAACTTCGCGAGCGTGTCCTCGCGGCGATCGACGCGCTGGGTTATGTGCCCAATCGCGCTGCCCGTTCCTTGCGCACACAGAGTGCCTCAAAGATACTGGTCACGGTTCCCGACATATCGAACCCCTTCTTCGCGAACATCATTCGCGGCGCAGAGGAGGTCGCGCGGGAGGCTGGTTACGGCCTCGTGCTCGGCGATACGCGATATGAGGCCGCTCTCGAGAATCAATATGCGCTCATGTTGCGTCGCAAGGAGGTGGATGGCCTCCTGTTTCTCGGGCCTCATTTGCCGGAGGTGCTCGAGCCAATGGTCAATGCCGCGCACGGGAGTGCGCCGGTGGTCAATGGTTGCGAGTATAGCCCGGAATTGCGGGTGTCGAGTGTCCACATCGACAATGCGGTTGCCGGGGCGGATGCGGCCGATTACCTTCTTTCGCTCGGTCACCGCCATATCGGCATTGTCACTGGCCCCCTGGCAAGTCCGCTCAGTCGAGACAGGCTCCAAGGCGTCAGGCGGAGTGCGGAAAGGCAGGGGGCGGGCGATAGCATCCGCGTCGCCCATGGTGATTTTTCGATCCAGTCCGGCTTCGACGCTGCTGCCGGCCTGATCGCGCAATCTGACGTGACCGCGATCTTCTGTTTCAGCGACGAAATGGCCATGGGGGCGATCGAAGCGGTTCGGCGGGCGGGGCTTACCTGCCCGGACGATATTTCGATCATGGGTTTCGACGATATCCGCTTTGCGCGTTATTTGAATCCCGCTCTCACCACCGTGGCGCAGCCCTCCATCGCCATTGGCAAGGAGGCTATTGCCATGCTCCTTCAGATTATCGATGGTGAACAAATAGCCCCAAAAGACAATACGTTGCCTCATGAACTGATCGTTCGAAAAAGCACGGCCCGCATGATGCCACGTTAAGGCGATGTGGTGAGAATGGGGTTACATATTTCACAGTCAATAAAATCAACGCTAAACCATTGATTTTATTGGTGACCCCTGCGGGAATCGAACCCGCGTTTCAGCCGTGAGAGGGCCGCGTCCTGACCGCTAGACGAAGGGGCCACAAGCGCTGGCGGATAGTTGCGCCGCCGCGTTGTTCGGCGGCCTTTAGGGGGCTGATGGGATGGGGTCAAGGGGGCGATCGCATGCGGGTGCGATTGCGTCACGCGGCGGCAATATCCTCGATGTGAAGTTCGGCGGCGGGCTGGGCGCCCCAGTCGTCGATCTTGGCGCGGCCGGCGAGCCAGAAGCGGCGGGCGCGATCCGCCGCGAGCAGGGTCTGGCCGAGGTCGGTCTGCGCCTGGCGGAAGGCCATGGCCTTGAGCGAGCGACCATCCTCGCCGCTGACGATGGCGCGGACATGATCCGTGCCC